>Ga0208297_1000787_pt1 | contig 46901 bp, 44 predicted proteins | sample LMS_cellobiose_e_FD_187367 | JGI IMG/M metagenome (GOLD analysis project Ga0208297, IMG submission 187367) | Rumen-fistulated moose microbial communities from Alaska, USA - LMS_cellobiose_enrichment (SPAdes) (version 2) | ecosystem: Host-associated > Mammals > Digestive system > Stomach > Rumen... | reverse complement strand
TACCTTTAAGAAGTCCTGCGCCCCCTCGCGGCGCGCTTGATCATCCTACCACCCTGGTCTCTACTCTGTCAACCCGGTAGTTTCTCCCAGCGCTTGCCGCCTCGCGGCGCAAGAATTATATTATCATGCCACCTAGGCTATGTCAAGGTTATAACCGGGTTTTGGGCATAATAAAGGTACTTCGCATATTTTGCGCAGCACCTTTTGTATTATACTGAATACAAAGCGGTTTGACAACACCTTCTTGTGGTAATGTGTTTCCATGAATAAAAGCCTCCCGATAGGAGGCTTGGATGATTAAAATAACTACATCGCTTTTTTACCGCGTTTCTTTTCTATATATATGGCTGCATCCGGACAGACCATCTCACAGATCAAGCACGCTATACAGCTTTCTTCATCTTTGGGTTTTACAATGGGTGTGCCGTAGACTCCTAATTTCTCAGACCAAATCAAAACATCATTTGGACATTTTTCTTTGCATAATCCACAGCCCTTACAGAAATCAGGGAATATATGAAAATTAGCCTTTTCCATGGGCGTTGTCAAAGGTTCCAGCTGTTTTTTGGTCATTTATTTTGCCACCCCTTCCTTAAGGGCATTTTCTGCCAACTGTTTACCGATCTCCAGAGCCTTGAAGTTAAGTTCCCGCAAATCCGGGTTCTTTTCAAATTTGTAACCTAACTTGTGTTCCAAAGCTTCTTTGGCAGTCTCAAAAGTAACTACATTGGTCAAGCCGATAACCGCTCCCATAATGATAATGTTAAATACCCGCGGATGCAGCTCATTGTTAGCGGTGTTGATAGCGGGCAGGCCCATGATCTGTTTGGCCTCCTTGGGCAAATCTGCCGGATCCACATCAAACCCATCATCATATACAAAAAGGGTATTACTATCCGAATAGGACGCGGTTCTTCCCACAGCCCGCTCGCTCATGGCAATGACCACATCGGCTTTGTTAAATTTGGGAGCTCCTATACGGGAATCGCTTACTTGAATAAAGGCTATGGACACGCCGCCGCGCTGCTCTAAACCAAAGTTTGGAATATAAATAGCTTGTTTATTCTCATTATAAGCGGCTTCAGCCAGTATCTCCGCTACCGATTGTACTCCCTGTCCGCCTTCACCGGCAAGAGCAATTCGTACCAATGCCATTATTTATCGCCTCCTTTGCCAAAGGGGCTTTTCAGCTCGCCTACTGGGAAAACTGGCTCCATTTCGTCCTCAAGAAAATGCCAGGTTTGCTGGGCATTAGTGCGCCAGTTGGTGGGACAGGTAGACAGTACTTCCACAAAGGAGAAGCCGTTGCCTTCCATCTGGTTGCGTAAAGCATTCTTTAAAAAGCGCTTTAACTGCTTGTACTTGGATACGGTGGCTCGGGCAACATAGGCACCCTCAGGGGTTAATTCCGCTATGAATTCCGGCCCTTTGGTAGGATAACCGGTTTTCTCCGGATCACGTCCATAAGGAGTGGTTTCGGTTTTTTGACCCGGCAGGGTGGTGGGAGCCATCTGGCCGCCGGTCATGCCATAATTGGTGTTGTTGACCAATATGAGGGTAACCTTTTCATTGCGCACGGCGGAATTAAGCAGGTGCTGGGATCCAATGGAGTACCCTCCGCCATCACCCATATAGCCAATAGTTATCAATTCGGGACGGGCCCGTTTTATGCCTACCATCACCGGGGTAGTACGTCCATGATGAGTCTGAGTGGAATCACAGGCAAAGAAGTTCCAAGAAAGCAAGGAACAGCCGATGTCGCACCCGAATATAGTCTGGTCTTGAATTTCCAACTCATCGATTACTTCTCCTAAAGCTTTTAATACAATTCCATGACCGCAGCCAGGACAAAATTTATGCGGTTTGGACGGTAAATACCATGATTTGGGGATTGCCGGTGTGATCATCTGGATGGTTCCTCCTTTCTTAAAGTACGCTCTTGACTTTATTGATAATATCGTAATCTACAATGCCTACACCGGGCATATAAAGATGCTCTATTTTAATAGTTTCGCCGTAAATCTCCTGTTTGGTCAAACGTTCAAACTGACCATAGGAGGACTCGGCTATCAGCAATATTTTAGCCCCGCTTTTAGCTATAGCCTCCCGCAATTGCTGGGAAGGATAAGGTCTCAGGGTGATGGGGCGGAAATATCCCGCTTTAATGCCCTGGGCTCGCAAGGCTTTTACGGCATCATCTGCCGCCCGGGATACAATCCCGTGGGTGAGAATAATGATATCAGCATCCTCGCAGCTATGTTCCTGCCATTCTACCAAATCGGGAGCAATTCTTTCATAATCTGCAGAAAGCTTCATTACCACTTCATACAGTTCTTCTTCCAAACTATAAATATTGCAAAGATGCTGGGGCTCTCTTCCTTCGCCGATTTTTCCGGGCAATCCTACCAGTGGATAGGTGGGTTCCAGCTTAATTCCTTTTTCCTCTGGGTCATACATTTCCAAAGGTTCACGCATCTTGGCCTGATAACCATCACCCAATAGGAAGGTAGGGAAACGGTATTTCCATGCTACATTAAATCCTTTAATGGTATAATCATATATTTCCTGGTGAGTAGCAGTTGAATACACTATACGGTAACCTTCCCCGTTGCCTCCATAGGTGGTCAGCGCTACTTCCTGCTGCGAATACACTACCGTACCCGAAGAAGGGCCGCCTCGCTGTTGAATTATGGCAAATAGCGGAAGCCGCATGGCTTCTGCCATACCAAAGGGTTCCTGCATCAGCACATTGCCTGGTCCAGCAGTAGCGGTAAAGGCTTTTTTACCTGCCTGTACGGCGCCGCACACCGTAAAGCCTGCTGATATCTCATCTTCGGTTTGCAGGAAATCGCGACCATAGCGGGGAGCTAACCGGGTCCAGTAATGCATCACCTCATTTTGAGGAGTGATGGGATATCCAAACATAATATCGGCGCCTGCAGCCAGTGCAGCCCAGGCGACAGTTTCATTTCCTGTTAAAAATGCCTTTTTGGTTTCATCCACAACTTTTAACATGTGTGGGGTCACACCTCCTATTACACCTTGTTTATTACCACATTGCAGCAGGCATGTAGCGGGTAATCCATTTAACCGGAATAGCGAAAAGTTCTAAATTCCACTCCCCAGCGAACTTTTTATCGATTGCTATATAATCTACCGGTATACCTAATTCACCTGCACACTCAATAATGATGCGCGTTCCTTCCTCAATTACCTCCAGGGTAGTTTCATCCCCTAAATGGGTATTAGCTACCAAGGCATCAACTCGCCCTAATTCCTTAATATATTCTATGATTCTTGCTTTTGAGCCCGTCATAGGACGGGAATAATTTAATACCGCTATAACTCGCAGTTCGGTAGATGTATCAGCTTCTTCAACCAAATTGAGGGTTCTGGCCCCATATACACCATAACCCACATCAAAAATAATATCCCCTTCCCGCCTTAAAGCCCAGCGGGCAGCCGGGGTCAGCATAGCACCGGTCTCTCCTAACCCAAAAGCTTCGGGCCTGGAAAATCCGATAACCGTTAAACCTTTTTGTTCTAAGAGTTCTTTTAGGGGTCGTAACGTATAAAAAGGCTCTACCGTATCCAGATCCACCAGAGTGACCTGGCGTCCCTGTGATTTCAGCTCTAGAGCCCGGTTAATTGCCATTTCACTTTTTCCGCTGGCATATTCTCCTACGTATGCTTCTACAACTCTTGCTGAATTAAACTGCGTCCTTAACACCTCCCGTGGGGGTCGGCAAAACTAAATTATGTTAATTTTTATAAGTATACGGATTTTTTAATTGTGCGTCAATATTTATCTCAAATATGATAAATAATACTCACATTTACTGGTTTATGTTATACCGCTCCTTCTAGGGCTGTTTTTTTATCCGGAAGCTTGTCTCCACAGTTTAGATATATTGTGAGGTGTTCTATCTATAATTATGTTGTGAAACAAAAAAGCGCTGCTCGCTCTCTAATTTTCAGGTTCTACATCATAAGCAGCTGGAAACAAACAAGCAGAAGTATACCCGGTAAGCCCAGAAAACCAGCTATTAAAACTGTAATTATGTTAATGGGCAGGGAAAAATGAAAATACCCGCCAATATAATTTACCACCAGCAAAAGTATCAAGCCCACGGCAGAATTAAACAGCAATTTCCATAACAGCTTAATGGGTTTCATGAAAACTTGGGCTACCAGATAGAGAATAACCAGCAGGAACAAAGCTGCCATTATTACATTAACGACTTCCACCTAACTCCCCCTTTTCCCTTTGACTAATGTATCCCCGCTGGGCCTTTATCCTGCGAATCAAGTAATCATACCTTTGTTCGGCTGCTAAAAGATGGAAGACAGCATAATCAATCATGTCTGGGTCCTGAACTTGCGTGAAAAGACTGCGGGCCTCTAATAATTCCTGATGGGCTTCTGCTAAAAGGTCTTCATCGGTTATGCTGACTTCGGGCTGACGGTGGTGGTTAAATTCCAGCAACTGCTTGACTTTTATCCATAGAGAAGAGCACAATCCCACAGCATATCCTCCCGCATTTCCTAAGCGGTTATTAAATGATATGCTGGGCAAGGTTTAGTTATGTCCTCTATTCCATAATGTTCCTCTATAGGTGAAAATCGCTACGGTTGGACATCACTTCTGCCCTCCAGGGCACGACGTAAAGTTATTTCATCGGCAAATTCAATGTCTCCCCCTACCGGTAACCCATGGGCTAAGCGAGTAACTCTCACCTGATACGGCCGCGCTAAATCCGCCAGGTAGCGAGAGAGAACCTCCCCATCTATGTCGGGATTCAGGGCCAAAACCATTTCCTGAACCTGGCCGGATGACAATTGCTCAATCAGCGGCTTAAGCTTGAGGTCGTCCAGGTTGAATCCATCCATTAAATGAAAGTTTTTATTTAGGACGAAATAGCGCCCCCGAAATCCGGTACGCTCAATGGCTATCACATCACTGGTTTCTTCAGTCACACACAACAATCGCCGATCCCGCCCCTGGTCCTGGCAAATAGCGCAGGGGTCAATATCGGTTAAAAATCCGCAGGTGGAACAAGGTGTAACCTTTTCCCGCGCATCGATGATGGCCTGAGCAATTTGACGGGCCTCATTTTCCGGCAGTTTCAAAATATATAGTGCCAGCCGCTGGGCTGTTTTGGGTCCGATGGTGGGAAGCTTCAACAACTGATCGATTAAGTTTTCCAGAGGTCGGGCTAAACGCAACCTGCTTCCTCCTTGCTTTATTACTGATGAAATTTTTACAGGCCAGGAATGTTTAACCCGCCGGTAATCTTAGCCATCTCCGTGGACACCATTTCCTGAGATTTGCGGATACCTTCATTTACTGCAGCCATTACCAGATCTTCCAGCATCTCTATATCATCTGGGTCAACTGCTTCGGGTTTGATGCTGAGGGAAATCAGTTCCTGCTTGCCATTAACCTTTACGGTGACTACTCCGCCCCCAGCGGACGCCTCTACTTCTCTTTGCTGAAGTTCGGCCTGCATCTGAACTATCTGTTCCTGAACTTTTTTAGCTTCTTTAATCATTTTGCTCATGTTGCCGCCCATGCCCGGGTTGAACTTCATATCAACAAACCTCCTCATAAATTTTTAGGGTTACGACTCATTCTTTTATTTCTACTATGTCTTGGCCAAACAATTCTATAGCTTTTTTCACAACAATATCATTATACTGGTCATCATCTAAAAAAATAAACTGAACTTCCAGGGGGCGCCCCACAACTTCCTGCAGCACCTCGGTCAATATATCTCGATTAGCCTTTTCCTCCATTTTTTCTTTATGGAATTTATATCCTTTCCTATAACCTATATACACGGTATCTTCTTTGATTCCCAGAAGTTTTCCCTGGCATAACAGGGCATGGGTAGGAATCTTGCGTTCTTTGACCCCGGCCAGTATTTTGCTCCACATAGCATCACGGGCTTCTGCCGGCTCTCGGGTTCCCTTTGATTGTGCTGGGGATACTTTGGCCCCTTCCTTTTTGCCGGCAGTCGCCGCAGCCGGCTCCTCTTTAGCAAATAAAGCGGTAATTTCTAAAAAAGCCATCTCCAGTATGAAGCGCTGTCCTTCGCTGAATCTGAGCTTATCAGTGGTTTCTGACAATATGCGTAAAGCCTGCAGGATGCGAGAAGTGCCTGCTTTTTTCTGTTGCTGCAGATTACTGATACTGGCCTCAGTAACTACCGCTAACTCAGCGGCTTGTCCGGTAGTATGGTAAAACAGCAAATCCCGCAGGTATAGGGTTGTCTCCCGGGCAATCTGCTGGGCTTCCTTGCCCTGCTGCAGAGCCGCAGCCAGCATCTGCAATACCTGCCCGGCATCCCCTTGCCAGGCTGCGTCTATAAGCTGGGCCAGGAAGACATCATCCACCAGCCCCAGTACATCTAAAACATCTGCTTTAGCAATATGGTCTCCCCGGTAGGAATGGACCTGATCCAGAGTACTTAGAGCATCCCGCAGTCCTCCATTAGCCCGCCGGGCAATTATATCCAGAGCGTCAGGCTCCACAGTGATATTATTAGCTTCAGCCACCTGTTTAAGCCTTCCTTCCAGCTCTTCTATGGTCAGTCGCCGGAAGAAATAGCCCTGACAGCGGGAACGAATAGTGGCGGGAATTTTTTGCGGTTCGGTAGTAGCTAGAATGAACATCACTGATTCAGGAGGTTCTTCAATGGTTTTCAGCAAAGCATTGAAGGCCTCCATCGTCAGCATGTGTACCTCATCAATAATATAGACCTTTTTTTTGCCCTGGGCGGGCAGTACCCGTACTTTCTCCCTAAGATCGCGGATTTCATCGATCCCGCGATTGGAAGCAGCATCGATTTCAATAACATCCATGAAATTGCCATTGTTGATATCCTGGCAGCAGGAACAATTGTTACACGGCTCACCATCCTGCAGTTGTTCACAGTTAACTGCTTTAGCCACAATTTTAGCAATGCTGGTCTTGCCTGTGCCCCGGGGCCCAGAAAACAGGTAGGCATGGGTCAGACGGTTGTCACGGACCGCATTGCGCAAAGCGGTTACAGTCTGTTCCTGCCCCACAACTTCTGCGAAGCGTTGTGGTCTCCAGGCGCGGTATAATGCCATATAACCCATAGTCATCCTCCTTTGGGAATTCCCCTCATGGGAAATCAAGGGTGAGCAGTGTTATCCCCATTATACAGGAAAATAGACAAGGACGAGAAGTTGGGCAGCTTAATCAGAAAAACGAAAAAGGCTTCCCTTTAGAAAACCTTATTTTAATGCCGTGCACCTGGCTTCGAGAATACTCTCCGGGCGATACTTGAGCAGTTTGCTCCATTCAGGCTGCCCTGCGTCACACAGGATGGATTCCTTAGTGCTGCTTCCTTCCGGACCTGACACGGTTCAGAATGTCCTATTGCGCCGGACCCAAACTTCAACGCCACTTACTCAAGCCGGACCCCACAAAGTAAGCCCTCGGCTCAGGAATTCGACCCTGCTGTAGCGGGTTGCAGGTTACAGGGCACCGCTAATTCCCCGTCTAGCACGGCAAATCTTATTACTTTCCAATTGCAACTCCCTGAAACCAGTAATTACCGGTCTTATGAGCATCTGGGGGAGATTTGCTAGTTCATTGTAACCTCTTTAGCTGATGAATGCAAGAGCAACCGGTGAAAAGTCGTTTTCACTCGCGAAACTGAATATGGTTTTCATCCATGGCATCAATAATGGCCAGGGAGACCACTTTTATACCCTGCTCGCGAAGCCGCTGGCCTCCTTCTTGAAAACCTTTTTCTATGACAATTCCTACCCCAGCCAGGCTGGCTCCGGCCTGATGTATTATATCAATCATGCCCTGCACGGCCCGGCCGTTAGCTAAAAAATCATCGATTATTAAAACGTGATCCTGACGGTTAAGATAACGGCTAGACACTTTCATAAGATAGCTGGTTTGGCGAGTAAAAGAAAAAACCTCGCTGGTGTATGTTTCCTGATCCAGGTTAAGGGATACTGATTTCTTGGCAAAGACCACCGGAACATGGAAAAACATTGCTGTAGCCACTGCCACGGCTATGCCGGATGCTTCCACGGTCAGAATCTTGGTAATCGGTTCATCCTGAAAGTGCTTATAGAACTCCTGACCTATTTCCTGTAAAAAATCCACATCTACCTGGTGGTTTAAGAAATGGTCTACTTTTAATATATCGGTGCCGATAACAATAGCCTCAGCGCTAATACGATCTTTTAAGCTTCTCATAGAAATCCTTTCCTTATATGTATGGTGCGTGGCCGGGGAAATAATTAGCCTAATTATAATACATATTATATTAATACAGTACCAGGTTAACTGTCAGGGATTCTCTTTTGACTTCAACTATAACATGCTAAACTGTTACCATGCTTTATTACTGGGAAAAAGGATTGTAGGAAGATTATATGAGGGGATACTGGCTGGTAGGGGCTGGTGCAGCCCTGTGGGGGACCATTGGTTGGTTTGTTAGTGCCCTGCAGGAGTTAGGCTTCAGCTCACTGCAAATTGTTTTTTTACGCACCGGCGTAGCCGGTATGCTTCTGTTTTTATATACCCTGCTGGTAAATCCCCACCAGCTGCGCCTGAGCTGGCGGGATTTACCCTATTTTCTGGGAACAGGTATCTGCAGTATAGCCTTTTTTAACTGGTGTTACTTTCAAGCTATAAAGGAAGTTTCTTTATCGGTAGCCGCTGTTTTGCTGTATACCGGTCCGGCATTCGTGGTGATTTTGTCGCGCATTTTTCTCAAAGAAGTTCTTACCCCGCTGAAAATACTTTCCCTTTTGGCTACTTTCCTGGGTTGCTGTCTGGTCGTAGGATGGTTACCGGAAATGAATCAAAACATTACTGTCTACGGTCTTATACTAGGCTTGGGCTCTGGTCTAGGTTACGGGCTATACAGTGTTATCGGCAAGCCCGCTACTTCCCGTTATTCACCTCTGACTATAACCACTTATACCTTTATCATTGCCGCCTTATTCCTGCTGCCGCTATCCCAGCCTGAATCGGCCCTGCGGCTTTTGGTCACTACTCTCGCCTGGCCGTATATCTTGGCCTTAAGCCTAATACCCACAGTTATTGCCTACCTGCTGTATACCCGTGGTTTGTCCATGCTGGAATCCAGCCGGGCTTCCATTACGGCTACCATTGAGCCGGTTATCGCGGTTTTGATTGGTATCTTCTTCCTGGGAGACCAGTTAACCTTATGGCAGGTTTTGGGTATTATTTTCATCCTGGCAGCGGTGACAAGCATCCAGTTTGAAACTGATTCAGATCAGGAAATGGCTGATTAACCGGGCTGATTCTTAAATAATGCTGCACGGCTTAAGCAGGAGTATTAGCCGGGCGAGTGACGTACGACGAGCCGTTGCAGATCCACTAATTTTCCCAGTACCTGCAGCATAAGCAGCACTGCATAATGCTCTTGTTTCAGCTGTTGAGTAGCCTTTATATGTTTCCCTCCTTCGCAACCTTAATGCCGGGTTTTATATTGGACTAAGTTGGTCTGATTAGCCTTGCCTTTTGTCAACCACTTTTTTCTTAATTCTGTTCAGCCTGTGATTTAGAGATAAAAATAAAACAAGGGATAGAGAAATGCTCTCTGCTCCCTTGTCATAATCGGGTATAAAAGGTTTGGAATCGACTATAGCGGCAATTCTTTGCAGCGGTTATCTTATGATTGGTTCACTTTTATAAATTCCTCCAGCCGGCCCTTTTCCACAAGAATAGTGCCCATCAATTCGCGGCCGCTGGCGGGAATAGCCGGTACCGGTTCACGGCGAATCAATTCCAAAGCCGCCGTGGGACAAACCGATACACACAACCCACAGCCAATACAGAGTTGTGAATCAACTGCTACTCCCTCATCATCTTCACTGATGGCCTGCACAGGACAGCGATCTTCCAGGCATGCCAAACATGCAATACATTCCTCGGGCACATATTTCACAATAAAGCCTGACCGCGCAAAGGCATGGGGGTTTTGTAATTCGGTCAATCCTCTGAGGATGGTACAGCAGCAGGGGCAACAGTTGCACACCACTGCAAACTCGTCCATGGAATTGTTGCAGGAATGAACCAGTCCGGCTTCTTCGGCTTGATCAAGTACCTGGATAGCCTCCTGGTGGCTGATGGAACGGGCTTTCCCTCTTTCCACCAAAAAACGCCCGTGGTCGCCAAATATCAAGCATACTTCCTTAGGCCGGTCACAATTGCGCAAGCTGACCCGGCAAGCACAGTCGGCCAGGGCAATGTACCGGGCCTTGTTAATCATGTCCGCGACCACTTCGTAAGGCATTATCTCCATGTTTGTGGGAAGGCTTTTCTGTACAGGAATTACCCGCATCTGTGGGGTTTTAGAACCGGCGAATTCGTTGCCCAGGGCTTCCCTATGGTACTCATGCCAAAGCCGGCCAAGTTCATCCCGCCTGGCCGGGTCATTGATACGCATGAAGGGAAACTCAAAAAGGCCTGGTATGGTAGGCAGCAAACAATAGCGGGGGTTACCTTCCTGGTCCGGCTTAGCATATACCAGACCGCGGTCAGCCATGGCTTCCAACATTTTGTATACCTTATCAGCCGGTTGTCCAGTTTTCTGGGCAATTTGGTCTAGGGGCATTAGCACAAAATTTAACTCTGCAGCAATGGAAGCCTCCTCAGCGGAGAATAAAATGCGCAGTATCTTATCAAAGGTGGGGGTAGCCGGCGCCCCTGCCGGGTGAGCATGCAGCTTCTGCTGCAGCCGTTGGTAATCATTCATAATCTCTGCCTCCCTCTTTATAGCCATTAATTGTTCTTCGTGCTCTGCATAAGAGGACAGGATTAAGTGCGATTGTAGGTAATGGCTAAAATTATTAATATAGTAACAGGTATAGCCAGATTTGACCATACTAGCTCAGCTAACAATTTGTTTAAAAAAAGAAAAGGGACTTGACGTCCCTTTTCTGCTGATATGTTACCAGTTATTAATAACTAGTCTTCCCAAATAGCAAAGATTCTCACAGGGCTTCCGGTCAGGCCGCGGAATTTCAGCGGGAACATGGCCACATAGAAATTGTCATGACGCGGGATTTTGGTGATATTGACCAAGCTTTCGGTGTGGACTATTTCTCTTTCTGCATGAACCGTATGATTCGGATAGTCAATATCGGCCGGTGTATCCAAACTGGCAGCGTCAGTACCGATATTTACCAGTCCTTGATCCAATAACCAGGTGGTGGCTTCCTTATCTAAGCCAGGATATTGACTTAAATAATGAAATGGATCCGTTTCACCGTAAGGCTCAATACCCGTCCAATAGAGTAGTATCATACCTGGTTTTAGGGTTACCTGCGCCTCATCTAAAGCTCTCTTTAAATGATCCACGGTGATATGCACCCGGCCTTTGACAAAGGACAGATCGATCCAGGCAGCGGGAGCAATCAGCTCTTTTAAGGTGATCTTGTCCACTGATAAGTGAGACTTGTTGGGATCAAAATGATAGACCGCATCTACGTGGGTGGAGGTGTGGTCACAGGTTATAATTCCTTTCACACCAAAGCCGTAGGGATATTTGCTGTTTTCTCCCAGACTGAATTTGGTCTCCTCGTGAGTTTTGTGCCACCAGAAGGCCGTTTTCATGTGGCCAGGATACACCGGAATTTCCGGGGCTATATCCTTGCCTAAGTCGAGGAAGTTAAGCTTTTTTCCCATAAACTCAATTACTTCAAGTCTTACTTCAGCCATCTCTAATTCCTCCTTTTATAGTATTTTTATTAATTCGTATTAAGTTTAGGCACGAGCCTTTTGCAGTCTTTCGGCTTCCAGTTCGGCATCAATTTCTTCCATAGATTTGCCTTTGGTCTCCCGGGCATAGAAGAATAGTATTGCCTGGATAACAAAGAGAGTTGCCATAAACAGGTAAGCCGGTTGAATGGCGTCAGCGGTAGCTTTGGGGCTTACCAGGTTGGAGGAACCAGCAAAGAAAGCAATTACCACGGGGCCGATAAGTTTGCCGATACCACCCATGCCGTAGGCAGAGCCCATTCCGGTTGCCCTCAAATTGGAAGGCCAAGCTTCAGAGCCATAAGGTCCTACCAGGGCATAACCGCCGTCAGCAAAGAAGTAAATACCCATCATGCAAAGCCAGAATACGGAAACGCCGTTGATGTAATTACCCAGATTGAATATGGCAATTACCAGCATCACCGCTGCGCCAGCTCCGAGGATCATACCAGTAGACCGGCGTCCGATGGCGTCTGACATGAAAGCCCAGAACCATCTGCCAATGAAACCAGCTAAAGTTACAAAGATAAACATCTTGGCTGCTTCTTGCGGAGTCCTGCCGAGCACCAGAGCTAACAAAGCTGGTCCCCACATGGTAAACAAGGTGTAACCTGTTTGCTGACAAATATTGGCGCCCCAAGTAGTGATAAGACTGCGGGGATATTGGAACAGTTCTTGGATCTTGACATGGGGTTGGGGCGGCAGGTCATCGACCCACTCATCGTGAGCCTTTTTAACATCGCGGAAGTCATGGTGTTCTTCAGTTACCCAGTCCACTGCAGTAGCTGCTTCATCAAACCTTTTATTGCGGATAAGCCAACGGGGAGATTCAGGTACCCAAATTCGAATTAGCAGAGCTAAAGCTGCAGGAATCAGTCCTACCAGGAAAAGTCCTCTCCATCCTATATACGTAGTCAAGTAAGCTGCACTGGTACTGGCTAATAAAGTACCAATGGGAATAAAGGCTGTAACTATTCCGCTTACTCGTCCGCGGTAGCTAGCCGGCACAAATTCCTGGACCAAGGGCAGGTCAACACAGTACAGTCCGCCTAAAGCCAAGCCAACAAAAAAGCGAAGTACAACTAGGTATAACCAGTTGCCCTCAGGTGTAAAGAACATAAGTCCCGTCATTATCCCACTAAAAACGATCGTGAACATAAACACCGGCCGGCGTCCTATTTTATCAGCTATATTGCCAAACAGTATGGCACCGACAATGGAGCCAAAACCTGCAGCGAGCAAAATGCTAGCAGAAGCGGTATACGTAAGCTTCCAGGGAACAGCGATGAAAGCGATAACAAAGCTGATAAGGGCCAAATCAAAGAATTCCAACATATCTCCCAGGACTGCAGCACTGACAACTCTAACATGATTTCCGGTTAGACGGGATTGGTCAAGTGTATTAATCAGTTGTGATGTTTTTGGCATGCTTTTTCCTCCCTTAATTCATTTGAGAGATTCCTTTACTTTTTAAGTACCCGACCTACTTTTACCAGGCTGTCCAGCCGCCATCAACCATAATCAATGAACCGGTTACAAAATCAGAGGCACTTGAGGCCAAATATAATATGGTGCCGGTGACATCTTCCACCTCACCAATACGGTTCAGCAAAATTCTACGTTCTACATCCTTTTTAAATTCCTCATCCTTAAACATGGGTTCGGTAAAAGGCGTGTATATGAACGTAGGGCAAACGGTATTGACGGTAATGTTGTAGGGTGCCCATTCTCCCGCTAACACTTTGGTGAATTGGGCCACTGCACCTTTACTGGCACAGTAAGCAGACCTTTTCACATAGCCAACTACCGACATTGCGGAACCGATATTGATTATCTTGCCTTTTCTTTGCTGCATCATTATCCGTCCGGCAGCCTGACAGCAGAAGAATGCTCCCTTGGCATTTATCCCCATTACTTTGTCCCAGGCTTCTTCGGTGACCTCTTCACCTCGCTGCTGAATGTTAATTCCTGCTGAATTAATAGCAATATCAAGTTTTCCGTAATGTTTGGCAATAGCATCATAGCTCTGTCTGATCTGATCCACTTTACTAACATCACAAACATACGCCGTACTGCTTCCGCCTAAAGCAGCAATCTCTGCCTGCGTCTGCTCCATGGCCGGAGCTGAGATGTCCAACAGTGCAATCTGAGCTCCACAGGAAGCAAGTGCCAAGGCGCAGGCTTTGCCTATACCATTACCAGCTCCGGTTATTGCTGCGACTTGTCCATTTAAATCTACTGATATGTTGGCCATTCTGTATCCCTCCTGAACCATTCTTGGCCACCTACTCCACCGAAACTTGTTTATCTCACACTCCCTTCATCTATAATTCCCTGTGCAAAATTAACTTATCCAGTCTTTAAGCCTTGTCAGCCCAAGACATACAGACCTAACTTATTAATTGCAAATCTTGTGCCATTCATGGTTATTATCGAAGAATATACTCCATACCCTCGCCAATCATTACTAAAGTTCCGTTCTGATTCACACACTTGGTTTCAACTTTAACCATGTTTTTTTCTTCAATTTTGTCTATGATGGTTCCGATGGCGGTAATGGTGTCCCCAATAAATACTGGCTTTAAGAACTTTATGGTCTGGTTGGCATATACATGGCCAAAAGTTAAATCGGTCATGCATTTGGATATTAGCCCTAATACCAAAACCCCTGGTACTAAAACATTGCCGAAGCGGGTGGTTTTAGCATATTCCCGGTCGATGTGAATGGGATTTAGATCGCCGGTCAGCCCTACCCATTGGATTACATCGGTCTCGGTCATGGTCTTGGTAAAACTTACTGTGTCTCCTACCTGCATGTCTTCCCATTTTCTGATCTTGCCTTCGTAACTCATGGCTTAAACCCCCTATGGTTGTTATAGATAATACAGCTTCCTGGCCTTGGACATGATCTCATCCCTGAAATCGGGGTGACTAATGGCCACCAGTGCTTTTAGTCTCTCCAGATTGGTTTTGCCGGAAAGCTTGGCTATTCCATATTCGGTAACTACATAATCTACTTCGTTGCGGGTAGTAGTTACCGCAGTACCTTCATACAGGGCTGGTACTATGCGGCTTACCTTACCTCCTGCTGCGGTAGAGGGTATGGCTATGATGGATTTCCCTCCGCCGATGGATCGTTTAGCCCCCCGTATAAAGTCGATCTGTCCGCCTACTCCGCTGAACTGTTTGGGGCCTAAAGCGTCGGCGGCTACCTGTCCTAATACATCCACCTGCAGGGCTGAGTTAATGGATACTACCTTGTAGTTCTTGGCTATTACCCAGGGATCATTGACATAGTGTTCGGGATGCATTTCCACTGCGGGATTATCATCTACCCACTTATATAACTTCTCGGTTCCCATCATGAAGGTGGATACTATTTTGTTGGGATGCAGGGTCTTTTTGGAACCATTGATGACTCCTGCTTCTACCAAGGGTATTACTCCATCGGAAAACATCTCGGTATGAATTCCGAGATCCTTTTTGTGCATCATAGCAGCTAAGGTGGCATCGGGAATGGCTCCTATACCCATCTGCATGGTACTGCCATCTTCAATCAATTCGGCACAGTAGTGGCCGATTTGCTTCTCTACCTCGGTCTGAGGAACTGGTTGTACTTCCATTAAAGGCTCATCGGACAGCACAATATGGGCTATTTCTTTTACGGAAAGAAAACTGTCTCCGTGGGTGCGGGGCATGTTGGTGTTGACTTCAGCAATTATGGTTTTGGCCATTTTGGCTGCTGGCAGGGTATAGTCAACCGAGATTCCCAGGCTGCAGTACCCGTTTTTGTCTGGAGGACTTACGGTTACCAGCGCTACATCTACCGGTATATGCCCTTCTAAAAACAGTGCGGGTATTTCGGAAATAAAGCGGGGCAGATAATCAGCTCGCCCTTCATAAATAGCCTGCCGGCTGTTTGCCCCTGCGAATAGGGATATATGCCGAAAATGTTCCTCCATGCCGGGTTGGGCATACAAACATTCACCCATTCCTACCCGGTGTACTACTTTCACATCTTTTAGCTCAGCATATCGCTCGCTCATGGCTTTGGTCAGGGAACGTGGTTCTCCACAAGCGTGGCCTACCACCACGTAATCACCTGATTTTATAGCCTTTACAGCCTCTTGAGGAGTACATATTCTGCTCTGATAATAATCCTGCCAATTCAATATTTCAGCCCTCCTTATCTATGGAATACTTTTTCACATTAAGCTGTATAATATGCATTTGCAAAACCCATGCCACCAGGCTACCATTACAAGCTCAACTGGGCCTAAGCCAGCCAGGCTACAGAATTGTGGGTTCTTCGACGAAGACCGCTGTTTATTTGGCATAGTTAAGCTGAACCACTTTTGAAGCGCATCAGAACCGGTCAGATACTCTCTATTTCAAAAACATCCTTTTAGGCATGAATAAAGTCCGTTCCAAAAATGGAACAGTCTTCCCGGTTTTGGTTCACTATGATCCGCTAATCAGGCTTCTCTTTCTTGAATCTTGATGCCGTATTGAGTTGCTTTGCGCCATATGGTCGTTTGACTGGAACCTAAATACCGGGCTGCTTTGCGGAGGCTGCCATATTTGTCAATATAGTTTTTAATTATCTGCTTTTCAAAAGACTCCACTTCCTGTCTAAGGTTGATAGGAGCAAAGTCTGAAGGTAGCTTTCTCTGCTGGTCGGTTTGATCCACCTTTAAGAAGCTAAATTCTTCTATTACCGAGCTGGTACTGGTAACTACCGCTCTTTCAATTACATTACGCAGTTCACGGATATTGCCCGGCCAACTGTATTCCATGAGCATACCCAGGGCAGATGCAGTAATCGTTTTGTTTAAACCATATTTCTGATTAAACATATGAAGGAAATGGCGCACCAAAGGAGCTATTTCTTCCTTTCTTTCCCGTAAAGGAGGAACAAAAATGGGGATAACATTGAGACGATAGTACAAGTCCTCACGAAAGGTCCCATCTGCGACCATCTGGGCTAAATCTCGATTAGTGGCGGCAATAACTCTTACATCAACCTTGATGGGCTTGTACCCTCCTACTCGAGTAAATTCACCCTCCTGCAGTACTCTCAACAGCTTGACCTGTAAATGAAGCGGAATCTCTCCCACCTCATCCAAAAATAGGGAGCCTTTGTTGGCTAACTCAAATATTCCCATTTTGCCTTGCCTGCTAGCTCCGGTAAATGCTCCGGCTTCATAACCAAAAAGTTCCGATTCCAGTAAGGATTCAGGAATGGCAGCACAGTTAATTTTTATAAAAGGCTGGTGGCAACGCGGGCTGTGCTTATGTAGTTCCTCGGCTACGATTTCCTTGCCCACTCCCGACTCCCCCTGTATTAGGACGGTGGTGTCCACCTTGCTGACGCGTATGATCAAATCTACAATGTCTTTGGATTGCCGGGACTCAGCAACAAAGTTACTTTCCTGGCTTATGCGCATTTTCCTTAGTTCATCTTGGTAATGTCGGCTAAGTTCCTGAGCTTGTTCCATATCCTGTCGCAGTTGCTCTAATTCGGTTAGGTCGCGGGCATTGGTAATAATCCTGATCAGCTCACCTCGTTCATTAAACACCGGGTTACCGGTTACCAGCAATTTTTTCCCAGTCTTTAACCTCTGTTCAATGGTAACCGGTTTGCCCTTTTCGATCACCATCAACGATACAGAACGATCATAATAACCATCCCGAGCCAATTGGGCTTCGTTTTTGCCTACCAGTTCTTCACGGCTAATTCCGGTGATCCTGATGTAGGCATCATTCACTATTAGAACCTGCCCATTGGCATCGGTTTCCAATATGCCGTCGAAGGAAGATTGTATTACCTTATTCAACTCTTCTTTGATTTCCTGGACCCTCTCCAATTCTCCGGAAACCGACTCTAAATCAGTAATATCCCGGATATTCACCAGGACATTAGTTAGTTTTCCCTGCTCATCAAATATGGGAATGCCGGTAAATAGTGCTACCCGGCCGGTGGCTGTGGTTTCTTTATACATAACCGGCTGCTGGCTTTCCAAAACCATTAAGGTAGCAGCTTGTTTGTAATAGCCCTCCTTCACCAAATCGTACATAGATCGTCCTATAATTTTATCAGCAGGTATCCCAGTAATATCGCTGTAAGCCTTGTTTACATTGATGACTACTCCCTGGCTGTCGGCTACAAAGAAGCTGTCCAATGATGCACTGAGCAGAGCATCTAGCTTATCCTTCATTTCCTTGGTTATGCTTAATTCCCGGGTAATATTTTCTAAATCTGATACATCCTGAGCTGTAGCTACTGCTCCGGCAATGGAACCATCCTCCTTAAAAATAGGGGTTTGGTTGCTCACTATAGTTTTACCGTTATATACAAACTTTCTGTTTTTAACCACCGAACCCGTATCCAGGATTTCACTGAGAGCTCCTTCGGGAAAGACTTCTTTATAGGGCTTTCCGATCACGTCTTCCTTGTTTTTTTCAAACAACTCTTCCGCAGCCCGGTTAAAGGTTCTGATAATCTTGTTCTCATCAATGCTGACTATGGAATTATAAGCCGCCTCCAGAACCGCCTGCATTTTGCTGCTGACATCCTTTAATTCCTTGAGCAGCACCTCGTTTTCATCAGACTTGGTTATCATTCCCACTACTTTTCCCTGCCTGAGCACCGGAAATCTCCCGAATGTCAGCTTATGCAGTTCTTCAACGGGCAGGTTTTCATCCAGAGCATGAATTTGGGTGCTCATGATATCTTTTACGCTTAAACTTAACGGTTGTCGGTCAACAATAGCCCTATAAAGGTGCATTTTCGTAACCAGCCCCAGCAGGTGTTGGTCCTCATCCACAACGGGTGCACCGTCAATTCCTTTATCGAGGAACAACTTAGCTGCATCCTGAATGGAGAATTCGGGACGGAGCGTGAAAGGGTTAGGTGACATTATTTCGCGCATCTTCATGATCTATATCCTCCCCGCTTAGGCTAGTGCTAATAAAATACTATGTTTTCCCCATATTGTCATTCTACCTTAATCACAACGGTTAGTAAGCCCCTTTGGGTTTTCCATTGTATCCCTTTTAGTTCCCAGCAACAAATACCGGCTTTGTCCCCGGTGCTTGATATAAGGCTATTCTGGCACCCGTTTTTAATTTTTTCTTGTTTCTTTAGTCACTGACTTAACGCCTTTTTCCTATACCACCAGTCTAAACTCGTCTTCTCTTGTTGGATTCACAAGCAAATAGTAAAATCAGGAAGAGACAGGATTGCTGTGACGGGAGTTCTTACATGAACCAGGATTTTAAATTTCCCCAAATCGAAAATTGTTTAGCTGAAAACGGAGTATTCTTGATTACCGATATTTGTGAGGAGGGCAAGGGAGCTGCCATCGCTAACACTTATTTTTTGCAGACGGATACAGGAAATTATGTCATTGATCCGGCCTGCGGAAAAAGAAGACTCCAGCAGATTAAAGCTCGTTTGCCTTTTAAGGAATACGATGTGCTGCTCACCCATTCTCACCTGGACCACAGTGCCAACAGCGGTGCTGCAGTATTCTTTAACTCGCAGGTGATTTGCCATCCACTGGTAGCAGGGAAAATTAACAATCTTCAACGCAATTACACTGATGTTACTGCCAAGATGGTCAGAGAGTTCGGTGTGCATGGGTTCTTTGGCCGTACCGGTATGCTCGGCCCCACTATGATAAAACTGCTGCGGTGGATACAAAAACAATCTCCTGCTATTTTCGACCGCCTTCTTCATGCTGTCAGCCTAATCCTGTGCCGCATCAAAGTAGGAAGTATTTACCCTCCCACCCGGAACGTCACCTTTTTAAGTATGGACCAGCTGGCCGATTTGTGCTTTGAAAACAGCTTCTTCCGGGGATGGGCTATAAGGGAAGACTTGTTTGCGCTGGAAACCCCGGGTCACCAGGATGACCATCTTTCCTTTTATGTTCCCGGGCGAAAGCTTATGTTTGCTGGTGACCTGATAAGCTTTTTAAATCCCAATGATATCCTGGACGGCAGCTTAAAAGAGACCCATACCTGGATGAAGAAAATGCTTCAGCTGGCCGAGGCCGGGGGCATAAACATCCTCGCTGTTAGTCATTCTCTCCCTATAGTAGGGAAGGATCAGGTTATTGCCTACCTGCGCTCAGTAATCGACAAACAAGAAGAGGCCTTTAACACCATTGCTGAAATAATCGCTTCATGTCCCGATAAAAGCGATTTTGACGGGATTATGGCCAAGGTTTATTCCCATGACTCAGAACTGATTAAGAAAATCCTGAAAATCAATTATCCCCGCTCAATTTCTTTTATCGATGTCTATGTTTACTTATATCTAAAAGAATACTGCCGTGAGGGAATGGAAAGTAGAACAAATCAGTGAGTTGATCAATGATTAGGGTGCTTTTTGCAGGCCCTGAATAATCATGTTAAGCTGACTGGTCATACTCTCTTCCAGATCATAATCCCCGTCATGCAGGCACCAGTCATAGAGCATTCCCCGCCCGCAGGTAAGTACTAGATTTGCTATTTTTTCAGCAGAGATATCACTGCGGATACTTCCCTCCGACTGGGCATCACGGATTGCATCCCTTAAGATAGTATAGAAGGGACGCTCTTTGGAAATAAAAAACTCGGTACCAGCATACAGCTGACTTTTATAGATCTGGCGTACAAAATCAACTCCCAGCTTGGTGGCATGACGGGCTTGAAAAATGACGGTCAGCAATATTCTTTCCACTGCCGTGCAATGTGGGGCTCGTTCCTGATAAAATTCGCTATAACTTTTATCAATTATCAAATAGGTTTCAATTACAATATCGTCTTTGGACCTAAAATAATGATAAAAAAGCCCTTTGGCCACACCGGATTCCTTAGCTATTTCTTCGATGGTAACATTATCAAAGCCCTTTTCGGTGATCAACCTGAAGGCTGTGGAAAATATCTTATCCCTGGTTTCAGCTGCCTGAAGATCTCGTTTGGTAGGTTTTTTCTTGCTCATCCCTGACTCCTTTCGTTAACTGCTATATTATAGCACTTTATTGATCTAACCTTAACCTCAGCCAGGGTCACCCGTGTAAAATGACCGGTGTCAGAAGAGGACTCTTTTTCCCTGATCAGGTATTATCCCTGCTGGAAGGGATACTCGCCGGACGCTTTCTCACACCAATTAGGTACATGATAGTCAGGGTTAGCAAAGGCGGCAGTGTCAAAGCGGAATAACCGCAAGAGGAACAATGAAAAGCACAATCACCGCCAGTTGAATATATGCCATCCCTCTGCACCAACGATAATTATGGGGCCGCCGGGCAAACACCAGTCCAACTATGGCAACTACTATAGAATAGGCATAGAGTATGGCAGCAGCAAAGCAGACGACTCCAGCGTAGGTAAAATACGAATCCAGTGCCGCACCGTTGATAAGGCTTATGCACCATAATATCAATGGAATAGCCGTAAGCAGCATTAAAACAGAAGACGCTATTAATAATATCGGCTTTGGGTATGCTGGCATATCAAAATCATCCTTTCTAACGGGCAAAGGTCTATTGCCGCCCAGATTAACCGTTAGGATGCCAGTTTGCATGTCTACCGTGGTCGCTGTTAACCTACTTAAGCCAATGTTAACGTGGCCCCCTTACCTGTAGTTTAAGAGAACCGAGCCAGGATAGTCATCCTCAAAAAGTATGATCTTGCCTAAAAGACCCCTCATATTTAAGTATGAGAGGTCTTTTAATCCCTTCTGCTATGGGTTTATGGTCATTATCCGTTAAGATATAAAGGTTTGTTTGCCTTCCCAATAGGGTTTACGCAGTTCTTTCTTCAACATCTTGCCTACGGCATTGCGGGGAATAGCCTGGGCGAAGTCTACGGATTTCGGGGTTTTAAAGCCGGCCAGGTATTTGCGGCAGTGAGCTATTATGTCTTCTTCACTAAGTGAATAACCTTCCTTTAGCACCACAACGGCTTTAACCTGTTCTCCCCACTTTTCATCGGGTACACCTATAACGCCCACATCAGCGATTCCATCCAGTTTCAGTATCACACCTTCTACTTCTGCTGGATATACATTGGTTCCGCCGGTGACGATCATATCCTGAGCCCGGTCCACCAGATAAATATACCCATCCTCATCCATGCGGGCCATATCTCCCACAGAACACCATTCGTGGTCCAGGAAAGACCTTTTAGTTCCTTCTTCATTATGCCAATAGCCATCAAAAGTGGCCGGGCTGCGGGAATACAGTACTCCAACTTCTCCCGGGCCAACTTCGCGGCCGTGTTCGTCCACTATTTTCAAATCCATATCGAAAATACCTTTGCCGATGCTTCCTTCCTTATGCATCTCAAACCATTCTTCCGTAGTTATGGCCGTAACAAAACCCAATTCGGAGGCGCCCAGCATATTGATGCACTTGGCATTGGTAAAACTGTCTCTCATCTTCTGGAAAATAGTGCTGTGCATAGGTGCGCCGCAGGCCACTGCCAGTCGTATTGAGGAAAGATCATATTTGGCTTTGGTCTCAGAAGGCAGTGACAGCATCCAATCATACATAATCGGCACCATAAAGACAAAACTGGGCTTCATCAGGTCAATCAGGCGCAAAGCCTCTTCGGGAACAAAGCCCGGGGCAATGCACAGCGATCCTCCCACCATCAGCGTGCTCAACAGATATCCGGCGGTGGCGGCAGCATACATGGGGGCCACTACGAACATGGAATCATCCCGGTTCAACCCCAGCTCAAGAGCGGTGGAAATAGCCATATTATAATCACAGTACATGGTGCGTACTGCGCCTTTGGGCTTACCTGTAGTTCCGGAGGTGTAGAACAGCAAGTGCATATCGTCTGGTAAAACCTCCACCTGAGGCTCTTCAGGGCTGCCGCTGGCAATCATCTCTTCATAATTCAAGGTGCCAGTCACTTTTTCATCACTGATCAGAACAACTTCCTTGACGGTAGGAAGGCGATCCAGCAAGGGAGCAATCAGGTTATACTGATCCTGCTGAACACATAGCACTTTCGCCTCACAATTGTTGATTTGATAGATAATTTCTTCCGGGGTTAAGCGGTAATTGCCGAGGGTCAAAGGCAGGCCTATCATCTGTGTTGCTACAATGATTTCCGCAAATTGATAGGAATTTGGCATGTAGGTGGCTACCAAATCCGGTTTTTTGATGCCTCTATCCAGGAGGGCGTTGGCAAAGCGGGTACAACGCTGCCACATTTCAGCATAGGTTTCGCTGAATGTTTCCGTTCGCAAAGCCATTCTATCGGGGCGTTTCTTGACATGACCCCTGATGGTCGAAATACCGTTGCTGGTTAAAGAGGTTTTCCCTGGTTGTTTGCCGATAAAATCCATAATTGCGTACCTCCTTATGTGTTGTTCGTCGAAGGAGCAACCGGTTGCCTATGCTTTATTTATCCCTCCTATCTTTAAAATCATTACCCTAATATCAATATACTCCGGTCAATGAACGTGGTCAACGAGAATCTTTGCCTATACCCGGTTGTTTAAGCAATTGAAATGCCAGCAATAAAAAAAGGTTTCAGCTCTAAGTCTGAAACCCTTGGTTTTCTTAATAACTGGCGGAGAGGGCGGGATTCGAACCCGCGAGACAGGTTTTAGCCCGCCTACTCGATTTCCAATCGAGCGCCTTCAGCCAAACTCAGCCACCTCTCCATAAATCTATTAAATTGTTGCTCTGCTTTCAATCTGGCGGAGAGAGTGAGATTCGAACTCACGAGGCGGGGTTTAACCGCCTACTCGATTTCGAGTCGAGCGCCTTCGACCAACTCGGCCATCTCTCCTCAAATCCGTGAAAAATGAACTGAGCAAATCAGCACATTCCTGTCTTAGCACACCCTCTGTAATTACCACCTGATGGTTTAATCCCGGATAGCGCACCAGGTCAATTATTGATCCTGCCGCTCCGGCTTTGGCATCTCTTGTGCCGTAGACCAGCTTTCCCAGGCGGGTATTTACCATAGCTCCGGCACACATGACACATGGCTCCAGGGTACAATAAAGGGTAACATCAGATAATCTCCACCGCCCCAGTACCTGGGCCGCTCTCTGCAGAGCTAACATCTCTGCATGGGCGGTAGCATCGGCTCGCTGCTCTTTTTCATTGGCAGCCCAGCTGATAACTTCATCCTGGTGAACCGCCACGGCACCGATGGGAATCTCCCCTTTGAGGCCGGCCTGATAGGCCAGAGCCAGCGCCAGTCGCATATATAGCTCATCCCTCACGGGATCACCATCCCAATGGTACGCCCGAAGGGACTCGAACCCCTGACACACGGTTTAGGAAACCGTTGCTCTATCCACCTGAGCTACGGGCGCCCGATGTCATATATATAAATGTTCAGTTGTAAACAGAATGGCGCGCCCGCAGGGATTCGAACCCCGGACCTCCAGATTCGTAGTCTGTTACTCTATCCAGCTGAGCTACGGGCGCACAAAATATTTATAATATTAGTTAACATCTAATGGCGGAGAGAGAGGGATTCGAACCCTCGAGACAGCTCAACACCGTCTACTCGCTTAGCAGGCGAGCGCCTTCAGCCTACTCGGCCATCTCTCCATATAATGGGCCTGCTTTTCCACAGGCGTTTTCTCTATCTTTATGGCGGAGGAGGTGGGATTCGAACCCACGGAACCCGCAAAGGTTCAACGGTTTTCAAGACCGCCTCCTTCAACCGCTCGGACACCCCTCCGTGGAAAGGATGTTAAACCCTGCAATTCAATGCAAATGAAAGTATAGCACAGCCCCAAAAGGTTGTCAACCAAGCTATTGGCGCTTATTTACTGCCTTTTTATAACTTCTATGCCACCCATATACGGTCGCAGGGCTTCCGGTATTACCACCGACCCGTCTTCCTGCTGGTAGTTCTCCAGAATGGCGGCTACCGTCCGGCCTACAGCTACTCCTGAGCCATTGAGCGTGTGTACGTACTGGGGCTTTTCCTTGGGTCCAGGCCGGAAGCGAATATTTGCCCGGCGGGCTTGAAAGTCCTCACAGTTGGAACAGGAGGATATTTCCTTGTATTCTTGATAGCTGGGCATCCAGACTTCCAAATCATAGGTCTTGGCCGAGGAAAATCCCATGTCACCGGTACTCAGTAAAACTACTCTATAGGGCAGACCTAAAAGCTGTAATACTTCTTCCGCATTGGCGGTCAATTTCTCCAATTCTTCATAGGAATGTTGGGGCTCTACGATTTTAACCAGCTCCACCTTATTGAACTGGTGCTGGCGGATTATTCCCCTGGTGTCGCGCCCATGGGAGCCTGCTTCAGCCCGAAAGCAAGGAGTGTAAGCGGTCAGATAAAGCGGCAAATCTGCTCCATCCAGAATTTCTTCCCGGTATAAGTTGGTCAGGGGCACTTCGGCAGTGGGTATCAAATACATCTCCCGCCCCTCTACCTTGAACATGTCTTCGGCAAATTTGGGCAGCTGCCCGGTTCCCAGCATGCAGTCCCCACTTACCATAAACGGGGGCAGTATTTCCCGGTAGCCATGCTGCTGGGTATGAATGTCCAGGAAAAAGTTAATTACGGCTCGTTCCAGCCGGGCTCCTAAGCCTTTGTACACTGTAAAACGGGCTCCGGATAGTCTGGCCGCTCGCTCAAAGTCAAGAATATCCAGAGCCGGCCCTATATCCCAGTGGGCCTTGGGTTCAAAGTCAAACTGGCGCGGCTGCCCCCAGCGCCGTACTTCCACATTGCTGTTCTCATCCGGTCCCACCGGCACCGATTCATGAGGCAAATTGGGGATGTTTAACAGGATGCGATCCATCTGGGCTTCTATATTTTTAACTTCCTCGTCGAATGCGGCAATTTCCTTGCCTACCTGACGGACCCGATCCATCAGTTCAGTTGGGTCCTGTCCCGCCTTTTTCAATCTCCCTACTTCCTGAGAGGATTTGTTGCGGAAGTTTTTGAGTTCTTCAACCTGAACCAGGATCTGCCGTCTTCTTTCATCCAGTTTCAAGAATTCATCCAGAGCGCCGCTGAGATTGCGTTTGCGTAGCGCTGCTTCTACATTTTCGGGATTGGATCGTATTAATTTTGCATCTAACATAAGCAGTCCTCCTGTATGAATACCTTTCCCCAACTTGCTCCCCGGGTATTGGACAAGTTCTCAGCTGTTATCATTAAAAGTGAAGTAATTTGGGTTTGGTAAGAATACCGTCCAATTGACCAAGCTTCTCTAGGATCTCATCTTCCACTTTGCTGTCCACATTTACCAGTATGATAGCCTTGTCACCTTTGGTCTGACGGGCCACCCTCATGGAAGCTATATTAACTCCCTCATCGCCCAGCATTGTGGCGAAGGGCCCTATTATCCGTGGGCGATCTTCATTTTCCGCAATGATTACATAGCCTTCCAGGTTGGCTTCGGTTTCATAGCCATTAATTTCTACCAGCAGCGGATCGCGAGCCCGGGAAACGGTTCCAGCTATCTCCAAGTGCTGGCCGTTCTGGCCAAATATGTTGACGGAAATTACATTCTTATAGCGCCGGGCGCTTTGTTCCTGCTTGCTTTCATATACTTTGATGCCTCTTTCCCGGGCCATAAGGCGGGCATTGACATAATTAACCTTGTTCCACAGTATCGGCTCCAGCAGCCCTTTCAGGAAAGCTACGGTCAGAATCTCGGTATCATTTTGGGTTATGGGGCCGGCGTAATTTAACTCTACCCGGTCAATGGGAGATTTCTCCAGCTGGTAATAGAAGTTGCCCATCTTCCCAGCCAGGGTAATATACGGGCGCAGGTAGTTTAGTTCCTCACTGACCATGGTAGGCAGGTTGACCAAGTTGGGAACGATTTCGCCGTTCAAGGCTTTTATGACCTGCTCGGCTATAGTTTCCCCTACCCGGCGCTGGGCCTCATAAGTATCGGCACCTAAATGAGGTGTAACCACTACATTTTCGAATTCAAACAGCGGATTTTCTGTAGCCGGCTCTTTTTCAAAAACATCCAAGCCGGCACTGGCTACCTTGCCTGACTTCAAGGCCTCTAACAAAGCTGCTTCCTTGATAATGCCGCCGCGGGCGCAGTTCACCACCCGCACCCCCTCTTTGGCAATCTTAAACATTTCTTCGTTGATCATGTGGAAGGTTTCTTCCGTCTTAGGCGTATGCACGGTAATAAAATCAGATTGCCGTACCAGTTCCTCCAGGGTATTCATTTTCTCGGCCCCAAACTTCTCAAACCGTTCATCAGCAATGTAGGGATCATAGGCTATAACCCTCATATTAAAGGCTTTCAAGCGGGTTGCCACCATGGAGCCGATACGTCCCAAACCGACTATACCCACGGTTTTTCCGTACAGTTCCACACCCCGGAAGGGTTTGCGATCCCAGGTACCGGATTTTAAGAAGTTGTTGGCCCAGGCGGTTTTGCGCGCAGAAGACAGCAGCAAGGAAATGGTCTGTTCTGCGGCGGAAATAGTATTGCTGTCCGGGGTATTGGCTACGATAATTCCATAGCGGGTGCAGGCATCTACATCAATATTATCAATGCCATTGCCCGCCCGGCCCACTACTTTGAGCCGCGGGCTTCCCCGGCTGACCAATTCTTCGTTAACTTTGGTAACGCTGCGTACGATTATGGCATCATACTGGCCGATTATATCCAGCAGTTCTTCCCGGGATATTCCATCCCGGAAATCTACGTCCAATTCAGTGCGCAATAAAGCCAAGCCTTCTTCGGCGATACGTTCGGTTACTATAACTCGCTTTCTTTCTTCCACCCTTTACTCTCCCTTCTGTGCTTTGTTCAGCAAAAACGTTTGGGCTTTGCTTACCCCTGCTCCAAACTCCAGATCCCAGCCTAGTTTTTGCAGGGCGATTTCCAAAGCAGCCAAGGTGGCTAATAAATCCAGTTCCCGTACATAGCCCAGATGCCCTATGCGGAAAATTACATTATCCAAACTCTGCTGGCCTCCGGCCAACACAATGTTAAACTGGTCCGCCATATACTTGCGAATCTTATTGGCACCGATTTCTTCCGGGGCCACTACTGCGGTTAAAGCATGGGAAGCGTTTTCCTCCTGGGCCAGCAGCTTTAGACCCATGGCCCGCACTGAAGCACGTACCATATCCCGGTAGTTACGATGCCGTTCAATAATATTGTCCAGACCTTCTTCCTCCATCATCTTCAATGCCTCGCCCAATCCATAATATAGGGAAATGGCGGGAGTATAAGGATTCTGCCCCTTTTCCAGGTATTTCAGGCCAGAGCTTATATCCCAGTAGAAACGGGGCATTTTCGCCTCTTTATGCTTTTGCAAGGCTTTATCACTGAAAGCCATGAAGCATAATCCAGGAGGAATCATAAAGGCTTTTTGTGATCCGCTTACTACCACATCCAGATTCCAGTCGTCCATTTTCAGATCAAGAACCGCTAATCCACTGATGGCATCTACCATTAACAAAGCAGGGTGGTCACCCCGGGCTTCGCTAATGGCTTTCACATCATTGTAAACTCCCGTGGAGGTTTCATTATGGGTAACTAAAATAGCCTTTATTTCACGGTTCACATCCTGATCCAGGTGTTCTTTAATCCGCTGGGGATCTGCCGCCTCTCCCCAGGTAAAATCTATCTTTTCCACCTGAGCTCCAAATTCGGCGGCGATTTTTGCAAACCGATCACCAAATACCCCAATAGATACCGCCAGAACCTTGTCTCCAGGAGACAGAAAATTGACCACTGCTGCTTCCAAGGCACCGGTTCCAGAAGCAGGGTAAATTAAAACATGCTGATTGGTACGGTATACTTTTTTTACCCCCTCGGTAACCTCTGCCAGCAGCTGTTTAAATTCGGAACCGCGATGATTAATCATAGGTTTACTCATGGCCCTAATTACCCGATCAGGAATGGGAGTAGGGCCGGGAAGCAGTAAATACTGGTCACCTGTCATTTATAAAACCTCCTAAGTTAATATAAAAAACCCCTCGCCCTGTAAGGGACGAGAGGTACTTTTCCCGCGTTGCCACCCTAGTTGATACGGCCTGATGCCATATCCGCTTATTAGCTATAACGTAGCTACCGGTACTGCTTTAAACACAGACTGCTCCAGGATGGATTCAGTACAGTCCTGACTGGTTCACACCCACCACCAGCTCTCTTGATCAGTTGCCTGTACTTACTGGTCCCTTCATGGCAATTACTTATAAAAGATTAGAGTTTATTATATTACACTAGTTATTCCTTGGCAAGCAAAAACCTAGACCATATCCAGGAAATAACGATGTATACATAATCCTTGGGTAAGCTCAGGATGAAAAGCCGTGCTAAGCAGATTGTTTTGCTGCACCATGACGATTTTGTCTCGGTAGCGTGACATAACTCGTGCCTCTCCCCATATTTTTTCTACATAAGGAGCGCGAATAAAAACTCCCCGGGTGGGGCCGATATTATCTATATCAAGGTCCGCTTCAAAACTATCCACCTGCCTGCCAAAGGCGTTGCGCTTCACCCTTACATCCATTAAGCCTAAACGAAACTGATCCGAGTTGTCTATCTCCTTGGCCAGTAGAATCATACCGGCACAGGTACCCCAGATAGGCATACCCTGGGCAGCCCGGTCCTGAATAACTTTATCCAAACCAAATTCCTTCATGAGCTTGCCAATGGTGGTGCTTTCTCCTCCGGGGATGATAAGTGCGTCCACTTGCTGGAGCTCTTCAGGCTTGCGCACCTGGCAGGCTTGGGCACCGCATTTTTTTATGGCTTCCTCGTGCTCTATAAAAGCTCCCTGCAGAGCCAGTACGCCTATAATTTTTTTACCAGCCACGCTCCTGCATCCTTTCTTCGGGACGGATGGTGCTGATATCAATCCCCACCATGGGTTCACCTAAATCACGAGATACTTCGGCTAAAACAGCTGGATCATTATAATAAGTGGTGGCTGCTACAATAGCTTGGGCCCGCTTTTTGGGATCACCTGATTTGAAAATTCCTGAGCCCACAAAGATTCCATCACAGCCCAACTGCATCATTAAGGCTGCATCGGCCGGTGTAGCGATACCGCCCGCGGCAAAATTTACTACGGGAAGTCTTTTTAATTTGGCGGTCTCCACCACCAGCTCATAAGGTGCCTGCAGTTCTTTGGCGGCGGCCATCAACTCATCTTCAGGCAAGTTGCTGACCCAGCGAATCTCGTCATTGACCTGCCTGATGTGACGGACTGCCTCCACCACATTTCCTGTACCTGGTTCTCCTTTGGTGCGGATCATGGCAGCTCCTTCCCCAATCCGCCGCAGGGCTTCACCCAAATTTCTCGCACCACATACAAAAGGAACCTTGAAATTGTGCTTGTTCACATGGTACTTATCATCAGCGGGAGTTAAGACTTCACTTTCATCAATATAATCAATCCCCAGGGATTCAAGAATCTGAGCTTCTACAAAATGCCCAATGCGGCACTTGGCCATAACCGGTATGGTCACCGCGTCCATGATGCGCAGGATCACACTGGGATCAGCCATACGGGCAATACCTCCCGCAGCTCTTATATCAGCGGGAACTCTTTCTAAAGCCATTACTGCACAGGCTCCAGCTTCTTCTGCTATTTTGGCCTGCTCCGGGGTGGTTACATCCATAATAACCCCACCCTTGAGCATTTGGGCCAGGCCCGCTTTTACGCTAAATGTACCTTTTTGTTCCATAAAAAGAACCCTCCTTATCACCAAGCCGGACCGAGTTGCCCCTACCGTCTTTATAACTAGAAATTTTATGCCATTCTGATGGTTTTGTATAGTACTGAATAGAGTTATTCTTCATGTTCTGTCCGGAAGCGGGCAATGCTTACAATACGGTCGTTTTCAGGCAGCCTCATCAACAGGACTCCGCGGGCATAGCGCTTTTGGACCGAAATACCTTCTACTTGCAGGCGAATTATCTGTCCTTCGCTGGTTAGGATAACCAGCTCATCTTCCTCAGACACTATTTTGGAAGCTACTACTTCTCCATTTTTATGAGTAAGTTCAATGGACTTGACCCCTTTGCCGCCCCGGTTCTGGGTCTTAAATTCTTCCAGCGGCACCCGCTTGCCGTAACCATGTTCGGTGACAATCAATACATCGGCACCTTGCCTGTACTTGTCTATGCCAATAACATAATTGCCGGGATCTAAACTGATACCTTTTACCCCGGTAGCGGTCCGGCCCATGGGCCTGACCTGTTCCTCTTCGAACATTATTGCCTGCCCCCGGGCGGTATTGACCATTACCACATCACCTTTGACCACTCGCACCGCACCCACCAGTTCATCACCGGGCAGCAGGTTGACAGCAATTAACCCGGAGCGGCGCATATTCTTAAAAGCAGAAAGGGCTACTTTTTTGATAATACCTTGTTTGGTTATCATCAGCATATGCCGGTTTTCATCAAACTCTCGCGCTGCTACCAGTGTGGTCACCCGCTCATCGGGCCGCAGATCAATAAAGTTTATCAATGGCAGGCCTTTGGCCTGACGGGAAGCTTCCGGCAGGTGGTAAACCCGGTTGGAAAATACCCGGCCTTGATTGGTAAAGAACAAAACATGAGCCATGACACTGGTTACCACAACATCCGAGGAATAATCCTCGGCGCGGATAGAAGTAGCACTGATTCCTTTTCCTCCCCGCCGCTGAGCCCGGTAAATATCCAGGGGCTGTCTTTTGATATACCCACGGTTGGACAAGGTTATAACTACTTCATGGTCTTCGATGAAATCTTCTACGTTATAGTCAGAAATCTCATGGCTTATTTCTGTACGGCGTTTATCACCATACTTCTTCTTTATATCAGCCAGATCATCTTTGATAATGGACAAAACCCGTTCTGGTTTGGCCAGAATATCTTCTAAGTCGGCTATACGGATAAGCAGGTCATTATATTCCTCATCCAGCTTGCCGCGTTCCAGGTTGGTCAGCTGTACCATGCGCATATCCAGGATGGCATTGGCCTGGTCTTCGCTTAACTGGAAACGCTCCATCAAAGCTGTGCGGGCCTCTTCCCGGTCTTTGCTGCTGGTAATTAAATCGATAACTTCGTCCAGATTATCCAGAGCAATTTTCAACCCTTCGACTATATGCAGCCGCTGCTGGGCGACCTTCAAATCATACTGGGTCCGGCGGACAATAACTTCTTGACGGTGCTCAATGTAATAGCGAAGCATGTCTTTGATGCCCAGCACCATGGGTTGTCCATGTACCAGAGCCAGCATGTTAATTCCGAAACTGTCTTCCATCTGGGTGTGCTTAAACAGGTGATTGACTATCACATTTACGTTTACATCCCGGCGCACTTCAATTACTACTCTTATGCCTTTGCGGTCCGATTCATCACGTAAATCCACGATTCCATCAATCTTCTTGTCTCTTACCAGCTCAGCAATTTTTTCCACCAGACGGGCTTTGTTGACCTGGTAGGGAATCTCGGTAATCACAATGGCGCTTTTGCCGTTGCGGCGCTCTTCAATAGTATAGCGGGCCCGTAACTTCACTGTACCTCGTCCGGTTGCATAGGCTTTGCGTATACCTTCGGTACCCATTATAATGCCGGCGGTCGGGAAATCCGGTCCCGGCAGCACCCGCATAATATCATCTAAGCTGGCTTCCGGATTATCTATTACCAGGGTAAGGGCATCTATCACTTCCGACAGGTTATGAGGCGGTATATTGGTGGCCATACCTACCGCTATGCCTGATGACCCGTTTATGAGCAGGTTGGGTATGCGGGACGGAAGTACCTGGGGTTCCTGCCGGGTATCGTCATAGTTAGGACGCCAATCAATAGTGTCTTTATCTATATCAGCCAGCATTTCACCAGCTATGCGTGACATGCGGCTTTCGGTGTAACGCATGGCCGCAGCCCCATCACCATCGATGGAACCAAAGTTGCCATGCCCATCTACCAGCGGATAACGCATAGCAAAATCCTGGGCTAGTTTAACCATAGCCTCATAAATGGCGGCATCACCGTGGGGATGGTATTTACCCATTACCTCCCCCACAATGTTGGCGGACTTTTTGTGGGGTTTGTCATGGGTCATCCCCTGGTCGTACAGAGCATAGAGAATACGGCGATGAACGGGTTTGAGACCATCCCGTACATCAGGAATAGCTCGAGATACAATAACACTCATGGAGTATTCCAAGAATGATTTTTTAACCTCTTTTTCGATATCAACGGTGGCTACATTTTCAAACAGATTTGCTTCTGCCAATGGTTATCAACTCCTGTTAAATGTCCAGGTTGGTTACGAACCTGGCATTAGCCTGAATGAATTCCCGGCGGGGCTCTACATTATCTCCCATCAGGCTGGAGAAAATTTCGTCAGCTCGAATGGCATCTTCCACTGTTACCTGCAAGATTCGCCGGTTTTCGGGATTCATAGTAGTTTCCCACAGCTGCTCGGGATCCATTTCTCCCAGACCTTTGTACCGCTGTATAGTCCATTTCTTGCCGGACTGGGCTATAAATTCATTCATTTTTTCTTCGCTGTGAAAATAGTGAATCTCATTTCCTCTCTTAATTCCGTACAAGGGCGGTTGAGCAATATATACATATCCTTGTTCCACTAAGGGACGCATAAAGCGGTAGAAGAAAGTTAACAGCAGTACCCGAATGTGAGATCCATCCACATCAGCGTCGGTCATAATCAAAAGCTTGTGGTAACGAGCCTTGCTGATATCAAAGTCTTCATCAATACCAGTACCCATAGCGGTAATCAAAGCCCGGATCTCTTCATTGGACAGGACCCGGTCCAAACGGGCCTTTTCTACATTGAGAATCTTTCCCCTCAAGGGCAGAATAGCTTGGAAGTTGCGGTCCCTCCCCTGTTTAGCCGACCCGCCGGCGGAATCTCCCTCGACAATAAACAGTTCTGATTCTGCTGGATCCCGACTGCTGCAATCTGCCAGTTTGCCCGGCAGGGTGGTGGTTTCCAGGGCACTTTTACGCCGGGTCAATTCCCGGGCTTTTTTGGCCGCTTCCCGGGCTCTGCGGGCTGATATGGCCTTTTCCATAATGCGCCTGGCAATTGTCGGATTCTCATTCAGATAATCTTCCAAATTCTCATATACAACTGATTCCACAATACCACGGATATAAGTGTTACCTAATTTGGTTTTGGTTTGTCCTTCAAATTGAGGTTCTTTTACCAGCACCGACACAATGGCTGCCAGTCCTTCCCGGATGTCTTCTCCGGAAAGATTACTGTCGTTTTCTTTGAGAAAATTATTCTTTTTTGCATAATCATTAATTACTCTGGTCAGACCGTTCTTAAACCCTACTTCATGGGTACCGCCTTCCTGAGTGTGAATGTTATTGGCAAAGGAATATATGTTCTCGCTGTATCCGGTATTGTACTGCAGGGCGATACGTACAATTACGTCATCCTTTTTGCTTTCTATATAAAATGGTTTCTCGCTCAACAATTCCTTGTTTTTATTAAGATAAGCTACAAAAGCCTGTAAGCCGTCCTGGTAATGAAACTCCTTCTCTACCGGCTCTTCTTCTCGTTCATCCCGTAGTATAATACGCAGTCCCTGATTCAAAAAGGCTAGCTCCCGCAAGCGCTGTTCGATAATCTCTCTCTCAAAGTTTACTTCTTCAAATATCTCTGGGTCAGGATGAAAATGAATAGTAGTTCCTGTGTCCTCACTGTTGCCGTCGGTATATAGAGGTCCCAGCGGTACTCCTCTTTCATAGGCTTGTTTATGTACTTGTCCATCGCGGTATATAGTTATATCCATGTGATTGGATAGTGCATTCACAACCGATAAACCCACTCCATGCAATCCACCGGAAATGTTGTATCCGCTTCCTCCGAACTTTCCCCCGGAATGCAGGGTGGTCATAATTACTTCAATAGCCGGGATTCCCATTGAGGGGTGAATATCTACGGGAATACCTCTGCCATTATCGTATACAGTTACCCAGTTGTCCTTATGGATAGTGACTTTGATGGTATCGCAATAGCCGGCTACTGCTTCATCAATGCTATTGTCCACTATTTCGAAAACTAGATGATGCAGACCTCGGGGACCGGTGGTTCCAATGTACATTCCTGGGCGCTTGCGTACGGCCTCCAGCCCTTCCAGGACCTGAATGTCAGAAGCACTGTAACCATTGTTATTTGTGCCGTTCATGTCTACACCTCCTGGACATAATTAGATGCCCGTTTATAGAGGGTGGTAGAAGAAATAGGAGATAGGTAAACCTTGTCATCACAGAGAACCAGGGATTTATCTTTTCCCTTTTCACTTATTGGCACCAGTTTTTTCTCCGCGCGAGCGATCTCCACAATATCCTGAATATCATCAGCCAGGGGAGGTTCAAGATTAAGAATGGCTATGATGTTCTGGGAAGATATTATATAGTTGTTTCCTAGATGAATATACACGAGACTACCCCTTTCCTAATAGTTGTCCCTTTGTCATGCGGCAGACAAAAGCCTGATTAGCTTTTATTTGCTGGTTTTCAAAATGAACCGTGGTAAGAAAACTTTGAAATGAAGCCTCTTGCAGATAACTGAGCAACCTCTGCTGCCGTTCGTTATCTAACTCAGACAAGACTTCGTCTAACAGGAAAACTGGATATTCCCCCTGGGTCTTTTGCAAGGCCATTAATTCTGCCAGTTTAAGGCTTACCGAAATACTGCGCTGCTGCCCTTGGGAAGCAAATTGGCGAGCAGGATGATCGTCTAGATATATGTTGATGTCATCCCGGTGAGGACCAATTAAACTGCTTTTACGCGCACACTCCTGTTCTTTAATTTGTTTCAGCTGGTTTAACATGGATAATCTTAAAATTTCAAAATTTATTTTATCATTATCTAATTCTAAGGGAAATGAAATAGCATAGCGTATTTTAAGTCCTCCTGCATCTTCTCCGCTCATATATTCATAGAGAGAACCCGCTAACTGATCCAGCAAGTTAACCATATTAATACGCGCTATTATTATTTTAACAGCTTGCTCTACAAAAATTTCGGTAGTTAAAGCGAAGGTTTTTGTATTAGCTTGGTTATTTCTTAATAAAGCATTCCTTTTCTTTAAAATTTTAACATAGTTATCCAGATGATACCCATACTCTTTACCGGCTTGTTTTAAGGCGAAATCCAGGAAGAAGCGCCGCCGGCTGGGTGATCCTTTAACCAAATATAAATCGTCTGGTGTAAATATAACCACACGCAGACGATCTGGATGATGGGGATTGGTTTTTCGTCCATTTAGGGTTATTTTTTTTCCCTGGACCCGATCATATTTAATCCTGGTTTCAAAGCAACGCTCTTCATATTCGTAACAACCCCAAACCTCGTAAGACTGCGCCTGGTCATTCACCATAACTTGGTCACTGGAGGTACGAAAAGAAGTGCCAGTCGCTAAAACACAAATCGCCTCGAGAAGGTTGGTTTTTCCCTGTGCATTATCTCCCACTATAACATTCAAATTTGGTGACGGCCGGTGTTCAATATTAATTAAATTTCTAAAGTTAGAAACCTGGTAATGAATAACCTTCAAGGATGGGTCCACCATTCTTTATTGACTGGTTCGCAGTGGAACCAGTACATACAGATAGTAAGCCTTTTCCGGATTGGTTATAAGAGCTGGCCCCAGGGAACCAGACATCTGCACAGATATTTTATCGGTTTCCGCGGTAAATATCTTCATTACATCTAAAAAATAATTGGTATTAAAGGCTATGCGGAAATCCTTGTCTCCTTTTATCTCAAAATCATCAATTACCTCTTCTATTTCTCCCATGGCTTCTGAGAAGGCATTGACGATAATCTCCTGCTCTCCCAGGTTCAACTGGACATGGTGAATTTTTAATTTTTCATCGGTAGGCATGGTCCTGGCTCTTTCCAAAGTAGTGGTAAGAAGATGGGAGTCAATAGTAAGGGTGGTGCTGAATTGTTTAGGAATTACTTGTTCGTAATTCGGATACTGTCCTTCAATTAATCGTGACATAAGCAATATATTGCCTTTGGAAAAAATCACGTTGTTATCACTGAAACTTAAGTCGATCAAATCATCCCCGTCATCTAACAGACGAGCCAGTTCGTTAACGGTACGAGTGGGAATAATAAAGTTAAAAGGCTTAAGCTCTTTATCCTCAAGGGCATAGGAAAAATAGGCCAGCCGGTGGGTGTCGGAAGCTACTATTTTTAATACTCCTTCTTCCAGAACATCAAATAAAACGCCGGTAAAAACCTGGCGAAAATGGGTGGCTGCTGCCGCGAAGGAGGTTTTTCGCAAAGCTTCTTTTAACACATTCTGAGGCAGAGAAAAACGGTGCTCCATATGAGCTATGGGTAAACCTGGATATTCCTGGTCCCGGTAGGTATTAATGTAACCGGAAGAACGCCCGTAAGTAATATCCAGGCGGGAAGTTTCCGGATTTAATTCCAGGCGTATGGCAGACTCTGGAAGTAGTTTTATAAAGTCAGCAAAATAATGGGCATTAACTAGTACTGAACCTTCCTCTAATATTTGTACCTGATCAGTGGAAGCTCTAATGCCGATTTCTAGATCCGTAGCGGTCATGGTTAGACCCTTTTCCTGGGAAGCTTCTATTAGAAGCCCGGAAAGCACTGGTATGGTGTTTTTGCTGGAAGCAGCCCTATGTACTAGAGAAGTGAGAGCTGACAATTCGTTTTTTTCAATAGTAATTTTCACTGGAGACCCTCCCATATTCTTTTTTTCAGCAGCCCCTTATATATTTCTTATTTATCAGACATTCGCAGTCGTAGCAGTAGAGTAACTTAATATGTGGATAAAATGGGACAAGCACATATTGTCGGCCTTTTTGTAAGGGAAAAACCTGTTTATAACTTGTCCAATTTAAAACTGGTTTGGATCTAACCGATGGGATAACTCATCTATGGTAGCCGCCAGTTCCGGATCAGCTTCTAACTCCTTCTCTACCTTTTCTGCAGCATGTATAACCGTAGTATGATCACGACCGCCAAACTGATCTCCAATCTGTGGATACGAGGCATCAGTCAGTTTACGACATAAGAACATGGCCACCTGGCGGGGGACCACTACCTGCTTATTGCGCTTCTTGGATAAAAGCTCGGCCATTTCTATATTATAATAGGAACAAACTTCTTTCTGAATCATTTCGATGGTTATTTTGCGAGGCCGCGGCGGAGGCAGTATATCCTTTAGGGCTTCGGTAGCCAGGGCCATATCCAAAGGTTTTCCGGTCACAGTGGCATAGGCTACCAGACGGATCAGAGCCCCCTCCAATTCTCTTATATTAGATTCGATGCTATTAGCAATATAATCGAGAATATCATAAGGAATATTTAAGTTTTCCATTTGTGCTTTCTTACGCAGAATAGCAATGCGGGTTTCCAGATCAGGCGGCTGTATATCGCAGATTAACCCCCATTCAAAACGGCTGCGCAAGCGATCCTCCAGGGTGGGTATATTACGAGGAGGGCGATCGCTGGATATGACTAATTGCTTATTAGCCTCGTATAAACTATTAAAAGTGTGGAAAAATTCTTCCTGAGTACGTTCTTTGCCGGCCAGAAACTGAATATCATCTATCAACAGCACGTCTATGTTGCGATACTTATTACGAAAGCCGGAGGTATTATCATCACGGATTGAACTTATTAATTCATTGGTAAACTGTTCTGAGGAAACGTAAGTAACACTAGCCGAGCGGTTTTTCTGGAGAATGTGGTGGCCAATAGCTTGCATTAGGTGAGTTTTGCCTAGCCCAACCCCTCCGTAAATGAAAAGAGGATTATAAGCTCGAGATGGTGCTTCTCCTACCGCATAGCAGGCCGCGTGGGCAAAGCGGTTACTGTTACCTACTACGAAGGTATCAAAGGTGTATTTAGCATTCAGAAAATAAGTATTACCTTCCGCATGGGGCTGGGAATCAGTAATGATTTCAAGTGAAGCATCCTGATCAGTTATAGCCCGCAAATGGGTGAGCATAGTGTTCAAATAACGCGACTCTATCCATTCCTTGGTCAAGGTATTAGGAACCGTTATATATAGAGTATTGCCTCGTACTTCAGTGAATTTGGCCATGGAAAACCAAATTTCAAAGCTGGTGGAACCTATCTCATCGCGGATAATTTGCATAACTTTAGTCCATGCTGTGGCATAGTCGTGTTGGTAGGCCATTACAATCCTCCCTGTTTATATGTGGAAAACCTACTCTGTTGAAAAGCACAATAATGTGGATAAAATAAATGAGATGGTAACAACCCCAATTAAATGAACAGTTACCCTTTACCGTTAGCCAGATATAGTATAATGATAGCAAATAATAAACTAGTGTTAAAGTACAGATGTGTATAACTTCTTGACAGGCCCTTGGCCGCATCTCTATAATTATAGGGTGCTTATTTAGCGTAAGGAGGCTCAATATAATGAAAAGAACCTATCAGCCGAAAACCCGGCAGAGAAAGAAAGTACACGGATTCCGCAAACGGATGTCCACCAGTTCAGGACGCCGGGTTCTGGCCAGCCGCCGGAAAAAAGGAAGAAAAATTATTACCGCTTAAGGTCGTAGTCGACGACCTTTTATTTTACCCGCAAGGAAGGGTTTAAATGCTGGGTAGAGAATTTAGAATAACGGCTACTCAGGAGTACAATAATATATATAGGAATGGTAAAAAATTTCCAGGTAAATTTGTAATTCTTTACGTTGCCGATAACGAATTGGGACATAATCGCTATGGAATTGTAACCAGCACCAAGGTAGGCAAAGCCGTAGTTCGCAACCGTATTAAAAGGCGCCTCAGAGATTTAGTACGCAAAATGGATTTGAATATTAAACCGGGACATGATCTGGTGCTGGTGGTGAGACACCATGCTGGTTCAGCTGATTACCAGCAGCTGGAAAAAGATCTTAGTATGGTGATAAGGAAGGCCGAATTATAAATGAGACAATTGTTTATATTGCTGGTGAAAGTGTATCAAGCATTTACTTGTTTTAGACCCCCTGCCTGCCGGTTTTATCCGACCTGTTCCCACTATGCGATCCAAGCAGTGGATAAATACGGTATATTAAAAGGTGGATGGCTGGCGGTGCGCAGAATATTAAGATGCCATCCATTCCAATCGGGGGGATATGATCCTGTTCCATGAAACACCAGCAATTATTTTTATTTAATGGTTGGTAATGAGGAGGTGGAACCTGCTTTCCCACAATGGTAAGCAGGATTTGATTTGTGGCAATCGTTTGTACAGTGGTTTGCTGATGTAATTCAGTGGATGTACCTGCTGACAGGTGAGATTGGCTTGCCCAATTATGGCTTGGCCATAATTTTCATGACCATTCTTATCAAACTGGTAATGTTTCCTTTGACCCAGAAGCAAATGCATTCTATGCGGGCTATGCAGCAATTGCAGCCCAAATTGCAATACATACAGGACAAGTATAAAGATAATCCTCAGCTTATGCAGGCTAAGATGATGGAGCTATACAAAGAACACGGAGTTAGTCCGTTTAGTTCTTGTTTGCCATTGCTAATTCAAATGCCTATCTTTATAGCTTTTTACCAATCATTATTAAACTTTCCGTTTAGTGTAGCTGAACATGCTAGTTTTTTGTGGATTCCCAACATAGGAGCCCGTGATCCATACTACATCCTGGCTGTGCTGGCAGCTTTAACTACCTACTACCAGTCTAAATTGTCTTCGGTTAATCCCCAGGATCCCACTCAAAAATCTATGCTGTATATAATGCCTTTATTTATGGCCTGGATAGCTGCGACATTACCAGCTGGGCTTCCCCTGTACTGGGTAACATTCAACATATTAGGTATACTGCAGCAGCTTTATGTTAACCGTACCAACTATTTAGCTGCCGACACTGGTACCGGCCTCCAGGTGGAAGCAGAAGACATCCCACGGGAAAAACCAGCCCACAATAATACTGCGACTAAAGAGGTAAAAGCTCAGGAGCCAGCCGCGAGGAGGGACAAAGGAGGAAAGAAGAGCAGTGGAAGCACAAAGTATCGAAAAGCGGGGAAAAAGCGTCGATGAGGCTATAAAAGCGGCCTTGGATGAATTGGGATGTGATATTGACGATGCGATTATTGAAATCATCGAAGAGCCCTCTAAAGGACTGCTTGGATTGGTAAAAAAGCCTGCGGTGGTCAGGGTTACCCGCCGGGATAAACCCGATGAAGAAGTTCGTAAAGTTCTGGAAGACCTGCTCAAGAAAATGAACATTGAGTATCAGATTGGCAAAGTAGAGTGGGAAGATGGCCGGGTACGCATCAATATCGTGGGCAAAGATGTGGGGTTATTAATCGGACGCAAAGGCGAAACACTGAATGCCTTGCAGTTTATGGTGGGATTAATTGTAAATCGCAAACGGCAAGAGAAAATTAGAGTGGTTTTAGACGTAGAAGACTACCGCAAGAAGAAAGAAGAGTCCCTGGAAGCTCTAGCGTTAAGATTGTCTGAACGGGTCAAAAAAACCAAAAAGAATGTAGTGATGAGACCCATGAATTCTCAGGAAAGAAGAATTGTTCATACCACCTTACAGGGGGATCCGCAAGTTACCACTTATTCTTTGGGAGATGAGCCTAACCGCAAAGTTGTAATTTCCCTCAAAAAATAATCCAGGTCAAAAGGCCCCTAAGGGGGCCTTTTTTTATGGAATCAGTGAATGTGTAGAGGCCGGATGGTTTTGGTAGAATATAGAGAAAAACACCATTAGCGAATTTCGATAGCCAGTAGGTTTACCTTTAGCACCTGTTCCGTCGTACACGATATAGCAGCGGCTCGATGTGCTACTCAGAGGGTACCGGGCTAAACAAACATCCTGTTTGATAGCCCTCTTAAGGACATCATGTCCCTCGCCCCCATCATACACCCATCTTCGCCGGCTATATCGGACACCTCCACCAAGGTGCTCATGGCAAACCTACAGTCACACTAGCAAGGCTTCAGTAAATAAATTTAAGACAAGGGGTGCCTAAGTTGCAGGATTCTATTGCAGCTATCTCTACTCCGCCCGGTGACGGCGGAATAGCTATTGTTCGTTTAAGCGGTAATAAGGTTATAAATACTGTGGATATGCTGTTTAAGCCCTTTCGCCAGGAAGTACAGCTGGAAAAACGCCCCAGCCATACTCTTACCTTGGGCTGGATCATGGATGAAGATGGAAAGCCCCTGGATGAGGTGCTGGTGAGCATTATGCGAGGCCCCCACAGCTACACCGGCGAGGACGTAGTGGAAATTAATTGTCATGGAGGAACCCTGCCAGCCCGGAGGATTCTAGAACGAGTTTTGCAGTCGGGTATACGATTGGCTGAACCCGGTGAGTTCACACGCCGGGCTTTCTTAAATGGCCGGTTGGATGCCAGTCAGGCCGAAGCGGTTATCGATGTTATACGTGCCAAAACCGACAAAGCAATGCAAATCGCCATGCGCCGACTGCAGGGAAGTACCAGCCGTCTGGTGCAGCAGTTGGAAGATGAATTGATTCAGATAAATGCTATGGTGGAGGCCAGTCTGGATTTTCCAGATGAGGTGGGAGAGCCAGACTATGAGGAAATTGGTGAAAAACTGGAACAGATTATTGCTCAGTTGGACCACATGCTGGAGGCCGCCCGGCGAGCTGACATTTACCGGCAGGGAATTACCGTGGCGATAGCAGGCAAACCCAATGTAGGGAAGTCCAGCTTGCTTAATGCACTGTTAAGAAAAGAAAAAGCCATTGTAACCAGCATCCCTGGTACTACGCGGGACATCATTGAGGACTGGCTTAACATCCGGGGGATTCCGGTAAAGATATTGGATACAGCCGGCATTCGAGATACCGAGGACCTAGTGGAGCAAATCGGGGTGCAGCGCTCCCGGGAAGTTATTCAGCAAGCAGATCTGATTATATTTTTGCTGGATGTTACGAGCGGAATAACCGTCGAGGACCAGTATATCTATGAAAACATAGCTAATGGCAAGGTTATCGTGCTGGTTAACAAAGAAGATCTGGAGGACAAAAAAGTCACCGAACAGGAGTTGCAGCAAATGTTCCCTGAGGTCCCGGTCATCCGCGGATCGGTTAAAGAAGAAGTAGGCCTGGAGGAGCTGGAAAGTTTGATAGAACAAATGGTTCTGGCCGGTGGCCTTGACAGTGATGATTTAGAAATGGCAGTTAATCTAAGACAAAAACACTCTCTAATGACAGCACGCCAGCATGCCCAGGAGGTACTGGTTTCCCTGCAACAAGTACCTTTGGATTGCCTGGGAGTTGACCTGAGGGGAGCTCTGGAGGCATTAGGAGAAGTAACCGGCAAAAATCTTAAAGATGAAGTGCTCGACCGTATATTTCATGATTTTTGTATCGGTAAATAACAGCGGGCTGGAGGTAGAAAAGCAAATGAAGAAATATAATGCAGGCAGCTATCAGGTGGTGGTAATAGGAGCAGGACATGCTGGCTGTGAGGCCGCCCTGGCCGCGGCTCGAATAGGATGTTCCACCCTTATGATTACCCTTAGTATGGAAAATATAGCCCTAATGCCCTGCAACCCTTCTATTGGAGGCCCGGCCAAGGCGCAGTTAGTACGGGAAATAGATGCTCTGGGCGGGGAGATGGGAGTTAATATTGATAAGGCTAATATCCAAATCCGCATGATAAACACGGGAAAAGGTCCGGCGGTACAGGCCTTGCGGGCTCAGGCGGACAAATATGAGTATCACAAGGAGATGCTGCGTACCCTGCTGGATCAGCCTAATCTGGATATATTAATGGCGGAAGTGATCCGCATAGAGACTAAAGCAGGCAGGGTAACTGGCGTTCTGACTAAAACCGGAGCTCATTTCGATTGCCAGGCGGTGGTAATTACTTCCGGAACCTATTTAAAGGGACGTATCATAATTGGGGATGTGATTTTTGATGGGGGTCCAGGCAATCAATTCCCGGCAACTATGCTTTCGGACAGCCTGCAGGAAATGGGACTGAGCTTAGGGCGTTTTAAGACGGGAACCCCACCCCGCATCAGCAAAAAAACCGTGGACTTTTCCAAAATGGTAGAGCAGCCTGGTGATCCGCGACCTCTGCGTTTCTCCTATATCAGCCCGCCTTTTGACCGGCCGCAGTTGTCTTGCTGGTTGACCCACAGCACTCCGGAGACTCACCGGATAGTGATGGATAACCTGGATCGGGCTCCTATGTTTACCGGGGTTATAAAGGGTCGGGGTCCCCGTTATTGTCCTTCTTTTGAAGACAAGGTGGTGCGTTTTGCTCATAAGGACAGCCACCAGTTGTTTGTGGAACCGGAAGGCCGAGCTACTGATGAGATGTATGTTCAAGGATTAAATACCAGCCTGCCTGAAGATGTGCAAATCCAGGTCCTGCACAGTATTCCCGGTTTGGAGAATGTCCGCATGATCCGAACGGGATATGCTATCGAGTATGATTATGTATTGCCATCCCAGCTGAAACCCTCTTTGGAGACCCGCGCAGTAGAAGGGCTGTTTACCGCAGGACAAATCAACGGTACCTCAGGTTATGAAGAAGCTGCAGCCCAGGGAATAATAGCTGGCATAAATGCGGCTATGAAAGTTTTGGATAGGGAACCGCTTATATTAAAACGCAGTCAAGCCTATATAGGAGTAATGATTGATGATTTGACTACTAAAGAAATGGATGAACCTTACCGGCTGCTTACTTCCCGGGCAGAGTACCGCCTGCTGCTGCGCCAGGATAATGCTGATCTGCGGCTTACAGAAATAGGACGGCAGATAGGATTGGTAAGCGAAGAGCGCTGGCGCATCTTCCAGGAGAAGAGGGAATTGTTGGAACGGGAAATTAAACGACTGCGTGATTACCAGGCTGTACCTGCAGATCAGGCAGTAGGAATGATTTTAGCCAAAAAAGAGAGTGCGGCTCTCAAGGACCGCACGTCATTATGGGATTTGCTGCGACGTCCCCAGGTGGAAATAGAAGATTATGTGGAGGCCGGACTGCTCCCCGAGCACGATCTGGATATTCTGGAACAATTAGAAGTTCAGGCAAAGTATGAAGGCTACATTAATAAACAATACGAACAAGTCAAGCGTTTTGAAAAAATGGAAAGCAAATTGATTCCGGCCGGACTAGATTATGAGATGGTGCATGGTTTATCCAATGAAGCCAAACAAAAACTGGCTCAGTTCCAACCAATTTCTGTGGGGCAGGCTTCGAGAATTGCAGGAGTATCACCAGCAGACATTAATGTGTTGTTAATATATTTAGAAAAAGAAAGAAGGAAATAACAGGTTTGTATGGAATATATTAACAAATACCGAACCATGCTTTTATCTGAAAATCAAAACCATAACCTGGTCAGCCGGCGAACTCTGGAGGAGGAATTTGACAAACATGTCCAGGACAGCCTAGAAGTTTTGAACCATACTCACTGGGAAAACCTTACCGTTGTTGACATGGGTAGTGGAGCAGGATTTCCCGGGCTAATTTTAGCCATGAACTGTCCTAATGTCCAGTTTGTACTAGTGGAATCAGATAAGAAAAAGAGCGCTTTTTTAGAACAGGCTGCCCTCCAACTGGATTTGAACAATGTAATCGTGGATACCCGACGATTGGAGGAGGTGGGCCAGGACAAAGTATTTCGGGAGCGATTTGATGTAGTAACCGCTCGGGCTTTAGCTTCCTTAAATGTACTGCTGGAATATGGCATTCCTCTGCTGAAGACAGGAGGAACAGGATGGTTTTGGAAGGGTACTAGAGCTGCCGAGGAGGTGGCTCAAGCTGAAACCGCTTTACATCTGCTGCAGGCCAGAGTGGAGAACATTTACTGGTACCGGCTCATTGAAGAGCGTGACCGGGCGCTGGTCAAAGTGGTAAAACAAGGCCCAACTCCCGAGAAGTATCCTCGAAGGGTGGGAATTCCAACCAAGCGTCCCCTGTAAAAGGAGGAGTCCAGCATGGTGTTCAAACAGTTGGAAAAGATTTTGGGGCGGGGGCAGCAGGCTCATAATGTAGAGAAGATTGAAATGAGCCGTATTGATCCCAACCCATATCAACCGCGCCGCCAGTTTGGGGAAAGGGAGTTATCAGATCTGGCCCAATCCATTGAAAATTATGGGGTAATCCAACCTATAGTGGTGCGTCCGGTAGGAGAAAGGTATCAAATTGTGGCCGGCGAACGCCGGTTTCGCGCTTGTGCATTACTGGGACATCGGGTCATACCTGCCCTGGTGGAAGAAATGGATGATGAACGAGCTGCAGCGGTGTCATTAATAGAAAACCTCCAGAGGCGGGAACTGAACTATTTTGAAGAAGCCCAGGCGTACAGCGTACTGATTGAGGATTTTGGCATGACCCAGGACGAGTTGGCCAAACGTATTGGCAAAAGCCAGTCCGCGATAGCCAACAAGCTGCGCCTTCTTAAGCTTCCCGAACCGGTCCAGGAACTCATTTCGCCAGATATCATTACCGAAAGACATGCTCGTTCATTGCTTAAACTAAGTTCACCGGAAATGCAGATGGAAGTGCTGCGGCAAATATATGAACGGGATTTGAATGTTAAAGAAACCGAGGCTCTGGTACAAGAATTAAGTCAAAACAATATTCCTCGGGGAAGCACCAATCAGGAAGGCGGACAAAATGTGTCCATGATAATCAAGGATGCCCGCATATTTATCAATACCATTAAAGAAACGGTAAAAAGAGCCCGGCAAACCGGGGTGGACATATCTGTGACCGAGCGCAGCTGCGATGAAGAATATGAATTGATTATCCGGGTACGACAGCAAAAACGAGCTGCCGTGCTGACCCTGCCGCGCTAGTAAACGAACCCCATTATATCGGTTGTGCCCGCAAGAACACCTATTCCTCCAATAGTTTAATGCAGCTTTGGATCTGGCCGAAATGATAATGACATAGAGCTTAAGCCTATATAAAAAACTGGTCCCGTTGTAACGGGACCAGCCAGACTATCGAAGAAGTCCATTTAAAGAGATCGCCACGTCGCTACGCTCCTCGCAACATTAGCCGTGAACGATAGTGAACATCGGTAGTGCCGGAACGGCCGATGACAGAACCGGAAGCCATCGTTTGGGTCATTGCGAGCCCCTGAAAGGGGCGTGGCAATCTCAAATATCCAACTTCTGATAGCTTTTTTGACACGCTGA
>Ga0208297_1000786_pt1 | contig 46938 bp, 54 predicted proteins | sample LMS_cellobiose_e_FD_187367 | JGI IMG/M metagenome (GOLD analysis project Ga0208297, IMG submission 187367) | Rumen-fistulated moose microbial communities from Alaska, USA - LMS_cellobiose_enrichment (SPAdes) (version 2) | ecosystem: Host-associated > Mammals > Digestive system > Stomach > Rumen... | reverse complement strand
CAGACTGTCAAAGAAGTCTATTAATGGTTAGAAGTTCGAGATTGCCACGCCCCTCCGGGGCTCGCAATGACACATAAGATGGCCTTCTGGTATGTCATCGCGAGGAGCGTAGCGACGTGGCGATCTCTTTTTAGCAACTTTTTTGACACTCTCAGCCGGGGCTAAAAGCCCCGGCGGTTAATTAGCTGATTTAGTTATATCCGGCGGTTCGATTTCAATAGGCTGGCCGATGTCATAAAATTCAACGGCTATACTCAAACGGGTAGTAGGGTTCTGTTTGTTAATTGCCTGTAAAGTAGCTTTACGTATAACCTGCTGCTTATAGTCAATCCATATTTGGTAGACAAAGTCCTTCCAAAGGCTTTCTAAGAGTTGACTCTCCACAGAAGGCTGACAGCTTACTACCAGGCATTCCGTACCATTTACCGGTTCAAACCCAACTTTTTTAACTGCTGATATATTCTTAAACCTGAAGTTTGACAAGGGATTGAGTTCTGAAATCAGAAGTTCTTCCGAATTGGCAGTGCCGCTGTCAATCACCAGCCACTTTTTAGAGAAGGAATCATAATTGTAAATGGTACGGTCAATATAATAAATGTCAACTGGTGTGTGTACCATCTCCCCCTTTAAGTGAGTATTTCCCTGTTCCTTTTCACCTTCTACCTCACTAATCACCTCCTCTCGCCCCTCCACGGTAAAACCTGATTTGAGTATATAGCGATAACTCTTTACTTGAGCCATCTTTTGGATAGAGTTATTAAGCTCAACCTGTGGATCCAGTTTGGATTTCACGTAGTAATCCTTAGCAGGCTGATATGCCAGGGCTGCTCCTAATACCAGCAAAACTATAATAGTTAAAGCGGTCCAGCGTTTTCTGTTAATAGTTCCCACCCCCGGAGATACTGACACCTGCTTAGAGTCTCAAGTGATACATTATTATTAAGCAGGCAGTGGGGATATTACCGTTAACTGTTAGAATATTATTCCATGGATACAGCATACCTAATCCAAAATACTTTATTTCAAAACTGGCATCTGCTATAATTTGCACGTATTTGTATAAGACAAAGGAGGCTTATACTGGTGTTTAACACGTATGACGAAGTTATGCAGTACTGCCGTGATGAGCAGATTGAGATGATCGATTTTAAAATGATTGATCTGCTGGGCAGGTGGCGCCATCTTACCATTCCCACTCAAAGATTTAGCCCCGATACCCTTAAGTACGGAATTGGTTTTGACGGATCCAACTACGGATATGCTCCCATAGAGAAAAGCGATATGGTCTTCATACCCGATATATCCACTGCAGTACATGATCCTTTCACTAAAGTTCCCACCTTAAGCATGATTGGGGATGTTTTCGTAATCGCCGAGCCCCATAATTATCAATTCGACCAGTACCCTCGTACTATTGCCAATAAGGCAGAAAAATATATGCGGGATCTGCAGGTAGCCGATGAAATTCGCATAGGCCCTGAGTTTGAGTTTTATGTTTTTGACCATGTGGATTACCAGTGTTTACCGCATAAAAGCGGCTTTTCCATAGATGCAGAACAGGCTATTTGGAACAGCGGTGACGGTGAGTACCAGAACCTGGGTTACAAAGTTCCTCTAAAAGGCGGCTATCATATTACTCCTCCCCATGATGTTTTGTATGACTTGCGCTCCCGTATGTGCACATTGCTGGAAGAAAACAACATTCCGGTGAAGTACCACCATCATGAAGTGGGAGGTCCCGGGCAAATTGAGATTGAAGTTGAGTTTGGCGGTATGCGGGAAATGGCAGATAGGACCATGCTTCTCAAGTATTTAGTAAAAAATCTGGCTTTTCAGGAAGGCAAAACGGCTACTTTTATGCCTAAACCGTTATACGGCGAAGCGGGCAGCGGTATGCATGTTCATATACATTTATTTAAAAACGGTCAGCCGGTTTTCTATGATGAGAACGGTTACTCCGGTCTGAGTCAAACTGCTCTCTATTTTATTGGCGGTATGTTGAAGCATGCACCTGCCCTGCTGGCTCTTACCAATCCCAGCACTAATTCCTATAAACGATTGGTACCTGGTTATGAAGCACCGGTAAGCATATGCTTCGCTACAGCTAATCGCAGTGCGGTTATCAGAATTCCTGCCTATGCCAAAGCTCCCGAACACAGACGTTTTGAGTTCCGCTCCTCCGATGCCACCTGCAACCCATATCTGGCCTATTCGGCGATGCTTATGGCTGGGTTGGACGGTATTCAAAATAAAATTGACCCTACCGCTGAGGGTTTTGGGCCTTATGATGTCAATTTATACAATCTTCCTCCCGAAGAACAAGCCAAGATAAAGAGTCTGCCCCGTACACTGGATGAGGCTCTGGATGCTCTGGAAAAAGACCATGACTTTTTGCTGGCCGGGGGAGTATTCCCTAAACGTTTAATCGAAGTGTGGCTGGAGACCAAACGCAAGGAATCCCGTCGAGTGCTGGATCAGCCCCATCCCCTGGAATTTGAATTGTACTACGACCTATAATATCCAGAGTGAAGCAGGGGGACGTTCTTTTTGCTTCCTCTTTGGTGAAAACGAGAGGAAGCAAAAAGAACGTCCCCCTGCTTCTATTGAAAAAGCGCCATCCGCAGATGGCGCTTTAGCTATATTTGGAAACTTACATCATGGGCATATTGGCGCCGCCAGGCATGTTCTTCAAGGGATCTTCTTTAGGCAGTTCGGTGACAACTGCTTCAGTGGTTAGCACCATAGCAGCAATGGAAGCTGCATTCTGTACGGCTGAACGAGTAACCTTAGCCGGGTCAATAATTCCAGCCTCGATCATATTCTCGTAAACATTGGTAAGAGCGTTGTAGCCAATGCCAAATTCAGAAGCTTTAACCTTTTCGACTACTACCGAACCTTCCATACCGGCATTGTTAGCGATCTGGCGTAAGGGTTCTTCCAGGGCTTTCTTAACCAGCTTAACGCCAGTAAGCTCATCGCCTTCAGCCTGGATTTTTTCAACAGCCTTAATCACATGAATTAGAGCTGCTCCACCGCCAGGAACCATACCCTCTTCAACACCCGCTTTGGTAGCTGCCAGGGCGTCTTCAATACGGTGTTTCTTCTCTTTCAGTTCGGTCTCTGTTGCAGCACCGACCTGAATTACAGCTACACCGCCGGATAGTTTAGCCATACGCTCTTGCAGTTTTTCCCGGTCATATTCTGATTCAGTTTCTTCTAATTGGCGCTTAATGTTGGCAATCCGGTCCTTGATGTCTTGTTCATCGCCGGCACCGTCAATAATGATGGTCTCTTCTTTCTTTACCACTACCTGGCGAGCTTTGCCCAGCATGTCCAGGGTTACATTTTCCAGCTTAACGCCAAGTTCTTCGGAAGCAACTTGACCTTTGGTCAAAATGGCAATGTCTTCTAACATAGCTTTACGACGCTCACCGAAAGCAGGAGCTTTTACGGCGACTGCGTTGAAGGTACCGCGCAACTTGTTGAGCACTATAGTAGCCAGGGCTTCACCTTCAACTTCTTCTGCGATAATCAGCATGGGCTTGCCAGTTTGAACGACCTTTTCCAGAACCGGGAGTATCTCTTGAATAGAAGTCAGTTTTTTGTCACTGATGAGGATATAGGGCTCATCCAAAACAGCTTCCATCTTTTCACTGTTGGTAACCATGTAAGGAGAAATGTAACCGCGGTCAAAGCTCATGCCTTCCACGACTTCCAGAGAAGTACCCACCGACTGGGATTCTTCTACTGTGATAACCCCATCCCGGCCGACTTTTTCCATAGCATCAGCAATCAAAGCTCCAATTTCCTGATCGTCGGCAGAAATAGCTGCTACCTGAGCAATTGCCTCTTTAGTTTCTACCGGTTGACTGATGGCTTTTATCTCGTCAACTACAGCCTGAACAGCTTTTTCAATACCTCTTCTCATGATCATGGGATTGGCACCGGCGGCCACATTTTTCAGACCTTCTTTGATCATGGCCTGAGCCAGAACTGTAGCGGTTGTGGTACCATCACCGGCTACATCATTGGTTTTAGTGGCAACTTCTTTAACCAACTGGCAGCCCAGGTTTTCCCAGGGATCTTCCAGATCTATGTCACGGGCAATGGTAACACCATCATTGGTGATGGTGGGGGAACCAAATTTCCGGTCTAGTACTACATTGCGGCCCTTGGGTCCAAGAGTGACTTTGACGGTGTTCGCCAGTTTGTCAACTCCTCTTTCCAAGGCTCTTCTTGCCTCTTCTCCGAATTTGATCTCTTTGGAAATCATCTATGTACCTCCCTTATTCCGCTTATTTTAATATAGCCAAAATGTTACCTTCCGATAGGATCAGGTATTCTTCCCCATCAACTTTAACCTCGGTACCCGAGTATTTGGAGAATATTACTTTATCTCCTACCTTAACATCCATAGGGATGCGCTCACCATCTTCATTGCGAGCACCTGGTCCTACGGCCAGTACTTCTCCTTCTTGAGGCTTCTCTTTGGCGGTGTCAGGTACGTACAGACCACTCTTGGTCTTCTCTTCGGTCACTTCTGCTACTTTAACCACCAAACGGTCTCCTAAAGGTTGAATCCTCAAAGGTATACCCCCTTTATAATATATATAGTAGGTTTATGTATTATTATTAGCACTCGATAACTGCGAGTGCTAACATTACTGTAATAAATATTAGGCAAGAGATCAGCTGGTTTCAATCCACAAAAGCATCTGAATCCGCCTAATATCATCGATTTATATTATGGTTCTGAGCTTTTCTTTTTATACCTTTAAAATACACTTAATTTCGTTTTTCAGTCTTGCCCGCATTCGGCTGCCGACCCGATTAATATATCCAAACCATGGTCTAAAGCCGGCATAATTGCCTCTAATGATTCCCGTACTCCCTTAACACTGCCCGGCAGATTGATAATCAAAGTTTTTCCCCTGATACCGGCAATCCCCCTGGACAGCATAGCCTTGGGAGTCTTTTGCAGGCCATAATAGCGGATGGCCTCAGGTATGCCGGGTACTTCTTTTTCAATCACAGCTTTGGTAGCCTCCGGAGTTACATCCCGCAGGGAAAATCCAGTTCCCCCGGAAGTAAGCAGCAGATCCAGTGACAACTGGTCACAGGCCTGTTTAAGATGCTCAATGATAAGCTCTTTATCATCAGGTATTACCTGATAGTATTCTACACAAAATTTTGACCCCAGTAACTGGCGGATTTGCTCACCGCTCAAGTCTTCCCGTTCACCCCGGGAGCCCTTGTCACTGAGTATCAGTATCCCGGTTTTATACATCAAATCACCTCAACCGTATCCCCGGGGCGTATAGTTCCGCCCTGCACTACGCGGCAAAACAATCCTTCATAAGGCAGAAGGGTTATCCCCAGAGTACGAGTAACTACACTGGGGTGATCTTCTTTGCCGATCTGGGAAACTTTCAGAATGACATCATTCCCAATGCGTAACTGTCCTCCAACACCTACTTTCACCAAATCGATACCTTGGATAAGCAGGTTTTCCGCAAATTCACCCGGCCCGATATTTAAGCCCTTTTCCTGGTTGACCCTCTGCACGCTGTCATAGTTCAAGCAGGTGACCTGCCGGTCCCAATCACCGGCATGACCGTCATTTTCAATACCATAGCCAGCTATTACCCGGGCTTCGGAAACTTGTTTCTTCAACTGCCCTCTTTCCGGGCTGATGCATATAGAGTACAAAATCCCTCGTTCCATAATCATCTCTCCTCGTTGCTGTGAAGACAGCCCTCGCCGTGTCATCGCACAAAAAAAGAATTCCTTAATTGTCATTGCCCTAAAGGACTACCGATGTTCGCTATCGCTCACTATTAATGTTGCGAGGGAGCGCAGCGGCGAAGCAATCTAAGCTAACCACGGCTTGACAGAAGTGTTGGCCGGGATGCAGGAGTATTAGCCGTTTTAGCGATGTTTCATTCATCGTATTCTACAGGTGACCATTACTGTGAGTCGGAGCGTTTGACATGCCCGCTCTTGCCGCCGCTTTTTTCCACCAGCAGCACCTCTTCGATTACCATCCAGCGGTCTATAGCCTTAGCCATATCATAAATCGTCAAAGCAGCTACGGCGGCAGCTGTCATCGCCTCCATTTCTACTCCTGTTTTTCCGGTAGTCTTGACCCGGGAATGAATTATTATCCTATTATTTTCCTGATCGAAATTGAAGCTAATATCTACAGCAGTAAGCATAAGAGGATGACACATCGGAACCAGGGCCGACGTCTGCTTGGCTGCCATAATACCCGCCACCTGAGCAACCGCCAATACATCTCCCTTTTTTACTCCCCCGCTGCGAATCGCCTCCAGGGTCTGCGGCTGCATGCGCACCACAGCACGGGCTTCGGCAACCCGCTCACTGTCCGTTTTTCCGGAGACGTCAACCATACGGGCGCGACCTTCCTCATTGATATGCGTAAAATCCATGATTAACCTCCGATTTGATACATTTTGCGGAAGTTTTGCTGTCCCCACCCGGAATTCATTTCATGGTGAGCAGGCTTAGTTTTGATGGCGGTCAGGAATAATTCCTGCAGTTCCTCATCGTAAGCTCCTCTATCCAGAGCAGCTTTCAAGTCAACTTCCTGCTTGGCATAAAGGCATCCTCTAAGCTTTCCATCGGCGGTTAAACGTATCCGGTTACATTCCGAGCAAAACTGGTGGCTCATAGGACTGATAAAACCCAGGGAGCCGGCTCCGCCGGCGATATGATAATAGCGGGCCGGGCCGTTACCTTCCACTGCTTTTTCCGGGTTCAATTCATAATCTGATTTCAGCCGATCAAGGATCTCCTGACTGCTCATCATCCGGTCCGGATTCCAAAACAGCAGGTCACCTACCGGCATATACTCAATAAAACGGACGTGCAAGGGATAATCATAAGCCAGGCGGGCAAAGTCGCCTATCTCATCATCATTAAACCCGCGAATCACTACCACATTTATCTTGACTGGGTGCATATCAAGTTCTAACGCCTTAAAAACCGCCTCCCGCACCTGGTTGAGTCCTCCCCGGCGGGTTATATAGGCAAAGCGCTCCTCCTTCATGGTATCCATACTGATGTTGACTCGTTTTAATCCTGCTGCCTTTAAATCCTGAGCCATAGCGGGGAATAGAATTCCGTTGGTAGTTAAGGCAATATCATCAATCTCCGGAATATCAGCTATACATCGGATGAGCCCGGTAATGTTTTTGCGGACCAGAGGCTCCCCCCCAGTCAAGCGCACTTTGCGAATTCCTACCTGAGCACCTATGCGGGCCAAACGGGCTAAGTCTTCTAGGCTCAGTATGTTGCCATGTCCCAAGTTCTGGACTCCGTCTTCGGGCATACAGTACTGGCAGCGTAAATTGCAGCGATCAGTTACCGAAATACGCAAATAATTTATGTGGCGTCCAAAGGAGTCCACCAAATTTTTCCCCCTTCCCCGGACAACTGTGAGGTATCAGATTAAAAACATCCCAGTTCACAGCCGGTTATTTTAATTTTGGCCTCATCACACAGTTTGCCAACTAAGCTGGGATGTACCTTTAGCTCTTCCGCCAGCTTGCGTGCATCAGTACAGGATACCTTCCCGTCGGGTGCTAATTGACGCAGTTTTTCTAAAATCTGAGCATTATCTGGCATAATCTTCAACCTCCCCAATAAATAAATACCCTGGAAAAGGGTATCTAAGCTGCGCGTTAAACTCCTTTCCAAATGGGAGGCGTACCAGTTTCCCGGTACACCCTGCGTTCCAACCCCCTTGACTGCAGCCTTAGATGGTTGGAATCGGAGTCTATAGATATGTCCTATTGCCCAAATTATACACCAAGGTAGATCAATTCAACAAATAATTGCATTATTCCCGTGACTCATGGCATTTATTACTGGTCAACCCAATAAGAAGGTATGGTATGATTAGACTGACGGTTTCATAACTATGTCACATGAAAGGAGGTTAGCTTGTGACCTTCCTGGAATGGATTCTGGTGGCCATTGTATGTGGGGCTATAGAAATATTTACAGCCGGTTTTTGGTTTTTATGGTTGGCAATTGCGGGAGTTATAGTGGCTTTACTGGTTCAATTCGGCCTGCTGCCGGCACTAGAACTTCAACTGCTTATCTTTGCGGTAATTACCCTGCTGTTTATAATTTTCACCCGTCCTCTAATCATGAAATTTGTCAGGTCCAATGATACCGCCAGCAATGTGAAAGCCTTGATAGGACAGCATGGCATAGCTCTGTCCAGGATTGAACCCATGCAGTTCGGTCAGGTAAAAGTAAACGGCGAAGTATGGACCGCCATAGCTGAGGAAGAATTAGAAGAGAATACTCGTGTTGAAGTCATCGGTATTGATGGAGTAAAACTATTGGTGAAAAAGGCCTCTACCTAGAAAGGAGTGGAGTTGATTGTTAAGTCTACTGGTTAATATAATTCTGGTTCTGTTTGTAATTATAATTGCCCTGTCGTCTATTAAAATTATCAAGCAGTCCACCGTAGGCATTGTTGAGCGCCTGGGCAAATACCATAAAACTGCCGAACAGGGCATTAATGTAATTATCCCCTTTATAGATCGTTTCCGTGCCATTATTGATTTACGGGAACAAGTAGTAGATTTCCCTCCTCAACCGGTAATTACTAAAGATAATGTTACTATGATGATTGACACCGTGGTTTATTACCAAGTAACTGACCCATTTAAGGTGACTTACGAAATAGCCAATGCTATCCTGGCCATTGAGAATCTCACCGCTACCACCCTGCGTAATATAGTGGGTGACCTGGAATTAGACGAGACCCTGACTTCCAGAGATCTGGTCAATACCAAACTGCGGACTATTTTGGATGAAGCTACTGATAAATGGGGAATCAAGGTGAACCGGGTAGAGTTGAAAAATATACTGCCTCCCCAGGATATTCAGAATGCTATGGAAAAGCAAATGCGAGCTGAGCGTGAAAAACGGGAAGCTATCCTCAGGGCAGAAGGTCAAAAGACCGCAGCTATTCTCGAAGCAGAAGGGCAAAAACAGGCCGCTATATTAAATGCGGAAGCGGTGCGGGAAGCAGCTATCCGTGAAGCAGAGGGTCTGCGCCAGGCACAGATTCTAAAAGCTGAGGGTGAAGCCCAGGCTATATTGACCGTTCAGAAAGCTTTTGCTGATAGTTTGATTATGATCAAAGAAGCCCAGGCTGACAACAAAGTGCTGGCCTTAAAATCCCTGGAAGCTATTAAGGACCTGGCCGAAGGTCAGGCTACCAAACTGATTATCCCCAGCGATCTGGCCGGTCTGGCCGGTGTTTTTGCCGCCTTAAAAGAGGCAGGTATTGATACAGGCAAGCAAGCATAACCTTCGCTTTTTAATCACATCCTTAAAAGACAATAACAAGCCGTAGATTCCAACAAGAACCTACGGCTTATCAATTTCGTGACAATAGCCTTCGTTGTGAAAAACTGATTATTGTTATTGCTGTGAAAATACGCCTTATTGGGCAAGCAGGAGTATTAGCCGGCTCGCTCCGGGACTCCTCGCCTGCAACCCATCGGCTTACTTCGGTGCAAAGCGGACCGCTCGTAATTCGGCATCCATGCACTCAGTACTCGCTGCTCGAAACATCATCTCTAGTCAACTAACGATTTGAGTTAACAGATCGCCACGTCGCTTCGCAGCCTCGCAACAATAATTGTGAGCGTCAGCGAACATCAGTAGTCCCCGAAGGGGGCGATGACAGGTTCAAGCTTTCGTTTATCGTGGTCTGCTCTTCAGGTGATAATTGCTGTGAAAATAGCCCTCAGCGTGTCAATGGCCGTTCCGGCACTACCGATGTTCGCTATCGCTCACTATTCACTATTAATGTTGCCAGCACCCGGAGGGGACGTGGTGATCCCGAACGGGGTTAGAAGTAATCCCAGCTGATAACCAGCTCAGAATGATCGGTTACTATCCAGTGCATGGGGATATCTCCGGGATGAGGATGCACATTTTCAATAACCTGAAATTCATAGCCTATCCCGCAAATAAAGGCGGAAGGGCTAAGCCGGGTAAGAAACCGGTCATAGTACCCCTTGCCGTACCCCAGCCGGTAGCCTTTATAGTCAAAAACCAGTCCCGGGGTCAAAACGACGTCTATACTGGCCGGATCAAAGGGTTCACCTAACGGCTCCCGGATACCGAAAGGTCCTGATTTAATTCGATCCCAGCCCGTCCAGATAACCGCTTCCATTCTCCCGCCGCTCTCCACCCGGGGCAGCAGGATGGTACGCCCTTCCTGGCGCCATTTCTCTAGCAAGGGCAGCAGGTTCACCTCATTGCCGATGCTGGCGTAAGCCATAATATTGCTGGCCTCCTGGACAGGATACAATTCCTCTACCCGCTGCCTGACCTGCCGGCTCAACTGTTCAACCTGGGCTGGAGATAACTGCTGGCGCCGCTCTTTCATTTCCTTTCTGATCTGTTTTTTCCAGGCTAATATATCCTGCATATCCGTCCTCCGTCTTGATTAAAACCAATACCGGTTAGAGCGGGAACGCTGCCAGTAGTATAATAGGACGGCTACCACCAATAATCCCAGGGTGTATACCTGCCCCATGGATAAAAACCCATAGAAGATAACGTTTTCCCGGAAGAATTCAACTATAAAGCGATAAATGCAGTATCCTATCAAGTAGAGCAGGAATACCTGACCGGAAAACTTACGCCGGGGGTAAAACCAGATTAAGAAAGCAAATAATACCAAATTCATGGCTGAACTATACAGCTGAGTGGGGTGACGTACAAATTCATCCACAGCTGGAAAAACTACTCCCCAGGCAGAGGTAGTAATTTCACCATAACAGCAACCTCTCAAAAAGCAGCCTACCCGTACCAGAGCATATCCCAGAGCTAAAAAGGGAGCAAACATATCGGCCACTTTCCAAAAAGGCATATCCTTTTTCCATATATAGATAAGGAAAGGTATCAATCCTCCGATGAATGCACCATACCAAATCATGCCTTCTATACCGTTTTTGATATTAAAGAATATCAGAGGATCAGCTAAGAATTCCTCCCATTGATATACCAGGATATAGGCCAGATGAGAACCAACCAATCCGCAGATAACCATGAGGATTATCATTTCGAAAACGGTATCCTTATCGTAGCCTTCTCGTTCAAATAGGCGTCCTACTCCCCAGATAGCAATCAGTACTGCAATCGCCAGCATAAATCCCCAGGAGTACAAGCGCAGACTCCCATACTCAAATAACACTGGATACACCTTATTCCCTCCTTACCTATTGGTTATCCACAGCTGGATTAGATTGATAAATCGGCCTCTTTTTCAAACCTGGGACTTATTTAATTATGATCAAAGCCACGAAGTGTTGGAATGGTAATTATCAACAGACTTATCCACATTATCCACAGATATTTTTCACAGGGACTATAGGCTAGCCTGTGCATTAGCATTTAAAGGAGCAAAACGTCCCTGTATGAACAAGGGATAAGCAGCAGCTGCGATCATGGCAGCATTATCAGTACATAGAGACAGGGAAGGATAGTACACCGGTTTTCCTAATTCCCGGCCGCGCTGGGTCATTAACTCCCGCAGGAGGCTATTAGCAGCTACTCCCCCGGCCATAATAACACTGCGGGCATTATTCTGTTCTGCAGCCTGCATAGTCTTACCCACCAAAACCTCTACTAAAGCATACTGAAATTCAGCGGCCATATCGTTGACATCAGCTTCTCCCCGTTGCTGGGCTTTGCGCCACTCGTTCATAACTGCAGTTTTTAACCCGCTAAAACTGAATTCCAAATCACTGCGATTTAGAAATACCCGGGGCAGTGAATAGCGTCCGGGTTGTCCAGATGCGGCAGCTTTTTGAATAGCAGGACCACCTGGGTAACCCAGTCCCAAAAACCGGGCTACTTTGTCAAAAGCTTCGCCAGCTGCATCATCCAGAGTTTCGCCGATTAGATCATACTCGCTATCGCTGTGCATCAGCAGCAAGCTGGTGTGTCCTCCGGAAACTACCAGGCAGATAGCCGGAAACTCCATATGCGGATGCTCCAACAGGTTGGCATATATATGGCCATACAAATGGTTAACCGTAATAAGAGGTTTATCTATGCCGTAGGCAAAGGCCTTGGCAAAGGATAGGCCCACCAATAGGGCTCCTATCAAACCAGGCCGGTTGGTTACTGCCACCGCATCCAAATCAGCATAGCTCAAACCACTATCACTAATAGCTTGTTCCACCACCAGGCCTATATTTTCCACATGCTTGCGGGAAGCCACTTCCGGCACTACGCCCCCGAACTGCCGGTGGATGTCAATTTGTGAATTAACCACATTAGACATAATATGCCGCCCGTTTTGCACTACGGCCGCAGCAGTTTCATCGCAGGAGGTTTCTATTCCCAGAATATTGATGGTCATTTCACTATCTCCTAAAACAGTAATTTGGTCATTATAATGGCATCCTCACCATTGTCGGAATAATACTCTTTGCGGCGGCCGGATTCCACATAACCCAGACTTGTATAAAGGGATAGAGCTACATGATTGGAGGGTCGTACTTCCAGCAGGATACGCAGGGCGTTTTTCTGGCGGGCCACCCTTTCCGCTTCTTCCATTAACACCCTGCCCAAACCTTGGCCGCGCCATTGGGGAGCAACGGCTATATTGGTAATGTGGGCTTCTTCAAAAACCACCCATATACCAACGTAGCCTGCTACCTGAGCCTCCTTGTCACAGACTAAATAGGTGGCAAACTGATTTTTCAGTTCACCCATATAGGATTGTCTGGACCAGGGCAGGGAGAAAACCTGCTGCTCTATTGCCATTACTTCATCCAAATCCCGCTCAGTCATGCGGCGTACCAGGTAATTGGAAATTCCCATTACAAATCCCCTACTCCCAACCGGTTTTGCGCTTCCGAAAGACGTATATAAGTCGGACGCAGCAATAACCTGTCAGAATAATCTTTTTGTAAAGCCCTCAATCTGGCTAGACTGGCCAAGGAAGCTGCCCGGGGCAATTGCTGATGAAGAGGCGCTATCTGAAGTTTAGGCCCCCAGTAATCTACAAACTGCTGTCTATAGGTTATAAAACCATCTCCCAGTAAAACTAAACCGGTGCGTCCGGTTTCCTGCAGCAAACGGTCAGCATGTTGGCAAAATATCCCCGGAGAGCAGGCCATCTCCTCTCCCAAACGGCGGGGATAGGCCTGGCTTACATCAAAACATGCCCCGTAGATCTCGCCTTTGCGCGCATCCAAAACCGTACCCATCAGGAGCGAGCTGTAGCTTAGGTTGTGAGCCAAAACTTCCAGAGTAGAGATGCCGATTAGGGGTTTATCCACTGCCAAAGCCAAACCTTTGGCAGCGGCCAATCCTATACGTAAACCGGTAAAAGACCCTGGTCCTATCGTAACAGCAAAAGCATCCACGTCCTTTGCTTGCAGCGAGGCATCCTTCAACACCCGGTCAACCATGGGCATCAAGGTTTCCGAATGAGTTAAGCCAATATTGGCAAATTTTTCAGCTATTAGCTGCTCATCACGTATTAAGGCTACTCCGGCTACTGGTGTGGCACTATCAATGGCTAATATGTACATGTGCGGTCAGCTCCTCCAAAAGCTTGCTGTGATCCGGACCGGATGCCCTAATCATTACCATTCTTTCCTGGTCATAGTCCCCATCTACCAGTTCTATATTTATTATCAAAGCATCCTGAGGTAAATCAGAGGCACCGATTTCCGGCCATTCAATAATAGTAATCCCCTTTTTACCCAGGTAGTCTTCCAGTCCCAGATCTGTCAGATCTCCCCCTTCCAACCGGTAAAAATCGCAATGATATACCGGTGGATGGGAATCATAAACATTCATTAAAGTAAAGGTAGGGCTGGTCACCCGTCCTTCAAAACCCAAGCCCTTTAATATGCCACGAACCAGGGTAGTCTTGCCTGCCCCCAGTTCCCCTTGCAGGTAGATTATTTCGTCCCCCTTTAGCAATGATGCCAGGGACATTCCCAATCTTATCATATCCTCTTCATGGGGTATACATAGCTGCACAGCTTCTCACTCCTACAAACGCAGGTATTCGTCGCGAATCTTCTTAAAGTCTTCCCAGGTAGGCCGTTTATACCCCTCATTTCTGAGCAGAGCAGCAGGATGAAAAGTAGCCATAATTTTTATGCCCTGCCTTTGCAGCCATTGTCCCCTGATTTTTGTAATCCGCGCCTTAGGGTCTATAATCACCTGACTGGCCAGCGAACCCAGGCAGACTATAATAGCGGGGCGAATTATGCGAATCTGGGCTTCTAAAAAGCCGCGGCACTGGATGACTTCATCCGGGTTAGGCAAACGATTCTCCGGGGGCCGGCACTTAACCACATTGGTAATGTAAACCTGCTGGCGATCAAAACCGGCCGCCGCTAATATTTTGTCCAGAAGCTGCCCGGCTCGTCCCACAAAAGGACGTCCCTGTATATCTTCATCTTTTCCCGGACCTTCCCCAACAAACATAATTTTTGATGTCCAGGAGCCATCACAAAATACCACCTGCTGACAGGTTTCCCGCAGACGGCAGCGGTCACATTTTAGAGCCACATCCCACAATTCTTGGTGATCATGAATATCCAGATAAGCCGACTTTGGATCAACACCAGCCAAAAATGGCTCATTTACGGTAGCAGGCATAGAGTCTACCCGTTCCTGAGGTGGTGCCGCTGCTAGAGGCTCCGGTTCAATATCACCAAATAGAGTAGGCTGTTCTGTAGACATTGTCTCCCCTCCTGCCCCTTTTATAACCTGACCCTGGCCAGGAATAATTGATCATTTAATGATTATTATTATATCTCAACCAGAAAGGGTTGGCGATTAATGTATGTGCAGATCAAAAGTAAAAGAGAGGGGGAACTCCCCTCTCTTGGTCGGCTGGCTATGGAAATATGGTAAGTCTAAAGCTGTTTCTAAAGCTGTTCCTCCAGTAATTGGTACAGATCAGTAAAACCGGTGCCTATACGCCAGAAGGATACTCCTCCCAGGTTGTAATCACTTACGGCCTGCCATTTAGCAGTCAGACTCTGGTAATTTTCCAGCCACACTTCATGATAGCGCCCTTTTTCATCCCAGTAGGTATAATAAGGACTATAGCTGGCTTCGTCCCAGTGGCTCTGCACCTGGTACTTGCTCTGCAGCTGACTGAGCTTCTGGGCAGTCACTGCTGTGGCTGAGGAGTTTTTAGGCCAGTCATACCCATAGGTAGCCATACCCATCAATACCTTCTCTGCCGGCATAATTTTAGCCATGTACTGGGCCACCTCTTTGACCCACCACAGGGGAGCAATAGCCCCAGGGGCAGTTGTGGTGTAATGGTAATCATAGGCCATAACCACTACACTATCGGCTATTTGACCGATCTGATCATACTGGTAGGGAGTGGCCCACTTTTCTTTGCCGGTGCGGGCAAACACCGCTACTGACAGCTCTGTATCGGTGCCCAGAGCTTGTTTTAGTTCTCTTAAAAAGGTAGTAAAGTTGCCGGCATCACTTGCAGCCATCAATTCGAAATCAATGTTAACTCCATCGTACCCGTTTTTCCTAACTTCCTGGATTAATCCATTAATTAACCGGGTACGGTTTTTCTGGTTGGACAACAGGGTATGAAGAGCATCACTGCCCATCAATACAACACTGGCATGGGTGCGTATTCCCTTGGATTTTGCCCAGGCCAGGGTTTTGGCATAATCCGCTTTATATTCATAATAGAGCTCCCCTTCACTGTTGGTAGCAAACCAGCGGAAAGCTATATCCGTAAACAGATGGGCGTTTTGTTCCAACTCATCCCAGGGAGTATAGTAATAATACGCAAACACCCTGGGCTGAGCCTGGTTAAACTGGATATTAACCCGGCGCTGGGAAGCCTGCCATTCTACCCGGGCACCCAGGTTTTCCGCCAGAAACCGCAACGGTACATAGGTGCGCCCCTGATAGATATAGGGAGGAGCATCGAGAGTGCAGGCCTTGCCATCTACTTTAGCCTGTTTATTAGCGATATAAAGCTCAATGTAACGGCCGCGGCAGTCCATAGCTACCTTCTGCTGGCTCTGATCCCAATAGACCTGTCCTTGCAAAGCGGGGTCCTCCACGATGAAACGTAGGGGAACCATGGTTCGGTCATTTACTATTTGTGCCGGCGGGTTGAGCTGGCGTTCCTTCCCGTCGATGCTTATGTTTACCACACTGGCGGCCTGAGCCATATATGTAACCGGTAAGAACACCAAAATTATCACCGCGGCCACTTGTTTCCACAGCTTGATCAATAGCATCACCTCACATTTTCTGGTTGTGGCCTATTGATCAAGATTCGACCGGTGCTCTTTTTTACCTTGATGTAAATAATGGCTGTAGTGCCATTTGCTCCGCCTAGTATTGCACATGCATAATATGCAATATATATTTTACAATTTGCAATTTATATGTTACTATAGGCAATGTGGAGGTTGCTTATGAAAAACATAAAGATGAAGGTAGCCCGTATCGAACGGAATATGAAACAGGAGGACCTGGCGCAAGCCGTAGGGGTTACCCGCCAAACCATAGGATTGATTGAGGCAGGAAAATATAACCCTTCCTTAAAACTCTGCATTGCCATATGTAAGGCGCTGGGCAAAACCCTTGATGAATTATTTTGGGAGGAGACACCATGAGAGACTTAATCCAAGATGAGCGAACCACTGCCCAAAAACGAAAAATCGCCAGTGAAACCTGCAGTTTGCTACTACTGGCACTGATGATTGCCATATTAGTCCAGCAATATGTTTTAAATTTACCCTTTGTCAACTATGCGGTGGAATTTATCTGCTTTTTTGGAGCCTGTTGTTATATATTAATAAGGAACATAGCCTCAGGGATCGATTTATTCAGCCGCAAAACCACTGGGATCAAATCTGTTTTAATCAGTAGTCTGATTTGCGGTTTAACCATCTGCATAGTGACAGGTATTGCCAATTATGCCCGCTACGGAGAAAATGCAACTCCAAACATCTGGCTTATCACTTTGGCTATTACCTTTTTGTGCGGAACTGCTGCTGCGTTTCTAGGCTTTTCACTTATTCATTATTTTAATAACAAAAGGCAAAAAGATATCGAAGATGAGTTAGATGAGGAAGAAGATGATCTCGGTTAAGACGATACAACTATCGCTTCTTGGACCTCCTATCTCTTTACTAAGGATGGGAACGGTCCTTAGCATCAGCATCAGTTTTCCTTGACTTGCTAAAGAGCCGTCCCCATAAACTGTTTATTCGTAGAGTTCCTCGATTTCCTTGGCGTAATGTTCGTAAACCACCTGGGTCTTAATTTTCAAGGTGGGGGTGAGTTCCCCGCGGTCTTCGGTGAATTTCCGGGGAATGATCTTGAATTTCTTGATGGCTGCAAAATCGGCCAAATCTTGGTTCACCCGGCTGATGGCTTCTTCCACCATCTGGTATACTTTGGGATGGTAGGCCAGATCTTCGCCTGCTTCCACGCAGGTCACAACGTTGTTGACGGTAGCATAGACCAGCTTGCTTTCATCAAAGGGAATATTTTCATTCTTAAATATCTGGATGATATTGTCAAAGCAAGGAACAACTAAAGCGGCTACAAATTTGCGGTTGTCACCTACCACCACGATCTGTTCCACCACGGGATCGTTGGTAAATTTCATTTCTATATAGGCCGGGGAAACGTTTTTACCGGTGTCCAAAACTAGTATGGCTTTCTTGCGGTCGATAATGCGCAGGAAGCCATGGTCTACTTCGCCAATATCGCCGGTCCTGAACCATCCATCCGGGGTGAAGCTGAGGGCAGTCTCCTCGGGATCGTTATAGTATTCCTTTATCACGCTGTCGCCGCGGACCAGGATTTCATTGTCTTCCGGGTCCAGCATCATTTCTGTATTGGAACCAGCCATTTGGGGTGCTTCCCAGCCAATGCGTGCACAGCGCGCTTGAACCATGTTAATACCTGAAGAAGTTTCCGTCAGTCCCCAGCCGTCCAGTAACGGGAAATTCAGGCTCCAATAGTTCATTTGCAAATCGGGTGGCAACAGGGCACCACCGGAATAAGCTTTATTAACCCGTCCGCCGAATACGCCGCGGATTACGGAGAACACCTCCTTGTCCGCCTGCAAAAACTCAGCTTTTAAGGCTTCGTCTGCATAAAGGGTCGGATCCTTTGTCAAATCGACGACTCCGTTTTCATCCATTCTCGTTTCCAGGACTTTCCGGCCGACACTCATAGCCCATTCGAATTTTTCCTTGCCTTCCGGAGTAGAACACAGGGCAGCGGCCACACCTTTCCATATCCGATCCCACAAGCGGGCCACCAGCATGACGAAGGTGGGTTTGATTTCCTGTAAATCCTCAAGTATGGTGCGGGGGCCTTTAGCATAGCCGATCATCCCCCCATAGGAAATGCAAGCACTGTGGTTGTCGATGCGATTCCAGTTGTGGCTGTTAGGTAGGATGGAAAAGACTATATCATCATAGGTAAAAGGTGTACCGCCCCAGTATGCTACCTGGCTAACGGCCAAGGTAGAGCTTAAGACGTTTTTGTGAGTTAAGGCGCAGCCTTTCGGCTTGCCGGTGGTACCGGAAGTATAAAGAATAGTGCAAAGGTCGTCCTGGGTCACCGACTGCCAGCGTTCTTTATAGGCATCGGGGTTTTTAGCCTTGAATTCCTTGCCTAAATCCCAGAGCTGCTGCATGGTGAGAACGTTTTTGATATCACTGGTGTAATTGTTGTCAAAGACGATGATATACTTAACTTCCGGCAGGGAATCCCATATCTTAAGGATTTTTTGCAGCAATTCTTCGTTGTGGACACAGATACAGCTGCTGCCACTGTGGTTGGTGGTATAGATGATGGTCTCGCTGGAATCGTCGGGATAAATGGTGTTCACCGCACAGCCTGCCGCGCGTCCGCCGTAATCGCACCAATCCCAGACGGGGCTAGTTGGCGCCATGATGGAAATACGATCTCCTTTTTTCAGCCCCAAGGCCATGAACCCCTGACCAAAGTTTTCCACCCGTTCAGCAAATTCCTGATAGGTCAGGGTCATATAGCCACCACCGATATAATACTTTTGGGCCGGTCGATGTCCGCAATATTTCACAGTATTATAGAACATGTGAATAGTACTGGGAACATCGCGCATGAAGTTGTTCAGCAAGTCGTTGGGAGGCCCCTGATAGACGTAGGTCTCCGGTGCTTTAATACCCACACAAATTCCCCCTCATTTTTACTTTTATTTCTAATGTTCTGTATAGTATGACAAAATCCTTCCAGTTTTGGGAGGGAGATATTCCTGAGTTAGGGGGATAGCATTAAACTACCTACAAAAAACTTGGGGGTCCCCAAGTTCCTTGAATTCATTTTTTAAAAGCACAAAAGACACATCACCGGGTATAAACTATTTGTCATTCCAAAATCCTTCGGATCTTTCCCATCCGGTACCAGGGTATTTAAATGGAAAGAAAGGCAATATCAAATTGCCTTTCCTCTTCTGTCTATATCGGATTCACTGGCATATTTAATTCACATACTTATGCTGGGGAAACAGGGTTTGCAAATCTTCCAGGGGTACATGAACCAGGTTCTCCTGACTGACCAAAGCCAGAATAACCATCTCTTCTCCAGTGTACTCCTCACTGTAAAATCCCAACACACATACAGTCATGGCTACTCCATCCATGTATATGGTAAATGTATCCCCTCTGTTCACGTCTCCTTTCCCCCTTTCACCTTATCCTATTGTGTAGATTGACAGATGGTGACTACCTCATGTTTCCTGTCCATCCATATGAGGTTAGTATTCATCGCGATTATACCAAACTTGCCCATCCACTACTACCCATTTAACACGGGAGCGATAATCAAGGGGATGGCCATCAAAGGCTACCAGATCAGCACGTTTGCCTACCTCTATGGAACCCAGTTCATTATCCACCTTTAAAGCCTGAGCGGGGTGCAATGTCATGGCCTTTAAGGCAGTCTCCTCATCCAATCCTTCCTGTACCATCAAGGCCGCGGAAACCCGCAGGTGTTCGATAGGTGTTACCGGATGGTCGCTGATCAGACTGAAGGTTACGCCCCTCTCTTTCAGTAAACGGGCATTTTTAAATGCCACTTCCTGCATCTCTACTTTAGCCCGGTTCACCAGGAGGGGACCAATGAATATAGGAACATTTTGTTTGCGCAGTTCCTCAGTAATCAGCACTGCTTCAGTAGCATGCTGGATGATTATATCTATATCAAATTCTTCCTTTATGCGCAAGGCGGTCAGCATGTCATCACTGCGATGGGCATGCAGGAGCAAAGGCATCTCTTTTCTGAGTACTTTAAAGATGGGCATCTGTTTATACTCTACTTCCGGGTCCAGAGAATCTTTCTCCAGGTTGCGGGCTGCTTTGTACAAAGCCTCCCGTAAGAGGCTGGCACTGGCCATACGCGTACGGGGCGCCTTCTTTTGCTGTTCTCCATAAACTCGTTTAGGGTTCTCGCCCAGAGCAGCTTTCAATCCCCAGGGATTCTTGTATATCATACTGCTCATATCCGCTGCCAGGGTTTTTAGAAATACCGCCTGACCCCCAATAACATTAGCACTGCCAGGCATACACATCGCCCGGGCAATACCGCCTCGCAGGGCGTCTTTAAAAGCCAGGTCCCGAAAGTGAATGCCGTCTACAGCCTGCAGTTGCGGGGTCACTGGATCCGTAGTCTCATTGACATCATCGCCTTCTACCCGGTATATCTCCTCTTCCAGACCCATATGAGTGTGGGCATCGATAAAGGCTGGTAGAATATATCCTCCGCCCGCATCCAGGTGCTCAGCGTTTTCCACTATCATGCCCTTTTCAGTTATGTCTTGGATACGCTCTCCTTCCACTACAATCTGCTTGGACTTCAGAGTTCCTTCCGGTCCCATGGTTATAATATTGCCGCCGGAAATCACCAGCATGGTTATCATCCTTTCTCTCTTTTAAAATAATCAATACCAAAACGGGACAATGCGGGCATCGTACTTTACATGCGCTCTTTAATGCTGGCCTTGACCAGGCCTGCGAAAAGGCGCCGGGAAAAGTCATCGGTCATGCATTCCGGGTGCCACTGTACCCCTAATACCCAGCGGCGTTCCGGGCATTCTATAGCTTCTATAACCCCATCCGGAGCCCAGGCACTAACCTTAAAACCTTTGCCTAGGTTCTTGACAGCCTGGTGATGGAAGCTGTTCACCCGGAATTCCCGGGAGTTTACAACCTTATGCAGCAGGCTGCCTTTCTCTACTACTATAGCATGAATGGGGTAATTTCTCGGGGCATTTTGATCATGCAGCAGGTGCGACTGGACGTCCTGCAATAAACTACCGCCCGCGGCCACATTAAGTACCTGACAGCCCCGGCATATGCCCAAAACTGGTACATCATCTGTCAAGGCCTGCCGGGCCAGTTCCAGTTCGAAGGTGTCGCGCAAAGGATTGATCTGCCCCAGCCCCGGACGGGCCATCTCTCCCCAGTGCACTGGGTCCACATCACCACCACCGGTAAAAAGCAACCCTTCGCATATTTGCAGGTAATCAGCAATCACCTCCACCTCTTCAGTAGGCGGCAGTATTAGCGGTGTGGCACCCACTGAGGCAAGGGATTCTACATAATAGCCCCGTACCCAGAAACTGTTTTCCTCACCATCATAATTTCCGGTAACTCCTATAACCGGCCGCAAAACTGTTCCTCCTCCCCCATGTCCACCGATAAAAAAACAGGCTCTAGAAGAACCTGTTTCTTGCTTCATTGATGTTATCTAGATTGGTTATGTACCTACAATTGTTGGAGGCCCAGGCTGATGGCCAAGGCCTGATCAACCCGCTGCATGGTCTCCTGCTTTAACACAGCGATGCGTTGCTTGAGACGGCTTTTGTCAATGGTTCGAACCTGCTCGGCTAAGATAACCGAATCTCTTTCCAGGCCATATTCCTTGGCCTTCAGTTCCACATGGGTAGGGAGTTTGGCTTTATTAATTTGGGAAGTAATCGCTAATATGATGGTAGTTGGGCTATACTGATTGCCTATATCATTTTGCACGATGAGAACTGGCCGTATCCCACCTTGTTCCGATCCAATCACTGGGTTTAACTGAGCGAAATAAATCTCACCTCGTTTAATCATACGAGATCACTCCAACAATTTTTCTATGCAGTTGGCCAGCGCTTCGTCTTCAACCCCAGAATCTTCACAGGCAAGCCGTAAATTAATCTCAGCCATTTCTATATATCCTTTTTTCATTTGCTCCATTATCAACGCTCTTTTGCGCTCCCTTAAATAAAACCGAATTGCTTCTCGGACTATCTCACTGCGATTTTTAGATTCAAGGATGGTGACATCATCCATTTCTGCCAGTAGATTTTCGGGAACAGTAATAATTATGCGTTTTGAGGCTGGCAAAGCGAGCACCTCCAGAAAAGTATACAGAGTTATTACCCGATAGTTCCATTATAGTTATATGCTCGCCAGCTAGCAAATCCAAGATTTGCATCAATCCAGTATTAAAGGTATACCCGGGGCACCCGGCTGCTAACTGCACATACCACCTCATAATTAATGGTATCCATAATACCGGCCAGATCATCAGCAGTTACCCCATCCGCCGGACGGCCAAACAGTAGTATTTCGTCTCCTTCCTGCACTCCTTCCAGATCAGTTACGTCGAACATACACTGATCCATACAGATAGTTCCTATCTGACGTGCTTTTTGGCCTCGTACCATACCCCACGTCCGGTTGGATAACTGACGACTGTATCCATCAGCATAGCCAATGGGAACTGTGGCTACCCGTAGAACCCGATCACACTGGTAGGTTCGTCCATAGCTGACCGTTTGCCCTGGTTCCATGGTCTTGATAAATGCAATTCGGCTTTTCAAACGCATAGCAGGTGTCAGCGGTAATGACTCTCGCTTAACCTCAGCAGAAGGATATAGTCCATAGAGAATAATCCCGGCTCTTACCATGTCCAGGCAGACCGTCTCGGGAAGATCTATCAGGCCTGCACTGTTGGAACAATGCTTTATGGGAATATTAATACCGCATTTCTCCAGCTGGGCTATCCATAGGTGAAACCGATGTAACTGCTCAAAAGTATAGGTCTTATCAGCCCAATCAGCGGCTACGAAATGAGTATAGATACCTTCCAGTATTAGACCTGGCAGTCTGCTTATCCGCCGGATAGTTTCTAAAGCCTCCGTACCGGGCTGAAACCCTATTCTTCCCATTCCGGTATCCATCTTCAAGTGGATATATCCTGGAACTCCCTGCCGTTCGGCTTCTTTATTCATAGCTACAGCAAGCTTTTCATTAAAGACCGTTGCCCTTATTCCGTAGCGGACAACATCCCCGGCAGCAGCTGCGGGGATGTATCCTAAAACCAAAATAGGAATACCAAACCCATACTCGTTTAATTCCAGAGCTTCCTCCAGGGTAGCTACCCCAAAAAAGTCAGCTCCATTCTGAGCACATACTCCGGCAACTTCACGCATGCCATGACCATAAGCATTGGCTTTCACTACCGCCATTACCCGAGCTTTACCTGCTTTACTGCGAATCTGGGTAAAATTACGCTGAATAACTGCTAAATCTATTTCTGCCCAGGTCGGTCGAATATTATCCATTGCGTTTTACCAATGATTTAAGCACATCATTACGGGTAATTATGCCTACCAACTTGCCATTACGAACTACCGGTACCCGGTTAATGCGCTTATTCTGCATTATTTTAACTACATCGCTTATTTCAGTATCTTCTTCTACCACCACTACCTGCTTGGTCATAGCATCCTTAACATTAACAGCGGTATATTTCTTTAAATCGTTGTTAAAACGTATGGGATTTTCCAGAAAAATAATACTGTCAAAAAGTGTTAGGTAGAAAGGAACTCTAAGTTCAGAAGCTTTAACAATCAGGTCCTTTTCCGTAATAATTCCCACCACGTGATTCTCTTCATCCACAACAGGAATGCCGCTGATCTTATTTTTTACCAGCAGTTGGGCCACTTCGTCCACCCGGTCGTTGGGTTTAACCGTAATTACCTCCCGGGTCATAATGTCCTTGGCTAACATTTTTTCACCTCTTTAGCCTAATAATTAACTCCGGTTGATATCTTATTAACGTCATTATGACACTAACCAGCAGCAGATTCAAAGTCTCTCAATACTTCAGGCAGAGCTTGGATTAAATCCCCGGCAATCAAACCCCGCTGGCCTTTGGTCCGTGCTGCATAGTCTCCGGCCAAGCCATGCAGGTAAACCGCTGTCATGGCGGCATCCTGAGGACGAAGACCTTGAGCTATAAGACCGGTTATCATCCCACATAACACATCACCGCTGCCAGCCGTAGCCATCCCTGGGTTGCCGCTTAAGTTCAAGAAGATTTCCCCGCTGGGATAAGCCACCACCGTGCCGTTTCCTTTAAGAACAACGGTAACGCCCCACTTTTGGGCAAAACTGCGGGCGATTTCCAAGCGATCAGATTGGATTTCTTCGATGGATAATCCGGTCAGTCTTGCCATCTCACCGGGATGAGGTGTAAGCACTACCGGTATCTGCCGGTTGTTTAACATACTTATATCCTGGCTGAGGGCGTTCAGACCATCAGCATCAATTACCACCGGGATACCAGAGTAATGCAAAACCTGGTACAGTACTGCAGCAGCTTCTTGATAGCGTGACATACCCGGTCCAATAGCACATACGGAAGTGGTTCCCAGCAAATTTTCAATAGCCGGCAGAGCTTCCCGGGCTATAGTGCCTTGAGCAGTTTCAGCCAGGGGTACAGTCATGACTTCGACTATCTCGTTTTCTACCCCTGCTTGCAGGGACTCGGGCAGGGCAGCTGTGACCAGACCTGCCCCAATTCTCAGGGCAGCGTAGGCTGCCATAATCACTGCTCCGGTCATGCCAATGGATCCGCCGATTACCAAAGCATGACCGTAGGTTCCCTTATGAGATTCCAAAGGACGGGGATACAGAAAAGGCTGAACCATTTCATCGGTAATAAGATTAGTTTTTATATCAGAAGCGGTAAGCAGATCCCGCGGCAGTGATATATCGGCTACCGTAAGAGTTCCAGTATAGGTTCTGCCGGGTTCCAACAGCTGACCTAATTTAGGCAATCCAAAAGTAACTGTATGCGATGCTTGAACAGCCAGCCCATGGACCCGACCGCTATCAGCCTCTACCCCCGAAGCAATGTCTACTGCCACTATGGGAAGCCGGCTCCAGTTTACCATCTTAACTACCTGGGTTTCGAATTCGTTCAGACTTCCCTTAAAACCAATACCATATATAGCATCTACTATTAAGCCGGCTTTAAGTAAAGCTAAAGTCAGACGGTCCAAATCCTCCTCAGACTGCAGCGGGTACAGCGGAGCTCGCATGCGCTCCAAGATCTGGTAGTTGACTTTGGCATCCGGAGTTAGATGCTCCGGCTCTCCTATCAAGAAAACACTTACCGGTACCCCGGCATTTATAAGATGGCGGGCGATTACCAGACCATCTCCACCGTTATTACCCTTCCCTGCCAGTATAACCACCTGCTGGCTGGGCAGACCAGTTAAGACTTCTTCAATTATCTCAACTGTTCTGATACCTGCATTCTCCATCAACACCAGACCTGGTATTCCGTATTCATTTATAGCCCGGCCGTCGATAGCACGCATTTCTTCAGCCCGAACTACTTTCATCCAGTCATATCCCCCCTTCGGCTATTACGGCTGCAATGGCCTGCATTTTGCTATGCGACAGGGACAGTGTAATAGATTGCAAACCTGCCGCCTGGCAGTGTGCCAAGGCTGCCCCGTGTAGGGCCACTTCGGGCCTGCCCTGTCCATCCACCGTCACTTCCACATCGTGAAAACGTATTCCTCGACTTAAATCAGGATGAAGCTTGCGAATCGCTTCTTTGGCAGCAAAACGAGCGGCCAGGGACGGATAAGGGTTGGCCTTGGCCATGCAGTAAGACAGTTCCCTTTCGGTAAATACTCTCTGTAATATACGTGGAGTACGCTGGGCCGCTGTCTTAAAACGGCCTATATCTACAATATCAATTCCTATCCTCATAAGTCCTCCCGTCAAAAAGTCAAAACCCTGAAACCGGAACCGGTTCCAGGGCATCTGCTGACTATTCAAGCTCACCGACACCTGCCAGTTCGGCTTGTTCCTGTTCAGTAAGTATCTTATCCATATCCAGAAGAATGAGCAGCCGGTCTTCCAGTTTACCTACTCCCGTCAAATACTCGGCGGTAATACCCCCTATGGCCACTGGAGGAGGCTCGATGCTTTCCGTGGGAAGTCTTAGTACCTCACTAACCTGATCAACAATAATGCCCACCGTTTGACCGGCCACTTCCACAACTACGCTGCGGGTATCGCTGGTAACCTCGGTAGCTGTCATTTGAAAGCGTTTTCTTAGATCAATAATGGGAATGATCTTGCCGCGTAAGTTTATAATCCCTTCCACAAAATCAGGAGCCTGGGGGAGCCTGGTCGGTTTGGCCATTGGAATTATTTCCTGTACCTGGGTTATAGGAACTCCGTATTCGCAGATCGAATCATCGTGCTTTAAAGTAAAAACCACCAGTTGAATTTCATCAGCCATATTATACCCTCCTCAAAGTATGGGAATGTGTTAATATAAGTTGATCAGACGATAAATTATTGAATAATTTCGTCATAGCAGAATTTTTTTCCTGCCGCTGGTCGGCTGAGATGTCGAAAAAGGTATTTCCCACTAACTTGAGAGAGCAAAAGAGCTAATGTATCCAGGCCATTATCCATTGGGATATCGAAAAGAATATTATTAAACCAGTAGCATCGGTAATAGAAGTAATTAAAGGATTACTGGCTACTGCCGGATCCAAATCAAGTTTGGTTAAAATAAGCGGTAGTATGACTCCAATCAGATTGGCAACTACAATAATGATCATCATTGTCAAACCTACAATAAGGGCAATAGTCAGTCCCCCTTTCCAAGTTCCCAGCAAAACACCGGTCAGACCCATAGTGGCGCCCAGAGCCAGTCCTACGGTTAGTTCCTTTCCCAGGGAAGCTGCCCATTGGTTTACTTCAACATCACCGGTAGCCAAGCCGCGCACCATTATGGTAGAGGATTGAGACCCAGTATTACCCCCGCTTCCCAGCAAGAGAGGAATAAAAAAGGTCAGAGCAATGCTGGAGGCCAGCAGTTCCTCATAATAGGCCATCAATTCCAGTGACAGCAGATTAACGACTACCAATCCCAACAACCATACGATACGACTTTTATATAGTTCCCATATGCCGGTTTCCCGGTAGCTGCCTTTTAAGGGAGTAACTGCCGCACCTTTGTGGAAGTCTTCGGTGGCTTCAGCCTGAGCTACATCCATCACGTCATCAAAAGTCACTACCCCCAGCAGGACTCCTTCCGAATCCACCACCGGCAGGGCTAGTATATCGTATTTCAGCATCATATGTACGGCTTCTTCCCGGTCCTCAAAAGCAGATATACTTATAACCGAATGACTCATCAATTCCGATACTTGCTGCTCCGGATCAGCCAGAATAAAGCGGTGCAGCTCTACTGCATCCATCAGCTTCCATCCGGCATCAGTTACGTAAATTATATTGAGAGTTTCACTGTCACGTCCTTTAATGCGGATGTGATCCAAAGCTTCACCAATGCTCCATTCCGGTCGAACGGCTACATAATCGGGAGTCATTAGCCGTCCAACGCTTTCTTCGGGATAACCTAAGAGCAATCTGGTTTTCTTTAATTCTTCAGGAGTTAGTAGATTCAGCAGCTTTTGGGTAACCCGACCGGGTAGTTCCTCAAATAGTACGGTGCGATCATCGGGGCGAAGGTTAAGCAGTAGATTACGAGTCTCTTCATGGCTCAAGCCTTTTAATATTTCATTTTGATCTTCAGATTCCAGGTAGGAGAATACATCAGAAGAAATAGCACGGGGCAGCAACCTGAATAGCAACACTCGATCAGTTTGCTGTGCACTCATAAGAAGATCAGCTATATCGGGAATTGGGTATTGGGAATACATGTCCCGGAGTTCTGACCATTGCTGCTGATCGATCAATTCCTGAATTCGTGCAATATCCCGTTCTAACATTTGGGATCCCCCTATCCACAGCACTTAGTTCCCAAACAAAGATTATTTCAAAGTAATAACTCGCAGGCTATTCATAAGTTTCTCGGTAATGGTGAACATATTAGCGGCAGTTCCAATACGCAGTTTTTCGCGTAGTTGGTAATGCTCCAGGCAGGTAGAACTGCTAATGATTTCTGCTCCGCGTTCTTCCATGATATATAAATAAGGTAAAATATCAGAACCCTCTGCAGCTAAGAAGACCCCGCTGTTAATAAACAGTATATACCTTACTACCTCTTCCAGCTGACTCAAACTGTAAAAAAAACCTTTCATCAGTGTGATTCCCAGCTGATGATCACCCTGCCCTATACCGGTACCGGTAATCAATATTGCCGTTTGTGGTGCTAGGGAGGCGGTTATTTCCATTTGGTGAGCAGTCTGTTCCTCAAGCATGGAAAAGTAGTCAGGATTGACTAAACTGCCTTCCGGTCCACTGCTTTGCCTTTTCTCCGATGCAAGCAATATCGACCGTCGACTGGGTATTGGTTTAGAGTAATCCCGTGAAGCACTCATGCCAGGAATCTCCCTCTTAATGAATTGTAGCCTAATTGTATCATAACCTGTTGCTACCAAACTATGATGCAATGTAAATAGACAAGAAAAATTAATCCAATAAATGGTGATCTATGTAGCTTAGGTTAGCATAAGATAAGGGCCTGAATTGTTGTTTCCCAATTAATCAGGTAAAATGAAATTACTAAAATAAGGTATTATGATACAGGAAAGCAGGAGATAAATTTGAGCTTCCGCCCCATAAAAACAAGGAAAATTTACGAAGAGATTGTTGAACAACTCAAAGACATGCTCAGCCGCGGGGAATTGAAGCCTGGGGACCGCTTGCCTTCGGAACGGGAAATGGCTGAATCGCTGGGGGTAAGCCGGGCATCGGTCCGGGAAGCTTTAACTGCCTTAGAAGCCATTGGCATCCTGGATATACGTCCTGGTGAAGGTACCTATGTGAAACAGACCAATATCGCCGAGACTTTCGAACCTTTGGCTCTAGTTCTGGCAGTAGAAAGAAACCCCCTGGCTCAGATGATGGAAGTACGCCGGGTTATTGAAACCGAGTGTGCCGCTCTGGCGGCTCTAAGGGCTACTCCTGAACAGCTGGCCAGAATCGAAAGGTGCTTGAACGATATGAAGACAGCTCCCAATGTTCCTGAAGCAGTACAGCATGATCTGCGCTTTCATTTTTTAATCGCCGAAGCCACTCAAAACACCATATTACTTCGTATGATGAATACGGTAGCGGATCTGATGCACCATATGTTTCGCAGTGATAGAGAAGATTTATATGCGCGCACAGAAAAAGACGGGCAAATTATCCGCGAACATGAAGCCATATTAAAGGCTATTTGCGACAGGAACCATGAGCAAGCCCGCCAAAAGATGCTGGAACATATAAACAACATCGAAACCGGCATCAGTTCCAAATCCCAACAACCAGCCTGATCACTCGCTTTACTTAATCAGTCCCATTGAACGATAGGTAGCTTCATCCATTTCTCCGGTAATGGGCAGACCATGCCAGGCCTGGTAGTACTTTACGGCAAATTCGGTCATGGGTCCATACCGGCCATCGGCAGCATCGAATATTACTCCCAGTTCTTTAAGGCGGCTTTGCACATATACTACTTTTTGTCCCGATGACCCCTTTTTCATGCTGGGCGGGGGCGTAAAGTTCTCGGGAACGATACGGCCGTTTTTAACAATCCGTACCGTAGTTCCCCAGGGAATCAGAGGATACAGTTTTTCAACATCCCGGTTGAACATACGAATGCATCCATGGGAAGCATAGGAACCAATAGACCCTGGTTTATTGGTTCCATGGATACCATATATGCCCCAGGGGACATTTAAACCCATCCAGCGGGTACCGAAACCGTTTCCCCAGTTTACAGATTTATGAATAATTTTCCACTCTCCCAGGGGGGTTGGAGTAGAAGCTTTACCTACCGCCACCGGGTAAGTGACAATGGCTTTATCGTTCTCCAGTACAGTAAGATTGAGTTTGGCTACATCAATCACGATCATTATTCTCTTGTTATCCGTTTTAACTTCCTCAGTTGCACAGGGTTCACTTTGTTCAGCCAGCAGGAGTGATTCCCAGATAGGTTGAGTAACCGTGGCATTATCTTCAAAACCGTGGGCCACTTGATACATACTCACCGCTTTCCATGTGCTGGCATTGTATTGGCCATTGGGGACAACATCATACCCCAACTCCTGCAGACGAGCCTGCAGCATCCACACCGCTTCCCCCTGCAGGTTAGGGGTGCTGGGATACAGGACTGGATAATCGGTCCGATCAATAATAATGGGGCCGGAGTTATCATTACTTCCGGGGTTAGCCCCCAGAGCCATGCTACCCAGTATTCCGATAAATAATAAACACAAGGCAAAAAGGAAAACCAGTTTTCTCGGCAAACCTCCTACCTCCCAATAGGCTGAAGTGACTAATACCCCTGGGTCTGTTCAAAATCCGAAGTAGGGGAGACAAGCTCGACAAAACCTGCCTTATAAATAGTATTAAATATCGGATGAAATATTCCGGGTAATGGCTTGGGCGGTAGGGGTAAGGGCACAACCTCCCCTGGCCGTCTCACGCAGATCTGGCGAAATCAGTCGACCTACGCGAAACATGGCATCTACTATTTCATCAAAGGGAATAACACTTTCAATACCGGCTAAAGACATTTCGGCACAAATCAGAGCATTGACAGTGCCAGTAGCATTGCGTTTGGAGCATGGCACTTCCACCAAGCCTGCTACCGGGTCACATACCAAGCCCAGCAGTCCTTTCAGGGCCATGGCGGCAGCATTTAACGACATCGCAGCCGATCCCCCATCCAGGTACACTGCCGCAGCGGAAGCCATGGCTGAGGCTGATCCCACTTCCGCCTGGCAGCCTCCTTCTGCTCCCGCCAAAGTGGCATTAGCAGCAATAATCTTGCCAACTGCTCCAGCGACCAGCAATGCTTCTATAGCCTGCTGGCGGGACTTCTTCTTCTCCTCGGTCACAGCCAGAATAATGCCAGGAATCACCCCGCTAGCGCCTGCGGTGGGGGCTGCTACTATACGGCCCATAGCTGCATTTACTTCCGTCACTGCCAAAGCATAACTAACCGCCTTCAGTACAAGGTTTCCACATATACTACCCGTGGATAATCTCTGGTAAAGTTTGAATCCGTTTCCTCCAATAAGACCACCCACAGACTTTATTTCCGCATTCAGTCCCTTTTGCACCGATTCTTCCATAACCGCCAGAGCTCTGTCGAGTTCACTCAGTACTTGCTTCTCTTCCCATCCCCGCTCATCAGCTTCCGCTCTCAGCATAACTTGGGCAATGGACATATCATGCTGGGCACATAAATTCAGCAGATCCTGGCCACGATGAAATTGATACATAAAATCTCCTGCCTTTCTTAGATATGGGAGCAGTCAATTAACAGTACTTCCTGAACTCCTGCCAGGTTGATCAGTTCCTGAACAATTTCACTGTTTACCGTCTGGTCAGTCTCAATAACCATAGAAGCCAAACTGCCTCGGGCCGAACGAAAGACCTCCAGAAAAGCAATGTTAATCAGATGCTTGGCCAGTACGCTGCTGATTTGGGCTACCATACCAGGTTGATCCAGATGACGGGTAATTAAAGTGGGATACTGTCCGGTAAATCTGACTGCCATGTCGTTTACCCTGGTAATCAGGACCTTCCCTCCCCCGGTGGAGGAGCCCACCATCTCGCTGCGGCTGCCATCCGGCAAAAAAGATACGATGCGCACCGTATTGGGATGAACATCTCCCAGGTCTTCGGTAAAAAAAGCGTATTCCATGTTATTTTGCAGAGCCAACTGGTATGAGTCCCGCAGGCGTTCATCATCAGGGGGCAGGCCTAGTATCCCGCCTACCAAAGCTTTACCTGTACCGTGTCCTTGATAAGTACGGGCAAAAGAACCATGCAGGTAAAACTCAACCCGACGCGGCTGAATCTGGCAAATGCGTCGGGCTATGTTACCCAGGCGAACAGCACCAGCCGTATGGGAACTAGAAGGTCCTACCATTACTGGCCCAATCACATCAAACAGACTAACTGCCACCGTATCACTCCCTATCTGTTCACCCATTATGTAGTATATGTCATTTCGAAAGTCTCCATAGAAACAAGGGACTTGGCACTGTTCTGCTTAACGAAACTTTTGCCCCATTTAGCAGGTCTATAAAAAAGCAAAGGGCCTTTCGGCCCAATTTGCACTTAATTTGGTTTTTGGTTGTTTCCAAACTTTTCCCAATGTACAAATTCGGATAGTTCCTTACGTTGAGGAGCTTTTCCTTCTTTAGCCGGATAACCTAACGGAATTAGCTCAAAGCTTTCCACATCAGGCGGCAAATTAAACAGATTATCTATCTCCTTGTTATCTATCCAAGCTACATGTACTGTTCCCAGGCCCATATCGTGGGCTGCCAGGCAAATATTTTGGGCGGCGATGCCTAAATCGAACATACACCAGTCACCTTTGACACTATCCAATTGACCTTGTTTGTAACCGGAGACCCCTTTGCGACCACAGAGAACCAGTACCACAGGTGCGGATGCAACACCTTTGGTAGCAGGATTATTGGGAGCGCACAAACCAGCCAGCTTTTGCTTGGTTTCCGCATCCTTGACCACGATTATCTCCCAGCACTGGGTATTGGACCAGGAGGGAGCCCAACGGGCTGCTTCCAAAATCTCATTCAGCACGTCATCAGGAACATCTTGGTCAGTGAAACGTCTGATACTGCGTCTGGTTCTTATACATTCACGGGTTTCCATATATTAACCTCCTTGCAAAGTTTCTCTATGCATAAATTATAGCACAGGCCAGTTTGTCATAGCGATGGAGACGAATGCCGGGTAGAACGGCTTACTATCGATTTGGTCCGCCAGTTTTCCAGCAAACTTGCCGCTATAAAGCCCAGGGCTGATAGGATAATGATGGTAGCCCCGGAAGGCAGGTCAAACATATATGACACTAAAAGCCCACCGGTAGTAAAAGCAGCACTTAGTAGTGTTGATAAGGCCATCATACCGGTCATACTGCGGGTAAACTGAGCTGCTGTAGCCGGAGGTATGGTGAGCAGGGCAATAACCAGAATTATGCCCACCGCCCGGATCATTACCACCACCGTTAAGGCTATTAATACCAGCAAAAGCTGGTTGAAAAACCTGGTTTTGAGACCTACCACTTGGGCAAACTCTTCGTCGAAAGCCACCAGAGTAAACTGATCACGGTAAAGGTCGACTACCAGTACAATAATTACATCCAGGATGAGTATTAAATAAAGATCGCTCAGAGGGACCGCCAAAATACTGCCGAACAGGTAGCTCATCAGATCCCCGGTATAACCTGGAGACAGCTTTATAAAAATAACTCCCAAAGCCATTCCTACTGCCCACATCATACCTATAATAGTATCTTCTCGCTGTTTAATACGATAGCTGACTTCTCCCATAGCCAAAGCAGCTGCTACTGTAAAAATTGTCGCTCCTACCATCGGCGGTATTCCTAACAGGTAGCCCAGGCCTACCCCGCCATAAGCAGTATGGGATATGGCCCCGCTGATAAAGGCAATTCTCTTCACCACCACATAAGTTCCTACCACACCGCAGGCTATGCTTACCAGCAGCCCTACCATCAAAGCATGCCGCATAAAATCATACTGCAGGATCTCACTCAATGCTCAACCACCCCTTCATGGGCAGGAAGCACCCGGTGAGGAATACCATGAGCGATCAAATCTACCGGGCAGTGGTACATCTCTTCCACCATCTCTTTAGTGATTTCCAGACTATCGCTGCAGAACAGGCGCTGGTTGAGGCAGGCTAATCTTTTCACATAGCGCGATACTGCAGAAATATCATGGGATACCAAAATTATGGTCATGCTCTCATTTAACTCCGCCAGCAGTTCATAAAAGGTAACCTGAAAACCAGGGTCAACACTGGCGGTAGGTTCGTCCAGCAGCAGAATACTTGGTTCCGTGGCCAGCGCCCGGGCCACCAAAACCCGCTGGCGTTCTCCGCCAGACAGTTCCCCAATCTGTCGATTTTTTAAGTGTTCCACCCCAGCCCGTTGTAAGGCCTGCTCAGCAATCTGCCGGTCCTGGCGGGAATAGGAAAGCCCCTTTCTCTTACCCAACCTCCCCATCAGAACCACCTCACCCACTTTTACAGGGAAATACCGGTCAAACAGAGCATACTGAGGTACATATCCAATCTGCTCATGATTATCCTGAGGCGAATGGCCTAATACTTTTATGGTGCCCCGCTCAGGAACGATCAACCCCAGTATGGTGCGCAGGAGAGTGCTTTTCCCGCCTCCATTGGGTCCAATAATGCCAAGATAGTCTCCCTTTTCTACCGTTAAATTAATATCTTCCAAAACCAGATTACCGTCAAAGGCCACATAGAGATTGCTTATTTCAATAGCAGGTATATCATTATCATTCACAGAACTTATCCTCCCCGAATTAATCCTTGGATAGGACCGCAGCTAACTCACGAGCCACTTGGCGTAAGTTGGACGCATAATCCCGGGCCAAGGGATCGACAGTTATGACTTCCCCTCCCAGATCATGGGCTATAGCCTCGGCTTCGTGAGTGCTGTGCTGCGGTGAGGCTATAACCGCCCGGATTCCTTTTTGCTTGGCATCACTAATTATCTGCGCCATCTCTTGGGCAGTGGGTTCCTTGCCCTCTTTTTCAATCGCTATTTCCTTCAGGTCATAATCTGCACAGAAATATCTCCAGGCTGGGTGAAAAACCAGCAGTTCCCTATGCTTAATGTCTTTTAACTCTTCTTTTATATCCTGATCCAACTGATCCATCTCCGCCTGAAAAGCCTGCAGGTTGCGCTGGTAGTCTGATTTATTGGCGGCATCAACTTCACTTAGAGCCTGGTATATGCTGTGAGCCTGTAGCTTGGCCAAATCCGGTGATAGCCAGATATGGGGGTCATTGTCAATAAGAGCGATTGATTGGGAGGTATCAATAACCAGCATTTCCGGATTAACACCGGTGAGGCGATTCATCCACAGTTCCTCAAATTCAATAGTGCCTACTTTCAGGTACAAATCCGCCCTGGCCAGGTCCTTCATCTGCTGAGGAGTGGGTTCATATGTGTGGGGATCAGCTCCCGGCGGAATCAGTACCGACACCTGCACATGCTCTCCGCCCACCTTTTCTGCGAAATAAGCCTGGGGCAGAATGCTGACAAAAACCTGTACCTTGTCGTTGTCGCTTTCCATGGTGGGTTGGTTTGACGAGCATCCTGCCATTACTGTCATGAGTACTAATAATATAAATAATACAGGAAGGGTTTTACTAATCCTCAACCCCAGTTCCTCCCTTGCCAGCCGGTTTCTGCTGCAGCTTTCTTTTTTCGCTGCACTCCGGACAGTACCCCATAATCTCAAAATGATGGCTGTTAACTTCAAAACCGCTCTCTTCCACAATACGCTTTATCTCTCCCTGCATGGGGCAAACCCCTAATTGAACAGCGGTTCCGCAGTTCACACACACCAGGTGATGATTATGCCCATTATGAAGTCCATAGCGCACAGGAGCATCGGGTATATCCAGGCGGCATACCATATCCAATTCCAGCAGCAGATTAAGATTTCTATACACAGTGGCCAGGGATATGCTGGGTTCAATTTCCCTCACCCTTAGGCCAATTTCTTCTGCCGTCAAATGACGCTGGGTACTGCTGAGAATATCCAAGATAAGCCTGCGCTGCGGGGTGATCTTGTACCCGCGGGCAGACAGCTCTTCTACCCATGCAGACAATAGAACTACCTCCTAAATAAGAATCATTATCATTTAGGATTATATCTCAACTAGAGGCTATTTACAATTATTCCCCCGCAGCCCTTGTTTATACGAAACTAAAGCCTGTTTTCGTTGTTTTTTACCGGGCAACAGTATATACTATGTATAAACAAGAAGGGGGTTTAATAATGCAAACCAGGGTTGCCAAATGGGGTAATAGTCTCGGGGTACGGATTCCCCAGTGGATTTCCGAAAAAGCAGAAATAAATGATGGAACAATAGTTGAAGTTAGTTTTAAAGATGACGCAATAATAATTAAGAAAAAAAAGTTAACTTTGGAAGAGATGTTAAATGATATCACTGCTGAAAATTTGCATGGTGAAATAGACACAGGTTCGGTAGTCGGGAGGGAGATATGGTAAAGGATTATATTCCCAAGCGAGGAGATGTTATATGGCTGGAATTCAATCCCCAGGCTGGCCATGAACAAGCTCGAAAAAGACCTGCTCTGGTCATCTCCCCCGAAGCGTATAATTTTAAGACCAGTTTATTACTCGTGTGCCCTATTACCTCACAAATTAAAGGGTATCCATTTGAAGTAAAAATACCATCAGGACTACAAATTCAGGGTGTCATTTTAAGCGATCAAGTGAAAAGCCTTGATTGGCAAGCTAGAAATGCTCAGATTGCTTGTCAAGTTCCAGAGTTTGTTGTACAAGAAGTAATAGAAAAAATACGAGTATTGATAGATTAATGCAACAACTTTCGCCTAAGGCAAGGTTGTTGAAGACAAGTTAAACATCCCCCTGTCTTCAGGGTGCATGACACTCCTGAAGCCTTAATTAATGCCCACCATTTTGCATAACCAGCCGCAAAGCCTCCACGCTGTTCACCGGTGCCTGGCAGGCAAAACCCTCGCATACATAGGCGGTTGCTTTTCCATCCTGAATGGTCATTGCTTCTGTGAAAGGTGCCAAACCATCCAGTTCATTATCCGCTATTTCCCTACATAACACCACCGTATCGGGCAGGAAGGTCTGGCCCAGGTAATCCAGCATTTCCTGGCTTTGCTCATCATCCGCATGGCCTACTATTACCACCTCCCGGCTTTTTTGCAGGGAAAACAGAGCGGCGGACAGGAAAAAGGAGTAAGCAGTAGGGCCTGAGGCTACCGAATCAGCAAAAAGCGCCATGATAGCCTGGGCTTTTTGTTCCCATTTCATATCCCCGGTCAGCCTGGCTAGGCGCAGGAAGTTAAGCAAAGCTACGGAATTATCCGAAGGCATAGCACCGTCATAGGCTTCCTTAGGTCTGGTCAGCAGTTGCTCCCCGTCATTTCCATAAAAGAACAACCCTCCCGCTGTTTCATCCCAGAAATACTTGATTTGATCCCGGGCAAGTTCCAGGGCCAGTTTAAGATAGTGGGGCTGATAAGTAGCTTCATAGAACTCCGTCAGCGCCCATACCAGATAGCTGTAATCGGCAGAGTAAGCTAAAAAGTCCGCTTCTCCCTCCCGGTACCTGGCCAGCAGTCTGCCATCCGAACGGCGCAGTTTGGTAAGAATAAACTGTACGGCTCTTTCCGCAGCCTCCCGGTACTCTGGAGCACCTAAAACCCGGTAGACAACAGCCAAAGCCGCGATCATCAAACCGTTCCAGGCGGTTAATATTTTGTCATCCTTATGGGGGTGTATACGCTGGTTGCGGTAAGCCCATAGTTTTTCCCGCTCCTCTTCTCGCCGGGCACGCTCTTCTTCACTAAGGGAAGTGTAAATCAGGTTGGGAATACTCTTTCCTTCAAAATTTCCTGGCTCTGTAATGTCAAATAGGGCACAGAATTCAGTCCCCTGCTCATTTCCCAGCACAGCTTTTACTTCCTCGGGGGTCCAGACATAAAACTTACCCTCTACTCCCTCAGAGTCAGCATCTTCGGCTGAATAGAATCCTCCTTCCGGAGAGGTCATATCCCGCAAAACATAGGTCAATACCTCCTGGGCTATACGGGCATATTCAAGTCGTCCGGTAATCTGGTAGGCTTCCAGGTAAGCTATGGTCAGCAGAGCATTGTCATAGAGCATTTTTTCAAAATGGGGCACCAGCCAGTAACGATCGGTAGAATACCTGGCAAAGCCAAATCCGATATGGTCGTAGATGCCTCCCCGGTACATGCTGTCCAGGGTCTTTTCCGCCATGCTCAGTGCCTCCGCCTGGCCGGTATAGTAGTAATAACGCAGCAGGAAGTATAAATTGTGAGGGCTGGGAAATTTAGGAGCTGATCCAAAACCTCCGAACTGCGGGTCAAACAGCTGTTTGAATCTGTGATAAGCTTGATCGGCATACTCCATAGTCAGTTCGCCTTCAGACACTTCATTAATTCCAGCCAGCCAGCGGCTCACCTGCTCACCCGACTCCAGCACCGCCGCCCGTTCATTTTTCCATAAATCGGCCAAACGGGGCAGCACCTGCATCAATCCCGCCAATCCATGCCGCTGGTTTTTGGGCAGGTAGGTAGCTGCAAAGAAGGGCTTCTTGTCAGGAGTCATAACAATGGTCAACGGCCATCCCCCATGCCCGGTCATGCCCTGGCAAACTGTCATATATATCTGGTCAATGTCCGGTCTCTCCTCCCTATCCACCTTAATGGCTACAAAATCCCGGTTCAATATTGCAGCCACTTCCTCATCCTCAAAAGACTCCCTCTCCATAACATGGCACCAGTGGCAGGTAGAATACCCTATGCTAAGAAAGATAGGCCTATATTCTTGTTTCGCTTTCTCAAAAGCCTCATCACCCCAGGGATACCAATCCACCGGATTATGGGCATGCTGTAAAAGATAGGGAGACTTCTCCCGAATCAATCTATTAGCTTTACGCTGTTCTTTCTCCGGTATTGTCATGTTAGTAAGCCATTCCTTCCTCAGATTAATCTTAATCATTAGCATTCCTATACGTTATCTAACCAATGCACCGGAACTTAATAAATCTATCTAACGGGAAGACTTTACCCTTTTGCTTTACCTCAGCCAGTCTAAAAATTTTCGCGCCCTTTTCCCTGCCAGAATAATTGGGGTGATCGGGGTAATACTTAGGATATAAATTTTAACAAATAAGGAAGATAATATTGAATAACAAAGTAATTTTAAGCTCCTACCAGGCAGCCCTGATTATTATAGGGACTCTAATGATGCCTGTGATTTGAACTACGCCTCTGATTTCGTTTGGCGGCGCCAAATATGATCCATGGTTATCAGGCATAATAGCAATTATATTGGGTATGGCCGGCAGCTATATAATAGCCACACTCGCTGCCAAATACCCATCTATGACTATTATCCAGTCAAGCCAGTATATAGTGGGAAAATGGTTGGGAAAGCTAATTGGCTTGATTTATATAATCGTGTCCATAATACTGGCAGCAACATTCACCCGTGACTTTGTCGAACTGTTCCTCCATTTTATATTTCCTCTTATGCCGATATCATTCCTAGTTATAGTAATAATCATTGCCTCGGCATACATAACACGAACTGGACTGCAGGGTATTGGGCGTTTAGCCGAAATATTAGTTCCCTTGTTGGTTGGAGCCATAATTATCGTTCTGATTTCAAGCATTAACAATATTCAGTATTTAGGAATCGCTTAAATTTAGATCGGTTGCCTTTCATAATTGTTATCGAATTTGGGTAGACCTTCTGCTGACAGTTGAACGGTAACAAGCTATCGGACGGGTACGTCCGTTTTTTGTTTGCCTGTTTGGCAGGAATTTCTATAGGTCTTGGCGAATTAGCCAAGCAACCCAGAATCCAATTTTCCTGGCAGGTAATTATACTTGCAGAAAGTTAAGACCTAGTGAGGTGGGCCAAAATAGAAATACCGTATGTCGGTCTTCCTGAGATGCTACGGACCTTTGATGTTTATGAAGACGGTAGTTTCATGTTCTTTCTCGGTGCAGGGGCTTCCGTTCAAGCTGGAATCCCATCAGCTTCTGACATGATCTGGATGTTCAAAAGGGACATATATTGTACGGAGACTGGAACGGGCAAAGAAGCCTTTAATGACTTAACCCTTAAGCGTCATCGTCAACGATTACAGCAATACTTTGATAATCGACCTGGTCATCCCCGATTGGGAAATGAGAAGGAGTACTCTTTTTACTTCGAAAGAGCATATCCGACATCCGAGTCAAGGCGTCAGTTTATCCGAAAAATGATTCGCCAGAGTGTTCCCACGATCGGCTACGACGTGTTGGGATTTTTCTTGGCTGAAGGAAAAATTAAGTGGATCTGGACAACGAACTTTGATGATCTTGTGGAAAAATCGGAAAGACCGGATACTGAACAGCGGCTCTTCGTGATTACCCCCGAATCTGTGAATCGATTACAGACTAGTTATTGGGAACATAGTGGTCCTTTCCTTGTAAAACTTCATGGTGATTATCGTTACGATGCTTTACAAAACACATCAAAGGAACTCCAAGCATTGGAGCAACGTATTCAAAGTCACTTAGTTTTAAAAAGTCAAGAGCACGGGATGATAGTTATAGGTTATAGTGGCCGTGACGAATCCGTAATGTTTGCCTTAGAGCAAGTCGTTAAAGGTGATGGGTCACTTGTCCATCCGGGATTCAGGCATGGCCTTTACTGGTGTATCCGCCGGGGAGAGGAACCAAACGAACGTCTTCGCAGCCTGATCGAATTTTCGGCGAAACGGTCTGGTCAAGGCGGATTCGTTGAAATCGATAACTTTGATGATTTGATGTTTCGATTGTACAAGCAGTGTGGCCTTAAAGATTCAAAAATTGATAAGAAAGGCGAAAAACTATTTCAACAACGGCAGCCCTTTGTACGTTTCATTCCTAATGCCAATGACCGCCCTCAGTCTCAAATCAAATTAAATGCTATTAAAGTTACAGAGTTTTCTACGAGCCCCTATGTATTTCCAACAAACATTATTAGCTGGAATCAACTTAGGGAACTTATTCAAGACCAACCCATAAAAGCTGGACTTACACGGGGGAAAGTTGTTGCATTTGGAAATCGAGAGAGAATCAGGACGGTATTTGATAGTATGATGACTGGTCCTATGGAAGTGGGTGATATTCAACCAAAGGATTTACGCAGAGCACATAGTGTTTATACGGGCCTATATTATGACATTATTGACGAGAATTTAGTGCGAAAGTGGGAGTTACAACAGCTTGGAAAGGGGCACACCTTTTTCATTCCCTATGACGGCCGATCTGAGATTCGAGATTTTGAGTTCACGTTTAACAATCGTAGATATAAAATAACGCCCGTTACGAGAAATGAAGGTTACTTCGTAAACGAAGCATTTACTTATCAGCTCGCTTACAATGAAACGTCCCTTTGGTTTTTGCTCGAACCAACGGTAGTGATTACATCCGATGGGTCAACCCTGGCCCCCGTTGAAGTTAGAAGAAGACTTACAAACAAAATCTTAGCTTCCCGCTATAATGATAGAGCAAATGACTTGCTTCTCTTCTGGCTTCATTACCTCCGTGCTGATCAGAGGTCTATAACATTCAGTTTTCCACTATTGGAAGAAACTGGTTTTCATCTTGTTCTTGACACTCACTATGCATTTTCTTCACGGAGGTGATTGATTTGACAACCTTGTTACCTTCATATCAGGTTTTAGAGGAACCTCTTCTAGCGTTTCACTGTATGGATAGCTCTTATCGAACAGTTAACCCAATTGAGGGGCTTATTTCATGGGGGCCGTATGATTCTTCGATTCAGGGATTTTTGCGGCCTGATCCCTTGAGACTCGCGATCGTTACACCGGAGAATTCCTTTGTAAGGTTAGTACGCTTTCTTAATCAGATCAACTCACATGTACCTAGTAGAAGTGGTGATGAATATGTTCCTGAGTGGTTAGGGTTTAACGCTGTCTTTCGTGCTAGGTTAACTGTTCCTTCTAATAAGAGAGATCGTTTGGTTCGCATTGTTCCGGAGGAGGTAGCGCAACAAGCGCGACAAACCAGTGAGCCCGAAATCTTCATTTTGGACCAGCTTAAGAACCAAATTCGGGACTTAGTGAGCATAAGCAGTGAGTTTGATGTAATAGTTGTCCATATACCATCTCGCTGGAAGGAATTCCGAGAAAAAAGAACCGAGCACTATCGTTATGATCTTCATGACTCACTGAAGGTTTTTGGTGCTCCCAATAACATTAAGCTTCAACTCATAGAAGAGAAGAGTTTTCATTACGCTGATCAGGCTCGGGTTATGTGGTGGTTGGGACTGGCACTTTATGCGAAAAGTAATGGAATACCCTGGAAATTAGCGGAGTCAACTCCAAACACAGCGTATGTGGGTCTAAGCTACGGAATTTCTACTAAGGAGTGTAGAAACCGAATAATCATGGGTTGTAGTCAGGTTTTTGATGAGAATGGACAGGGGTTAAAATTCCTTCTCTATCCTGTTGAGAGCCCTGTTTTCCGAGGACGTAATCCCTTCCTTTCTCAGGAAGACGCCCGTCGACTATTCACAACTTTAAGAGAGATCTACCAGGATGCAAATGGAAGAGTTCCATCACGTGTCGTCGTTCATAAAACGTCCCATTTTACAAATGACGAAATGAATGGTATTGCTACAGCCCTAGCAGGGGTTGAAGAAATCGAACTTATTCAGATTCAACAGCATGTAAGGTGGAAAGCCATTGCGTCGAATCATGGCTCGGTCTCGAAGTTCCCAGTTTCTAGAGGAACCATTGTTCCATTGGATGCGTTCTCTTTCTTGGTGTGGACACAAGGCGATGTACTAGGAATCGCTGATGCCGGTCGCCATTATTATCAGGAAAAAAGAGGAGTTCCATCCCCTTTGCTAGTGCGGCGTTTTCGTGGCGTAGCACCTTTGGAACAGGTGGCTCGTGAAATACTCAAGTTAACCAAAATGGACTGGAACAATAACCAACTATATACCAAACTTCCGGTTAGTATCAAGTTCTCAAGCATCCTGGCACGAATCGCAGAACAGGTTGACCATAGTTGGCAGGTACCGAATCCGTATGACTTTCGATTCTTCATCTAACTGGCAGGTGATTATCTTGGCTAATACTAAAGTTTATGCGCCCAAAATAGGTCCCAAAGGACAAATGACACTACCAAAAGAAATACGAACTACCCTTGGGATAAAAGAAGGCGATAGGGTGTTACTAAAAGTTGAGACGGAAGGTAAAGTAATTCTAGAAAAAGCTGAAATCGTTTCTGTAAGTAGTCGAGGCAAAGGAGGAATTAATTAATGCAGCAATTAAGCACTTTCAATTTGGTTTCTGAAGAGGTATTACCGACCAACCTAACTACAAATAGGTACCCCGTTCATCGGTGGTTTAACTTTATTGCAGGATACTCTCCCGAGTATGTTTTACAGTGTTACCAACAAGCTAGGTTAGATAGTTCCGCTTGTATTCTAGACCCTTTTTCTGGTTGTGGAACCACTCAAGTTACTTCAAATTTTATTGGCATCCACTCTATAGGATACGAAGCCCATCCATTTTTCTATGAGATTGCTCTCGCAAAAACCAACCTTGATGTGACCCCTGACCAAATTAGACGTTTGACAGAAGACATCCTTACCATTAGTAGTTGTGAAGACCTTCGTCCGGTCGTCCTAAGTAATGATGCCGAAGTATTTTTGCTCAAGCTGTTTCCTAGCGAAGACGTGCTAAGAGCATTACTCAAAGCGTCTTCTCTGTATGAAACGATACCAACTTATCTTCGTCCTATCTTTAGATTAATGCTATCCAAGGTTATTGACCTTGTGTGTCACTCCCAAACGGATGGTATTTATAAAGCTCCAACGTCCAGAAAGAACGGCTTATCTATTGAAGCTGCCGTAGCAAAGGTCTCTTCTGAAATCCAGGAGGACTTACATAAAGTTCAGGGGATTACTAACCGGGCATCCATTTTTTTAGGTTCTTCTGAGAACATGTCCCATTTACCCGACAATTATGTAGACCTCTGTGTGACTTCACCGCCATACCTAAACAACTTTGACTATGCTGAGATGACCAGAATGTACCTCTATTTCTGGCGTTATGCAGGTAGCTGGCGGGAAATTTCGGAAAAAGTCCGGAACAAGCTCATCGTCAACACCACAACAGCACTTTCTGGGCAGAGAGAAAAACTAGCTATTTACAGGTCATCTCTATCACAGTCTCTTGTGAAAGAACTGGATAAACTCGTTGCTAAACTTGACGAACTGCGGCGTATCAAACCAAGTAGAAAACCATATCATCTGATGATTTATCCATATTTTGGACAAATGAAGTCAGTCCTTAGTGAGGTTCACCGGGTTTTGAAACCTGCGGGAACGATGTATATGGTGGTTGCAAATTCTGCTCTCTATGGGGTCCACATTGCAACTGAACAGTTGCTTGCCGAAGTCATGAAACAAGTGGGACTTGAGGTAATCAATATTTCCCAGTTCAGGACTAGAGGAGACCGTTGGATACTCTCAAAACGAAAAGGGTCAGATAAAGGACTCGGAGAGTTCGAAATTATTTGTCGTAAGAGAGCGTAAAGGTGGTGTTTGTGCATGACAATAGATGATGAAAGCCTGGACTATGAACAAACCATAGAGGAAGGAGACATAGGACTTCCGACTCTTTATAACGTAGCCAAATCCGAAATGCAACGTATCATTCAAATTTATTTAAGGTTGATGCAAAGGTCTAACAGTCTAAATGATCTTCAGGAAGATCACCTTACTTCTCTTGACGAGAAAATAATTGTCCTCGGAGGGTTAGGGACAAACCTGTCCCCCGATAATGCCACTCCTGCAGAAGTAGTTCAAGAACGTAATAGGATGCAGGGAGTTCCGTTTGATGTAGAACGAGCAATTACTGCAGGAGTGTACAGACAGGTCCGTTTGAAAAGCCGAGAAATGCTAGACCTATTGGAGGAGGACACGGAGGAGTTTACCAGCTTCACAGCTGACTACCTACAAAAAAAGCCTTACATGCTCCCTTTCTGTCAGCATCTAGCTGGCGTGTTCAGCAAGGCGGACCTAAAGAAGGTTATTAAGGGTACGATTTCTGACAATAACATCTCCAGAACTGGGGCCGAAGCTTTAGCTCAGTTACTTTCACAACGGGTTATTCCAGACCAGGTTCGGAAAGGTGAAATCCTGCACAGTCTGGATAGAACTCTCGAAGGCATCGTGAGAGATCTGGTTGGACGTCTTTTGCTTGAAAGCTTAGTTGCAAACGCCTTGGACATGGAAGGTTTAAGCTATAAGCGGGAAAATGAGTACCCTTCACTGGCAGGAGTCGTATATGACTTTAGAGCCGACTTCGTGTTACCGAACTACGAACAACCTCTTGCATTTATCGAAGTTCGTAAGTCCTCTAGTAGACATGCATCCTTGTATGCTAAAGATAAAATGTTCTCCGCTATAAATTGGAAAGGCAGAAACCAAGACCTCTTGGGTGTTCTTGTGGTTCATGGAGATTGGACTAATGAAACTCTCAGAGTTATGGCTAACGTATTTGACTATGTGATACCATTGGACCGTCTTGATCGTTTGGCTAAAGATCTTAAAGCATATATAGTTCACAGAGACCGTTCTAAGCTAAGGTGGCTTATCCAATTTAGTATCCAACCCAACGTCTCTAACCAACGCCGTTAGGAATACTTCGTCAAAGTAAGGAAAAGACGTATTAGTTATTCTGTAAGAGTAGTCATTCTTCTTTACTTAACCATTTATTACGATAAAGATATAAGGAGAATTGCCTATGAACCCAAATGACCAAATTCGCCAGCAGATTCTAAGATATTTCTATGACCGCAATGCGAATGCAACGAGTCGTTACGGAAAGAAAGGGTCGGCAGTTAGGATTAGTGATGCAAAACGTGATTTGAAAGAAAAATACGGGTTAACACAGACACAAGTTATGTCCAATCTAACATATTTAATTGACCGGGGCTGGATAAAAACATTTGACATTGAAAAAACCGTTCAGGTAAAAGGTGGTACAATTCCTTCTACTGTAACTTGGTATGAAATAGCGGCTCCAGGAATTGAAAAAATTGAAGGAGAGTCAGAATTTCAACCTAAAGAACGTTATGCTGGTATAAATATTACTGCTACAGGTAGCAATATTATCACACTCGGTGATGGTAACATCGTAAACGCAGAGTTCTCTGAACTTCACAATGAACTTAGCAAACTAAAAAAAGCTATTGTTGAAAATAAACTTTTGCCAGAGTCACAGAAATTAGATTTGTCTGTAGACATCGAAAGTATCAAAGACCAGTTAGCAAAACAACAACCAAATAAAACAATTATTGGAAATCTGTGGACAGGTATTGAACGGGTGGTAACCGGTGCTGGACTAATTGACTTAATCAGAAGAATAAAGCCATTAATCGAATCTCTACTCTAACCCTAAAAAGTATTGGATGTCCTTCATCTCCATTAGTTCCTCAACTGTCCAGTAACGGTGGAAGCGGTTTTTGTAGCGCAGTTCCCACCACCTGCGGAAAAGCGGCTCAAGTTCATCGAACATAGGCCAGCGGTTCCACTTCATTTTTTCTCTCAGTTCTTCCAGCGTCCAGACACTGCCGTCTTCTTTTTTGGGTATGTTAACGCGCCCGTCAGATTGAATAACCACCTGCGGCTGCGCAATCTCTTGTTGGAGAACAGTCACTTCGCCAACCTCCTTTGGATATTTATCGGAAAAAGCAATCAAGCAATCAAGCTCAAAGTTTGGCAATAATTCTTTTTTTGGGCTTTCTGCCTGAAACCACCGGGTAAGTGTTAATGTCAATCAAAAATTAGGCCATTTGCTGGTAAGAAATTAGGCCACTTGAGTAATAAAAAATTAGTCAGTGGTTTGCCTGGCGAGAGCCTGCTTAAAGCGGTAGCTTTCGCCATTGATGTTT
>Ga0208297_1000785_pt1 | contig 47043 bp, 37 predicted proteins | sample LMS_cellobiose_e_FD_187367 | JGI IMG/M metagenome (GOLD analysis project Ga0208297, IMG submission 187367) | Rumen-fistulated moose microbial communities from Alaska, USA - LMS_cellobiose_enrichment (SPAdes) (version 2) | ecosystem: Host-associated > Mammals > Digestive system > Stomach > Rumen... | reverse complement strand
CTGCACGTGAACGCAGACGGCCACGATGTGATCATCATCGTGCCCACGGTGGACATGAAGGGGAACTTCGAGATGGGCGACACGGTCCGCTTCTCCTTCGCCGGCAAGGTGGCCCATGTGTTCAGCAAGGACACCGACAAAAACCTGGAGTTCTGACCAATAGCTCCTTCGTGCTAACCTCCTTAGCATCACAGGAAAGCCAGCCGAAAAGAACCGGCTGGCTTTCCCATTTTTTGATCAGGTTTCTGCCCGTTTTCTCGCAATAACATGATCTTTTTTAGGATAGCAAGATAAATCGGGGTGGGGAGGACAGAATATTTTTAGGGTTACAGGTAGTCAAAATGTAGTCAAAACCCCAAACGAGTGCAAAAACGAGGCTTCCGGAACGAGTCCAAGATACAAAAAAGCCCGAGAAATCGGGCTTTTTTCGATGGTAGCGGCGACGGACCTGACGAGGTACATAAAGGAACGCCTTCCCTTGCTTTTTGGCATCGACGTGAGCATTCCCCGGGACCATCCGCCCCGCACCCTGCCCAAAGCAATATGACCGAAAAGGAGGACACTATGGAGCGCTTTATCCACGATGACAGGACGGGCCTCGACTACGAACTGGTGGGCGACTGCTATCTGATCGCCGGGGAGGACGAGCCCGCCTCGCCGCCCCTGGGCCTTTGGGGCCGACGGCGGGCGGACTATCTGAAACAGCACCGCCGCACCCTCTACTACACCCTGCTCTACGACGGTAGGCTGAACGCTCATCTCTCCCAAATCGATCAACAGGCCCGGCAGATGGCAGACCAGCTGACCGCCCAGCTCGCCCGCACCGATGGCGTCACCGAGGTCCTCAAGGCCGCCGATCCCATCGCCTGGGTCCAGCGCATGAACTCCATCCGCGCCCGGGTCCGAGAGGTCGTCACCAACGAGCTGATCTGCAACTGAACGAACAGGGGCCGCTGCAAGCGCAGTGGCCCCTGTCTGTTATGGCGATTGATTGGAACGTTTCGGCGTTACATAATGTCCGCCTGGCCCAAAAGTTGAAATGTCATGTTTTTTGGGTCATGAAGTTATTGAAATGTTGTTCCTTTTATATGCTTTACTTGATTTCTACTTGACTGACATGTTTTTTTGCTACATTATGGATCTACTACAAATTAGGGTTAACAACTAAATAACTACGCACAACATACCAAGGACCGTCGCAAAAATATGCAACGGTCCTTTTTACTCATGCTATGAGATTATGACCTGAATCCTTTTCATCAAGAGAAATAGTGATACTATGCTTTAATAGGGCTTCTTGCAATTGTTTCTTCTCCTTATTATTTAACCCTTGTAAGGAACGAACTATATCTATTATGTAATCTCCCCATATTTCCAAACTCGAAATCGAATTCAGAAGCGTAATCAAGAGCTTTGTAATACTTTGTGGATGATTTAATGCCAGATGTTTTTCTTTCAATTCATACCAAAGCAAGTGATCTATGCCAGAAGGTATTCTGCCTTTACAAAGAATATTGATCGCATCATCAAGAGCAAAATCAAGCCTCGGTATCAGCATGAAAAGAGAACGGCACTCAGATTCCGTAAGCTCCACAGGCTTATTATTCTTCCTGTTTTCCAAAAAGCGTTTTAACCAATTATTCCACCAACTCAATTTGGTTTCTGTATCCATATTTCTCAAACGATAATCTATAGAGGAAACAAATTGTTTTCTGATCTCTTCTGAAGAGGATTTATAAAACTGCGGAATGAATTGTTTGGTTGGCTTATCTATAGCAAAAATCAGTAGTGTTAAGTAAAGATTGATAAAGCCTTTTCTAACTTCACCTTCTAACCAATTAATATTCTTTACCGCCTTAAGATAAATAGGCGAAATAATATCCACCGTATCTTTGTAGATTGTTCTTGAGAAATACACAACCCCTTCCCAAGCGGCCATATATGCTTTCTTGTTCTTCCCGGTCAGCATTGGCTCAAAACGACTAATACACCAATCACTATTTCGGTAACAAAAGAAACTAAAGTGACCAGCAAGAATACAATTAGCAACCTCACGCTCCCAAGAATTGAGTTGCAACGCTTCCTCAAATCTTGCTTTGTATGAATCTGGCAGGCTTGCATCGTCAGAGTATGAGGCCATATATATCCAACACATCAATATGATGCCTATTGCTGTGTTATAAGCTTTTCCAATTAAGTGTGTCGGAGATGATTCTTTTGGTCTCCGATTCCATATTTTTTCGGAGAGTTCAAGCATCATTTGCTCATGTTCTTTGAATTTCGGCTGGATCTCCTTGCTTTGCAACACTTTCAACAGGTAGCGCGCCACCCCTAGTACATCTGATAATATATCTGTTACTTTTGAAAACTCATCCAACAATAATAACGATTCGTCTATGGAAATATCAGCTTCCTCAAATCCTTGGAACATATAATTCCAGATCTCAGCGCTTTCGTTTTTGGATGTATACAAAGATGCTAGTACTCTTTTTGCCCATTGGGGATTCTCTTTAACACAGTTGGAAAATGTGTTTAACAGCCCCCATCTCGTTGGCCCTTCAAAAGAATCACCTTTATAGTCCACAAGCAGTTCAATTAACTGTTCGATAGGCATCTCCTGCAATTTCTGTGCCGTTACAGGGCTCTTATCAGTAGCCCATACAACATCAGTCTCTTCAATGCTAAGTTCTGGATGTTCACGTGGGGCAAAATCATATTTGCTTTGTACTTGTTGAATTATTGCTGCTATTCTTTCATTTTCTGGTGCAGTCCTTTGCAACCATACGCACCAGTTATAAATTGCGTACTGCCTGCTGGTTTCTTCTTCATAATCGCCGGGACCTTTTTCTATCACATCGAGAAAACGGTTTTGTGCTTCAAATGATGCTCCAGAAAACGATTCTTTAGCAAGAAGAAACACTTGCTCTTTGCCTGATGTAAACCAAATCAATTCCTTTTCACATAGTAATCCGATCATTTCGTCGTATGTAAAACATGCCGATTCACGTATCGCTCTCAAAGCAATCTTGCGCATCAATATAGAATCAGAGGTTACACCTCTCATCAAATAATGTTTTGATTTATCTTTTTCGCCAATTTGAATATTGGCTTGCAAATATGCTCGTATCAGGACATGGATGGGGTCTCTGTTATATTCTTGAACGCGGTCTTCAACGACGAGCATGACCATAGACCACGGTTCATTTTTATATGAAGCATACCCCATTTCCGCATACTGATAATGCAAGTCTTCAATCGTCCTTTGTACAAAAGAAATGACTTCGTCAGCGTACAGAGATATTACTTTCTCATGTATCAAATCCCATGCTTGATTAACTAAATCATACTGTCCTAAAAACTTGTGTACGAATTCGATTTGTCTTCCTTGCATCCATATGCTTTTTTCCATTTGGATCGAACAGGTAAACAGTTTACCAAATAAATGTAAGCATAAATGAATTAGGTTCCGCGCATACGCTTTTTCTATGCTTTGTTCGATCAGCCATGGATCATCGAGATGCCGATCCATTAGAGTTATATGCTCTGTGAAACATTCATCGTTGATACTACTCAAATCACGTGTGATCCTGTTCAAAAGCAGTTTTGAAAACATACTGCTTAACTGATTTCCATGCTTAACGAAGAGCATTTTAAGACTATCGTCATATTCTCCAACAATTTTATTACACAGCCAATTTGCCCATAGCCTGCCTTTATCATCCATTTGCATCGATTCGGAAAAGCAGCAGGAGAACACATCTTTTTTGTCCAATAGTTCAAGCCATTCTGCTCCGCGTATGCAGTCAGCCAACACTCTTGAACGTTCAATCGTTTCAAGACAGTAATCAATCTCTGTTTCAATCGTCAAATCTTTAGGCGGTGTATCTGCTATATCTGTAAACTGATTCTTCCAATCCCATAATCCTTTCTTTGCGCGGTTCCCAAGTTTTATCAAACCAGCCCTCATGACTGCGTAACTTCTTTTGGGATATTTGATTGAAGATATCCCTAAGGCATTCCAATCTGACTTTATGTCATCGGTGAGGATATATCTGTTCACGGAATGTTGCCTAGACATCGCCCTGGTTAAATACCGCAAAATAGTATCATTATAACTATAACCGATGAACAGTACCGTATATGATTCAAACAACTTAACAAGAAAGCGAGTTGCATATCCTTCCGTCAAATATGCTCTTCCAAAATCTTCGTCGGTCACAACCATATATTTAGGATTGCTGACATTTCCATGAATATGAATGATGCCATTAATATCACTTCCTAAAGGCAGCGCAGGTGCATTATAAACCTGGACTTGAATGCCTCTCTCTCCCAGAACCTGTTCAAACATCTGATCATAATTCGTGGTGACTATCTTTACTTTCTCTGGAGAAACAAACAAATCCACGATAGCTGCATGGAGAGCGTTGTGCTTAAGACAAGCCCCGGATAAAATACTTGCGGCGCTATCGTTTACATCAATTCCCCTAGCCTTTAGTGCGCCGAGAAATACCTCGCAAGGCTCGTTCTTTTTTATATCCCGCCCTGTACCTTCTGCTATCTCCTTTGCGAGTTCTACAAAATTAGGCAATAGGGTTGGTTTACCTGCGGAAGCACCGGCCCCCGCAAACACAACAAGCTTATCTTCTCGAATAGCATCAAGAATTTGATTGGGGAATTCAATATTGTTTAAGAACATATTTTCTCCATATACATGCAGGAATGGATTTCTGAAATAGCAAGGGAGATTTCTTGGTAATTACTTCTCCACTATCTATCCCTCCGCCATCCACGATGTCTTCCTATTCTTCAATCTCCAGCATTCCCTTTGCAAAGGCCATGGTTAGCTGGAAGGGCTTGATTTGATCGCCAAAGCGCACAAACAGGCGATTAGTTTCCTCGTTGATCTCCGTGACGGTGCCCTTGCCGAAGAAGCGATGCTTTACCACCATGCCGACATGGACATCGGGGAGCTCAATCTCAACCGGTGCAGCCGGCGACGCGGCAGGGGCAGGAGCCGGAGCAGGTGTCGGTTCCGCCCTTCTCGGCGTGATGATCGTCACATCCTGATACCGTTCCACTATATTATTGCCGATGCGCGTTTTTCTGGGTTTCTCGGCCACAGGCTCCGGCACAAAATCGTCCTCATCCTCCGGCTCCACCTCAAAAGGCTTGTCCGGAATATCATCGTCCGCCGGGATCGCCGCAATCATCGAGGCGGCCAACTCATCCGCATAATGATCATATTCCTCGCGAGTACCCACATTCTTCATGGCCTCATATTCCTCACGGGAGAGAACCGTGCTGTACAGGCCGACCTTCTCCCCGGCGTGTTTGTTGACGCCCGTATAGTTGAGGCTCGACTCCTCATACCGCCAGAACTTGTACACGGCATCATTCATCGTGGTCGCGTTGAACACGTTGAGAGAACACAGCAAATCGAAGTCCTGGACATCCAAGCCGGTAACCTTTCGGAATAGGTTGGGCTCGATCTCCGTGATCACGTCCTGCAGCGTTTCCTCCCGATAATCGGTCAGGAACATAAATATAGGAATCCTGGTGGCAAACTTTATCAACTTATCCTGAATCTGCTTCCGCTTGGACTTAACTTCTTTCTCTTCCTCCGACAGCTCTTTCTTTTTCTTGGGTGTCAGTTTCTCGCCGGATTTTTTCGCCTTCTTCACGGCGTCCGATTTGTTGATGATCGCTATTATATCCTGATTCAGGCTGCGGAAGCCTTCAATCTTATCCAAGGCAGCCATAGCCTGCGGGTTGTTCATCAGCCGCATCAAGGTATCATTGTCCACATTGACCAACATGGCGGACTCCCATCGTTTAGCCAGAAGCGTCGCTGTGGTGCCTGCCATGGTAAAGTCAAGGATCTGTCCAGCGTCGATCTCCTGCATCCGGCTGCCGTCATAGGCCAATACGGGGAGAAAATGGATGAATTCGTCCACCTTGCGCTCCGGGCTCCGTTCTGCAACATTCAACTGGCAGGAGTAGTCTGCAATTTGCTTTAGCGCACGATCCAACGCAAAATCAAACACATAGCAATCGTGCTTCATGATTTCCCTGGTTCCGTGTTCACCCTCAATTTCCCAGGGTGATTGCACACGGAACGCCGCCTGGAAATAGGTCTCCGGGCTGGACAGATCCCGCAGCATCAGAATGCCGCTCCAGGGTTTCACCGTGACCCCGGTCATCAGCTTGCCGCAGGTGAGCGTGATGGTTTTATTGGTCAGCGGGTCACCCATGGACTCCATTACCGGGTCCAGGGCGCTGGCGCCAATGCCCGCGCCGATGCCTGCGCACACATTCACCTTGTAATCGTGATAAAACGTGTTGTGCGGTTTCGCCAGCAGGTTCCGCATGGCGAAGCAGGAGGCCACCGAGGGCATGAACCACACCGTGTGCAGCAGCTCGCTCCGCAGCGTCACGTCAGAGTAAGGCATGGGCGGCTTCCTGGCTCCCATCCGCAGTTCGTCCACCGTGGTCTCAGCGTATGCGCCGCGAATGAGGTCCAGCCACTTCTGCACGTACTCCTCATGCACAAAATGGGCCTCGTCGCCCTTTCCCTCCGCCTTGAAAAACAAGTTAAGGCGGAACACGTCATTCTCTGTTTCTCTGGCAATCCGTTCGATACTCTTGGGTATCTGATAGGTGAGCATCACCATCCGAGGCAGGGCAGCATAGGGATTGTTTGGTCCCTTCCAATTCTCCTTCGCTCGCTGCTCATCAGAATAGGTCCAGTTATAGATCTGTTCCTCAATAAACTCTCCCGAATTCAATGCCCGGAAGGGAGTGCCGGACAGATACAGATAGTAATCCGTGGTGATAGGCAAGTAGGATTCATCGTAGGCGTCGCCCCGGCTGTAATTGGACAGATCCTCCTCGTAGGTATCTTCGTCGTTGGCGAACATGGCCTTAGCGCTTTCCTTCCAGGCGCCGAAGTGGTATTCGTCGAAGATGACCAGATCCCAGTTGATGGCTCTGACCCAGGCATGCTGCTCCTTGTACCCTCCCGTGGACTTATCGTATCCCAGAAAGTCCTGGAAGGAGCCGAAGCAGACGATAGGCTTGCTCTTGTCGGCGGCCAGATACTGTTGGTTGATGTCCGGTTCACCCGGATTCTCAGGCCGGGTGATGAACTGCCAGCCCACATAGTTCTTATGGGTCAGCAGATCGTCCCGCCAGGCGGTCTTGACAGCGGGCTTGAAGGTGAGGATCAACACCCGCTTCAGCCCCATCTTCCGAGCCAGCTCATAGGAGGCGAAGGTCTTGCCGAAACGCATTTTGGCGTTCCACAAAAACTTGGGCGTCTTTCGGGACCCGGCCTGATACGCCGAGCGGAAATAGGCCATGGTCTGATTCACGGCCTGCTCCTGCTCCGGGCGCATGGTGAAATCGTTGGTCCGATCCAGAGCTTCGGGCGTGGTGCGGTTGCGTATCGCCACCACAGCGGCTCTCACCTTGTCCACATCGCAGCGGAACCATTCCCCGCCCGGGTTCTCCACGCCCATCTGCCGCAGCAGCCGATGCACGTCATGATCCGAAAAGCTCCCGCCGTCGGAATACATGGCCGATTCCCGCAGCACGATCCGATAGGGCACGCTGCCGTCCGGCCGCCGGGTGGGATACTGCTGGGCCACCCGGGCATCCACGTCGATGGCCGTATAGCCTACCTTCAGCAGCCCCGGATAGAGCTCGTCCGTATAGGCATAGATCATGGGATGGGCTTCCGGCTTGCCATGGAGGAATTCATCTAAGCTGTTGATGTCAGGCATCACATTGCTCCTTTTCAGCTGGTGCAACTTGTTATCAAAACGCAGAAAAACGCATCTACAAAAGCTATCTAATTATCTTTTTGTTAAATTTGATATAGGGTTCAATTCTTCATCCAATGTACAATATGTTAGTTTGGTTGTATCGCCATTTTCATTTGCAAATTTAGTTGTCATGCTACTAGCACGACCGAATTCATGCATACGAAACGGACCTTTTTCAAAATGAAAGAGAAATACTCTATTAAGCATATCATTGTACGGAGATAAAACACTTCCCTGCAATAGAATTGTTCTATAACTGTATATTGTATTATCCGAATTCTTTTCAATGTTGATAAGCTTGTTTTCATCGATAACTAGCAATTTGCTTCCAAGGATAGAATCATATAATAAACTGGCAGCATGAGAGAGCATTTCTCTCAAAGCTAATAGTTTAAAAGAAATGAGCTGTAACGCATCAATAGCGTTAACCTGTTGGTTAGGCCTCCAGCTTTTTTCTCGATCTTTAAGCAATATAATGTCTTTTGGCACACAATCTGTTGGTGCCTGGATAATCTCTTTATATAATGATCCAAATAGGTTCCGTATCATTTCTTCAGATGCAAGAGTAAATGCTTGCAACGCATTGGTTTCGATTATTGAACGATAAACACTGGTGCTTTTAAAGGAATCAACGGCATCATGAAAAAGAGAAACATCTATTTCTGTCTCGGACACATTTTCAATCGGGAATAAAAACGAATATGGACTTAGGATGTTTCCTAGAAAACAGTTTTTTTCTTTTATTTCTTCAAGGCACAAACTAATAAACTTTGATATATAAGAATGTCCAAGCACAAGATCTTTTTTCTCTTTTTCGGATAAATCGGTGTTTTTTAAACTAGTGCTAGGAATAGAAATCAACTTTTTTTCGTATGCAAGAAGTATCCCATAAAACTCAGCTCGCAATAGAATCCCATTAAAGCATATGTCTCTTTTGGGATCATAAAGCTCATTTTCAGAGGATAAAAATCTAAGCTCATGCATCGTTTGACGAAGGGAACTAAACTGTTCCATTGAGTTTAGCTTTTTGCACAGTTGAAATATCTCGTCTCTAAAACTACTCATCTATTCATATCCTTCCGAATAATCTCTTCCCTGACCAAGTCTTTAACCTCGTGCTCTCCCAACACTTTAACTTGATTTTCTGGGACATATTTTCGGTTTTCAAAAGAGTATTCACAGTTTTCGATTCGATTAAGAATGATATTGGGGAGTTTTCTCCTGGCAATATTAATGAATTTTTCTACTAAAAGTCTCTCTCCTTTCTCATCCAGTCGAATAAATGGGTTCCACAAATATGGGTGATATCTACATAAAGTTGCCATTCCAAAGAGAGAGGCATACATATAAACCCATTGAGGCAGCACAATAAGTTTTTCTCCGTGGATGTGTCCAATTAATAAATACGATTGCTCTGTAATAGATGAATAGCATATAGGGTCTTGCATATATTTGTGACGGAGTGTGACAATTGTGTTATCTTTCCTATCAACGAATGATGGATTTAAATAACTGGTAGAAAAGGCAGGAATCCGAGATAACATAGCAGCAATTGCTTTATGATCATGTCCCGAGAAGATTACTCGCTCGATCACTCCATCTTCCGTGCGAATCGTTTCTAACGGGATGCAATAATTATCTGATTCGCCGTAGCATTGAAGTGCTTCCAAGTTGATTTCTGGTATAGATAGAAGCATTTCTCTTAACGAAAATGTCTGTAAATCCATCAAAGAATAATCTTGACTTTCGATCTGACCAGCAAACACATTTATTCCACCATCTTTTGGAGAAACAAAATGTATGGTAGTGGCACCTATCTCAGAAACATCTTTACATATATTGACTTTCATCCCATGTCCATTGATGCTGAAATCTTTTCCTGATAGTAAAGTGCTTGCTCCTAGAAAAAGATTTATCGTCCCATAATATAGAAGAAGGGGAGCTGTATGTAAAGAAGCATCTCTTGAAAGACGGTAATACTCATTCGCTTGTAAAAGCGAACATATTATTGTTTCAGAAAGCATATCTGATTTCTCGCCAGGTTCGATTCCATTCATAGCAAAGTATTTTTGAATCCTTGCTTTGTAGGAATATTGCAAAATCTTTTCCCACAACTCTTTTTCAGGCTGTTCGGTTAGTATGGTTATTCTTCTCAAGCAAAATGTCCTCCAATATCATTTGCACCTTATCAGATTGGTCATAAACAAATGAAGACGCTCTACACGTTCTTTGCATCAGACAATACTAGCGGTCGCATGGTCCTTTCGATAAGTCCAATCTCATCAGCCGACAAATCAAACCAATTATACAAATCTTTGTCAATCCATGTTTTTGTAAAATCCATCATGGGAACAAACATGAAATTCTGCTTTGAAATATGGACAGAAGAATACGTGGTCCGCATCATATAACGTGTAAACTTGCATGTCATGTAATCCCTAAAGTTTATGGCTTCGATTTCTGTGTCAAAAAAGCCAATGTTTAGATAGGAAAACGTATCGACTTCACCGGGCTTCAATATCTGTGGAGTCGAAATTGAGCGATACCCTTTGCTTGGATCAATGCCCACTTCGCCGTTTTGAGGCACCATGATGGAGATTTTGATCTTATACTTGTCAATCAAATCAACATTCTTCTTGATTCTATCCCGCTGAATATAGCTCGTTCCCTGACTGTTAGGACCAACACTATGGATCAAAACCAGATCGCCATCCTGTCTTTCCTTGTGCCCTTTCTCTTTTGACGAAATGCCAAAGGTATCTATGGCCGACACCATATCGCTGACAAAATGAGATGCTTTTTGTTTGACCTTCTCAACAATGGAGATCGATATGTTGGAGCGAATGAACAGATCAGAATACTCGTTAAGAGGCCTATCCATTTCATCCATATCATCGCCGATGATGTTAATTACTTTGCATTTAGCATCTACCTTATCGCGCTCCCAAAGAAAGAAGCATACGCCACCAGCAATATCCACGCCTTGGAAACAATCTTTGGAATTGGGATAATCCACTAGAACAGTAAGGTGGGGATCGTTTAGCATGTTCTGCCGAAAATCTGACAGGCCAATCCCTCCTGCATACCATCTTGCCGGAATAATCATGCTGATATATTTGGGATTCATTTTCTTTGCCTGTTCGACAAAGCGGTGATAAAGCGGCTTTGCCTGTTTTGCCGCTGTTGCTTCATCTCTATCCTTGCCGCCACCGGTCGAAAGCTGATACGGCGGATTCCCGATAATCACATCAAATTTCATATTCCAAATCTCCTCCGGGTGGATGGTGTGGATAAATTCATAGGCGTGGGTTTCCAGGCCGTCGTCTCGCTGATACTGACTCTCCGACGCCCCGCAGAAAACGCAGCGACCGTTTTTCCAGCGATGCCGGGTATTCTTGAAGCGAACGTTGCCCTGAACGGAATCGAAGGGGGTCACGGAGTAGCGGCCGTTGGGATACTTGCTGCAATAGAGGCTGCGGCGGGAGAGGAGGCTGGTGATCTCCGTCATGGCGATGCCGTAGATCTGCTCATGAAAGATGTGATCCAGCCGTGCCTGGAGATCGGGGATCTGATCCGCCAGACCCACGATCAGGCGCTTCGCGATCTCCCGCAGGAAGACGCCGGTCTTGGCCGCCGGGTCCAGAAACTTGGTGTTGGGGTCCCGAAACAGCTCCTGGGGCAGCAGGTCCAGCATGGCGTTGGCGATCTGAGGCGGGGTGAACACCTCGTCGTTGCTCAGGTTGGCCAGGCAGGAGAGGACGTCAGGATTGTAGTGGGCGGAATAGAGGTCAGGCATCTTGCACGATCCTCCTGTATGATGTTGCTGGGAATTCCCGCACGGGCTTGGGGCGGACTTCGTTGGTGACGGGGTCGATCATCCAGTTGTCCTGCGCCATGGCGTCGTCGCCGAAGAGGGACAGCTGGGCGGAGTATTGGTCAGGCTCCGGGTTCTCCTTCAGCAGCACGTCCAGCCGATAGTCCCGGCGCTTCACCATGGTTTCGGAAACGAACTCCCACTCGGAGAAGATGATGGGGGTATCGGTATCGTTGGTGTTTTCATCCACGCACATAAGGGAGAGGGCGTTGCCGCAGAGGATGTTGCGGGAGAGAACGAAGCGGACCGCGTCGCGGCAGGCGTCGTTGGCCTCCTTCTTGCAGTTGGCGGTGTACTCCCTGTCCCAAATCTCGAAGAGACGGGCGCGGCAGGCGTCCGCGTTGTCCTGCAGGAGCTCCACGCCGTAGATACTCATGACGGCCATGACGGCGTATCGCTCATAATCGGCGGGAGATTTGCCATAGCTGCGCTTCACCACGGCCAGTTTGCGCCGGAGGATCTCGGAGAGGAAGTTGCCGTCCCCGCAGGCAGGCTCCAGGAACCGGGAGTTGATGCGCTCCGTCTCCTGCTTGACCAGATCCAGCATGGCGTTCACTTCCCGTTCGGCCGTGAACACCTCGCCGTGGTCCGCCACCCGCTGCTTTGACTTGACCTGCTTCTCCATATTTGCCCCCTATAATTTCACAAAATACATTATACCAACAAAAAAGCCATTTGTAAAAGGGATATGCGAAATCATAGTCGTTTCCCCTTGAAAATATAAACAAATTCGCTGGAAATCGCTGTTGATAGGTTAATAGAGGTCCTTTTTGCTGATGGAAGACTCCAGTGTAAATATATCATTATATCACTTGAAGCATAATAAATTGGGCTATATGTTGGACAGATTATTGCGATTAATCTTTGCAAATTTGAGTAATGTTCGTTATACTTATGGCATCGGAATAGTCCGTGGCAGGTAATGACTGCGGGCTCCGGGCAGCAACTTGAAAACCGAATACCGCTAAACACTTTAAACGATTTCTATTCGTGCAAGCGGAGCAGGACCCGCAAGGGCTGAAAATCTTCCAAGCGCCGTGTGAAATTGGATCGAATCAGGATAGTCCTATCCTTTCGGTCCTTTTCGCACGGCGCTTTTTCTTTTCGTCACTTCTGGCCATGCCGAAAGCCGATTACATGAATTGAATCTTTGGTTTACACCACGAATGCAACCGGCATAAGCGCCGGTGCAGATATGACCGCTTCCCCTGATCAGGGAAACGAGACCGTTGCCGCTTCGGGACGCCAAGGCGAAAAGCACCGATTTTACGAGTTTTGAAAGGAACTCATCATGAAAAACACCTTTACCCATACAAACGAGCTGCCCTTCACACTGAGCGTGGAGGAGATGGCGGCCTTCCTGGGCATCTCCCGGGTCGGCGCCTATAACCTGTGCCACGCCAAGGGCTTCCCCTCCGTCCGGATCGGCAAGCGCATCCTGATCCCCCGGGATCGGTTCCTGGCCTGGCTAAATGAGCTGCCGGAGGTGGCCAATGGCTAAGCGCAAGACCTTCTATGTAGCCACCGATGTGTTTGACCGGGAGCTGTCTCCGGCGGCCATCGCGGTATACGCCTACCTGTCCTTCTGCGGGAATAAAGAGTGCCAATGCTTCCCCTCCGTAAAGACCATTGCCGGAGCCTGCGGGATCGGCACCACCTGCACCCGCAGCGCTATCCGGGAGCTGACCGAAAGCGGCCTCATCCGGCGAGAGCCCAACTACGCCGTCACCAAAAACGGACGCAGGCGGCGCATGGCCAATCTCTACACCTTGCTGAAGGCCCCTTGGGCCCCTTCACCAGGCAGAGCACTCCTCCCTCGCGATACGAGCGAGGCCCCTTCGCCGAACGATGGGGAAATGAATAACGATAGGAAAGCTATAATGGTCCTTCCGTCCATCGGTCAGTATAACGAAGAGAACGAGCTGGAGAGGCTGATCGCAGGATTGGAGCTGGACCTATATGAGGATCGCCGCTTCGCCCAGGCCGTCGAGCAGGCCATTCGGGCCATGTACCAAGCCGAGGAGATCAAAGTGAACGGGCAAATCGTTCCCCAAAGCGCTGTGCGGGATATGCTGAGGAGACTGACCATCGACCACATTGACTTCGTCCTCGCCCAGCTATGCGATTTGAACCCGGACGAGCCCATCAGGCGGGGACAAGCTTACCTGATCTCCTGCATCTACAACGCCCCTGTGGACTGCCTGGTGAACCAGAAGCGGGCCTTTGGTCGATAAAAGGAGGTGACCATCATGAACCAGGAAAAGAACGCATCCCTGCGGCGGACACCAAAAGAGGTCCAGAAGGCGATGGATGAATGGGCATATGAAGCAAGGAATCTGCCCGGACAGGAACGCTTTGAGGCGGTGATCGACAAAATGCTGAACCCTCCCGGCGAACTGATCCAGGCAATCCCCCTCAATGATATCCAGCCTTTCAAGGATCACCCTTTCCGGGTGGAGGCAGATGAAGAGTTGGAACAGCTGAAGAAGAGCATCCAAGAGAATGGGGTCATGACTCCCGCTATCGTCCGTCGTCTGCCTGACGGTGGATATCAGATGATCTCTGGCCATCGACGCATGGCGGCCTGTAAAGCCTTAGGCCTGGAACGGATGCCAGCCATCCCCCGAGAGATGGACGACGACACCGCCACCATGATGATGGTAGACGCGAACATGCAGCGAGAAAAGATCCTGCCCAGTGAGAAAGCCTTTGCCTACAGGATGCGGGCAGAGGCTATGCAGCGGCGGACCCATTCAACGGTAAGGAACATCGGCGGGGAGGCCAACCGAATCACCGCCCAGATCGGCGCACAGGCCGGCGAAAGCTACAAAACCGTCCAGCGGTTCATCCGGCTGACAGAGCTCATCCCGCCCATATTGGAACTGGTGGACCAGGGCAAGCTGGGGCTGGTCCCGGCAGTGGAGCTGTCCTACCTGCCGAAGGAAGAACAGCAGTATGTCCTGACGGCCATGGAATCCGAACAGGCCGTGCCCTCTCCGGCTCAGGCGAAGGAGCTGCGCCTCCTGTCTTCAGCAGGGAAGCTCGCGGAGGAATCATCGTTGACGGTTCTGCTCAATAGCAGGGGCAAGGCCCCAGAGAAGCTGTCCATCCCCATGGACAAGCTCAGACATTTCTTCTCCAAGGACGCCACGCCCCGACGGATGGAAGAGGAAATCCTCGGCCTGTTGGAGCAGCGGGAGAAAAAGCGCCGGAGGGATCGGCAGGTGGAACGCTGATCTTTCAAGAGGGTGGGAGGCGGCTTCGATCGCCTCCTTCTCCCGGACGGTTGTATCCACAGCAGCTGCGCTGCGTTGGATTAGCGAGCATTGAATTTGGACATCACTTTCCAAATTCGCATTGTAAGGGAGCCCCCTTAAACCCCATCAAAAACATTTACAGGAGGAACACAACATGGAGAAGAGAACCATTCAGGTCGGGTCAGGCTGACCGACAAGGAATTGGAAAAACTGGACAAGCAGGTGAAGAAGAGTGGGTTATCCCGGTCGTCTTATCTGCGAGATCTGGTGTACCGGTGCGAGCCGCGCGGAACATCCCATATCGACTACGCCGGATACACGGCTCGGCTGAAAGCTCTGGGAGAGCGCATCGCCCAGTTCGCTCGGGTGGCCAACAGCACCGGTTTTATAATGGCGGATGAGTACAAGGCGGCCATGGCCGAGCTGATGCCCCTCCTTGACGAGATCGTCGCAGAGGCGGAAAAGCCCATGCCGTCAAAGCCTCTTGAGCCGCCTGCCAATCCACGGGTATGGCGGACCCGCAAGCCCCAGGTATCGAAGCGGAAGCCGCGGGACACATTGTCCCATGGAACAGTCCCAGAGTCAGACTTGCAATCTTCCACCAAAGATACTATTCGTTAAACTGACCACAAATGGAAGGGAGGAACGAACATGAACTCGATCTATGAACAGAACGGCGGTACCTACACCCAAGCGGGGGACTATCTGTTCCCAAACCTCGTCATGGATCCCCAGCCAGAGGGTGAGATCGGCGTATGGGGTTGGCTGTGCAAAATGTACCTTAAGGAGCACCGCAAGGGCACCTACAATGCCCTGTTGATGAAGGGCGCGCTGACGCAGCATTTGATCGACACGAACGAAGCGGCGCTGGATATGATGGAGACCCTCGTCAAGCAAATGGCGTCAGCCGAGGGCGTGACGGAAGAACTGAAGTGCCGCGATCAGATGGCATGGGTGGGAGCCATGAACAGCATCCGCAACCGCGCCGACGAGATCGTGCGCACGGAACTGATCGAGGTGTAGCATGGTTACAAAACGAAACGATAAGCGCTACACGGCCACACTGGCCATCGGGCGAAACCCTGATGGGTCTTTGAAGCGGAAATACTTTTATGGGAAGACGAAAAAGGAGGTCGATCTGAAAGTCGCAAAGGCCAAGCTGGACATAGAGAACGGCATGTTCACCCCGGATGATGCCGTGACCTTCATCGACATCGCCCATAGATGGGTGGATGTTGCCCATCCGGACATCATGCCCCACACCCGACGCTCCTATCACACGATGATCGACAAGCACCTGAAATCGCTGCATCACATCGAGCTGAAAAAGCTGAAGCCGCTGCATCTGCAGGCGGTATTAAAGGAAATGTACGGCAACGGGCTTTCCGACAACATGATGCGGGATGCCAAGATCATCGCCTCTGCCGTTTTGAACTTCGCCATGGACAACGATCTGCTGTTCCGGAATGTGTTTGCGCGTGTTTCCGTTCCGAAACGGGGCAAGGCGGAGCGGCTGCCCATCACCGAGGAGCAGAAGAATTTGATCCTCCGCACCTGGCGGGGCCATCGGATGGGTGTAGCGGTCCTGGTCATGCTGTACTGTGGATTGCGCCGAGGCGAGATCGTCGCACTGACCTGGAGCGATGTGGACCTGGAAGCCATGACCATCTCCGTCACCAAGGCGGCCGCCTTCGGACAGAATCAGGCGAAGATCAAGCGGCCCAAGACGGCGGCAGGCAATCGGATCGTGCCGTTCCCGACCCAGCTTTTACCCATTTTCAGAGAGGCGCGACGCAACAAGTCCCTGTATGTCTGTCCTGCGGCGGACGGCAGCATGATGACCAACACAGCCTGGACCACCTCCTGGAACTCCTACATGCACTACCTGAACATCCAGGCCGGCGAGCGTGACGCCAGCCGGAGCCATCCCAAGGTTGTCGCTATGGACCGGTTCACTGCTCACCAACTTCGCCATACCTACGCCACTATGCTCTACGATGCCGGGGTGGATGTGAAAACAGCCCAGGATTTCCTCGGTCACGCCGACCCAACCGTGACCATGAACATCTACACCCACCTCTCCTCGCAGAAAAAGGAGAAGGCGATCCTTGCTTTGCAGCAGCATTTTTCGGATACGATCCCGGAAGCGCTGTAAAAGATTTTTCGAAACCCTGCTCAAACAGCCGGCAAAAACTTCTTTGTCGGCTGCTCTTTTTTACTGCGGAAAGGCGATGGGGAGACCGGCTTTGTTGTCAATTTGTTGTCAAAATGTTGTCAAAACCCCAAATGAGCGCAAAATCAAGCCCTTTCAAGCGAACCTAAGATATGAAAAAAGCCCGATCTATCGGGCTTTTTCGATGGTAGCGGCGATTGGATTCGAACCAATGACAGGTCGGGTATGAACCGACTACTCTGGCCAACTGAGTTACACCGCCATAGCAGGGATATTATATCCGGCGATGGGGTGGCTGTCAAGAGTTTTTCGCAAAAAAGAGAAGGTCAGGGCTTTGCCGGGGCCAGGACCGCCACGCCTGTGGGGAAGGGCGTTTGCAGGGCATCCAGATGATGGACCGGCAGCGCGGGATCCAGGGCTGCCAGGAAGGGCGCCTCCGTGGAGATGACCTCGAAGCTGTGGCCGGGGCAGCGATAGTGCATGGGCACAACCAGCTTGGGGGAAAGGGCTGCCGCTGCCTTGGCGGCCTCCTCCCCCGTCAGGGTATAGGTGCCGCCCACAGGGATGAGCACCGCATCCGCGCCGTTGCAAGCCGCGATCAGGGCCGGGCTGGGCATCTCCCCCAGATCCCCCAGGTGAACGACGCGCAGGCCGTCCGTCTCAAAGACATAGGCCCGGTTGGGACCCCGCATCTTGCCCTGAACCGAATCATGGAAGCAGGGGACGCAGGTGATCTTCACATCCAGAAAGGTGCAGGCCTTTGTGCTGTTCACGATCACATAGTCCCCCTTGACCTGGCTCAGGTCGCAGTGGTCGTGGTGCTCGTGGGACATGGTGACCACGTGCGCCCTCTCCACCGGATGGGGCAGGATGCTTTGGGCATAGGGATCGGTGACGATCCGGGTGCCCCCGTCGGTCTCCAGCAGGAAGCTGGCGTGGCCCAAATAGGTGATGTTCATGGTCTTTCTCCTCTCAGCTTTGATATGGCAGCCGCTGCGCCGCCGCAGCGGTTTTCCAGCCGGATCCGGGCGCCGTCCCGAACCCCATGGGTCATGGTCAGGGCCGCCCGCTCGTCCTCAGCCCGCCAGGATCCCCGACGGTAGGCCAGATAAGCCAGCCACAGGGCCCGGCGCACCGGCTCCGCATCGGGGCAGGGGCCGTCCCCCTTGCGCATGAGGGTGACCATCCGGTTTTCCAGATAGCTGCCGGCAGGCCGGGTGTCCAGCGCCTTGGCCCAGACGATGAGTCCATTGAACCAATCGTCAGAAAGATGGAACAGCAGCCAGCCGTTTTTCTCCCCCACCGTCCGGACCTGGGGGCAGGCGGGCAGCTCTTCCCGGAGCCGGCGGACCGCTGCCTCCGCATCCCCGGTGACAAAGGACCCCAGCGACAGCTGCCCCTCCTCCCGGGGCAGGCGAAAATCCTCCGGGGCAACGGGGGCTCCCGTGACGCGGCTGACCCAGGCGGCCAGGTCTGCCGTCAATGACGCGTACAGATCGATCATATATACAGGGTACCCAAAATCATTTTCCCTGTCAAGGAAAGGTTTGCGCATCCCTCGGCCGGGCTATACTGAAGGGCGGAAAGGAAGGAAATCATGAAGCGCGACACAGATCGATACATCCATATATGCCTCGTCCTGCTGCTGGTGACGGCCCTGCTGTCTCCCGGCAGAGGCCTTGTTCCCCAGGCCGCCTCCGCCCAGGCGGTGCTGCGGCTCCACATCCTGGCCAACAGCGACGAGGCGACGGATCAAGCCGTGAAGCTCCGGGTCCGGGACGCCCTGCTACCCCTGTTTGAGCGGGCGGAAAGCTATGCGGACGCCCGGGCCTTCGTCCTGGACCATGGGGCGACCCTGCTGCGGCTGTGCCAGCAGACGCTGGCCGCCTGCGGTGTGAGCTATGGCGTTCAGCTCCTGCTGGGGGAAAGCGACTTCCCCGACCGTACCTATGCCGGGATCCTCTTCCCCGCCGGGGTTTACGACGCCCTCCAGATCGTCCTGGGCGCGGGGGCGGGGCACAACTGGTGGTGCGTGCTGTTCCCGCCCCTGTGCGTGGTGACCCCCGACGGCGCGGCGCCGGATCCCCAGGCGGGCTTCACCTTCGAGAGCGATTTGCTGGCTCTCCTGCGCAAATGGTTCAACCGGGGGTGAGCCGGGACAAGGGTAGCGTTTCCGGGCCTCCTGTGATACAATGGAAAAAAACGGAGGAAAGCCATGGAGTATAGGAGGATACTCCCGTCCCGGATCGAGGATCTGTGGGCGCTGCAGCAGCTGTACAAGGCGGAGATCGGAGAGGCTGCCCCGACGGATGCGGACAAGGCGCGCCTGCGGGACGCCATGGTCCAAGACCGCATCCGCTTTTATGGCGCCTGGGAGGGAGAGGCCCTGATGGGCTGCTGCTCCGTCACGGTGGGCTTTTCCACCTTTGACTATGGGCCCAGCGGCGTGCTGGAGGATTTCTACATCCGCCCCGCCTGCCGCCACACCGGCGTCGCCCGACGCCTGATCCGGCTCGCCCATGAGGACAGCGGCGTCACCACCCTGACCGTGGGCTGCGCCGCCTGCGACCTGCCCCTCTATCGCGCCCTGGGCTTCACCCTCCCCCTGGGCAGCCTGCTGGCGTACGAGTGAGGGGCCCCATCCCCCCTCAGGCCGCTGCATCAGGAAAATGTTGACGTTGACGTTTTTTGATGTATAATGGATGCGGAGGTGAACGCCGTGGATTACGAAGGGTTCAACAAATGGCTTGTGGAATGCAAGGGCATCTCTCAAAGATCGACGAACGATGTGCTTTCCAGGGTAAGGCGCGTGCTGAGATTGTGCAACATGGACCGGGTGACGCCGAACACCATGGCCGCCCTGCTTAACAACGAAACATACCATTCCGCCAGCAGGTTTATCAAAGCGCAGCTAAAGCGAGCAGTGGCCCTCTATTGTGAATATACAGCCGGATGACCATCCCTTTTCGTGGTCGGAGGAGCAATGAAAGCGATCGTTCTTTTTGCGGGGGCCGGCATATGCGAATACGATCTCAAAGAGAACAACATCCAGGTCGTTGCCGCAAACGAATTGACCCCCGTGCGGGCCAAAGTCCATAAGGCGTTTTATCCCGATTGTCACATGATAATCGGAGATATTGCTGACCCAAAAATCACAAACGAAATCATCGCCTATGCGCGAGAAAACCCAGTCGACCTTCTGATAGCGACCCCTCCCTGCCAGGGCATCAGCACCGCGGGCAGCAACAAAACGGACTCGGCATTGTTGGACGATCCGCGCAACTCCCTGATCCTGTATGCGTTGCAGATCTTTGATTCCATGCAATGCGACTTTTTCATCATCGAAAATGTTCCCCGATTTGCGCGAATGCTGTTCCCATTCCAAGGAGAATTCCTCTCCCTGCATGATCTTCTGAACAGGAAGTACGCAAAAAACTATTCCATCTCCTGCGATATCCTGAACGCGGCGGATTATGGCGTTGCCCAAAGCCGCTCGCGCATCGTGTTCCGTCTTTGGAAAAAAAGATTCCGCTGGGATCTTCCGGAGAAAAGGGAACACATCACCCTGCAGCAGGCGATCGGCGATTTGCCCAGCATAGAGCCGGGGGATAGGACCGATATCCCCAATCACTATGCAAGACCCCATCCGGCCAACCAGATCGAATGCATGAGATATACGCCCACCGGGAGCTCCGCGTTTTTCAACGCGGAACACTTTCCCAAAAAGACGGATGGAACGAGGGTCACCGGCTACAAAAACACCTATAAGAGAATGCGCTGGGATGCCCCTGCACCGACCATAACCATGCGAAACGAGATCATTTCCTCCCAGGAAAATGTGCATCCCGGTCGACCGCTGGGGGACGGGACATGGAGCGACGCCCGAGTGCTCACCCTGCGAGAGCTGCTGATCGTCAGCTCACTCCCTCCCGATCTAAAGGTCCCCGAGGGCATCTCCGAGACCATGTTTCGGCAGCTGATCGGAGAAGGCGTTCCGCCGTTGATGTTTGCAAAAATTCTGCAAGGGATCCATGCGGATGTCGAAAAAAGATGCAAGGGATTGTCCCTGTTTGCCGGAGGTGGGATAGCGGAAACCTATTTTGAGGAGACCGGCATCGATATCGTGGTCGCCAACGAGCTGTTGCCCAAGCGGGCCGCTTTCTATCGGCATACGCACCCCAAGACGGACATGGTCTGCGGCGATATCACCGACCCATCCGTTTTTGATCAAGTGATGCAAAAGGCCAAGGCCGCCAATGTCACGTTCCTGCTGGCAACGCCTCCTTGCCAGGGCATGAGCACGCTGGGGAAACGGGAATATGTCACAGACCAGCGCAACTCCCTTGTGCACTATGTTCTCAGCGCCATCGATCTGCTTTCGCCGGAATATGTTTTGATCGAGAATGTCCCGAAATTTGCGGAACTGTATTTCAACGAAAGAGGGGATGTGGCGCCTGGCACTTCCGAGGACAAAGGGGGCCTAAGGATCGACGAGCTGCTGAAAAAGCGTTACGCCGATGAGTACTGCGTCGAAATGAGGATCCTCAACGCCATGCACTATGGGGTCCCGCAAAGCCGCCCCCGGGCCATCATTAAAGTGTACCGAAAGGGGCTCAAGTGGTCATGGCCGGCAGAGGATGAGCATGTGATCACTCTGCGGGAAGCCATAGGGGATCTCCCCTCCCTTGAATCCGGAGAGAAATCGAACCTGAAATGGCATAACGCTCTGGTGCACAACGCCCGCCAGGTGCTCGCTTTGCAGCATACGCCCGAGGGGCAAAGCGCCATGAAGAACCCCGTGTACTATCCCAAAAAAGCGGACGGGAGCCGGGTCAAAGGTTTTCACAACACCTATAATCGAATGCGGTGGGATGAGCCTGCCCCCGCGCGAACCACCAACAACCATCTGATGAGCGGGCACAACAACGTGCACCCCGGCCGCCTTCGGGCGGACGGTACATGGAGCGATGCCCGGGTGCTGACCTTGCGAGAGCTGATCATCGTGTCCTCTCTGCCTTTGGATTGGAATATCCCGGAGGATGTCAAGGAGCCGGACTTGCGGGAGATCATCGGCGAAGCCATCCCCCCGTTGCTGAGCAAAAAAATAGTCGAGACGATAGGAGTGTGAGCATGGAATACAACAGGTCTGATTCAAGGGAAAAGTGGACGATCATGATGTACATGCGGGATTTCCGTCTCATGGTCACCTATGCGTATGCTTTGCGTTCCTCCAACAAGCTGTCCGGGGAAAACATCGATGAGATCCTGGCGAAAATGGAGGCAGAGGGCATCTATCATCCCCGCAACGGCGGCAGCACCTTCACCGGACAATTCAAGTCCATACAAATCGCCTGGTATATGTTCGGTTATTACAACAAATCCCGGGGCAGAGGCGAGGAAAAGAAGATGGTTTTTTCTCCCTTGGGAAACCTGTTGCTGGACAACATGAAGGACGAGGAAAGGGCGCGGCGGATCTTTCTCACCATGCTTTATGCAAACGGCTTTCGGCAGCCCTTCAGCAAGATGGACGAACGGTTCAACATCTTTGCATACCGACTGATCTTCAAGCTGCTGCGGGATCCTCGGCTGGAGGGGCGGCTGTATAACGATGAGGTCTTTTACTATGCCATGTTCCTCAAAACCGTTGACAGCGAAACCTATGAAGAGCTGGTGAAAGACATCCTGGCGCTGCGACATCTCGACCCCTACAAAAAATATGAGCTGTTTTTGGAGAATGAAGAGGTGCTCGGGCTGGCCTGTCACGAGTGGCGGTACACCACGGGTATGCTGGAATCCGCCGGCATCGCAAGGGTCCTCAACGATCATGACAACCGAAAGATCGGCATCCTTTCCTATGGGAACACCAGCCCAAAGACGGGGAAAAAGAACGCCCGGCGCAGCTATACCGAGGACTATATCGTTCTGAGGGAAGATCTTGCCTCGTATCTGGATGTGCTGCTGTCCGCTTATCCCTTCGATCAAAAGCCCTATCCCGCCGAGGACCTGTCCCGAAAATTCAACAGCGGTGTGGTGGTGGAGCTATACTCCTTTTATCCCCCGGAACTTCTCCGCGAGATCGGGATCGAAAGCGAGCAGGACCATGCCCTTTCGGACATGCTGACCATCGCAAACAACATCACATATTATTCGAGGGAAGAAACCGAAACCGGCAGCAAATTTGAATTCGCGTTGAGGGATGCCTTCAATCTATTCATCGATGTGGAAGCCGAGAGGATCGGCGGTGCAGGACAGCCGGATGTGGAATGCATCTTTCATAAAGGATGCGACCAGGACAAAAAATTTGATGTGGAGGCGAAATCCACATCCACAAAGCTGCAGGCGATCAATTCGCGCCGTCTGCAGACGCACCGAGCACTGATCGGGTCCGTATACACCATCGTTGTGGCGCCAAACTATGCCAGAGGTGTTTTGAGCGACATCCGAGGGGAAAAGACCGTGGTCGTCAAGGCGGCGGTCCTCGCCAACTATTTTTATCAATATATCATCAAAAACGGAAGAAATCTGTCCTATGCCCATTTGGACTGGCTCATTGGGAGCAATATGGGCAAGGATATCTCCGAATCGATCAATAAGTATGTATACGAGGCCTTTGGCCACGCGGCAGAGGACTTTTCCGTCTCCTAAGATGGCGACGCCGCATTTGTGGCGAAGTTTTCGGAGCGGAGGTGCCGCTGGATTTTCGGGTGCAGAAAAAGCATGCTCAAAAGGGTCTGCGAGCAAAGCGGGAGCGGACCAGGACATGCTCCACGTATACCCCCTGATCCCCCTTCCGGAAGCCCGCCGCGCCACGGAACAGGTGATCCGGCGGGTCCTGCGATAATATCCGAATCAAAAAGGAACGGCAAAAATGCTGCCATCCCTGCTGCGGCTGCGTTTTTTCATTGCATGGAAAAGGAATCCATGGTATTATGACGCAGATATGATCGCGGCAAAGGAGCATTTTTCAAATGAACGAAAAGAACCAAACCATCGTCAAAAAATCCGTCAGATCGGGCATCACGTTCGGAAGCGCCCTGGCTATGGTCATCAGCTACTCCGCGTGGCATTCCGTGGGCTGGGCCATCGTTCACGGGCTGCTCAGCTGGGTGTATGTGATCTATTATGTCTTGCGCTACTAATCTGACAAAGAGAAACCCATGCAGTATCGGCGGCTCCCCTTTGAGGAATATTTCATCAACACCAGCGAGGACTTCACCCACACCGGCCATGTCACCTATCCGGTGAAGTATGAGGCCGTGAAATACAACACCACCCGGCTGGGCAAGCTCCTGGGGATGGCCCACGAGGTGAACTATGAGATGCACTATGAGCCGGACCGGGAGGTGATCCAGATCCATTTTCAGCGCACCTTCGGCGCCGTCGACTGGGTGGCCAACGTGTTTGAATTCGCCAGCCGCTACTATCGGGCCATCGAATTTGAGGGAGAGCCGCTGCAGCTCAGGGTCCATCACGGCTGGGGAAACATGTATCTGGCCGTCAAGGACCAGGTGCGGGAAAGGTGGCAGCAGCTCCAGGCGGCCCATCCCCAGGCGGCCACGGAGATCCTGGGCTGGTCATTGGGCTCCGGCATCGCCTGCCTGTGCTGCCAGGATCTGAACTTCAACTTCGGCGTGAAGCCCTATCTCTATACCTTCGGCAGCGTCCGCCCCTTCAAATGCACGCCGCTAAACCGGAAGCGGATGCAGAAATATCTCTCCACCATCTACACGGACTGCGCCAACTTCGCCGACATCAACGATCTCATCACCTATATGCCCCCTTTCCGGGGATTCACCATGGTTCGCCGAGTGAAGGTGGGAACGGAATATAAGCGCTCCTTTTTCCGGCTGATCCACCCTCTGAAATACCACGTGCACTATGACCTGCCGGACCTATACAAAAAGTACATCGCCAAAACCGCGGAGGCGGAGCAGGCGGGACAGGAAGCGGCATGAAATCCAGGGGCAGTTTCAGCGCTTTTCACATGAAGGAGGCCGCCATATGGACATGATGGAGCACGGATTTTCGATCCTGATGTTTATCTTCGCCGGAGCGCTGCTGCTCTATGCCGCTCTCATGGCGATCACAAGGGAGTATACCATGCTGCCCTATCGGGCCAGGCAGTCGGTGAAGCCGAAGGACCCCAAGAAGTATATGGTTCAGCTGGCAAAGATCGTGGCCCTGACGGCCCTGGCCATCGCCCTGGGCGCCGCCGTGGCCCTGTGGAGCAACGCCGCTGGCGCCGTCATCCTGGTGGCGGGCGTGGTCGCGGCCCTCTGGGCGGGAACGAAGATCATACAGAAGGCTTTGTGAACTGGAAATATCAGGAGGTGTTTTATACAATGTTTCTGATCGTGGAAAGGGGGCGTCAGGTGCTTTGCGCGGCTGATCAGCGGTCCGTTCGACCGCATGCTCATCGACTGGTGGCGGGTGGGCACCCTGATGGGATTCCCCATCCTGGCGTCATGCGCCTGTTTTGAAAAGGGAGGAAAGGAAAATGATCCGCCCGCAGATTTGCCGCGGCTTGCGGCGAAGAAGAGCAGGAATGAAGCATTCATCCGGAAAGGAGCGGCGCACGAGCCGATACGTGATTCTTTTGATGCTGGCCGCATGGCTCCTTTTGGCGGGCTGCGCGGCGCAGGGACAAAGCATGGATGAAGATGGAGGGAAGACGATGAAAACCTACACACAGATCGATCAAAAAACCGCCATGGCCATGATGGCAAGGGAGGACGGCCATGTGGTCGTGGATGTTCGCCGGCAGGACGAGTATGACGCGGGGCATATCCCCGGCGCGATCCTGATCCCCAACGAGAGCATTGAAGGGGAGCGGCCGGCGGCGCTGGAGGATTTGGATCAGATCATCCTGATCTATTGCCGCAGCGGCAACCGCAGCAAACAAGCGGCACAAAAGCTGTTCGACATGGGCTATAGGCACATCTATGAATTCGGCGGCATCACCGCATGGACCGGCGCCATCGTCACCTCGGAGCAGGAGGCGGCGGTGAGCTCCGCCCCCAGCCTGGTGATCCGGGCCAACGGCAAAACCTTTTATGCTACCCTTGCGGACAACGCCTCTGCCCGGGCCTTTGCGGAAAAGCTCAGCGGTGGGAGCATAGAGGTCGAGATGCGCGATTACGGCAGCTTTGAGAAGGTCGGCCCCCTGCCCTGGAGCCTGCCCAGGAGCGACGAGGACATCACCACGGAGCCCGGAGATGTGATCCTGTATCAGGGCAGCCAGATCACCATCTATTACGATCAAAACACCTGGGATTTCACGCGCCTGGCCCGGATCGAAAACATCACCCGGGAGGCCCTGCTGGACGCCTTTGGCAACGGCGATGTGAGGATCTCCTTCTCGATCGAGTGGAGCGAATGAGGCTGCATATATGAAATAGACAAATCGGGAAGTATCCGGCTGGCTATACAAAAGCATTTATGCAACTTGAAGTTGCGTAAAAGCAAAAGCAAGTTGGTAGAAACAGAGGCAGCTTGCGGCGTATACTCCTTGTGAAAGGAGATTGAAAATATGAGCTTTGGAGAAAACCTGCAATTTATTCGCAAAAGCAATCATTTGTCTCAAGAAGACCTTGCAGAGATGCTGGGGGTTAGCAGACAGGCAGTATCGAAATGGGAGCTGGGAGAAGGATACCCGGAAGTAGATAAACTCCTCATTCTTTCAAAAAAGCTGAATGTTTCTTTGGACAGCTTGATGAAAAGCGAAAGCAACAACATCAAGCCTGAAAACGGCAGTTTTTCCGATACGATCAGGATCATATCGCCGAATGAAGGCGTGATCATCAATGCATCAAAGGTGACTCGCTCGCAACAGTTCAAAGGCGGAAAAATCAGTCCAAAATATGCGCTGTTTGCTTCCGATGGGAACGACATGTCATTGTGGGGATCGCAGAACATATTTCTCGCCTGGTACAGAGACCTGGATGATGTGACAAAAGAGATTTTTGAAATTCAAAAGGCTTTAGACGCAGGATCAGCTTCATATACTTTGCAATACAGCGTGAAGGTCAAACAGAATCTGTTCCGAACCATCATAGAAGAGTGATCACATGCTTTCCGCTTTTTCAAGGCATTGATTTGAGACAGGAGGTCCCATGAACAGCATTTTTCATCGCGTCAGCGTGCGCGCCTATCAGGACAAGCCCGTGGAGCGGGAGAAGATCGAAGCCATTCTCCGGTCGGCCATGCAAGCCCCCTCTGCGGTGGATCAGCAGCCCTGGGAATTCTATGTGGTCACGGATAAGGAAAAGCTCCTGGCCCTCTCCCAGGTCCATCGGTTCGCCGGCATGGTGAAAAACGCTCCCGTGGCCATCGTGGCCGCCTATCACCTGGACTGCCGCCTGCCCGATTTCGCCCAGATCGACCTTTCCATCGCCATGGAAAACCTGTGGCTGGAGACGGATGCCCAGGGCCTGGGTGGCGTGTGGCTGGGCATCGCCCCCATGGATGACCGAATGAGGGCGGCGGAATCCATCCTCGCCTTGCCCGACACCCTCCGGGCCTTTGCCGTCTTTCCTCTGGGCTACCCCGCGGAAGCCCGCCCCCAGCGGGACCGCTTCGATCCCGCCCGCATCCACTGGGTGGAATAAAACAGGCTTTTCCCCGGGGATCGGAAAAGAGCTTTTCAAAACGCGCTTTCCCTGAATCCATTGATCGACATGTAACGACCGTCTTTTTACGGTCGTTTTTTGTGTGGGTAAGTTGTCGAAAAAAGGGGCATACTGAGGAGACAGAAAGGAATTTGAAAGCATGATTGTGAAACGGGATGAAATTCGATGTGGTGCGTCCGGAGGCCCAAGATGAGGCCCCGGGTGCGGTTGAAACGGCTGGGGACGGTGCTGGTGCTGGTGGTCGTCCTGCTGCTGCCCCTGGCGGTGGATGCGGCGGTGCTGAAGCGGGGCTCCCGGGGGGACGAGGTGGTCACCCTGCAAAAGAAGCTGAAGCAGTGGGGCTACTACACCGGGGCCGTGGACGGCATCTTCGGTTCGGGCACGGAGAAAGCGGTACAGTACTTCCAGCAAAAAAACGGCCTCACGGCGGACGGCATCGTGGGCACCAAGACCGCCGCGGCCCTGGGCATGACCCTCTCGGGCAGCGGCCCGGCCTCGGGGAGCGACAGCTCCTCCGACCGGAACATCCGTCTGCTGGCCGCCTGCATCCACGGTGAAAGCCGGGGCGAACCTTACAAGGGCCAGGTGGCCGTGGGCGCGGTGATCCTGAACCGGGTCAAGTCCAGCAAGTTTCCCAACTCCATCGCCGGCGTCATCTACCAGCCCGGGGCGTTCGACGCGGTGAGTGACGGGCAGATCGACCTGGCGCCCAACGAAAGCGCCCTGCGGGCGGCTCGGGACGCCATGAACGGCTACGACCCCACCTACGGGTGCCTGTACTACTATAATCCGGCGACCACCACCAACAAATGGATGCTGTCGAAGCCCGTGGCGCTCCGGATCGGCAACCATGTGTTTTGCTATTAGGGAGGTGAAAAGGATGAAAAAATGGCTGAGGCGGGCGGTTTTTTTGGCCCTGATCCTGGGGCTGGCGGCGGCGCTGGTGCATCTGCGGCAAAGCCAGGAATCGCTGATGGCCCGGCAGGCGGCGGAACGGACCCGGATCGAAAATCTGTATCACAGGATCGACGACGACCTGAACGATGTGGATGTGTCCCTGTCCAAGCTCACCGCGGCGTCCTCTCCCCGGCAGAGCGTGCTGCTGCTGGGGGATGTGTGGCGGGCCACGGGCAGCGCGGGGGCGGCCATGGCGCTGTTGCCCCTGTCCCATGCGGACAGCTGCGATGTGAGCCAGTTCATCGCCCGCTGCGGGGACTATGCCCACGCCCTCATGGGCCGGATGCTCCAGGGACGGGTGCTGACGGAGCAGGACCGACAGCAGCTCTCCGATATGCGCGCCGCCTGCGCCCGGATCCGGCAGGTGGCGGGGGAGTCCATACAATCCGGTGATTTCGTGGCGGCGGACAACGTGGATGCGGGCTGTTATGAGCAGAGCCAAAGCGAGGCGGCCATCAGCGAATATCCCACGCTGATCTATGACGGGCCCTTCTCCGAAAGCGCAGAGAACCGGCCGCCCCAAGGCGAGCCCGGAGAGCGGATCACTGCCCAGCAGGCGGCGGCCCAGGCCCAGCGGCTGTTTTCCGGCGGGACTGTGGCCTCCACGGCCTATGTGCCCGGGGCGCTGCCGGTCTATGAGCTGACGGTGCAAAGCGACGCCCGGGGGGAGATATCCCTTTCGCTGACGGAGCAGGGCGGGCAGCTTCTCTCCTTTATGAGCACGCCCAGGGGGGACAAAAGCGACCCGCCCAGCGATGAGGAAAGCCGGCAGCTGAAGGAAGGGGCCCTGTCCGTTTTGCAGGAGCTGGGCTTTGAGGACCCGGCGGCGGCCTATGCCCAATACTATCAAGGGGTGGCGGTGCTGAATTTTGCGCCCCGGCAGGAGGGAGTCATCCTATACAGCGACCTGGTGAAGGTATATATGGATCGGGAGACCGGGGAGGTCATGGGCCTGGACGCCCGAAACTATCGGCTGAACCACCGGCCTCGGGACCTTGCCCAGCCTCAGCTCACGGAGGAGCAGGCTGCGGCATATGTGTCGGACAGCCTGCAGGTGGAGCAGACGGCCCTGGCCCTCATCCCCCTGACCCAACAGACGGAGGTGCTCTGCTATGAGTTCAAGGCCACCCAAAACGGGACTTTCTACATCGTCTACATCAACGCTCTCACCGGCGAGGAGGAGCAGATCTTCCAGGTGATCAACTCCGAGGAAGGGGATCTGGTGGTATAAAGCAGCGACCCCTCGACAATCGCCGAGGGGCCACTGTTTTCTGTTGCTTTCAGGACACGATCAAGGTTCCGCCTTCGTCCGCATCCACGGTGAGGGTGTCGCCCTCCTTGGGAGAAGCGGCGATGATGTGCCGGGCGAGGAGGGACTCCACCTTGCTCTGGATATACCGCTTCAGGGGCCGGGCGCCGAAGAGGGGATCGCTGCCCTCCTCGATGATCCGATCCCGGGCGGCGTCGGTGACGCTGAGCTTCAGGCCCCGGGCGGCCATGCGGCCCTCCAGATCCCGGAGAAGCAGGCTCACAATGGCCCGCATGTTCTCCCCGGTCAGGGGCTTGAAAAACACGACCTCGTCCAGGCGGTTCAAAAACTCCGGCCGGAAGGAGGCCTTCAAAAGCCGGTTCAGCCCTTCCTCCGTCTCCGGGCGGAGGGTGCCGTTGCTGTCCATGCCGCCCAGCAGCAGGTCGCTGCCCAGGTTGCTGGTCAGGATGATGATGGTGTTTTTGAAGTCCACCGTCCGACCCTGGCCGTCGGTGATCCGGCCGTCGTCCAGAACCTGCAGGAGCACGTTCAGTACCTGGGGATGGGCCTTTTCCACCTCGTCGAAGAGCACCACGGCATAGGGTTTGCGGCGGACCGCCTCGGTGAGCTGGCCGCCCTCGTCATAGCCCACATAGCCCGGCGGGGCGCCGATGAGCCGGGAGACGGAGTATTGCTCCATGTATTCGCTCATGTCGATGCGGACCATGCTGCGCTCGTCGTCGAAGAGGGCCTGGGCCAGCGCCTTGCTCAGCTCCGTTTTGCCCACGCCCGTGGGCCCCAGGAACAGGAAGGAGCCGATGGGCCGATCCGGGTTCTGGATGCCCGCTCGGGAGCGGAGGATGGCGTCCGCCACCCGCTGGACCGCGTCGTCCTGGCCCACGACCCGCTCGTGGAGCACATCGTCCAGGTGCAACAGCTTTTTGCGCTCGCTCTCCAGGAGCTTCGATACCGGGATGCCCGTCCAGCGGGCCACCACCTGAGCGATCTCATCCTCGCCCACATGGTCCCTGAGGAGGCTGTTCTCCTTTTCGGAGGCCTTGCCCTCCTCGCTTTCCAGCTCCTTTTGGAGCTTGGGCAGCTCTCCGTATTTCAGGGCGGCAGCCTTGTTGAGGTCGTATTCGTTCTCCGCCTTCTCGATCTGCTGCTGAACCTCCTCGATCTTCTCCCGCAGCTGCTGGACCTTGTTGATGCCCTGCTTCTCGTTTTCCCAGTTGGCCTTCATCTTGTGGAAGGTGTCCCGGAGGGCGGAAAGCTGCTTGCGGATCTCCATCAGATGCTCCAGGGCGGCCTTGTCGGTCTCCTCGCTGAGGGCGGCCTCCTCGATCTCCAGCTGCATGATCTTCCGGGAGATCTCGTCCATCTCTGTGGGCATGGAGTTCATCTCCGCCTTGATCATGGCGCAGGCCTCGTCCACCAGGTCGATGGCCTTGTCCGGCAGAAACCGGTCGGAGATATAGCGGTTGGAGAGGACGGCGGCGGCGATCAGCGCCTCGTCTCGGATCTTCACGCCATGAAAGACCTCATAGCGGGATTTCAGCCCCCGAAGGATGGAGATGGTGTCCTCCACGGAGGGTTCGTCCACCGTCACCGGCTGGAACCGGCGCTCCAGGGCGGCATCCTTCTCGATATATTTCCGATATTCGTCCAGCGTGGTGGCGCCGATGCAGTGGAGCTCGCCCCGGGCCAGCATAGGCTTGAGGATGTTGCCGGCGTCCATGGCGCCCTCGGTCTTGCCCGCGCCCACGATCGTGTGGAGCTCATCGATGAAGAGGATGATTTTGCCCTCGCTCTGCTTCACCTCGGCAAGAACGGCCTTGAGCCGCTCCTCGAACTCGCCCCGATACTTGGCGCCGGCCACCAGAGCACCCATGTCCAGGGCGAACAGCTGCCGGTCCTTCAGATTCTCGGGCACATCCCCCCGGGCGATCCGCTGGGCCAGCCCCTCGGCGATGGCGGTTTTGCCCACGCCGGGCTCGCCGATGAGGCAGGGGTTGTTCTTGGTCTTGCGGGAGAGGATGCGGATGACGCTGCGGATCTCGCCGTCCCGGCCGATGACCGGGTCCAGCTTCTGGTCCTTGGCCAGGGCGGTCAGGTCCTGGCCGTATTTCTTCAGCACATCATAGGTATCCTCCGGGTTGTCGGAGTTCACCTGGCGGGTGCCACGGACCTTCTGCAGGGCGGCCAGATACCCCTCCATGGTCACGTTGTACCGGCGGAAGAGGGCGGACAGGTCCTTGTCCGGCTCCGCAATGAGGCCCATCATCAGGTGCTCCACGGAAATGTAGCTGTCGCCCATCTTCTGCATGCGGCTTTCGGCCTCGTTCAGGGCCCTGTCGAGGGCCTGGGAGGCGTAGAGCTGGCCGCCGCCGCTATAGCTGGCCTGGCCGTTGAGCAGGTTCAAAAGCTCGCCCTTGAATCCGCTCACGTTCACCTGCATGGCGGTGAGCAGCTGGGCGTTCAAATCCTCCTGATCGTCGATCAGGGCATAGAGCAGGTGCGCCTGCTGCAGCTGGGTATGGTTCCGTTCCTGGGCCATCCGCTGTGCCGCCTGAATGGCCTCGATGCTCTTTTGTGTCAGTTGGTTAGGGTTCATAGGATTTACCTCCTTTATAGGAGTTTATTTTTCCGCTTTTTCTTTTCGGTGAAAAGAAAAAGCGGCGGAAAAAGAAAAGCTTAAGAAATATATGTTAGATCAGGTACGAAAGAATACCTCTTTCTTAAAGTTCTTTTGGTGCCGCTTTTCTTTCAAGAAAAGCGGCGAAACTTCCAATAAAAATCCAATCTTACATAAACTTGCACACAAGCTCCGAGAACGCCGCCGGGTCGTCCAGCGGCAGCCCCGCCATGAGCCGCGCCTGCTGATAGAGCAGCTCCGCATACTCCTTCCTATCCCCGTCGCTCAGCGTGGCCAGCTTTGCAAACACCGGGTGCGCCGGGTTCAGCTCCAGCACGAACTCCATCGGGATGTCCCCGGCGTTGGGCATGGCCTTGAGGACCTTGTACATCTCGATGGACATGCCACCCTCGCCGTTGAGGCAGGCCACGCTCCTGGTGAGCCGGTCGGAGAGCTTCACTTCCTTCACCTTGCCGGAGAGATCCTCCTTCAGCTTCTCCAAAAGATCCTTGTTCTCGGCGGCCTTCTCCTCCATGGCCTTCTTCTCCTCCTCGGAGCTCAGGCCCAGATCGTCGTCTGTGGCGGCCTTGAAGGGCTTCTCCTCGAAGCTCATGAGCACCCGCAGGGCAAACTCGTCCACATCGTCGGTCAGGCACAACAGGTCATATCCCTTCTCCCGGATCAACTCCGCCTGGGGCAGCCCCAGACAGTGGGCCAGGGAATCGCCGGCGGCATAATAGATGGCCTTCTGGTCCTCCGCCATGGCGGCCACATACTCGTGGAGGGTCACGTTCTTTTCCTCCCGGGCGGAGTGGAACATCAACAGGTCCTTTAGGAAGTCCGCGTTCATGCCGTATTGGTCATAGACGCCAAACTTGATGCTCTGGCCGAAGGCCTTGTAGAAGGTTTCATACTTCTCCCGGTCGCTTTCCAGCATCTTCTTGAGCTCGGACTGGATCTTTTTCTTCAGGTTGTTGGCGATGGCCTTCAGCTGCCGGTCGTGCTGGAGCATCTCCCGGGAGATGTTCAGCGACAGATCCGGCGAATCCACCAGCCCCTTCACGAACCCGAAATAGTCCGGGAGCAGATCTTCGCAGGCATCCATGATCATGACGCCGCTGCTATAGAGCTTCAGCCCACGCTTGTACCCCTTGGAGAAAAAGTCCCAGGGCGCCTTCTTGGGGATGAACAGCAGCGCCGTATAGGACACGGCCCCCTCCACGGACACCCGAACGGTGGTCAGCGGATCCTCCATATCGAAGAAATTGTCCCGATAGAACCGGGCGTACTCCTCGTCGGTGACCTCGCTCTTGCTGCGCTTCCACAGGGGGACCATGGAGTTGAGGACCACATCCTCCATCACAGTCTCATATTCCTGAGGCTTGCCCTCCTCCTTCTCCCCCTTGGGCACCCGCTTCTCCTCCATCATGCGGATGGGGTAGCGGACATAGTCGCTGTATTTCTTCACCAGGGAGGTGAGGGTATATTCCCGGAGGTACTGGCCATAGTCCTCGCCCTCCTCGTCGTCCTTCAAGGTCAGCACGATCTGGGTGCCCACGCTGGGATAATCGAAGGGCTTCACGGTGTAGCCGTCCTGGCCGTCGCTCTCCCACACATGGCCCTCCCCGTCCTCGGTGCGGGAATAGACCTTGATGTTCTTGGCCACCATGAAGGCGGAATAGAAGCCTACGCCAAACTGACCGATCACATCCATTGCAGGGGCGGCCTTGCTCTCCTCGGGCGTGTCCGCGTCGGGCCGCTCCATGGCCTGCTTGAAGGAGAGTGTGCCGCTCTTGGCTATGGTGCCCAGGTCCTCCTCCAACTCCTTCTCCGTCATGCCGCAGCCGTTGTCGGTGATGGTCAATGTCCTGGTGGACTCGCTGGGGGTCAGGCGGATGAAGTAGTCGCTCCGGTCCATGCCCTGGCCGCCGTTCTGCATGGCGGCGTAGTATCGCTTGTCGATGGCGTCGCTGGCGTTGCTGACGAGCTCCCGCAAAAAGATCTCCTTGTGGGTATAGATGGAATGGATCATCATATCCAGCAGCCGCTTGGATTCCGCCTTGAACTGTTTCTTTGCCATATCTCTCACCTCGAAATCTGTTGTTTTAGCACTCAACCTTCCCGAGTGCTAATCTATGCCCCTACTATACCCCTGCCTCCGGAGAAAATCAACGCCCCCCGCAGGGTTTTTGCAATTATTCCACAATTTGGTGCCAGGAGGTTTGAAAAGGTTTTTTTGCTGTCAAAGCTCTTTCTTCCGGGGATATGGCTCCGGATCGTCGGTCAACCCCGCCAAAAAATCCATGCTGGTGTTCAGCGCCAGGGCGATCTTGCGACACTGCTCAAAGGTATAATACCGCTTGCCGCTTTCGATCTTGGAATAGTCGCTTTGGTCTATGCCGGTCAACACCTGCATCTTGACCTGCGTATATCCCCGCTCTTTTCTTAACTTTCTCAGCCTTGCGTCCACCATATAGATAAATTATGCCCATATGACCTATTGAAAATATGGTGAAATTGACCTATAATGAAAATAGAACAGCATAAGGAGGTAAAAACTATGGCAAAAGAAAAAAAGAAGGGATGCCTGCTGCCTGCGCTCATCACGATCGGCATCGTCGTGGCGATCGTGGCATTTTTGGGGAATGGATCCAGTGATTCTACCCCTGCATCCTCCTCTACGGCCAGAAGTGAAAAAAAGACAGCTTCCGCAACAAGCATCCCGCTGGAGTATTACACCGTTGTTACAGTGGAGGACATGGTGAACGATCTTTCAGCCAATGCACTCAAAGCTCAGGAAACATACAAAAGCAAATATCTTCAGATCACCGGCCGTCTGAGCAACATCGACAGTGACGGAAAATATATTTCACTGTCTCCGTCTGGTTTTTCAATGACCAGCGTCATGTGCTATATCAAGAATGATACACAAAGAGCCCAGGTTGCCAACATGTCTTCCGATGACATGGTCACTCTTCGTGGTAAGTGTAAAGATGTTGGCGAGATCATGGGGTATTCCCTGGATATCGACAGTATCGACGGATATGATGCCGGTTCCACCGAACTCAGTTTCACCACCTCCCCCGACGGATATATCGTAATCAGCGCCGATGAATTGGTGGACATCATCAGCAAAAATGCGTTGGCGGCGCAAAACGCCTTCAAAGGACAGAAGATGGCAATCACGGGAAGGCTGGGGAGCATCGACAGTGATGGAAAATACATCAGTCTTGAATCCAGCCGGAGCTTTGATTTTACAAACATTCAGTGCTATCTAAAATCCGAGGAGCAAAAGGCAAAAATCATGGAGCTGAAAAAAGGCGACACTCTGATCATAAAGGGAAAATGTACGAGTGTAGGAGAAGTGATCGGATATCAGCTGGATATTGAGTCCATTGGATAAGCTGAATTTGCAGTCAAGCAGTCACGAAATTAAGTTTCTCTTTTTCCGTCGATTTTTTCTTTGTAAAAAGAGAAAAAGCGGCAAAAATACGCTCACAACATCCTCAGCCCCTTGGGCAGATGGTTCTTCAATATCCCTCCGGCGCCCTTGGCGAGGCCCAGGGCCAGGCCCAGATGGGTGACGGCGCACCAGCCGGAAAGATCGGCGGGCAAGGTCTCGCCGTGGAGATAGCGAAGGGCGTCGGCGGCCGAGAGCTCCACCCGCTGCCGCAGGGGCAGCCCGGCGGCCATGGCGAGGGCATGGGCAGGGACGAACCGGCCCTTGACGCTCTCCCCCAACAACAGCCCCGCCCGCAGGATTCGCATCCCCTCCAGGGCGCAGGGCAGCGGCGGCAGCAGCAGCGCCCGCCCGTCGGGAAGGGCCCGCAGGGGGCCGGATAGCCCCATGACTTCCTCCCGCAAGAAGGCTTCCGCCAGGGGCGCTCGGTCGCTTTTGCGGGGCAGCTTTGGCCGGTCAGGAGCGGTGCCCCGGCGCCGGAGCCGGGCGGCATATTGTCCCTCGCCCAGGGAGGTGTGGGGATAGAGGATCCGCTCCTCTGCCAGCTCAAACTCCTTATATTCGGACAAAAACCACCGTATATTCTCCCCATTCTCCGCCGGGGAAAAGGAGCAGGTGGAATAGACCAGCTGCCCGCCTGCCCTCACGGCCCCCTGGGCGGAGGCCAGGATGGCCCGCTGCCGCTTGGCGCAGGCGGCCACATGCTCCGGCGACCAGGCGGAAACGGCTTCCGGGTCCTTGCGGAACATGCCCTCCCCGGCGCAGGGGGCGTCCACCAACACGGCGTCGAAAACCGGGCCGGTGCCGGCGATCAGCTTTTCCGGGTCCATGGAGGTGACCACGGCGTTCCTGACGCCCATGCGCTCCAGATTCCCCAAAAGGACGCTGGCCCGACCGGGGACGATCTCGTTGGCAAACAGAACGCCCTGGGGCACCTGCGCCGCCAGCTGGGACGACTTGCCCCCCGGCGCGGCGCACAGATCCAAAACCGCCATCCCCGGCGTCAGCTCGAAGAGGCTGACCGGCATCTGGGCGGACAGCTCCTGCACATAGTATCCCCCGGCGGCATGCAGGGGGTCCTTCCCCGGGGCGAACCCCTCGGGCAGCAAAAAGCCCTCACCCCCCGCGGGCACGAAGTCGGGTCGCAGGCCGGACAGGGCCTCCGCCGTCAGCTTCAGTCCGTTGGCCCGGGCGGCCCGCCGCTCGGACATCTCCATGGCGGCCAGATAGGCGGGGAAGTCCTGGCCCAGCTGCGCCTTCATGCGGTTCAAATAGGCTTGGGGCAGGTTCATAGCTTCACGCAGGCCCTCCCGTTCAAAAACACGATATATTTCTCCTTCACCGGCAACCCGGACAGGGTCTCCAGGGCCCGGGCATACAGCTCCACCTGCCGCCGGTGCCGCTGGGCCCACGGAGCCGGATCCCCCTCCACCCGGTCGGTTTTATAATCCAGGAGCACAAACCCGTCCCCCTCCCGGAAGCACAGGTCGATGACGCCCTGCAGGAGCACCCGCTCCTCCGAGACCACCCCCAGCAGCTCCCCGGTGTCCATGGCCAGGGTGAAGGGCAGCTCCCGATAGATCCGGGGGCTTTTGCAGATGCGGGCAAAGAGGTCCGTTTCGATGAAATACGCCAGGCTTTTCCCATACTGCGCCCCGCCCTGAACGGAGAGATATTCCTCCAATTCCCCCATGGTCAGGTGCCGGAGGGGCAGCCGCCGCAGCAGCTCATGAACATCCGTTCCCCGGCGCAGGGCCCCCTCCTCGGCAAAGGCGGGCTCGGCGAAGGTCAGGGTGTGCCGCTCCGACAGGGCGGTGACGGAGGTCTTGTTGGGCACCCCCGCCGCCTGACGGAAGGGATACTCAAACCCATACCGCTGCTCCAAAGCGGACACCAGCGCCTCCTCCCCCTGGGGCAGGGGCGGCCGGGCCGTTCCCTGGGGCCGCACGAAGGCCTCCCGGGGGTGGACGAAGGCAGGGATATCTCCCTTCACCGTCATCAGCAGCCAGGCAAGGAAGGATCTGGCCCGAAGCACGGCATAGGGCGTCAGGGCTTCGGGCCGGTCCAGGGCCTCCTGGGCGTTCTTCACCGTGCCCACCAGCACCAGCCGCCGCTTGGGCCGGGTCATGGCCACATACAGGACCCGCATCTCCTCTTCCAGCTGCTGCCGCCGGTTCAGCAGCAGCACCCCCCGCCGGGACAGGGGCTCCCGCTTGACGCCGTCTCCGTCCACGAAGGTGAGGCCCATGCCCAGCTCCCGGTGCAGAAGCAGGGGGGCGTTCTCCCCCTCCCGGCTGAACTGCCGGTTCAGCTCGCACAGGAGCACCACCGGGAACTCCAGCCCCTTGGACCGATGGACGGACAGGATGCGGACCACATCGCTTTGGATGGTTTGGGCCGCTCCCAGCCGGGCGGAGTCCCGGGCGTCGTCCATATACTTCAAAAAGCCGTGGAGGCCGAAGTTCCCCGTTTGGTCATAGCTCCGGGCCCGGGTCACCAAGGCATCCAGATTGGCCTGGCGCTGGGCGCCGCCGGGCATGGCCCCCATCTCCACATATAGCTCCGTTTCGTCCAGGAGCCGGCAGAGCAGCTCCTCCACGGTGGCGATCAGGCTCTCCTGCCGCCAGCCCTCCACCCGGCCCAGGAACCGGGCCGCCTTCCCCTGAGGTTCCGCCTCCGCGGCGGCCAGCAGAGAATCCAAAAGCTCCCCCTTGGGATACCGGATGCGCAGGTCGATCAGCTCCTCATGGGAGAATTCCCCCACCCCGGAGCGCAGCACGGACAGCAGCGGGATATCCTGCCGCCGGTTGTCGATGACCCTGAGGAGGTTCAGCATGACCATGACCTCCACCGACTCAAAATAACCGCCGGTGAGCTGGGCATAGCAGGGGATGCCCGCCAGGGCCAGGGTCCGGGCAAAGACACGGGCGTTGGTCATGCTCCGAAGAAGGATGGCGAAGTCTCCATAGCGATAGGGCCGGGGAGCATCCTGAGCAGCTTCCTGATAGGTCTCCTGAGCCATCATCTCCCGGATGCGCTGGGCGCAGAAGCGGGCTTCGGCCTCGGCCGTCTCCATATCCTCCGCATCTTCCGCATCCTCGTCCATCCTGCGCTCGATCAGATGCAGCTCCACCCGCCCCGCGGGCTGGGGCATGCCGGGGCGCAGAGCCGCCTTCTCATCGTAGGCGATGGCGCTCTGCTCCGGCCGCATCAGCTTTTCAAACACCCGGTTCACCGCATGGAGCACCTCCGTGCTGCTGCGGAAATTCTGATTGAGATCGATCCGACTCCCGATCTGGCCGGCGAAGGTGCGCAGCTTTTCCAAAAACAGCCCCGGCTCCGCCATGCGGAACCCATAGATGGACTGCTTCACATCCCCCACGAAGAAGAGGTCGTCGCTGCGGCGTATCCGGTTCAAGATGGCCTCCTGAACGGCGTTGCTGTCCTGATACTCATCCACGATGATGGCTGTGAACCGGTCCCGATACTCCGCTGCAGCCTCCTCGTTTTCCAGGATCCTGGCGCAGCAGTGCTCCAAATCGTTGAAATCGATCCGGTCCCGATCCCGCTTCTTCTGGGCATACAGGGCCTGTTGCCGCCGCCAAAGGGCGATGAGGGCCGAAAGGACCCCGGCCTCCAAAAGGTGTATCTGCCAGAGCCTTTCCCCGTCCTGACCATAGGTCTTGGCCTGCCTGTCCGCTTCGTCCTTCACGCTTTTGCGGACCTTGGCCAGGGTCTTTTTGTCCTGTTCCTCCATGTCCTTGGGATAGGCGATCCGACCGAAGGTCACCGCCTCCAGGGCCTGAGCATAGGCGACGGGGTCCCGCTGCAGCAGGGCCCCCCGGGCATGGGGAATGGCGCCGTCAAGATAGGCCACCAGATTCCCCCAGGCGGGGGGATAGCTGTCCCGCAGGCGAACGAGGTCCGTCAGCGCCGCCTCAAAGACGGCCTTGTCCTCCTCAAAGCAGATGTTCACCGCCCGCTCATAGGCTTCCCGGCTGGTCAGGTCCCCTTCGACCCGATCCAGCCACCCCTCGGGATCCGGCTGAGCCATCAAAAACCCATCCATGGACAGCAGCGCCTTTTTCAGGGGATCCTCCCGCTCGAAGGCCCGGATGAGGCGGCGGAAGGCGGGGGCGTCCTCCGTGGCCATGGCGGTCATGGCCTCGTCCATGGCCTGGTCCCGCAAAACGGCGCTCTCCGTTTCGTCCAGGGTCTTGGCCGAGGGGGACAGGCCCACCAGATGGAAGTATCGGTTCACCACCCGGGCGCAGAAGGCGTGAATGGTGGAAATGCTGGCGTTGGGGCATCGGGCGCTCTGCCGGTAGAGCCGGACCTTCAGGGCCTCGTCGGAGGCCTCGGCCGCCCGCTGCTGCAGGGTGTTCTGGATGCGCTCCTTCATCTCCCCGGCAGCAGCCCGGGTGAAAGTGAGGATCAAAAGCCGGTCGATGTCCATGCCCCCCTCCACCAGGCGGACCACCCGCTCCGTGAGCACGGCGGTCTTGCCCGCGCCGGCGGCGGCGGACACGATCAGGTTCCCATTCTCCTCAATGGCACGCTTTTGTTCCTGTGTCCAGTTCATGTCAACTCCTCGGATAAAGCCAAAAGTTCTCCCACGGTCATGGCCTTTGTGTCCCGCTCATAGCAGCCCTTTTGCTGCTTGTCAAACCGGCAGACCGCCGGATAGGGGCACCACTGGCAGGCTCCCTTGAAGGGGATGATCCCGGCCTCCCCCTGGCGCATGTGGTTCAGCGTTCGCTCCGCCACGGTCATCGCCTCCCGGGTGAGGGTGTGCATGTCCTCCTCCCGGCACACGTTGCCGGACAGCGTCCCATCCTTGTTGCGCTTGAGGCCCTGCACGATCTGGGATTTTCCCTCCAGTCCCCCCTCCAGGGCGGATAGCGCCGCCTCGCTCCCTGCGGTGACGCCCCGGAGCACATGCCGCTTTTCCTCCCCCTCCCGGGCGGCGGGCAGGGACAGAGGCATATAGTACATGCCGCCGATCTCCCCCTCCAGCCCCGCCACGGCGGCCAGATACAGGGGCAGCTGCAGGCTCAGCCCCGCGGCGATCTTGGCGGGCTCAAACTTTCGATCCCCCATCTTATAGTCGATGACCCGATAGAACCCGGCGGGGCTTTTGTCCACCCGGTCGATCCGGCCGTACAGGTTCACGGTCCTTCCGTCGTCGCTGTGCAGGACCAGGGGGGGGAAGGGGCTCTCGGGGCCGAAGGCCAGCTCCGTTTCATAGGGGCGATAGGATCCGGCCTGCATCTGTTTGACGATGGACCGGGCGCATTTTTTCACCGACTCGATCCGCAAAAACAGCGCTTCCCGCAGCCGCACATCCCGCACGAAGATGCCGTCGTTATGGGTGGCGATGAGGGGGGGCATGATCTGGTCCACCAGGGCATCCGCATCCTCGTCGGTGAGGGCGACCCAGCTGAGCCCCTTCTCCTTCACCAGCTTCAAAAAGGCGTCCAGGGCATCGTGAAGGAAGGTGCCCGCGTCGGCGGCTTCCTCCCGGCTCTCCGGTCGTTCCTTGGCCTTCAGACCATATTTCAAATAGTGGGCGAAGGGGCAGCGGTTGAACTGCTCCAGTCGGCTGGCGCTCATGGATGGCGCGGGGCCATACATCCTTTCCGCCAGGGCTCTGCCGAAGGGAGCGGGAGAGATGCCCTCGTTCAGAGCGGCTTCCGCCCGCCTGAGCCGGGGGCCATAGATCTCGTCCGCGGCGAAATAGGCCCGCTGGGCGGGCAGCTGGTCGCTGACGAACCCCTCCCGCTCATAGAGGGCCAGCTCCCGGATCAACCGGCGAAAGCCCCCTTCCCGATCCAGGGGATAGTCGTCGGCGCTCAGGCCGTCCCGGGGGGACAGCCGAGGGAACAGCCGCTGCAGCCGCCCCAAAAGGGGCGCCGGGGACATCTCTTCCCCGTCGGAAGAGAAGCTGAAGCTGAAGCAGAGCCGCTGTTGAGCCTTGTTGAAGGCGGTATAGAGCTCCAAGCGCTCCATCTCGATCAGGGCCTGGGTGCCGTTCCACAGCTCCAACCCCTGCTCCTTCAAAAGCTCCAGCTCCCCATCGCTGATAAGCTCGTCGTCGGTGCGGGCGGGGGGCAGCAGCCCCTCGTTGCAGCCCAGCACAAACAGGATCGGCACCGCCGGGGTCCTGGTCCGGGCAAAATCCCCCAAAACGACCTGGTCCGCCGTGCCCGGCAAAACCCCCATGGTGGAGGAGAGGGCCCCCTCCTCCAGCAGGGACAAAAACTCCTTTTGACTCAGCTCGTCTTGGCCCCAGATGGCGGCGATGTCGCTGAGCAGCCCGCTCAGAATGGAGTAAACCTGGCCGAAAAGCTCTCCGGCGTTGGGCCGCCGGTTGGCGATGAGCGCTTCTCCCTGGGCCCGCAGCTTCCCCCGCAGGTCCGTTTCCTTCATATAGGCATAGACCGCCCGGGCCTTTTCGGCTCCGGTGGTGCCCCGGCCACAGCTCTTTTTCAGCCGTTCCAGGGGAGGATAAAGGGCGGCGCGGACCTTTTCCGCCTCAGCCGGCACATCCCCGAAGCTGAAGGGGACCGAAAGGCTCCCGCCATAGAGGCCATAGCGCAGCACATAGTTTTCAAAGATCTCCCCCTCTCCCACGGTGCAGGGGCCAAAGCCGCTTTTCAGGATGCGCAGGATATCCTCCATGCTGCCTGTCTGCACGAAGCGAACGGCGGAGAGGACCATGTCCATGGCGCTGTGGCCCGTGACAGGCCGGGTGGCGTCGTAGAACAGAGGGATGCCCATGCGGGCGAAGATGCGGCGGATCCGGGACACATAGCCCTCCCGGTCCGTGACCATGATGGCCATGTCCCGATAGCGGTATCCCTGCCGCACCAGGCGCTGGACCGCCTGGGCGCAATGCTCCGCCTCCGCCTCCCGGTCCGCCGCCGCCCACACCGACAGGGCCGGCACGGGGCCGGAATAGACCGCTTCGTCCTGGGCAAAGAGATGCCGCTCCAGATGCCTGAGCTCCGGAGGCCGAGGCTTCTCCCGGCAGCAGCCCTCCGTGAAGAAGGGGCTGCCCGCGGTCTCGGCCACCTGCTGCAGCTTATAGTAGGTGCGGATGTCCGGGGCGAACAGATCTCCGTCCCGGCCCTCCGGGTCCATGCGCAGGGTGACGGTCACGGTTTTGCACACCCGCAGCAGCCGTCCGATGAGCCGAAAGAGCTGGCGGCTGGGGATGTCGATGCCGTCGATATACAGATCCGTCCCCGCGAGGAAGGAGCCCTCCAGGGCCTCTCCCGCCCGGTCCCAAAGGTCGCTTTCCGTCAGATATCGATCCCGCAAAAAGGTCTCGCTCTCCCCAAAGAGCAGGGCGATGTCCGCCATCTTCCCCCGCAGCTGGCTCCCCTCCGGCAGCGTTTCGGCCACCCTGGCAAGGTCCTCCGGCGTGGCGCCGCTCTGCTTGCAGCGGGCGATGATCTCGTCCATCCGCTGGGCAAAGCCCCGGCTCTCGGCCACCCGGGAGAAGAGAACCAGATCCTTTTTCCGGGCCAGGGCCGCCTTGCGCAGGATCATCCGCCGCCCGGGGCCGCCGATGACGGGCAGGCCCGCTCCCCGCTCCTGGAGCACCCGCTCGCAGAGCCGGGAGAAGGACAGGACCTGGACCCCCAGCAGCCCATCCAACCGGCTGCAGAGGGCCTTTTCCGCCTCAAAGGTATATTGTTCCGCCACCACCAGCGTGGCCTGCTCCCCCCTTTGGGCGTGGGCGGAGAGCCGGTCGTACAGGCGGGTGCTCTTTCCGCTGCCCGATCGGCCCATCCAGACCGTGAGAGGCGCGCCCATCAGAACCGGGCGGTGTGCACCGGCGTGTACACCATCCTGCCTTTCTCGTTGGCGCTTTCATAGAGAACGATGGAATTGACCCGGAAGCTGGCGTTCTCCGGCGGGGCCAGGTGGGAGATGTCCCCATGCTCCACGGCCCGGCCCAGGGTGATGTGGGGGATGAGCCGCCCCTTTCCTTTGCAAAAGCCCCGCTCCCACAGACCCGTCTCCAGCATCTCATGGATGCGGAAGAGCTCGGACAGCTCCCCCTCCGCTTTCAGATAGCTGGTCCGGGCGCCGCCATGGTCGAAATATCCATATGCTCCCAGCTTCAGGGTGAAGGGTCGGGCATCCGCCACCGCCTGCTCCATGGCGAAGGCGATGTCGGCCAGCTCGTTGCTCTCCCCGATGAATCGAAGGGTGATGTGGTGGTTTCCCTGGGGCACGAACCGGCCCCCGGTGGCGCTCTGCTGCAGCGCCTGCTCAAAGGCAAACACTTTCTTTTGCACATCCCTGGGCAGCGGCACGGCGATAAACAGTCTCATTCCCCTTTTCCCCCCAGTATTGATGGCTCCATTGTACCGAATTTTCCCGGCCTTGTACAGAACTTTCCCCCTCTTTTCTTTTCTCCCGTTCTTTGCTATACTAAAAAAACCATGGAAACCCGGTTCAACAAAAAGGTCCAAAAGCATCGGCGGCGTCTCCTGCCCGACAACTGGCAGGAGAAGCTGCCTCTGCGTCCGGTGCTGTTTTTGCTGGGGGCGCTGCTGGTGATCTTTTTGGCCATCCTGATCAACCAGCCCGCCGACAGCTATCTCAACAACGCGGAGATCGATGTGCTGCGAAAAAAGGGCACGCTGCGGGTGGGGGTGGACGAAAACATCTATGGCCTGAATCAAAACGGCGTGGGATTGGAGCCCGCCCTTTGCAAAGCCTTGTCGGAAGTCATCTTCAACAGCCAGGATGGCTGCGAGCTTTTGCCGGTGAGCCGGCACACCGTGACCTGGCAGATGGGCGAGGGAAACATCGACATTGCCGTTATGAGCCTCAGCAAGCTCTCCGGAAAGAAATATCTGGTCACCGATGCGCCCTTCTATCGGGACCCCTGCGTGCTCATGGGCTATGATGTTCCGGCGCAGGCGGCCCTGGCGGAGAAGCGCATCGGCGTCCTCCACAACACCGACGCCTATGAGGTGGTGAGCCGCTATCAGCAGGACGAGGAAAACGCCCTGATCATCGTCACCTTCGCCGCCTATTACGATATGCTGGTGGCCCTGCGGGCCGGGTCGCTGGATGCGGTGTGCATGCCCCGGTCCGTGGCCCTTTCCCATCGCGACAAAGCCATGACCCTCTCCGCCTATGCCCTGGGCACCGTGGACTACCATGTGATCGGCACCAGCGAGGAGAAGGATCTCATCTCCCTCATCGACAGCACCCTTCTGCGTTGGGCTCGGGACGGCACATTGCGCACCTGGTATGAGGCCTACGACCTTCTGTACGACCTCTCCTAAAGGGAGGGGAGTTGACGGGAACAAAAATATTCGGTACACTAAAAAAAGATATGGTTTAGAGGTGAACAGCTTTCGTTTACAGGGTTCACGGCCTTCGGGATGATGGGCAGGACCTGCAGGCAGAGCCTCAGTTTGGCAAAACTGAGAGGTTCTTCCGGCTGAACAGGAGGAGTTTCTATGAATCAATACTACAGCATCCAGGGCGGCCGACGGCTGGAGGGGACCGTGACCATCAGCGGGGCCAAAAACGCGGCGGTGGCCATCATCCCGGCAGCGGTCCTGGCCCAGGAGTGCTGTATTTTGGAAAATCTGCCTGCCATCCAGGATGTGCAGACATTGAAGCGCATCCTCTCCCGCATGGGCGCCAAGGTGGACTTCACCCGGGGCGATTGCATGCGCATCGACCCCACTTCCATCAACACCGTGGACGCCACCTTCTCCGAGGTGGGTGCCATGCGGGCCTCCTACTATCTGCTGGGGGCCATGCTGGGAGCCTATGGCGAGGTAGAGCTGGCGCTGCCTGGGGGCTGCGTCATCGGGCCCCGGCCCATCGACCAGCACATCAAGGGCCTGCGGGCCCTGGGGGCCAATGTGTATATCGACGAAAGCCGAAACGTGGTCCGAGCCCAGGCCAGCAAGCTCCACGGGGCGGAGATCTTCTTTGACCTGGTCTCTGTTGGCGCCACCATCAATCTGATGCTGGCGGCCTGCAAGGCCGAAGGGCAGACGGTGCTGCAGAACGTGGCCAAGGAGCCCCACGTGGTGGATGTGGCCAACTTCCTCAACATGATGGGCGCCTCCATCAAGGGCGCCGGCACGGATGTGATCCGCATCCGGGGCCGCAAAAAGCTCCATGGCTGCAGTTATGCCGTGATCCCCGACCAGATCGAGACCGGCACCTATATGATCGCCGCCGCCGCCAGCCGGGGGGATGTGATCGTGAAAAACGTGATCCCCACCCATATGGAGGCTATCACGGCCAAGCTTCTGGAGAGCGGCGCCCAGATCATTGAGGGCGACGACGGGCGGGAGTTTTTCCTCCGGGTGAAGATGGACCATCGGCCCCGGGGCGTGAATATAAAAACCGCCGTGTACCCCGGCTTCCCCACGGATCTGCAGCAGCCCATGATGGCCTATCTCACCACCGCCACCTCCAACTCCACCGTGGTTGAGAACATCTTTGAAAACCGGTTCAACCACGTGAAGGAGCTCCGAAAGATGGGCGCCTCCATCAGCGTCAGCAAGCGCACCGCCCGCATCCGGGGCGTGGAGGGGCTGCGGGGGGCGGACATCCATGCCACCGACTTGAGAGCCGGAGCGGCGCTGATCGTGGCCGGGCTCTCCGCCACAGGGGAAACCAAAGTCCGGGGCATCGAATATATCGACCGGGGCTATGAGCATCTGGAGCACAAGTTCAACGCCCTGGGGGCAAGCATCACCAGGATCGAGGAAGAATAAAGAACCTTTTTATCTGAAAAGAGAAACCCGGTCGGCTTTCCGACCGGGTTTTTGCCGTATGGGGGTGCGTTAGAACTCCAGGTTCTTTTCGGTGGCCTTGCTGAACACATGGGCCACCTTGCCGGCGAAGGAGAAGCGGACCGTGTCGCCCATCTCGAAGTTCCCCTTCATGTCCACCGTGGGCACGATGATGATCACGTCGTGGCCGTCTGCGT
>Ga0208297_1000784_pt1 | contig 47104 bp, 33 predicted proteins | sample LMS_cellobiose_e_FD_187367 | JGI IMG/M metagenome (GOLD analysis project Ga0208297, IMG submission 187367) | Rumen-fistulated moose microbial communities from Alaska, USA - LMS_cellobiose_enrichment (SPAdes) (version 2) | ecosystem: Host-associated > Mammals > Digestive system > Stomach > Rumen... | reverse complement strand
GGACTTAATGTATAAAGCAGCATGAAAAGGGCCCGAGGCATCTGTGCGGCTTAAGCCGCACAGATGCCTCACAGGTAGTTCACCTATAAACAGTCTTTCACTGGTCCTATGAATGGGGGCCACCTCAATCTGACTGGACAGGAATCCGCGTGCGCCTCTCTTGACCTGTGCCATGAGGAAGGTCATGAAGTATGGGCTGCTTGAGACGGAGGTATCAAGCCGCTGCACGAGCACGGTATCCCAAAAGGCATCAGACAGTTCACCGGCTTCGGTGTTCTTCAGGAACTGCACCGGGTCTTGTTCCGTAAAGCGCTTGATGTCGTAGTCGATGGCAGACTCTGCGGAACCGGAATAACGGCCCGTCAGGATGGAAAGTACGATCCATTTCCGGACCAGCGTTTCGATCACTGAGGAATCAACCTTCATGTCCTTCAAGGACAGATACAGAATATAGCCAAAGTTCAGTACGTTCTGGGAGCGCACCAAAGAGGAATCGATGATTCCGGTCGAGCGGACAATCATTAGATAGCGCTTGAAGTTAGTTTCACTGACGAAGGCCTCAACACCCTTCCGCAGCTGCTGGAAGGAGTCCTGCGCGATGACTTCAAGATTCTCCCTGGTTTCAAAATTACGTCCTGAGAGCAAGCTGACCAGATCGGCAATCTTGCCTCTCTTGAATTTATGCGTGAAGGAGACGCGGAGTACATCGGCATAATTGGGTACGTAGATGTCTTCCTGCTCCTGCACGATCCATTTGATCTTATTCAGGGCATCGGACTTAGCGAAGTCAGCGTCGTTGCTGATAATCTGCTCGTAGTCTGAGGGTCTCTGCATGAAGTGGCAGAAGTAATCGATCATCTTTCGGATCTCGTTGCCACCGTATTTATCGTCGGAGGAGATTTTGGACATGGCGAAATCCGCCTGTGACAGCACAACGCCCTGAGAGTTGATGCGGATGAAAATATCCGTAACCTCATCAATGGTCAGTGCCTGTGACAACTCCGTCACGCCGAGGCTGATACCTTTGATAGACATCAGCTTCATGAGGGTCTTGTTGATCTCTGGCTGCTGCCCGTCAAGCCCGTTGATCTGGCAGTAGTTGTTCACGAACTCCCATGCATTAAAGCTGACATCAAAGACCTGTGCAATATCCGGAATCCACTTTACGTCTTTTTCAATGGCCGGATTGCAGACCTCAAAGACTTCATCAATCGGATTGAAGGCTATGGTGATCCGCTTCTTCTTGTATGTGGAATCCACTACCTGCTGACCAACGACCGCAGCCTGAATTGCTGTAATGCGCTGCTGGCCATCAATCAGGATCTTTTTTCCAGATGAGATTTTCCCGTCCTTCAGGCGGACATCGGGATTTTTCCAAACGATGATGTATCCGACCGGGAATCCTTTATAGAGGGAGTCCATCAGGTCACGTACTTTTGTGCCGTCCCATACGAAAGGTCTCTGAATTTCCGGGATGGCGATCTCCCCAGCCTTTATGGAGCTTATGATGTTCTCGACAGAGGTGCTGTTTACATCAAACTGTGCCATCGTCTTCCTCCTGTACCTTAGAGAGTATTTCCATCAAAACCAGTCTTTATCGCCAAGCTTCATAGATGAGCTGGCGTTTTTCAAAAGCGTCTTGTCCACCTTCCATTATCTCAACGATCTGTTTATGAGTATCTGCGAGATCAATATTGCCTTGAGAAATATCAATCTTTGTATCTTGATATTCTGCAACAAGTACTCTCTCAGAATCTCCTAAAACAGGGATGTTGGCATTATGCGTCGCAAAAATGAACTGACTGCCGGATTTTTTCTGAGATATCGCCTTTATTACCTCGTCGTAGATTACCTTGTTGTCTAAATCATCTTCTGGCTGGTCTATGAGAATAATATCGTTGGTATTCTGCGACAAAATGAACAGTATTAGAGCAGAAGCACGCTGACCAATGGAATGCTTCCTTAGCAATTTGTCATGATAGTAAATATCCACTTTGTTCTGAACCTGATTACTGAGGAGCTCAGAATACTGGTCATGTAGCTTAGCATCAAGTTTGCTATACTCTGATGTTCCCAGAATTGCACGTAATTCTTTGCCATCTGCCAGAATCCAGTCTTCAACTAAAGCAACATAGTCTGAGAACTTTTCACTCATGGTCTGATACTTTCCATCAGATATTCCGGAACCTCGAAAATCGCTTTTCATTTTTGCTTTGAAGCTGTCCCGGTCTCCCTTAAAAGTGATCTCAATACGCAACTCATTCTGGTTATTATTGATTCGCTCTGTCTCTCTTTGGTAGGCTTGAAAGACCTTTTGAAGAGTATCATTACGTAATCGCGCGGCTTTGGAGAAAGACGCTTCAATTGAGGTCTTCGTTTTTGATTTCTCTTCTAATTGCTGAAGATTGTCCTTAATCTTTTCCATATCAGCAGTTAATTGGACAAAGGTATCAGCATCCAATGAATCGTCGTTGATTTCCCGTTTTATCTCTGCAAATTCGTCCGAAAGGGCAGAAATCTGGTCATTTAGCTTATCAATGATTTTCTCGAATGATAACTCGTCCGTTTGTATCTCCTGAATTGTCTTGCCGATCAATGATAGCTTTCCGTCAATATCCTTGAGAATCTTCTGGCCTTCTTCGATAAGCTCCTTGTTATACTCACTTCTATGTTCAGACAGCGCTCCGGACACCGTTTTATTATTATCGTATGCCTTTTTTATCGCTTTGATTACAGCTGCCAACTTGTTTTTTGCCGAATCGAGTTTTGTCTGATCAGCAGTGTATGCAGCTTGTTTCTTGAGTTTCTCCGCGACACCTTTTTCTTGATAAATAGCGATTTTATGATCCGTCTCTGATTGTTGTACTCGGACTTCTTCAATCTGTCCGGGTATTTTGCTAACATCTAAGATCTGACTTACAGCAGTTACAAGTTCATCAACGTAATTATCCACGGAAGCCTGCTGGCCAATCCGGCCGCTCACAAGCTTCTCAAGAAGTCCGTTCTCATGATCTGCACTGTTGGACAAATCTTTCTGCCCAAAGTACTGTACCCCGTCAAAAATGCTTTGAGGAGTAATATTTAAATCGTTTCCGGCATCATCAAGAACGTTGATACGTTCCCCAAGTATTCTACTGATACTATAATGCTTGCCATGTTTATCAACCGCTGTGATAGTTGCTTTACCACCGGAACCAAGCACGTTCTTAATCAAGGATTCCTTATAGCCTTCATCTGTTTGAGGTGGAAGACCTAAAACGTATCTTATGACTTCAAGAACAGCGGATTTTCCACTGCCCCTGATGCCTATCAAAGTATTAAGTTCAGGCGAGAAATGTATTGTTTGCCCAGTGAATTTTCCACCTTGGAATGAGATAGATTCCAAATACCCATGCTTGATTTCAGGGACCTCGCTTTTCACCCTGTTTTCATTATCCTGCAAGGCAAATTTAACAGCAAAGTATGAATAGTCACCAATCTTCAGATATGTCTGCTTTGTCCCTTTCCCAATGTCCGCAATAGACTTTGGATCAGATCCTTCGACGAGAGCAGGGATATAACCAAAGCAGTTTTGAAATTGAGTTATATTCTTTCGGGTCGCTGCCTTTTGAAGCCCCAGAACTCTCTTTTTAAAAGACGCCAAGGCAGATAGCGACGATAATAATCCACCCTTACACTCAGAAAACAATCCGCTACTCTGATCAACGTGTGCGAAAACTATAAAGTAATCTCTGTTGTATGCATCAAGGCTTTCAAGTGTATTTCTCAGATCGAACGTGCACTTTGTATTCCCGTTTTCAGGATTCGGGATTGTAGCAAAAGCAGTGGTTAAGAAGGTTTGAATATGGTTGTTTCCTTCAGACAGCCATTCATCTGGATTAAATACTATGAGAGTATGGATGCCATTTGCGCCTTCTTTAACTGTGAGTTCTACCCCAGGAAGAATAAATATATCTTCCTTTTTTGCGGCTTTACGTATGGCAATATACTCGTCCTTGTCAAACTTGTTGTGGTTTGTAATTATTCCAACACCAATACCAGCCTGCTTGAGGACTACAACATAGTCTTTCACGAAAGAGTTCTGTTCTCCGGTGTACTGAAATTCTTTGTCTTTATTCGTATGAAGATGAAAATCGGACCGAACATAGGATAAACCAGATTCAAACATAAAACGTCCTCCTTATTCGACTCCAAGTGCTTTGAAGACAGCGTCTTCCGCACTACTATAGAAGATGAGATTAAAACAACCAATCAGTTCCGCCGGTACAGTACCAAGGTCAGCAGCTGAGGTTATAGGTAGGAGCACCTTTTTAGCTCCACTATCGAGGCATACCTGAAGAGCATTGGCCAGTTCCTCAACCTTGATCATCGTTCCGCTGATGCTGATTTCACCAAGCACAGCCATTGAGCTCAAGGTTGGTTTGTTCAGAGCAATGGAGCAGAGTGCAATCAGAGTAGGCAGTGCCAGTCTTCCCGTCATCCCGATGCCCTGCAGATCCTGATAGTTGATGATATAGTCTTTCGTGGTCGTACTGATGGAGCCACTGATCCGATTTCCGTTGGCTTTAAGGAAATTAAAGGCTGTATTGGAGGATTCCCGAGCATCCCGGTCGGTGCCAATGCCGGTCCGCTCGAACTTGCCGTTGCCGGGCAGCATCTGGCTCTCCAGACGGAAGACGCCGATCATGCCAGACTTACCGTGGCCAATGGTATAGACCTGACCAGGATTGCAAAGTCCCTCCGGGATCAGTTTGCCGCCGCCCTGTTCAGGAACAGAAACAAAGTGCTCCTCAAAGCTCTCGTTATCAATGTAAGAAAAGTTAACGTCGTAGAATTCCATGCCACCCAGCTTCTTCAGCTGTTCTTTAACACGACGACGCATCTCCAAGGCCAGCTTCAGGATTTCCTCCAGCTGGTCTTTTGTGTATTCACCATCCGGATACAGCAACTTGATAAAGCCGCCGACCATCTTGCGCACTGCAATGGTGTCGCGCTGATTCAGATTCTTGCCGAGATGATAATAGTGATCCAGCGCATCGCCATACTGTTCCTTCCGAAGTTCCCGGATGAACTCAGCAAGATAGTCCGTGATGAAGCCGTAGTCGTCAGTAAAGTGCTCCGGACGGAACTTCGGGATCTCCCAGCCGGGGATATAGCAATGCATGCGGTCAAGGAAAGCGGTATCGGTTCCCATCTCTGGAGGGAACGGATCAAAGAGACTGCTGGTCTTAAGAAGAACGTCCACGCTCTGATTGATGTTGCCGACGAATACCATCGAAGCGCTGGCAGCCTTTTCTTCCTTGCCACGGGCAAAGGACCCAGACGCCATGTAGTCCTTCATGATCTGGATGCCGTCTTTGTCTTTGAAGTTAATCCCAGCCACTTCATCGAAGGCGACGCAGTCCCACAGACCGACGAGGCCAACCTGTTTTCGCGCCATGTTATAGAACAGGTTGGCGACAGTGGTTTGGCCACCGGAGACGAGGATACTGTTCGGAGATATCTCTTTGAACAGATGGGACTTACCGGTACTTCTCGGTCCCAGCTCACACAGGTTAAAGTTGTTCTCTACCAGCGGAATCATACGTGCCAGAAGCAGCCACTTCTCACGCTCAGCCAGTGTATCCGGTTCCATGCCGATGGAGCGGAGCAGGACATCTATCCACTCTTCCTTAGTGAATGCCTTCCGGCCTTCCTTCAGCTCATTGATATCCACATGGGGCATCTGGATCGGAGTCAGCTTCCGAATCAGAATGGGATTGCCGTTCTTCTTATCCTCCTCGATGTATTCGTAGTCCAGCTGCACGATACACCAGATACCGCCGCAGAGCAGCCGGTCATACTTCTCCGGATACTCATCAGAGATCGGCACGGTCTTCAGACCGAGGTTGGAGAACTCGGCCTCATAGACATCACGCTTGATATTCAGGCTGACAGTGATCTTGTCGATGACGGTATAGCTGCCGCGAGAACGGAGGACAGAGAGTATTTTCTGCGCTTCATCCGGACGCACAAAGTTATCCGCCAGAATACGCTTAACATTCTCTACTCCCCGTTCGATGACCTCTTCATCATCGGAGCTGCAATACTGCCCCAGAAGGAACTCAAGGACATAGACGGGAACGTTGGCCCCTTCCTTGATTTTCTTTGTAAGGTCTTTCCGGACAATCTTCCCGTCGAAATGCTCGCGGAGCTCGCCCTTGATGATTTCACGGGTATCCATCGTACCCTCTATGAGCTGATCCATGATGTTCCTCCTTAGCCGAAGAAGTCGAATTCATCCACCGCAAACGCGATGTCGATCTGAAACTCTTCACGCTGTACTTGCAGGCCATTCTCGTCAGCGATGACGAGATAATAGGTCTCGGTGTTGCTGTATTTAAGCGACTTCAGGTTGAAGCTGCACCGGAAGGTACGGTCCTGACCGTTATCGCTGGTCTTGTCAGCGATGATCTTCTGGATATCGCTAATCGGCTTTCCGGCGCTGTCCGTAAAGTACAGCTGATAGGTCGCTGCCTCCCGATTACCGCCGACAGGGTCTTTCTGATAGAAGTTCAGGGAGAAGATCATATTGCTGATCTTCCGGTTGGCGGAGAGCAGGCTGATCTCCACTGGCTTCGTGTCGTACTTGCTCTTGTTACGCTTGTATTCCTTGCTCTGGTTCCGCAGGAAGTGATACTCGATTACCGGCACGACCATTTCCTGCAGGCTGATACCGCCATGCACGAAGTTCAGGCCGCCACCCTTCATCTTGATCCGGATGCTTTCTCTCGGAGCGAAGGCATCATAGGCCGTATCGCCGCCGAGGAACTTCACTGGCAGCAGGTACTGCGGCTGTGCGCCTTTCTGCATGATGGCATAGCGCCGTCCGATCTCAACGTCCTGATCGCTCTCGGTAGTCTTGTCCACCTTGTCGTCCTCGGTGAGGGGACTATGGGTGTACAGGAAGCCATGATCGGATGTGATAATGATATTCGCGCCGCCCCATTCATTGGCGATGATGCGGACCATGTTCTTCAGTTCTTCGATGGCTGTATCACAAGCAGTGAAGATAGAACTCTCCAGATGACCGGCCTCGTCAATGGTATCGTGGTAGATATAGACCACATTCATGCCTTTGATGAGCGACTGCCGGTCGGCACGCTTCATGCCAATGATATCTTTATATTTCAGAGCCACGCTGGCAGAGTCAGCTGCTTTCAGGAGCTTATCCCGGTTAGGAGCCTCAGTGGACTGGCCGTCTGCCAGCACCGCCAGCCGTTCCGTTTTACCGGACTTCAGCTCGACGGATAATGCCTTGCTCGGCAGCAACGCCGCCATGCCAAACTTTGTGATTGTCGGGAAGATGCCCTGCATGGACTTCAGATCCACCTTGGCCTGCGTTTCCCGCTGCAGCTGTTCCGCGAGGGAGGCCGCCACTTCATAGCGCATGGCATCGGAGATAATGACATACACTTTATTGTCGGAAGCCGCCACCTGTCGACGATAGAAATCCGTCTGTTGTGGCACTTCCAATACCCGGCCATACTCGCGCAGGTTGTCCGCGCAGGCATCCGACCAGTTGTTGCCCAGCTGGCCAAGGAACCAGGTCACATAGAGACCCTCGACCTTCTCCATCACGTGGGTGAAGAGATCGGAAAGCTCCTCGTGGTAATTCTTCAGGCTCTCGGAATAGCTCTTATGGAACTCCCGGTAATAGGTATCCATGATGTAGTATTCCGTCGTATATTCCTTCCAGACCTTCGCTGGCTCCACAGTATGGAATCCGGCAGAGTGCTCCTTGAAGAAGGCCTGCATCTTAGCTACCTGCAGGATGCCTTCATAATAGTTCTTCATGCCCTCGTACCAGACGCAGGTACGGCGCTTCTCCACGGTCTGGGTGATTGTATCCACGTCAATGATGTGATCGCTGATCTCAGTCATTAGTTTCACGAGGATGACTTCATTGACACACGGGAAAACCTCTGTATCAACCAGATCGGCCACCTGCAGCTTCATGAATCGCTGTGGGAGCTTCAACTCGTCCTCCACGTAAGCCGCGATCTCATAGATGTCCTTGGCATCCTCACTGTGCATCCAATCGGAAACGAAGTCATAGCAATAAGCCTGATGCGCAGAGGAAATAAACATCTGGAGTCCAGCAAGGAACTCCTGACGCATCGTCCGGGTGGAGGCCGTCAGCAGTATATGAGTGGCCAACTGCGCAGGGTCAGTATCCATGTCCTGATACCCGGTACCCTGCGCCACCATCCGCCAGAAGGCCTCGTCGATACCGTAGTTCACGAACTCCGTGTAAACAGGATTACTGTCTTTCAAAAGCCCCGCTTGCAACACGGTCTTGATGATCGCATTCGGCTTGGCATCCTTCAAACCGGCCAGTGCTGCCATGATCGCCATCTGCAGCTGTGCAGGGGTGGTAGGCGTGGCTGCCTGAGAGGACACCTTATTCCTGCGGGCCTGCGCATTGAAGAACTTCCGATACTGTTTGAAGCCGCGACGAAGCGCAGGAGTTTGCGGGATGCCCATTTCGTCCATCCACATGGAAACCAAATCGGCACGAAACTCCTCACCGTACAGCTCCATGTCAAGCAGCCAGTTATCCTCGTCGGACTCGTAAGCGAAGGGCCGGTACACCAGATAGTTACCGGTAGGATCATCTACGGCCAGCAACTTTTTTACGTAGAAGTTGTTGGAACCAGTGAGCGCGACGACCTTAGCCCCGCTCAACATGATCTCATCCAGCTTGTCCGAAAACTCCGCATCCTCATCGATCCAGACAACGATCCGGCGTTTATAGAACTCCGGCAGCGGTGCCGCGAATCTGCGATTTAAGTCCTGTATGATTTTTTCAGAATCCATCTGCATCCCTCCTGAAGAAATCACTTATCTCCCTTTAATGTATATCTTACGTACCTTCCATCAGGCGTTTTCCAAGTGATCATGCCATTTGAGATTCTTCCAGCGACGAAAGTAGCCGCCGTGGAAAGGCTGTTAAATGTAACATCCTGTAATAATATACCCTGTGAATCAATAATTGATGGATCTTTGATCTTCTCCATAACTATTTCAGATGGCTTGAATGAGGCGCTGAAGTTCAAATTGATCCGACTTCCTTTTTTCACAGTTACTTTACCATCCAGATAAGTTGCTTTAGCATCGAAAAGATCATCTCTGGAGATGGTATGCAGTTCTAATTTCATATGAATATCCTCCCTTAGATTTTAGATAGAACATCCTTAAATATTGCGTAATTAGCTTTGACACCTTTATCCAAATCCATCTTGATCATCTGGTCAGCAAGATGATGGATTTTTTCTTCATAGACTCTAATCTCATTAGCTTGTGCCTGTAGCAAGGACAACTGCTTAGAAATCTTTACCCGTTCAGAAGTAGATGCGCCATTCATACGTTGCTCCAAATCAGCAATTGCTGTCCTATACCGGGATTGTTGTTCATGGACATAGTCCGTTCGGATGCGTGCGATGGTGTCGGGCTGATAGCGGTGCATGTAAATAAGACATTTGAAGCCGTTCTTCTTACCACTGTCAAAAAGCCAGTAGATCGGACGCTTTTGATAGACCTTCAAATGATCTGCATAGAAATCATTGATAAAATAGTTGCGGATAACCTCACGAGAGGACCCCTTGCCACCAAGAGCGTCGGCCACAAATCGAAGATTCTCTTCCAGGGAATTCTTCCCAAACACTGCCTCAACAAATCTCACAAATCGACCGACAACATCGTCTTCAAAATACTCATCATCACATATTGGCAAAATAGCATCTTTATCCGGCTGGAATGACACAAACTTAGTTGCGTCCCACTCTCCACCAGCATAAACAAGCCCCGGAACATCCAACGAATATCGTCCAAACATACAGCCGACTGCATACGAAATGAAGCTGCGGATTTCTCGTTGTAAATCTGCTTTCCTTAGAGTGATTTCACTGTTATCTACTTCCGGCCTTAATTCATTTTCAAGGCCATAGACATCAATAAATACTCGATTGAGCTCTTCTTCATTTCTTTTGAGTCTTTGGAAACGTTCTTCGGCAGTGTTTTGGTAATGTTCAAAAGCGTGCTCTATTGTGATGGATTTACCATCGGTTGTAGCAATACGCGCAGCAGTAATAAATGGGTGTTCTTTAAAATCCCATGATGTTTCAAAAGAATCCCATTCCGCCTTTGCAATTCTGACATTCTCTTCGCAGAGAGTATTAATCCTTTCTGTATTATCAGCAGATTCAATTATTGGTAATGACGCAACATGTCCTGCCTCAAAATTCATTGTTGGCGCAATGATCGAAAGAATACTCATAGCAACTTTCGAATTAATGAATCCAAAGTCATAAAACATCCTTTTGCTGTCTTTATAGAAAATGCAACAACCAGCAACATCAAATACAAAACCTGCCGGATAGTATCTGAATGCAATGTTTCCAGTTGAAACTTTAGACCAGCTTAAGCATGGTTTAAAGTATTCACTTATGCTCTTTATTGTCCGAGTTGCACTTTTATAAAGAGACGTTGCATAGGCTTTAACCTCAGCGCCATCGTTCTCATAATTAATTACATATTCGATGTTCCCGTACCATTTTCTATAGCTCCCGCCTTTATTATACGGGTACCACTTTTTTGCTATTGCTAACGCTTCTTCTGCATTTCGACAGTCGCGTCCAATTTTGCTGCTTTCCACCTCAAACCATAAGCGAAGAAATCTATTGTTATCAGAGGTTGCCATTCCTTGTCGAGTATCACCGTACGATTTAAGCCTTTTACCAACAGAAAAATCGTTAATCAATGCATCGCTGACCCAATAAGCAATCGGGGATGCAGGCAAACGATCAAAGGAACTCTGCTTTGAATAATAACGAGTTCCTTCATCGAAGTACCCTTGCTCTTTCTCTTTTTCTCCAGATTGAGAGACAAGCCGCGAATAAACGCCCCTATACTCTGAAACATGAGCCTTTCTTAAAGCAAACGCAGTTGTTTGAACTACCTCACCAGCGATCTCGTCAAAAGCCCTTGCTCCAAGATGAGCCATTGACACGATATCATTATTCAAAATCTTTTTTCGCAGTTTCTCATATCCAGACAAGAACATCCAAGAATGCTGGGTGATCATAGCTTGTAAACCATTACGGATGATAAAAGCATTGCATCTTTCAATAAATACTGCAAACAAGTCATATTTGCTATCGGGATACTCTGCTTTAACGTAATCAGTAAGTTTTGAACTCATGCCATTACCTCCCATGTAAGGAGGATTTGTTACAACGACATGATATTTCTGAGTTAGCGCAATCGCTTGATCTATTAATTGAGAAACGGCAGGCGAAACCAACGCATGCCATAATGACAGCGTTGTATTCTGAGTTTCGTTTGTTTTCCATTCCTCTTTCAATCCATTATAATCATAGTTTTCGATTCGTAGAATTGATCCGTATTCTTTAGCATCATCAAAAACATCCATCAAGTATTCCAAGATGTGTTGATGATCCTTGGATAACTGATATTCGCTTTTAGCGTGTTGATAATCGCCCCTGATGTTATTCGTTTCATGAATAGAATACACATGCGGCTGCACCTGTCTGGTGAAGAAACGTCGATCATACTGCCGCGCTTTCATCATTACAGCGAAATAAGATAGTTGAGCTGCACGGTCGTCAATATCGAGACCCCACAAGTTTTTCTCGACAATCTTTACAGCAGCCTCGCGTGCTGTATAGCCGTAATCCTCATAAATTCGAACAAGCACATCAAAGAGAACACAGAGTATGTGGCCCGAACCCATACAAGGATCAATGACACGGATTTCCTCCGGTTTCAGGGCAGCATATTCCTTCCGGATGGTGTCAAGCTGTGCCTGTACCTCTGGTTCCTGCTTGGCCTCGTCCAGATAATATTTCCACTCGGACTTCAGTGCATCATTCGGATGTCCTTCCAGCCATAGACGACCGAGGCTGTTTTCGACCATGTAATGGACGATCCAGTCCGGAGTGAAAAGCTGTGTGGCCGCAGGGATGTTCTCCTTGGAGATTTTGATGTTTTTCTTCAGATCGGCGAACACTTTATCTTTCGGCTCGGTATTGTAATACTGATACAGCCAGCCAATGATCTGTACCTGATCCGTCCAGTCTTCCTCCGGGATGGTGGTGACCATCTGTTCAATCACGCTGCCCTCGCGGAGAAGATAATCGGGGAGGAGGAGCTCGGTGTAGTCCTCAATCCGCTGGAACATTCCCGGCAGGATGCTGTTCAGGGCATTGCACTGCACGATCAGCAGATACTTGAAAAGCTCCTCGCTCTTGTTCGCGCTCTCCATTTCATAAACCTTGTTCATGTCCAGGCCGTCCAGTTCCAGATGGATGGCCTCGGCAAGGATCTGCGGCTTGAACTCACCGGCGTCATTGGTAAACACGCGGATGTGGGAGGGCAGGTAGCCGTTGACCTCCATGAAGCGCAGCGCGGCAAAACGGTTAAACCACGTGTAGGCTACTTCCTCCATGACCTGCTCGTAGCCCTTTGTCTTGATGTTGCGGATCAGCGCCTGCCGCTGCCGCTTCTCAGCCTGCGACAGCAGATGGCCGTTCACGCTTTCGGCGTTCGGGTCACCGGCATCCTTCGCGGTGATTCCATATATCATGGCACGCTGGGAGACGCGCTCGATCAGCTCACGCCTTGCCCAGACTGCATATTTCTTAATCGCATTCTTATCCATAATGCCCTCCATCTATTAGAATTCTGTTACCTTTCCAGTGCCCGTTTGTATGTCATACGTCCAGATCGTTCCAGTCGGGCTTACAAAGACGCTCTTTTTAGATACTTCCTGTACTGTTAACTCACAGAATCTATCCCGATGTAATTTGTAATTCCTTACAAACACTTCAGCGCATTCTTTATAATCCAAGTCAGCCGGTGAGTATAAGCCCATCGGTACGTCTTGATATGAGAGTTCTCCTTTTACATGGCTTAAACTGATTAGCTTAGCGTTACCATCATCACCTTTTCCTGCAATTAAAGCACAATATGTCATGTTCCTTATGGCATCTAAACCGAGAGCATCCACTTTGGAATAAAACTCCCTAAGTATTGTCAGAATAGTCTCAACCGTCTGATTGCCAGAAGGCTTTTTACTACTCTCGATCTCAACTACTTTTTCTATTGCCGCATTACCAGCAGACGCCACAGCAAGGTGATCATTTATCACTTGAATCTTTGTTGCATCATCGGATATCAAAGATCCTTCTTTTGTCGAAAGCCGCCTATCTCCACAGAGGATGAGATGTTTCGGCTCAGCAACCCCAAAAATAACGCTCATTAGGTTCCTCCGTTAGTTCAGCTTGATGCCGTCGCATCCTTTCAGCAGCTGTTTCATGTTTGCACGGATTTTCTCAATGTAAGTGTCGATCTCTTCCTCGGTCTTCAGGGTCTTCGCCGGGAACATCGCCTGACGGTGGATAGCCTTGATGACTTCCTTCTTAGGAGGAGCGGGAGGCGTATTACCACCACCCGGAGGCGTGACAGGCGGTTTCACCGGAGGATTCACGATGGCCTCGATACGGCTGACGGTATCATCTTTGTACTGCCAGATTGGCGGCACCAGACCGTCCAGCAAGGCAAGCGTCTGGTAAGACGCGATCTGCTGTTTCTTCTGGGTGAAGTAATTGTCCGCCGTGTTGGAGATGTTTCTGGCTGCACCGTTGTCACCGGCCAGCGTATGGATTTCTTCCATGCACTGACGAACGATCTCCAACAGTTCATCGCGCTTGGCATCCAGCATCTTACCGTGAGAGGCCTTGACCTTCGCCATGAGGTCGTTCAGCTCCGGAATGCGATCATACTGGAACTTGCCTCCGGTGGGCATCATGGTGATCAGGCGTATCCGATTCAGCGCCTGATGGGCTTCATCGTCCTTGGCGATATAGTCGCGGTCGACGGCAAGATCCCGCTCGTACTGCACGGCAGCATCAAACAGGGTAACGCGGGTCTTGAAGAACTCCTCGACCTCCTGCAGCTCATCACGCATATCGTAGAGGGTATCCTCACGGTCGATGACCCGCTGGATCAGAGCCGTGTTGTCCTTCTGCTGGGAAAGGACATCCTTAATCAGCGCGATGGCCTGCTTGACCTTGCCCTGATCCGGATACTTGTGGCCTTCATAACGGGCATCCAGCTTGGTGTAATGTTCCAACTCGCCGTTGAACTTCTCCACGATGTGGGCGATCAGGCCGTCCTCATCCTCTGGCACATCCATCTCATCGAAGAAGTCGCGCAGGAAGTCACGGACTTCCCGGATCTTCTGGATGGACACAACCTGCCGTTTGGAGATGGAGGTCTTACCGATCTCGCTCTTTTTCCGGAGCATATCCGGGAGCTTGGGATCGCTGGGCTGGATGGTCGCGCCGCCGTACTTGATGGTGACCTTCTGGTCATAGATCAGCATGGCCACGACCGCTGCAATATCGATCTCGCGCCAGCCATAGGGCTTCTTCTGGAAGCGATCCTGCAGGTCGGACATGGTGGTCGGTAGATTCTGGTTGAACTGAATCTCCAGATACTTTTCCACCTTGGCGGCTGCATCACGGTTGGGCTCCGTGCCCGGAATATACTGCTCCTCACCGTGGAGGATCTTATAAATATCGGCGTCGGTCTCAGCAAACTTGGTGATCAGGCCGAGGTCACTGTACACATGGGCAACGAGATACTCCAGAGCCTGGTCGATCTTACTCTTGGCATCGCCGCCCTTGATCTCGATGTGTTCGCCGTCCACATAGAACTCAGCTTCCGCGATAGCCTTCTTCAGGTCATCGGCTGCAGTCAGCTCATACTTTCCAGCCTCATCCTGCTGGTCGCGGATAATGTCCTGCACGGACTTCGGCAGCTGCGCCACGTTGCGCTGCTTCACGTACTTACGGATCTTCATGGCGCTTTCGAGGGACTCGTAGTACGGATTCTCCGCCAGCACTACAATGGCCTGCCCAGAGGACTCCGCCATCAGCCGCAGCTCGTTTTTCTCAGTTGGATCGGTGGCCACGGTCAGGACGCGCAGCATCATGCCGCCGGTCAATGCACCGACCGCCTGCCCGTCCACCATTTGATCGAAGGCAAAGTCATACTTGCCATAGCGGAACTTCTTTGTGGTATAGATGTCCGCAAAAATCATCTGCGCGATACGGCCCACGATGTCTGCCGTCGCCACAGGGGTATTCTTAATTTCACGCTGGATGTCCTGTTCCTCGTCGGTCAGGAAGTTGTATGTATCTCCGGTGCGCCCAATGTAATTCTGACTCATCAGGCGGTCCAAAGAGCCGCGCACCTGCTCGCGCATGGTGATCTTATCAAGCCGGATGTCGTCCGCCATAAGGATGACGATGTTGTCCAGATTCGCCTTCACATCGTCCACGTAGCGGACCAGATACAGGAGCTTCAGCACGTCCACGTCCTGCGGCTCGATGCCGTTGCCGTCGATGGCGGCACGCTCGCAGCGCTCGATTACGCGCCGGATGGAGCTGTCGAGGAAGGTGTGGACAGTATCATAGAAGAGGTAGAACGGAGCCAGTGCGTACTCGTCCTTGCCCTCGATCTTCTGGGCGGCTTCTTGGAAACCAGAAAGCATAGACCGCTCACCACCGGAAAGATGCTTGCCGGAATTGCCGTGCTTCCGGATCTCAGCAAAGACCTTCTGCATGAGGATGAACTGATATGGTACGAATGGGAAGTTCCGCGCAAACTCACCCGCACCGGAATATCCCTTGATGTCCAGAATGGCATCGGTGAAGGAGAATAGGTTCCGCAGTACGGAGTCGTTAGCAACGTATACTTGCTCCAGCCCGCGCTCGGCCTCATCCGTCTTCAGAAGGATACGCTTCTGGATAACCTCATCCGCAGAGGAGGAGGACAGGGACAGACGAGTCTTGAACCGGGCCTGAATACGGGAGAACTCATTCTCGCGCGCTTTGATGATCTCGTCGATAGCTTCCTGTCCGGTGCAGACCACCCAGACCTTACCCATGCACTCGCTGCCGATCTTCTCCACGAGAGACTGCAGATTGATGAGCAGGTCGGTATCGCCGCCGACGTACTGACCGACCTCGTCGATCATGAACAGGAGCCTGAAATCCTTCGGCTGGCTGTCCACATATTCCTTGATCTCGGAAACGAGCTGAGCGATGGAGGTCTCGACAGTCTCGGTTCCATTGAACCAGTTGCTGGCAGCCTGTTCGCTCATGCCGAGCACTTCCTGCAGGGTGGCAACAATATCATCCTCGAAGAACGCGTAGGCATCACGGGACTCCAGCCAAGACGCGCCGTTCTTCTCCTCGAACACGCGCCGGAATTCCTCGGTCTTGCCCTTCTTGGCAATGAACTGCTCCAACTTGGCGACCTTCAGGTTCTCGCCGTAGAAGCCAAGGTAGTTATAGAACATCTTGGCAAAGACACGCAGTACGGCGGTCTTGTCCTTGTTGATAGAGCCTTCGATGTCGATATTGAAGAGGATCGTATGCGTCTTGCCTCTGGTGGCGCGGTCGATCAGCATGAAGGTTGCCGGATCATCCTCGAACTTAGCCCGGAAGCGCTCCACGGTCTTTATACCCTGAACCTCTTTGTTTTCCAGCAGGTAGGACAGCATTTTCAGGAAGTGAGATTTACCACTTCCGAAGAAGCCGGAAATCCAGACGCCGATATCGGCAGTCTCCTCATTGAAGGATTCGATGTAGTTATTGAAGAAGGTGATGAAGTGCTTCTTCAGTTCTCTGGTGATAACATACTCGTTTAGTTCTTGTACGAGCACGCTGCTCTCATCCTGGTCGACCTTGACGACACCGTTGATCTTACGGTTGATGTCGTCTTTAAACATCGATTGAATTCTCATGTCGCGGCTCCTCCTTATATCACGTTAAACGCCCGGTAGTACGGATTCGGCGTCAGTTTATCAAACAGTTTCACATAGCGGCCATCGAAGGTCCCCGGATACATGACCAGCACCGGCACATCCGAGAAGTAAGGCTGCATTGCATCCAGCAGGGCATGGACCCGGATGAACGGGAAGGCCTCGCCGACGCCGGTGATCAGGATCACGTCTCCCGGCTCATGCGGCTCGTACTGCATCTTACCGATGAACGCTGTGTTGTTTGCCATGCGCTTCATCTGATCCAGCACGAACTGTTTTCCCTTTTTCTCCTCCTGCTGTGCCACCCGGTCCGTGATCCGCTTGTCATCGCAGATGGAGAGAAATACCTTGTACAGGTTGTATTCTATCAGACGGCAGTTCAGGCTCTGGTCGGTCATCAGTTTCTCGGTAAAATGCCGGACAGCCATCTCGTCTTTTGGATCGTAGCAGAAAATCCGGATATTCACTTCGTTACTCAGGCCTTTGCCTTCCAAGAACTCTGGTTCCTGAATCAGAGCCCGGAGGTTATCAAGGCGCTCCATTAAAGAACTCATACGCACGACCTCCTTAGTTCAGGCAGTTGAAGGCCGGAAGCGCAAGCTCCTGCCCGGATGCTCGGATGGCGTTCTCCAGCAGCGGACTGATCAGCACCGGATTCAGATGATCAGCAGTCAGGCTATCCAGATACTCATTTTCCACGAGAATCTTGGCCAGCACCTGCTTCACCTTCGTCACAGTGCTTTCGCTCCATGTGGCGACCCAGTCATCCTGCTCCTGCAAACGCATGAAAAACCCATTCAAATCTATCTTACCAAACGAGGTGTCCAATAATCTGTACTTGGACCCCACGACAGTCAGCATGAAATCCCAGACCAGCCGGTACTGACGCATCATCGCGTAGAGGCATATCTGTTTGGCTACATCACTTGGCTGCGTGGCAATTGCCTGCACCAAGGAATCATCCTCCAGCGATTCGAGCCTTCGGAGACAGGCCAGCGCCATTTTCTTCACGGATTTCTCCGTAGGATACTGGAACAGGTTCTCCTTCATAATCCGGGACACAATCTCGTCGTTGCTGAGTCCTTCGCAGACCAGCTTCGCCGTAGTACGCACTTCGTAGAACAGAAACTGCTCCCGTGTGATCGCGGCGTTATATGGGCTGGCATCGCGCAGGGCGATTTTGTCTTTTTCAAGCATTTATGTTTATCCTCCTTCGAGGGATTACATCTCACTTCGAGAGATGCCATTTATACGTAGGTAGCATTAGTCCTCATCAACCATTTCCATGATGTCACAAACATCACACTGCAGAGCAGTACAAATCTTTTCGATGATCTCAGTATTAACGTTCTCATTCTTTCCAAGCTTTGTTATGGAGGCTGCACTGATACCAGCAGCCTTCTGAAGATCCTTTTTCTTCATGTCTTTATCGATTAACAACTTCCATAGCTTCTTGTAACTGATGGCCATGACCAACCTCCGATTTCTTCGAAAATGAAGCAAAGTTCGCCCAACGGATGTATTATAGCAAAAAAAGCCTCATTTATCAATAGAAATTCCTGAGATGACAGGATTTTTTATCGGCATCTTAAAAAAAGAGGCCAATGAAAACTCATCGACCTCTCCATAATCACATATACTCTACTACAGTAGTCTGCATTCAATATTTTTCAGCTCTCTTCAACCTGTGACTCAGTTAAAGTTGAATTTGATTCTTCTGTCACTGCAACAGACGATCCGGCAGGCTCCGGCTTCCGGAACAACCTTCCAATACAAAGGCATACCTCCATCTTCACGTCCTCAACCGGAATTACATCATATCCCTTGGCAGCGTATCCGTCGAACACATCCAGCAGATTGTCAAGGACTGCCGTCCCCAGTTGGGAACAAGCACTCTTGGTCATCTTCCTGCCGACTGTCTCTGCACGCTTATAGCCACTGCAGTAACCTGATACATAATCTTCACTGAACTGATCGATCATTGTTGTCGTCCTCCTTTTTAAACGGCCAGTCGTTCAGGCACTCTTCGTACAGAACTGTCGGAAGATGCGCTTCCAGCCAGGCCTTTGCTTCATTTTCTGAAATCATTCGATGCTGTGTTCGCTGTCGTGTCACTCGCGGCGAAAAGATCTTCCATACAGGAGTGGAATATCCCATTGTCCTCTTCAAAAGGAAGTCACCGCTACCATTCAAAACTGATATCAATGTCTCTTCCAGAAAGCATCCCTTCCTGTTTGCAGACCAATATGCAATCACCTGCGGATACAGGTGTTGCCGACCATTTGCACAATACACTCTGCTCATAACAAGGCCTCCTTAAAAATCTATGTTTGGCAAGCGCCGCTCCTTTCCCGGCGGAACATTTTCGTCGTCTTCGTCGTCTTCAATCAGCGTTTTGGAGCGACGGCCTAACAGGATGAGCTCCTGCTGTGCCTGCTCCCGGTTCTCAACAGAAAGCTCACGTTCACGCAGCGCCTCCTGAAGCTCGGCAGCTTCGTCAATCATCTGATTCGCCTTCTTGAAAAGGTGACGATTTACAGACTGGCCGGACTCGCCGCGCTTTATGTCTCGCTCTGCCTTATAGTCGGCATCGACCTTGGCACGTTCAAAATCCGTTGTATCCAGGTCGTCCATGTCCCCCCAGCCGCGATTTCGCATCATTGACGAAAATATCTTATTCAATCCGACAAAGAACTTGGCATCAATCTCATTGCCGCACCACTTTCCGTCTTCGTCCCTTGCGTATCCGATCCGGTGCAGGTGACGGTCAATCTGTGATACGTCTGTTATGTCCTCCGGGGGAACTCCCTCGTCAAAATGCTCGGCACTCATAACGACGTTCTCATCGCGGAAGATACGTGGGTAGTATTCACACAAACAATCCCAGGAATCCTTATAAAACTTATTATATGTTTCGTCGTTCCAGGCAGCGCATACTTCATACGGAGGATTGATGATCATAGCAAATCCGGGAACTGCGTTTGACCGGCTTTTCCTCTGTCGCGTAGTCCCGTCCTTCATATGTACCGTCACGAACTCCGCTTCGGCCTCCATCGTGTCCGCGCACTCCGAACCCTTCCGGAAGCCTTCGTAGCGATTGAAATGTGAACGACGCCTGTCAAGCGTCTGACTTTTGCTGGCACGTTCGTACCCGGCTTCCATCGCAGCCTTCCGCAGATTCATGCGGTGCTTCGAAGTCGGCGACGGCTCGCCGATAGTCAGTCCCTTGATCTGGATTGCACATTTCCATCCCATTTGCATCACTTCCTTTCCGGCTTCGCAGTTTGCCACATGGAGCGAAATGATATCGCTCCACATGACAAGCTCGCCTTATCTCAGTGATAAGTCCTCTGGGATAGGCGAGCTATCCATTCGTCCTCCTGCCGTCAGCTCCCTCTTCAGGAACTACGTTCCCGGGCCGGGCGGCATCCTTCCTTTTCTATAAATCATCATTCCCGGTAGGAGCATCAGCGTTATATCCCCATGTGCAGTTACCGGATTTCATATCTTCCAGACAGTGAGACAAGTAAACATATACCGTCTCCTCACTCCCCGGATAAAAAACCATTTTTGCATATTTGACGAATTCTAACGCATCAGCGATTTCCTCTTGTCGCTGCGCCTCGGCTTCACGTTGGTCTTCCAGCTTTTTTGCAAGGCGGGCTTCTTTACGGATTTTCGCAAGTCTTAACGCCAGTTTGTCAGCGTCTCTTGTGATATCTTTACTCGATTTCGCCATTCTGATAACCTCCATCCTTATACGTTCAAGAAGAGATGTGTCTGTCTTTCATCTTAAAACAACGTTAGTAAAGTTAGCGTGTTTCAGAGAGAATCCTTCGTACACGATTTCATTCTTCCAGTCATTTGATTTCCATCATACAGATAGAAATAACATTTATTACATTTCTATCTTTTTGATACGCTCATTGATTCATGAGCACTGAGGCTTATTTGTAGAAAAACTTTATGTTAGTTAGATGTACCTGAGAATTATCAATTACTATCATTTGGCAAATTCTCATCTGTATAATGCTTAATTGTGTCATTCTCTATCTTATCCAACATAACGTTGGTAATATCCAGATATGACTGTAAACGCGCTTGAGCCTCTGGCGTTCGAGGATCATACTGGCCAGGTTTCAGCACCATCCTGTTTTCAAGTGCCGCATGACAACTTCCACAAACCGAAATGATGTCACGGATATCTTCGTGCCCCAGCCGGTCATACGTCAAATGGTGTGTCTGCAATCCATTCCGGCATGTGAAACCTGGGCGGCCGCAAAACACACAGCGGTTTCCATCAAGCTCACGCCGGCGCTGTTTTAGCGCTGTCCATTCATCGGACTCATAGTCAACGTGCTTTTTATATTTTTTGCTATGATTGCTGTAATCGGAAGTGCTCATTACAATTTCCTCCATAATCATTTTCTATAAATAAAAAAGCGGCAAACAGAAAGCACTCAATGCTCTCTGTTCACCGCTTCGCCGTTTCGGATCTAAGCCTTGCTACATCACTTTGGGCCAGAGGTACATGTGATGAAACCCTCCGCTGCCGTCTGTATCTTTCCCGGCCTGGTGGCAGCAAATTGGCCGACCGGATCATCAGATATTTTTCATGAACATTTACTATTCATTTTTGTATATATTATACTACTTTTCCCTTAAAAGATCAACAGATCGGATGTTCGAACATGGTTGTAACACGATGCAAATCCGCTCTCAGTCTTACTTTATAGAGGGAAAAAATTTTTTGAGTATTTTACACTTCCGACACATATTATTCATTCCAAAAGGCTCAGTATTCTTTTCACCAAAAACTCATCAGCATAATCTTCAAAATATGACGCGCTCGCTTTCATATCTTTTTTCCTGATGTTCGTCATCTTGTGTATGCCCGTCCAGTTGAATGTACGTCCTGAAGTAATAAGCTGCTTTGCGGCCCAAACCACCTCACGAGCCCAGTACTGTTCCTGTGTTTCGGCATACTTTTCGATCTCTGCGCGGCAGAGAGGCATCTTATTAAATCGCTGATCCGGATAATTCAGAACAGTCGAAACACTTCTGACATTAACCCGCCGTGGCCTTTCGTCAGCAATACCCCATATCTTTTGGGTTGCCTTCCGAACAGCAGGGAGCATCTCCAAATCCATCTGTTCCCAATCGTATGATTTCACGCCTCCTCGATTGACTCGAACCTTATTTGGATTGCCTTTCGGATATCGCCCCTCGCCAACGGGCTTCACCACATTAAGTGGAGCATTCATACGCCTTGCTATCTCAGGATACTTCAGACCCTGATCATGCAATTCTCGGACCTTTGCATCAAACGCATCTTTGTGGCTGACTATTGGAACATTCATAGCCGCCAAGTCCTTCGGCATTATCTGAAGAAGATGTGCCATCATACAGATTTCCACAAAAGATGTACGCTTGTTACAGAGCAGTTTCTGTAAGGCCCAAGGCTTCGTCAGTCGATTCCCGGGCAAATCTCTATAGTATGAATCAAAGTCAGAGAACAGCTTTGACATATGCCGTTGTTCGCCTCGGGGAGACGAATAGTCCGACTCCGCAATCACAGATTGAAGATATTCACCTGCCGTCCCTTCTGATATAAGGTCTACCGGCTGCATCACCATGGCGTAAACATATATTGCCAGATTCCGCTCTGATCGTATTTCAGAGTATACGATGTTCTGTTCACTGTATGATTTTTCCGCTGTAATCAACGATGGGGTCGCTTTGCTTTTTATCGGAATAGTACTGTCATAGAGACGACAGAGATGCTTGGGACAGATGTTCATTCCAAAAATCTGATGCATTCTGTGCCAGTACGTTTCACCGTATCTTTCTCTGTCAACTTTTACGCAGACAGGGCAATACCGTAAATACCGGCCATTCTTTTTCCATTTGTTCTGTGGTAAAAGATTGTGATAATTTCCTTTGCCCAAAAGCAAAGCGCTATATGCAGCAAGGCGACGGTCATGTGGAAGGAACCGGCCATAGACAGGAAACATGGTATGATCCATAACAATACGTCTCATGCCTGTATTCTTTTCCAGCAGTTGGTATATCTCCGGCTTGTAATCGTTCAAAAACTCTATGTTCGGCAGATTCCAGGTGTTCATAAAAATATCTTCGGCAGCACATACATACCCCAGATAACCAGACTTCGCACAATATCGTGCAAGCAGGCTGTAGACCAACTCATCCGGATACGGCTCCGGGAAATACCCAATCATACGGCAATCTCCTCCAGCAAATTGTGCTGTATAAGGAGATCCGACATGCTTGTTCCTTCACTTTTAGCTTTATGGGCAAGCGACACAATCAAAGCCTCATCAGTCTCAACCTTTTCAGGCTCTTTTTCCGACTTTTTCTTTCTGGACTTATTGCTGCGGACAGTACTCGAACCTGGTAGTGGTTCCACTGCCAGATAACCATGCAGCATCGTCAGCCTTTGCCTGTATGCTTCCTCCAGCGATTGAAGATCCAGCGACTCTGAAGCGCTGAGTATAGCAATCTCCTGAGCATCATGCACCAGGGCGACCAGAAGTGCTACAATCCCTTTCGTATGCTCATACAGCCAAGACAGCATGGTTTCTGTCATCTCCGTTGTATGTCGAACATATCTGTACGAAAAAAGCAGCCTGCACATCTCACAGAAGAAATCGTCAAACGGAAGTGCACCATAGGTCAGGCCCAGCGACCGGCGAGCCAGCTGCATTGCTTGCTCAAAAAAAACAGCACTCTCAGGGGTTCCGACCATACAGATGGAAATGCCACTGGTATTGATAAGCTGCGTTAGCATGCCTACCAGACTACGCCCGTTTCGGCTGTTCACCACATTCTGGATTTCATCCACGATGAGCATGCCGATATGATTCAACGCCACCTGAGAGACAGAGCCTATCAGCATATCCGTTGTGGACCTGGCCCTCAGTGCCGACTCATAGTACCGGGTGCCAATGGATTCATCCACCTTACGGAGGATTTCCAGAAGGAGCCCCTTCACAGAACTGTCAAAGGGGCACTGTACTGTGACGCAGGGAATGACCTTGCAGAAAGGTCTTTCAGATATAATGACCTTGTTGCCGGTAATCATCGAGATAGAGCGCTCTATCGCAGAACTCTTCCCAATACCCGACTCTCCGATGATTGTAAAACTGTCAGCGCCTCCGATGATTCCACGGGACTCCGTAGCCTGGCCAACTATAGCTTTGTGGTTTTCATTCTGCTGTATAACAGACAGCTTCGTGCCTTTCTTCTGTAATGCACGCATCAGGGCAATATACAGCTTTTCATAAATCTCTATCGACATAGGAGCAGGGATATATACCTTGTACAGTTCCGACAGGGTAAGCAGACGCTTGGTGTTATCTGCGTAAATGATAGATGGATCATAATCAGGAAGGACCGACATAGCCTTTACCAGATTCTCTCCGGAGAGCATTTTCGGCAAAGCGGATGGAAGGTTTCTCAGTTCAATCGACATTCACGACGCCCCCTTTCACCAAATCGAAATGTGTACGGGTACGCTCCCTTGACCGGTTTCTCCGAACATCTTTTATACTCGTCACCTGGTTCTGTGTTGCCAGCTGTGCAATCGTCTGTATATGGCTTGCCAAATCCACCTTGGCCTGAAGATTATCCGCTGCGACAGACTTGACCAGTTCCTTTTTCTGCCCCATCAGCGATTCTACTTCCGCCAGAGGCTTGTCCCTGTATCTGGATTCAATCAGCTCAAACGGGATGTACTGGCCGTCCCGAAGCAGCCATACCTCGGAGACATTATCCGGATTATAGGCTACCGTTTCAGTGCCACCGCGCAGGTATTCTTCGGTAAAGCCCTCCGCATGATAACGCATCCCATTGACCTTCAGACCTTTGCGGGAGAACTTACCCTCTGTACGGGGCAGCAGTGTCATCATCACAGTCATGTAATCTACATCCATCAGATTAACACTGCTCTGATTGAGACCCCATTCATAAATGGAATTGGCATAGGGCTTGACCTTAGCCTTCAGCATCTCATCGGTATACGGATAATTCTCGATAATCCGCTGGCTGTTGTAGTAGATAACACAGTGGAGGACGATACGCTCAAATTCTTCCATGGTCAGACAGGCGTCTTTCCTGTAGTCATGAACGCCGCGTTCCTGAAAGTCAGGCTCAATCACGCCCTTGCCCTTCAGGTAAGGCTTGAAGCTATCCTGTACAAGATCGAAAAACTTTTCTACTCCACCTTTCAGCTCGGGCCGATACGATGGCAAGTTGATCACTGTCACACCGAGTTCTGCAATCTGTTCAAATGTCTCTGACCTGTATTCGGACCCGGCATCCGTGATAAACACTGCTGGGAGCCTGCCGGCATCCCAGTCTTCCGGCCTAATTCGAACACCGCGCTCCTGGCACCACTGGACTTTATTCGCAAGGATATTTGCCATGAGCGTCTTCACACTGTAGATACCGCCTTCCCACTGGAGGCTGTATCCGACACAGAGTGAGGAGAATCCGTCCACTGCCGCTGTCAGGATAGGTCGTCCGACGAGCCCACCGGCTTCATTCACGAGATAGATATCACATACCGTGGCATCCAGCATCGCCATGCCGACATACGGCATATATTCCTGTATGCCATCCCCGGTCAATGGCCTGTTATTCCGCTCATAGCTCTTGATTCCATCCCGCGAGATATAATAGGTCTGGAGTTTCTTATGCTTCCGATAGAAGTACCGAAACTGGTAGAACGTCGGATGCTCTTCCAACACCCTTCCGTATCCATCCGTATACTTCTCCTTTATCAGCATGGTGTAGGCCTCATTCAGGCTGTTCTTGTTCCGTGTATAGAAGAACTTGTTGAGAGCCCAGCGCATGTTCTTTTCGTCCTGCGTCAAAGCATCATCTTCATAATGCGTCTTCGGGGCCAGTATCGCCACGTTCTGAAATGCCAGATACAGGCACAGATAGTATCGTATCGTCTGTTTGCTGACTTCTTGTTCCTGCGAAATATGGTCAATCATCCGCGTCCGTTCCTTCTTGTCTGACACAAAGGGCAGCACTGCTGCAATCATGGTAAAGCGCTCATGGACAAGCCGCAGCTGCTCGGGCGCCATAACCTGCATCTCCGGAATAACAACATCCGTTTCAGCCAAAAGGTCCTCTTCGGTGCAGGGTTCCAGGCACGAAACCGTGGAGAGATCGGCCCATTCCGGCATTTTCCGTTTGATACAGTCAATAAAGAAGACTCTATCATTCCTAACATCTATAACTCGGAGAATGGTTTCATCATTCCGCAGCAGCATGTTCTTCGACACATCTTTCAATTCTCAGCATTGGACGCCACACTCCCTTCCTGAGCATTCTGCCGGTCACGCAGGAACTTGTTCAGCGTCGGCCTGCTGATCTCCAGCCGACGTGCAAGCTCTCCCTTGGAGATGGCTCTGCTCATGTACGCCTGATACTCCCGTTGGAAGACATCTTCTTTGATGTGCTTCACATGACCGCCTTTGTACTTGCCCTCACGCTTGGCAATGGCAATCCCTTCACGCTGACGCTCCAGCATGTTGGCGCGTTCAAATTCGGCGATAGCGGCAATCATCGTCAGCATCAGCTTCCCGGTTGCAGTACTGGTGTCAATGTTCTCTTTGTTAGAGACCAGATGAACACCTTTCTCCTGCAATTGCTCAGTAATACTAAGCAGGTCCATCGTACTTCTCGCAAGCCTGCTGAAATCATGAATGTAAATGGTATCGCCCTCACGGACGAATTCCATCATATTCTGAAATTCCTTTCGGTCCGTATTTTTGCCTGACACCTTCTCGATGAACCATTTCTCAATTTCATATTTCTCCAGGGCCTCTTTCTGCCTGGCTTCGTTCTGTTCCGCAGTGGAAACACGTACATACGCTACATTCATCGCTCACGCCTCCTTTTCCGCTTCCGTGACAATCTTCCAGTCTGTCACCCCGTTCTTCCGCCAGTAGCCTCTGGAAGCATCCAGCAGCTTCACATTCATGGGCTTCATCAGATGGTCCCTTGAAACACATTCCCGAACACGCAGGGAACCGTCCTGCATCGTAAAAAGAAAATCCGTAGTGTATTCTCCGACATCCAGTCCTTCCAGCAGAACATTACACTCGAATTCCTTCACCTGCTCGTCTGCCTCCAGCCTGTCAGCATACGCAGACTGGATGGGGTCATACGTTCGGCAGATTCCGACACACTTTGACAGTGAACGCTTCTCACAGCGCCCCTTGTAGCCTTTCTTTCTCATAGGCTGCCTCCTTGTTATCTTGCGAATCTGCTACCTTGATTGCAGTATCGGAGAGTTCCCAAATCCGTTCCCAAATTCGAACGTGACGTGCCCAAAAACGTTTCTGGGAGAAAATCTTTCCCAAATCCGTATTTCTGGCAAGTACCGACATACCATAAAGCCTTGATTTATCAGGCATCCGGCGATTTACCCAAATCCGGCTGTTTCCTGAAAATCAATCTCTCTATGTTTTGGGGCACTCTTCATCATCCTCCGCGAGGCACTTTTCTTTATCCTGAAGCGATCTCCAGCGACGATAGAAAACGCCCCATCAGATGACCCCAAATCCGGTCGCGATTGCGTGCTTAAGCAAGCTATCGAAACGGAATATATGCGGCGAAAATGAAGAGAGAAAACGTAACTTTTACACATCAAAAAAGTAGCGAATTCGCAGTAATATCAAGGCTTCCCAGAACTTTGCGGCATATAAAACGCCATCAAATCGCGCCATAATCTCGCGCCGTTACAAATGAAAAGAGCCCTGCATGTTGCATCAGATGTTGATGCTTATGCAAGGCTCGTTTTTTGTTTGGCTATAGGATGGAGCAGTTTGCCTTTTTCAGGCTAATGAGACTGGCCCCAAAATAGATGTTATTATTCCCACTCAATGGTTGCCGGGGGTTTGGGCGAACAGTCGTACAGCACCCTGTTGACGCCGGGGACTTCTGCCAGAATGCGTTCGGTGATGCGGCCGAGCAATGTCCAGCTCAACGGTTCCACAGTGGCGGTCATAGCGTCAACGGTGTTGATGGCGCGTAAAATCACCGGAAATTCAAATGTGCGGGCGCCGTTTTTGACTCCCACAGACTTGAAGTCTGGCACGACAGTGAAATATTGCCATACCTTGCCAGAAAGTCCAGCCTTTTCGAATTCCTCACGGAGGATGGCGTCGGCTTCGCGCACGGCGGCCAGCCGCTCACGGGTAATGGCGCCAAGGCAGCGCACTCCAAGCCCCGGACCGGGGAAAGGCTGGCGGTACACCATGGATGCGGGCAGCCCCAGGGCGAGGCCGCATTGCCGCACTTCATCCTTGAAAAGGTATTTGAGCGGCTCTACCAGTTCAAAATGCATGTCGGCAGGCAGGCCGCCAACATTGTGATGGGCCTTGACGGCTTTCGCTGTCTTTGTGCCGCTTTCGACAATATCGGGATAAATGGTGCCCTGCGCGAGGAAATCAATGCCGGAAAGCTTGCGCGCTTCTTCTTCGAACACGCGGATGAATTCAGCGCCGATGGTTTTGCGCTTCTGTTCAGGATCGGCAACGCCGGCCAGTTTGCCGAGGAAGCGCTCAGAAGCGTCGATATAGGCCAGGTTGGCCTTGAGCTGGTTCTGAAAAACTTCGACGACTTGTTCGCTTTCCCCCTTGCGCATGAGGCCATGATTGACATGAACGCAATACAGCTGAGGGCCTATGGCGCGGATAAGCAGCGCCGCCACCACCGAGCTGTCCACGCCGCCCGAAAGCGCCAGCAGCACCTTGCCATTGCCCACCTGGCGGCGAATCCTTTCCATCTGATCGCTGATGAAATCGGCCATGTTCCAGCCGGGATGGGCTTTGCATACGCCAAACAGGAAGGGGCGCAGCGCCGTCTTCAGGATTTCGTCATCTTCCGGCAGAGTTGCAATAGAGCAGGGCAGAGGGCCGTTGTGATGGTTTACCACCAGCACGGGGACAGAACCATGATACACAAAATCACCGGCTTCCACAGGGACGCCGTTCACGATATTATTGGGGCCGCCATTGATAATGACGCCTTTCAGATTGGGCAGGGCGGCAAGGGCGTCCGCGGAAATATCGTGCGGGTGGATTTCGCTGTACACGCCCAGCGCGCGAATGGCACGGGCCAGGCGGGAATTTTCGGTGGAGCCGAGATCCAGAACGGCAATCATGTCCTGTTTCATATGTATCCTCGTTGATGTTGGACGGATAAAAACGCTGTATCCTGTACGCCTGGCACCGTATCGCGGCGCGACGGATTATTCCCATTCAATGGTGCTCGGCGGTTTGGGCGAGATGTCGTACACGACCCTGTTGACCCCTTTGACTTCATTGATGATGCGCCCGGAGATCCGGGCCATGATTTCACAGGGAAGGCGGGTCCAGTCGGCGGTCATGGCATCGACGCTGTCCACAACGCGCAGCGCGACGACATTATCATAACTGCGGTCGTCGCCCATGACCCCCACCGTGCGCAGCGGCAGCAGCACCGCAAAGCCCTGCCAGACCTTCCGGTACCAGCCGGAGGCCTTCAGCTCGGCCTGAACGATGAGATCGGCCTTGCGAAGAATGTCGAGGCGCTCGCGGGTGACTTCTCCCAGAACCCGGATGGCAAGGCCGGGACCGGGGAAAGGATGGCGCCAGATGATGGAGTCGGGCAAACCCAGCTCTTTACCCACACGGCGTACCTCGTCCTTGAAAAGCTCGCGCAGCGGCTCAATGAGCTTCATGTTCATTTTTTTAGGAAGGCCGCCTACATTGTGGTGGCTCTTGATCACGGCCGATGGCCCTTTCGGTGAAACGGATTCGATCACATCGGGATACAAGGTGCCCTGCGCGAGAAAATCCACCTTGCCGATGGCGCGCGCCTCTTCTTCGAAGACGTCAATGAAGGTGTGGCCGATGAGTTTCCGCTTTTTTTCAGGATCGGTGACGCCTTTCAGCAGGTTGAGGAAACGATCCTGCGCCTGCACGAATTTCAGGTTCAGGTCGAGATGGTCGCGCAGATAGGTAACGACTTCCTCCCCTTCGCCGGAACGCAGCAAACCGTTGTCCACAAAGATGCAGTGCAGTTGTTTGCCGATAGCTTTGTGCAGCAGGACGGCGACCACGGTGGAGTCCACTCCGCCGGATAAGGCGCAGACCACCTGCCTGTCGCCGACAGCGGCGCGCACCTCGCTGATCACCCGCTCAACAAAGGATGTCATGCTCCAGTCCGGGGTGATTTTTGCCACGGTGAACAGAAAATTGCGCAGCATGGCGTCGCCGTCCACGGAGTGATGCACTTCCGGATGGAACTGCACGGCATAAACAGGCCGCGTGCTGGGGGAATCGGGTGCGAAAGCCGCCACGGCGAGCGTGGCCGTATGCGCGGTGACGCGAAATCCCGGCGGCGGAGCCTGCACGGTGTCGCCGTGGGACATCCATACGCGGGTGGATTTTGTGGTATCAAGCCCTTTCCACAGCGGCGATTCGCCGGACATGACCAGATCCGCAGGACCATATTCCCGCACCTGGGAACGGGTCAGTCTGCCGCCAAGATGTTCGGCCAGAAGCTGCATGCCGTAGCAAATGCCGAGTACCGGCACGCCAAGCTCAAGATACCCGGGATCAAGCGTGGGAGCGCCGGGTTCGCCGACGCTGGCCGGGCCGCCTGAAAGAACCAGCGCGGAAGGCCGCATGGCGCGCACTTCTTCCGCCGTCACCGTGCAGGGATGTATTTCGGAATAAACGCCAGACTCGCGTACGCGGCGGGCAATAAGCTGGGTCACCTGGGACCCGTAGTCGATGATGATGACTTTGCTGGACATAGACTGCGTTCCTTGCGGACAGGAATGGAGCAGGAAAGACTGCGACCGTGCGGGACCGGCGGCGTCTTTTCAAGGCGCCGCCGGAAAGTATCAGGAGTTGTCAACCCGGTAGTTCGGCGCTTCTTTGGTGATGATCACGTCATGAACATGGCTTTCACGCAGGCCTGCCGACGATATTTCCACCAGGTGGGATTTTTCGTACAGTTCATCCAGGTTGGCTGCGCCGCAGTAGCCCATGCCGGCGCGCAGCCCGCCCACCAGTTGGTAAATGGTTTCGGATGCGGCTCCCCGGTAAGGAACGCGGCCGACGATGCCTTCGGGAACCAGTTTCTTGGATTTTTCCTGGAAATAACGGTCGGAACTGCCAGCGCGCATGGCGTCGATAGAGCCCATGCCGCGATAGATTTTGTAGGTGCGGCCCTGGTACAGGATTGTTTCGCCGGGGCTTTCATCAGTGCCGGCAAGGAGGCTGCCGATCATCACCGAATGAGCGCCCACAGCGAGGGCTTTGACCACATCGCCGGAGAATTTGATGCCGCCGTCGCCGATGATGAGGCCGCCCGCCTCGCGCGCGGCGCGCGAGCATTCCATGATGGCGGTAATCTGGGGGACGCCGACGCCGGCGACTACGCGGGTGGTGCAGATGGAGCCGGGGCCAATGCCGACTTTCACTGTGTCCGCGCCGGATTTGAACAGTTCTTTTGCCGCATCATAGGTGGCTACGTTTCCGGCCACAAGCTGGCAATGGGGAAACGCTTCGCGCACGGCACGCACAGCTTTGATAATATTCAGCGAATGGCCGTGAGCGGAATCCAGTACAAGAATATCCACTCCCGCATTCAGCAGCGCTTCGGCGCGGGGCAGGCAGTCGCGGCCGACGCCGATGGCGCCCCCCACGCGCAGGCGCCCGTTGGCATCCTTGCAGGCGTTCGGGTATTTCTGGACCTTGTCGATGTCCTTCATGGTCAGCAGGCCGGCCAGCTGGCCATTTTCATCCACAACAAGCAGCTTTTCGATGCGGTGTTCATGCAGGTGCTTTTTGGCTTCCTGCAAGGTCGTTCCGGGGCGCACAGTCACGAGATTTTCGTGGGTCATCACGTCCCGGACAAGCGTGCCCTTGGCGTCTTCAATAAAGCGCACGTCGCGGTTGGTCAGAATGCCGACCAGTTTCTTGCCGTCAACCACAGGCAGTCCCGAAACGTGATAGGCCTGCATCAGGTCAAGGGCATGTTCCACCGTGTTGTCTGGATTCACGGTGATGGGGTCGATGATCATTCCGCTTTCGGACTTCTTTACCTTGTTGACTTCAAGGACCTGCCGGTCAATGGACATATTTTTGTGGATGATGCCGATACCGCCGGAACGGGCCATGGAAATGGCCATGGCAGATTCGGTCACGGTATCCATGGCTGCCGAAACCAGCGGGATGTTGAGGAGGATTTCATGCGTCAGGTGAGCGCGGACATCCACCATATCCGGCGTGATTTCAGAGTAGGCCGGCATCAGCAGCACATCGTCAAAGGTCAACGCTTTGCAGAGGATTTTAGACACAACCCCTCCTCGAGTATGCAGGTTGAACAGCCGCGGCAAAAACGTCACGGCCTGTCACAAACGTTTTGGCAAAAGAAATTTTCGAAATGTAGGCCGCTCCTCTGGCATTTGTCAATGGCGAATACACATGCCCGTCCTGAAATTATCCTTGATGGGCAAGGCTTTTTCTCCCTTTTGAGGATGGCGCTCCTTTGAAAAAAAACAGAAAGCACGCACGAAGCGGCTTGAAATCCGATCGCGTTTTAAGCTACACGAAAAGCGTTTTTTGCCTGTCAGTCTCCGGCGATGCCAAAACCGGCGGCTTCAAGCTGTTTTCTGCTGATGGAGCCGGCACGAAGAATTTTCAGGCGTCCGGAGGAGGTGGGCTCTACAAGCGTGGAAGGGGAGCCGCCGGCAGGGGCGGGCGGCATATCCAGAATCCCGCCTACGCCGGGGAAAAGTTCCGGGTCCAGATCGACTGCGCGGGTCACGGCTGCGGTTCCGCTTATATTGGCGCTGCTGGCGGTGATGGGTTCTCCCAGCTCCAGGGCGAGGCGCGCGGCCACCGGGTGCGGCGAAAGCCGCACGGCAACGCGGCCCGTGCCGCCTGTCAGGATGTCCGGTACGCGAAGCGGCGCCGGAAAGATGACAGATAATGACCCCGGCCAGAACGCTTCAAGCAGCGGCATGATGGAAGAAGAGACCTTTGCCACCTGCCCGAGCTGTTCCCAGCTGCCGATGATGATCGGTAAAGGGCGCACGGTTGAACGCCGCTTGGCACGGAAGATGCGGGCGGACGCATTGGAGTCCAGCGCGCGGGAACCGAGTCCGAAAAATGTTTCTGTAGGAAAAATGACAGGCTCCGACTCGCGGATCAGCTCCAGAGCCCGCTCGAATGAAACCAGGGGAAGATCGATTTTATCCGGCTGTCTGCTCTTCATCATATATCCTCTCAAGGTGCCCCATGACGCAAAAATCCTTACGAATCCTCGCAGTGGGGCGGCTCAGAACACCTTTCTGGAAAGATGCCGCCGAACATTACCGCGCACGCATCAGCCGCTGGCGAACGCTGCAGGAAACAGAGATCCGCGACGCTGACGCGGCGCTTCCGCAAGCCCAGCGCATCGCCAGAGAAAGCGAAGCCCTCCTCGCGGCGTTGACGCCCATGGATATTCCCATCTGCATGGATGAGCGCGGACGCTGTTTATCCTCGCGGGAATTCGCCAGATTCCTGGCCGCGCTGTCTGATGACGTCAATCGCGTCCCCTGCTTCATCGTGGGGGGAGCCTTCGGTTTTGACGATTCAGTGCGCCGGGCGGCTCGCCATTTGCTGGCCTTCGGACCGCTTACCCTGCCGCATGAACTTGCGCGGGTTGTCCTCTTTGAGCAACTATACCGCGCGGAAGCCCTGTTGCGCAATATGCCCTATCACCACTGAATCACGCACTTTTTCTCTCGTCAGACCCAGGGCTTGTTTATCACAAAAAGCGGTGAGGCCGGTCAGTTGTGTTTATGGGAAGTGCAATGAGCCGGTTTTTCTGCTTTGGCGTCGTTCAGCGCCTCGGCGGCAAACCGCGCCGGGGGGCCTCCCAGCAGCGCCCCTATCCTCGCCTCCATGGCCTGCGCCTGTTCCAGGCGCCCGTGGATGGCGGCGCACGCCTCAGCATCTCCTGCATACTGGGCCAGCTTCGCGGCGAAGCGTTCCTCCAGGGCGACTGGTTTCGCGCCGTGAACGTATTTATCCGCAAGGCAGACCAGTTCGCGTTCCGTGACAGGCGCGTCTTCAGGCAATGCGAGATCGTGGTGAGCTTCCACCAGCCGTGCGAGCGAAGGGAGTCTTAATTCGCGCAGATACATTGCGGCGGCCTGCGCGTGACGGGGTAAGCCCTTGCACAAATCATGGAGCAGTCCACCGCTGTGTGCCAGCTCTGCGTCAACGGGGCAGTCCGGATGGAGCGCGCCCAGCCGCTGCGCCCACGCGGCGGCCACGCCTCCTACGGATTGCGCGTGCGCCAGCCCTTTATCCGGAACCCCGTGGATACGCAGTAATTCCAGGGCTTCAATGGGGGTGAGATACCCTCGCTGCGGCCACAGGGCGCGAATACTGTCGAGGTTTTCAGGGGTGTCCATGTCCAGCAGGCAGAAGCGATCCGGCACCGGGAGCGGACACGGGGCAAGCGGCGGGGGCAGGTTGTCCATCGCGCCGCGCAGGCCGTTTTCCCCCGGCCATGTCCGGATATGTTCAATGGCCGCCCCGGACAACAGGGGAGGATGGCCCATTCTCCCCTGAAAACTGGGAACATACGTTCGCGCGGGCTCTTTTCCTGCCGCGCGCAGCAGAAAAAGCGGAGTCAGGGGGCGGGTCATCGGCATGTCTACAGGGTGCACAAACACGTGTGTGCATTTCGCGGGCAGAGCGCTCAGCCCAGCCAGCACTGAAGAAAACATACCCGTTTCAGGGTGTGGGTTGCGCACGGTGCGCGCCTGCAGGCGTGCCGCCTCCTCCTCCACTTCATCCGCCCTGTGGCCGCTGACCACCAGAACGGGAATGCCCAGTTCTGTATACATGGCGCATAATGCACGCAGCGGCGTTAAGTCTTTTGTTAACGGGAGGAGCGGCTTAAAGGCCCGCATGCGGGTGGAAAATCCGGCTGCAAGAAGAATTGCCGCGGGCTTCAGGCTGGCGGCAGGCATCAGTTGTTCCTTTTATGGGCAATGCACTCGGCCACAATGCTTACGGCGATTTCCGCCGGAGTTTCCGCGCCGATGGACAGGCCTATCGGGCAATGCACCCGCCTGAAATCCACATCGCCAAAACCGTCGCTGCGCAGAGCCGCGTACAGTGCTTCACGCTTGCGGACGCTGCCGATCATGCCGATATACCCGGCGGATGTGCGCAGGGCCTGCGCCAGTACATCCCTGTCGAACAAATGTCCGCGCGTAACAATGACCAGATACGTTTCCGGCCCGATGACATAGGGAGCAAAACAATCCCGGAACCCAGGCACATGGCGGGTTTCCTGCGCGAAAGGAAAACGTTCCGGGCTCACAAATTCCGGCCGGTCATCCAGTACGGACACACTGAAATCCGCCACGGCCGCGACAGCGGCCGTAGCCTGCGCCACATGTCCGCCTCCGGCCAGGATCATGTGGCTGCGCTGGCGGCAGGGCTCCACAAACCAAAGACGGCCGCCAATTTCGCGCAGGCTGGCCTGTTTCCGCCAACCGTCCGCGCCGTCATGGTCGTGCGCGGGCAGTGCCTCTGCCAGCACAGGAGATGGCTGGCCGCCTGTGACGGTCCCGTTATGACATAGAATCAGATCGGATGCGGAGCCGGGGGGAAAAGGACGCGCCAGCAGACCGCCCGAAACACGCAGGCAGTCAGCAAGTTCCTGCAGCAGCGCCAGCGGCGCGCTGTCCGGGAAAAATGGCTCCACCAGTATCTGCAGCTGTCCGCCGCAGATCATGTCGGACTGTGCGGCCAGAGAGCCGTCCAGAGCAAACTTGAGTACCTCGGACCGGCCGGAAGCCAGCGCCCGGCGGCAGGCCAGAAGGGTTTGCGCTTCAGAAATTCCGCCGCCCACAGTCCCCGCCAGAAGACCGTCCGCGTTGGCAAGCAGTTTGGAACCCGGCCCGCGCGGAGTGGAGCCAGACTGGAAGACAACCGTAGCCACGGCTGCCGGACGGCCTTGCTTCAAGGCCGCGCACAGCTGTCGGATGATCTCGTACATGGAATATTCGTTGTTTTTTGCGGAAGTATTCAGAACTTGCCGAACGCGCAGAGCGGGTATCGGCACTCAGCGCATCCTGTACAGAAGCCGCCGTGGCCCAGCGCGGCGATGTCCCCGGCATGGACGGGGAGCCCGGCCAGCAGACGCGGCACAATCAGTTCAAAAATACTGGCGTTATGGTACATGACACAGCCAGGAAGCCCAAGGATGGGGATTTCCTTGCCGTCTTCCCGCATGGCGAAGGCCAGCATGAACATGGCGCCGGGAAACATGGGCGCGCCGTAGGAAACCACCCTGTCCGCCGCCGAGCGGATGGCCATAGGGGTACGGTCATCCGGATCGACGGACATACCGCCGGTACACACAACCATATCCACCCCCCGCGCGATAAACGCGCGGATGGCGTCAGAAGTCATGGCCGCATCGTCAGTGGTGAAGGTCTGCCCGGCAATGGGACAGCCGTACGCGCTGAATTTTTTCGTCAGCACAGGCCCGAAACCGTCTTTGATCCGTCCGTAATACACTTCGCTGCCAGTGGTCACCACCCCCACTTTGAACGGCTGAAAAGGCAATACGGAAATCAGTGGCCTTTGAACCATGCTCTCCAGCACTGCGATTTTTTCTTCCTCAATCAGCAGAGGGATGATGCGTGTGCCGGCTACGGGCTGGCCAGCAGACACTTCCTGCAGGGTATGCAGGGTGGCAAGGGCTATTTCGCCCAGCATGTTGACCTGGCGGAGCGCATCGGCATCCACCTGCAGCAGCCCGCGGCAGGCGGCAAGGAAGTTGATGCGTCCTTCCCGGGGCTCGGAAAAGGTCAGGTTGTCCCCGGCTACGGCATGGGCAATGCGCAGGGCTGCCTCGTTTTCGTGCAGGATGCCAGTCTGCGGCGTGTACACATACAAATGCTCCTTGCCCATGGCCAGCAGCGCGGGAATATCTTCCTCACGGATGATATGGCCTTTGCGGAAAGCCGGCCCTTTTTCCTGGCCGGGGATGATCCGTGTCAGGTCATGGCACAGAATCGTGCCCACGGCTTCGGCAACGGGTATGGTTCGCATGGTTGGCTGCATCTGGCTATCCTGCGGCGAAGGGTTATTTTTCTGTTTTAAGCTGGGCCAGCCGGTCGTACAGATCGCAGCCAAGGTCCCAGGCTTCGGGCTGGTAGGGAAGACCGGCCGCCTTGGCTTCCATTGCGGCTTTCACTTTGGCCGGTGTGGCCGGCAACGTGGTGATGCGCACGCCTGCCGCGTCGGCAATGGCATTGAGGATTGCCACATGTCCGCTGCTCTGGAAGCCTTCCGCACAGCCTGTGGAACCGTGAGGTCCGTTTTCGCGCGGGGTGACGTGGAACTGCACGTCAATGATGTCCGGGATCGCGTTGCAGCGCGGTATGCCTGCGCCCAGCATGGACGCATGCTTCTTCATGTCGTCATACTGTTCGCTCAAGGCGTAGCCGACCGAATGGGCAAATCCTCCCCAGGCCTGCCCCAGCACCCCTTGCAGGCTGCCGATGGTGCCGACGTCGGCAAGGATGTGTCCGGCGAGAACGGTGGTTTTGCCGGTGGCCGCCTCCACCTCAACTTCGGCCATGAACAGCACATAATTTTGCGCGACAGCGCCCCAGCCGTGCCCGTCGAGGGGATCTATGTCCGCCCATGCCGCAGAATATACGCCGTGCACGCGTACCGGAAGTCCTTCGGCCAGCAGTTCCTGACGGGTACGGAAACTGCCGTCGGGTTTGCGCATGGCTGCCAGCAGCTTTTCGGCGGCATCCATGATTGCCAGCCCCGCGGCATGGTGTGAGCGGCTGCCCGATGCAGACCCCGTATCGGGACAGGTGGCCGTATCGTTGCGCACCATGCGGATGTCTTCAGGACGAAGCCCCAATGGGCGCAGGGCCTCATGGACATGAACTATGGTGCCGAGATCCGCCCCCTGGCCGACGTCCGCCCAGCAATGGTAGACGGTAACCGTTCCGTCGTCGTTCAGTTCAAGATCCACTTCGGAATGGTCTGGGCACTTGGAAACGTGGTAGCCGCCCCAGGCAATACCCACACCCCGCAGCCGTTCCGGAGTGCTCTCGGCGCGCGCCTTGTCACGCGCGGCCTGATACACAGGGCGCATGGCGTCCATCATTTCCCGCATGGGATATTCCCGGTACGGCACGGAGGTAGGACACAGGTCGCCTTCCCGGGCCACGTTGCGATAGCGGAATTCAAACGGATCCATGCCCATTTTGCGGGCCAGCATATCCACCAGCTGTTCACTGACTGTGTACATCTGCGGTGAGCCGAACGCCCGGTAGGCGGTACCAAAATTGCCGTTGGTAAACGCTGTGCGCACCAACCCGCGCAGATTTGGCACGGCATAGGGGTAAGTGAAGAAGCGGGCTACCTTGGTGGTCAGCGCGCCGGCCATTTCACTGTAAGCGCCATGATCCAGCCCAATCAGATAGTCCCCGGCAATAATTTTGCCATCCGCGTCACAGGCGAGGCGGGCGTTGGCCTGGATGGGCGAGCGCTTGCCTGTGGTGTGCTGGTGCTCTTCATAATTCAGCACAAGAGAAACCGGAGCGTTCAGGGCAAGGGCGCACACGGCAGCCAGCGCATAGTTGCCCGGAGACATGGAATAGCCGAAGCTGCCGCCGGCCGGATTGCCGATGATACGGATTTTGTCCTTGGGCAGGCCGATAGCGTCGGCCATTTGTCCAATAACGCCGTAAAGGTACTGCGTCTTGCACTGGATGACCACCCCGTCATTTTCAGGATAGGCCTGCACAACGTCGGGCTCAATGGGCAGATGGGACTGGCGCGTGGTGCTGAAATGCCCTTCCACAACGCAGGCTGCATTGGCAAAAAAGCCGCGCGGGTCATCCCCTTTGTACAGGGGTTGCTCCATATAGACATTGGGCATGTCATCGTGGACGTTTACCGCATCCGGAGCCACGGCTTCGGCAAACGTGAGGGCATGGGGGAGCTCTTCATAGTCCACCGTGACGGCCGCGGCAGCGTCACGCGCCTGCCGGCTGGTAGCGGCGGCCACAACGGCCACAACGTCGCCCCAGCGATAAACTTTGGTATCGCAGAGAATCGGGCGATCGAAACCTTTGTTGATGCTGCGGGGCGTGCCCTGTCCGGCAAAGAACCGGTTTGTGCCTTTCACGTCGGCGGCGGTGATGACACGGGCCACTCCCGGCATGGCTTCCGCTTTTTCGGTGTGAATGGCCTTGATCCGGGCATGATGGACACGGGCCATGACTACGGCAAGGTGGAAGGTGCCTTCCGGCGCCTTGATATCAATATCCGCGCCGTAATCGCAGGCGCCTGTCACGCGGGCAATGCCTGTAGGCTTGGGGAATGCCGTGCCGTATATGCGGCCGTCTTCCGGAAGGGTGAAGCTGATGTCGTCCATGGTTTTTTCTCCGCGCATAACAGCTGCGGCGGCCATGACGGCATCCACAATGGGTTTGTATCCCGTGCAGCGGCAGATATTGTTATGGCTGGTGAACCAGTCACGCACCTGTTCGCGGGTAGGGGCGGGGTTTTCGTTAAGCAAAGCCTTGGCGGACATGATGAAGCCGGGCGAGCAGAAGCCGCACTGCACGCTGGCGTAGGTTAAAAACGCCTGCTGCAGCGGGTGCAGATGATCCGCACTGCCAAGCCCCTCAATGGTTTCCACCTTGGAAAAGTCTTTGACGTTTTTCATCTTGCGCGTGCAGGAGCGGACGGCCTTGCCATCCAGCAGCAGCGTGCAGGCGCCGCACTGGCCAGTGCCGCAGCCGATTTTTGTCCCGGTAAGGCCAAGACGGCGCACCACATCGGCGAGAGAGTCCTTGTCTGGATCGCATAGAATTTCACGTTCAACATTATTGATGATCAAGATGCTGCGCTTGATGGACATAGGTGCTGACTCACAGTGTTAAAGATGGAAAAAGCGTCCAGGCACTGTCCGGCCGCAAAAGAAGGCGCGTGCGGCATGCCTTTGCAGCCTGGCAGGCTCAGACAAGTTGCGTTGCGGCGTCTCCCCGGGCATAGCAAAACCATGAAGGGTAAAAAAACACTGTCCTGGAAAAGTTTCTGGAAAAGCTTACATAGGTGCCAGTTGTTTTGCAAGGATTGGCCTTGCGGATCCTCGCCGAAAAACGGACAGGCCGGCTTTGACAGCCGTAAGTGCGAGTTGCAGACATTCCGGCGGGGCCGCTTTGTGCCCTCTTCCATCATGGCCGCGCCGGCGAAAATCGCATTTTCGCCAGCGCGGCGCTTTTCCTCGGCAGGCCTCCCCGCCATTTCACGGCGGGCATCTGTCGCCCCGCCTGTCAGGGCGGTTTTATCCTGAAACCGCTCCGGCTAAATGGCGTGTTCTGTCCGGCGGGTGATTTCTTCCTGAAGATCTGGTGAAAGATCCACAAAGTACGCGCTATAGCCGGCGACCCGCACAATGAGGTTGCGATACTTCTGCGGATCTTTCTGGGCGGCGCGCAAGGTCGCGGTATTGACCACGCTGAACTGCACATGCCACAGCTTAAGATCGCACCATGTGCGAATCAGTGAGGACAGCGCCTGTGTGCCCGCAGTACCGTTGACGCATTGCGGGCTCAGCTTCATGTTGAACAGGCGCGCGGCTCCAAGATCGCTGAGGCACTGCTGGGTGTTGGCCACGGAAAGCATCAGCGCTGTCGGGCCGTTGATGTCGCATCCCTGCTGAGGGCCGATGCCCTCGGAGAGAGGCTCCCGGGCCAGACGGCCGTTGGGGGTTGCTCCGACCACGCGGCCCGAGGGCACATGGGCGGTCACAGGCACATACCGTACTTCCAGGCGGCCGCCGTGCAGGGTCCGGTAAGATTCGGACAGGGAACGGTAAAAGCTCTCCAGGCGCAGGCCCATGGCGTCGGCTTCCGGGTCGGCGTTGCCATATTTGGGAGCGTTGAGGCAGTACTGGCGTACAATGGGATAATGCTCAAAATTATCCGCAAGAGCGCGGAGCATTTCGTCCATACTGACGGTTTTATCGTCATAAACCAGTTTTTTGATCGCGCAAAGCGAATCTGTCACCGTCCCGAAACCCGTCGGCTCCCAGAAACCGATCTGCACTGTGCCTTCAATATCGCCGCGATGGATATCCTTGCACTGCTCAAAGCAGCGGCTGTGCAGCATGGACATGATCGGAGAGGCCATGTAGCCGGGCTTCATGGTGTCAAAAATCTGGTTCTGGAGCAGGACGTGACGCATGAAGTGCCGGAACTGCGTTGTAAAGGCGTTCCAGAAGTCTTCAAACGTGGCGAACTCCCGCGGGTCGCCCGTGTCGATGCCAAAACGTTCGTTGCCGCGCAGGCTGAGGCGCCCCCTGTTCAAGGTCATTTCCACTACAGCTCCGGCGTTGAGCGCGCAATGGCCGCTGACGTAGGCGTCGCGATTGGGCAGGCGGACTTCCGTACAGCCGGAAACATTGTAATTTCTGGCTTCGTTTTTCGGGACGCCGCGCTCCATGTAATAGGGAACCAGCACTTCGTCGTTGAACAGTTTGGGGAAGCCGGTCCCCTGTTTGACCACGTCGCAGACGCCGGCCAGGAAGGGTTCCGGTGTAAGCGTATGGATGCGTACGGACAGATCAGGATAATCCAGCGGGAAATTTTCCTTGGATTTGAGAATCAGGTAGGACAGTTCGTTGGTGGCGTCCCGTCCGTCCGGCAGCAGGCCGCCGATGGTTGCGGCTTCGTAATGGGAATTGCCCTGACGGTGCGGAGCGGAGAAAGCGGGCCGCATGGTCATGCTTTCGGCTATTTTGAACCACAGGCATTCCAAAAGTTCCAACGCCCGGTTGTCGTCGATGAGACCGGCATCGCTATCCCGCTTGTAGAACGGGTAGAAATATTGATCGATGCGTCCCTGGCTGACACCGCCGGAGGCGAAGACCTCCATGCGGAAAGCCAGCTGGATGAACCACTGGGACTGTACGGCTTCCCACATGTCCCGGGCGGGATGCATGGGGACGCGTTCGCAGTTGGCTGCGATACGCAGCAATTCTTCCCGGCGGAGAGGCTCATCGCAGGCAGCGGCCATTTCCCGCGCGCGGCGGGCATAACGCAGGGAGAAAGCCTCGATGCCGGCACAGACTTCCAGCACGGCCAGCAGGAAAGGCCGCTTGTCATACCCGTTATTCGGATCGCAGGGATCGAGACTGTCCAGTCGGGCCTGGGCCTGAGCCCGCAGCGCGTCTGTTCCCTGATTGAGCACCTTCTCGAAATCCAGCACCCACTGGAGGATATGGCGTTCAGTGGAGGTCTCATTGATCAGGAACATGGGGGTGTAGTATTCGTCCGCGTACAGAATGCGGCGGGTTTCCTCAGGCAAAAGAGCGCTCTGGCAGTCCGCCATGCTCCGTCCTTTCCAGAAGGGCAGCAGCTCCGTGCGGATGACTTCAGCTTCATCCTTTGTCAGTTTGTACGGAAGTTCTTTTCCGGCATCAAAGGCTGCCAGCGTCTGTTCCAGCCAATTGCAGCGCAGTTCGGGGTAAAGGATGCCATAGCGTCCGGCCGGGCCGCCGCGCCCGACAATGAGCTCTTCGGGCTGAATGACGACGGGAAGATTTTCCAGCACGTGGCGAATGGCCTTGGCCCAGCGCAGGGAGACGGGCTGTCCTTCGGTCGTGCGGTAGGATTCGGTAAACAACCGTGCCCGATCAATGGCCATGCGCGGTTTTTCCAGTCGGAATGTTTTGAGGATGCGCTGAATGCGCGGACGGCTTCGCTGGGTTTCCGGAGAAATCAGCTCGTCGCCGGTCCCGTTGAGAATGCGTTCTTCCTGGGGAGATAAAGAGGATTCGGTCATGATTGCTTCCTTCAAAAAAGCGTCGGCGTTATATGAAAATCAACACCTGGATACGGTTAACTATCCTGATTGCTTCAGTACGGGTATTTTTCTCCAAAACCGCTCTTTGCGTCAGGCGTAGCGGGCAGTCCTCATAGCTTTTCCGTATTCGGGGAGGCGTCTTTTGGGGCGGCCGTCTTGTTCTTGGCGATTTTGAACTGCCAAAACAGCAGAACAGCGAGAATCGCCGCGCCAATAGCGTCGGTCATTGTCCCTGGCTTTATCATTAATAGTGCCACTGCAAAAAGCAACAGGCGCGTCGGCATATTCAGGGAGGTGCGCAGATAGCCCACGACGCAGACAGCCAGCGCGAATATGCCAATAAGCGCGGTGATGGTCGCTTGTGCAATGGAACTTGTTTCGCCAATCAGGGTCAGCTGCGGCCCGTATACAAACATGAACGGAATGATGAACCCGGCTAGGCCGAGCTTGAGGCCCATCACCGAAAGTTTGAAGGGGCTGACTCCGGCAATGGCCGCCGCCGCGTACGAGGCAAGGGCCACAGGCGGGGTGATGGCGGAAAGAGACGCGTAATACAAGACAAAGAGATGCGCGGGCAGCAGCGGAACATGCATTTCCACCAGCGCGGGAACGATGACCGAGGCGGGGATGGCGTAGGCCGCTATGGTGGGCAACCCCATGCCCAGGATGATTGTCACGCTCATGGTCAAAAGTAAGCAGACCAGCAGACTTCCGCCGGACAGGTCCACAACGATGGTGGCGATTTTCAGCCCAAGACCCGTCAGCGTCAGCGTCCCCATGATGATGCCAGCCGCTGCGCAGGTGGCGGTGATCTGGATGACGTTCACGCCGCCATCACGCACGGCATCCAGAATTTCGATGGGGGTGAACATGCGCTTAACTTTGTATAAGCGATGAAAAAATCCAATGATTACGGCACTGACCAACCCCATCAGCCCGGCGAGCACCACGGAGGCGTTCATGATCAGCAAAAAGGCCAGCAGCACGAAGAGCGGGAAGGCCAGATAGATCTGCGCCCGTACCTCTTTCCAGCTGGGGAGCTGGTTTCTGGGCAATCCGATCAGCCCAAGGCGCGCAGCCTCAAGATCCACAGAAAAATACAGCGCCACGTAATAAAGCAGGGCCGGAATGGTGGCAGCCACCATGATGGTGATGTAGGAAGTGTTCATCATCTGCGCCATCAGGAACACGGCGGCCCCCATGACCGGCGGCATGATCTGTCCGCCGGTGGAAGCGGTGGCTTCGACGGCGCCGGCAAAATAAGGGTTGTAGCCAGTACGTTTCATCAGCGGTATGGTCAGCGCTCCCGTCGTCACCACGTTGCCGGTGGATGTGCCGTTGACCATGCCGAGCAGACCGCTGGAGATGATTGCGACCTTGGCCGGGCCGCCGCGCGACTGGCCCGCCAGCGCATAGGCAAATTTCATGAAAAATCCGGCCGCTCCCGAGAGTTCAAGGAAAGCGCCGAACAGGACGAAGATATAGACATAGCGCGCCGTCACGCCCAGCGGGATGTTGAAAATACCGTTGGGGCTGTACAGGAAGCTGACCACGCGTTCGAATGAATACCCTTTATGCCAGAGAATGCCCGGCAAGTAAGGGCCGATAAAACAGTAGGCCACGAAGGCCGCCAGCAGCAGGGTCAGCGCCCAGCCGGCAGTACGACGGGTCAGCTCGACCACCGCGGCAATGGCGAACAGCCCGAACAGAATATCATACCCTTCGGGAAGTACGCCCGCACGCTGTACCAGTTCGTCAAAATTCCACAACAGATAGCCATACGAAGCCAGCGACGCGAGAATAAAGCCGATATCCACCAGCGTGACATGCTTCGCTGATTTGGCGCGGGCAGCATAGCACAGAAAGCCCAGCGTGACGCCGAACTGGAGGTGCCCCATGCTGAACACCCAGGGGTCAACCGGGGAAACGGCCAGAATGTAGACATGGAAGACGACCATGATGCAGGTTACCAGATAGATGAAATACATCCATTTGGTACCCTTGAAGTTGCGCTTCAGCGAGAGGTTTTCTCCGTCCGAAACGGGAGCACTCATCTGCGGCGTTGTTTCGCTTTGCATGACAATCCTCAGGATACAGCGTGTTAAAGGGGCAGAGACATGCACGAGTGAGCCGGGCGGGCGGTGCCGGCCCGGCTCCTCTTGCTGGTGTGGCTAAAATCAATCGGCAATCAGGCGTGCAGGAAGTTCCACACCCTGTTCCTTGTAATAACGCGCTGCACCACGGTGCACGGGGATGGCGGAATTCAGGATGTCGGAAGGCTTGGTGTCGCAGGTGGGCGCGTACACGCTGGCAAACTGCGCGCGGCTCTCAAAGAAGCATTTGGTCAGCTTATACGCCAGTTCGTCGGAAAGCGATTTGTTGGCGGCGTAGATGTTCCAATACATCAGCGTCGGCTGCGGCTTGGTGAACAGCTTGTAGCCGCCGGCGGGGCGCATGCCTACGAAAAACGAAGGCAGCTCCTTGGTGATCAGGTCTAGGTCAGCCTGATTCCATTCAAGGATTTTTACCGGATAGGTGGCGTCGGTTTCCTGCGCGGGGCCAAAAGGCTCACCACCGGTACCGGCGGCGGCGTCAATCATCCCGTCGCACATCTGGCCGGGCAGATCAGACATGCCGGTATTCACAATCTTGGCCGGCTTGACACCAAGAAGGTTCAGCATAATGCGATAATACTGGTCGGGGGTGCCTCCCTTGGGGCCGGGAGCAAAAATTTTCCCTTCCAGATCGCGGAAGTTCCGGATTCCGGATTTATCCAGCGCCCACGGCGTGGCAAAGCTCGGGTACATGGGGAAAAGCACCCGCACGTTGTCGTATTTCTTATTTTTCGCCCAACCCAGGCCGTTGTAGCCTTCAAAGGCGGCGGGCATGCTCATCAGGCCAAAATCCAGATCGCCGCTGTGCACCATCTTCATGTTGTGGACAGGGCCGCCGGTCACTTCAACGCTGATCTGATAGCCGGGAATCGCTTTGGCGGCCATCTGGGTCCAGGGGCCGGCCCAAACGTAGAAGGTTCCGCCGACGGTGGCAGTACCGAGGCTGCCTCCCTTGGCGTTGCCGGCCTGAGCAGTGGTTCCTGTAAACAGTAGGGCGGCAACCAGCGCCAGTCCGGTGATGAATGTCTTTTTCATGCTTTGTCTCCAGAGATTAAAGGTTGACATTGATTTTGGAAAAGGTTGATTTCAGTTCCGCAAACACCTTTTCATCCGGAAAAACATTGTCCAGCGGACAGGCGCGGCCCAGTGATGCGTATTTGGACAGCCCCATCCGGTGGTAAGGCATCAGTTCGTATTCCGCTCCGATATCCATAGCGAGTCTGGCGATGGGTTCCAGAACCTCCGCGCGGTCGTTGATGCCGGGGATCACCGGCGTGCGCACCCGTACCGGCAGTTTTGGCCAGGCCGCCCGCATGGCCCGGATGTTGCGCATTACCGGCTCCAGCGGTACGCCTGTGGCGGAGCGGTGTGCGGCAGAATCGCTGTGTTTGACATCCACGATGAGAAAATCAAGCAAGCCACATCCTTCCACAAAGTCCGCCTCCGTCGTGAACGCGCAGGTCTCCAGCGCCGTATTCATGTGCACGCGGCGCGCTTCCCGCAGCAGGGAAAACAGAAAATCCCGCTGTGCGAACGGTTCCCCCCCGCTGACCGTGATCCCTCCTCCCGAGCGGCTCTGAAACAGGCCGTCAGCACCGGCCTTCTCCAGCACCTCACGCACGCTCATGCGGCGCCCGTACACAGTCAGCGCCTTATCCGGGCAGACCGCGACACAGTCCTGACAGCCGTCTGCGCAAAGCTCCCGATCAAGGCGCGGAGAACCGTCCGGTTTGCGCTGAATGGCTTCTTTGCTGCAAGCCGCGGCGCAGCGCCCGCACCGGAAGCATTTTTCCGGATTGTAGCCAATCTCGGGACGGACGTTTTGCGACTCGGGGTTGCAGCACCACAGACACCGCAGCGGGCAGCCCTTAAAGAAAACCGTTGTGCGAATGCCCGGCCCGTCATGCACGGAATACCGCTGGATATTAAAGATGAGCCCGCTGGCGGCGCTGTCTTGCATACGGCATCGTTCCCCGTAGTCTGGTTTCCCGTGTGCCCCCGTTCCCGTTAGGCGAGGTGGTCGTGCTGCGTTCTGGCGATAAGGTCGTTCTGCAGATCCCGGGACAGCTCGGTGAAGTAGGCGCTGTACCCCGCGATGCGCACGATCAGCCCGCGGTATTTATCCGGTTCGCGCTGCGCCTTGA
>Ga0208297_1000782_pt1 | contig 47209 bp, 15 predicted proteins | sample LMS_cellobiose_e_FD_187367 | JGI IMG/M metagenome (GOLD analysis project Ga0208297, IMG submission 187367) | Rumen-fistulated moose microbial communities from Alaska, USA - LMS_cellobiose_enrichment (SPAdes) (version 2) | ecosystem: Host-associated > Mammals > Digestive system > Stomach > Rumen... | reverse complement strand
GTAAACCTAAAAACAAATCTCCTTGGTTTGGTTATAACAAAATGTTCTATTCCAGAAGAAATAGGGATGACATTTCTGCTGCTCAGTTATCCAGGTAAAGGGGTGACATTTTCGCTGACTATTGACAGCACAATAATCTAACTCTTATTCCCTTGCTTTCTACTTGATAAATGTTGATTTTTTCTGGTACTATTCTCCAAAATAAGCCAAGGCTGGTTAGCTACCTTCTCGGCTGTAGTGTTATAATTAGTTTCTTAATAATTATAATAAGGAAGACTTTGTTGAAACCCTATGCCATGGGGAGGAGACCTATCAGATGGAAATAAACAGTAAAAACATGAAAATTAACGGTATTAATGTGCAGTGTTTTTACGCAGGTGAAGGTACTGATACTATTATGCTGTTGCATGGTGCTGGTGTGGATTCAGCTATGATGTCCTGGCAGGAAGTTATGCAGCTGCTATCAGTAAAATACCGGGTAATTGCTCCTGATCTGCCGGGTTACGGAGGCAGTGATCGAATCAGTGCTGAATATACGCTGGCTTTTTATACGGAAATAGTAAAAGGTGTGATTGAAGCCTTCCAGTGCGGCCCCATTGTATTGGCAGGGCTTTCCCTGGGCGGTGGTGTCAGTCTTAGCATAGCTCTTGAATATCCTGAGCTTGTCAAGTTATTAATCCCCGTTGACTCCTGGGGGATATTTTCGAGGCTACCTTATCATCGCTTAACTTATTGGTATACCCGTTCGAGACTGAATGATAATCTCTACCAACGTATCGGTAAATATGAGTGGCTGGTCCGTTGGTCACTGGAATACAGCCTCATCGGCGATGGAACTAAAATAACCAAATCATTGGTAAAAGAAATTCAAAAATCTATGCTGGAACCTGGGGCAGGTCAGCCATTCGTGTCTTTTCAAAGGAGTGAAATCACCAGAACTGGTTTGAAAACCGACTTGTTCGGCAGGCTTGGTGAAATTCGAATTCCCACCCTGCTGATTCATGGAAGCAAAGACAGGGCAGTGCCACTTAAATATGCCATTACTGCCAGCCAAATTATCCCCAATTGCCGCTTGCATATTATGAAGGGCTGTAAACATTGGCCTCAAAAAGAACGTCCTGAAGAATTCTCCCAAGTAGTTGACGATTTTGTGACAAAAGTAATTAAGCCATTTGATTAAGGTTCTTGGGGGAACGAATATTATTAATTTGACCATACCATACTAACACTGAATAAATGGTAGGAGGATATGGTCATGATTCAGGTATTAAGCTCTCCCCGTAAATATATTCAAGGTGCTGGAGCTCTAATAGAGGCTGGTAAATTCCTTGGCAATCTAGGATCCCACGTTATGATTATCGTGGACAATGCAGTCTACACCATTGCTGAACAAAGCCTGCTTCCAAGTTTAAATGGCTTAAAATACACCCTGGAGAAATTCGGAGGCGAATGCTCCAAACAGGAAATCAACCGCCTGCAGAACATTGCCAGCAGCAGCGGGGCCAATGTTATTGCCGGGTTTGGGGGAGGCAAAACCCTGGATACGGCTAAAGCAGTTGCTTATTACCTGCAAAAACCGGTAGCAATTCTTCCCAGTATTGCTTCCACAGATGCTCCCTGCAGTGCTCTTTCCGTAATTTATACCGAGACGGGCGAATTTGAAGAGTACCTTTTGCTGCCCCAAAATCCTGATATTGTCCTGATGGATACCAGTTTGGTGGTACAGGCTCCGGCACGTTTCTTAGTGGCCGGTATGGGGGATGCGCTGGCTACTAAGTTTGAAGCCCAAGCTAGCAGTAAAAGACAGCTGACTACTATGGCCGGAGGAAAGCCTTCAGCCAGTGCTCTGGCTTTGGCTGACCTGTGCTGTGACATACTATTGGAATACGGTGAGACGGCCCGGTTAGCAGTAGAACGAAAAGTGATCACACCGGCTGTAGAACTGGTGGTGGAAGCTAATACATTTTTAAGTGGTATAGGATTTGAAAGCGGGGGTCTGGCTGCCGCCCATGCAATTCATAATGGCTTTACAGCACTGGAAGAAACTCATAGCTATTATCATGGCGAAAAAGTAGCCTTTTCCACTATTGTGCAACTGGTTCTGGAAAATCGCCCTACAGAAGAAATACTTGAGGTGATCGAATTTTGCCAGGCAGTAGGTCTGCCTACCACTCTTAAAGAACTGGGAATTGAATCAGCCACTCCCGAACGGCTCCGCCTGGTAGCCCGGGGAGCTACCGCCCCGGAGGAGACTATCCATAATATGCCTTTTCCGGTTAATGAAGAGGCAGTGCTAAATGCGATCATCGCTGCTGACGCCTTGGGCAGCATTTAAAAACGAAACGGGGACAAGTGCTTTTCGTCCCTTCTTGTTTGAAGGGATGGAAGCTCAAAAAAATACCGTACTTCTGTTCAGATTTCTAATTCAGTGACAGTGGTCCTATATATAGTGATTTTATTGAATATGTAGGACTGCTAAGAGTTAAATCCTTTTGGTCGGGATATAGATAAATTAGGAAGAAATCAATAAACCGAGCCTGTCAAAGCTCGGTTTTTTGCTGCCCCTAAAAAAATTTCGAATTTTCAAACGAACTATTTTTCTTTTTTTCGGAACGTGAAAATGATATAATAAAAACGAAACAGGCAATAAATGGAAATATACATGTTTTTGGAAACAAATTACAAATACGGAAGAGGTAGTAGGCCTTGCCAATCAAAGAAAAGGTTATCAAGCTTTCATATAAAAAATCATTTCGAATAACCGCAGGGATCATGGTAGTGGTCTTTTTTATCACCATGGTCCTCCAATCAGCTACTCTAGTAGCCATCAGCCGCAGCGATGATAGAAGCGAAGCTGCGGTGAATTATCTTGCCGAAAACACCGAGTATGTCAACAAAAATAGGGTAGAGAGAGTGATGGATTACCTGGAGACTCTCGGCCCCGAGGAAACACTGAAAGACTATTATACGTTGGCCGGGATGCAAATCGCCAGGGCAGAGTATGCAGCTGCCCTGGAAAATATCGAAAAATGTCTCGCTCTATATAATAATGAAGGGCAAGATCTTTATCTTGATCTTCTGCTGAAACGCGGTTGCCTGCTGGTGATGCTGGGTCGCTATGATGAAGCATTGAAAAGCCTGGATCTGGCATTGGCAGAGGAGCCCGGTGCAGCAGATATTTATCTGGTTAAAGCTCAAATATATGCGGAGCGTCAAAACATGGAGGCACTGAAAGAATGTTTAGCGGCCTATTTGCTCCTAAGGCCGGAGGACAGCGCTATACGTGCGCTGCTTGCTCAAGCCCAGTTCACTCAGGGGGATTACGAAGCAGCAGCGCTGCAGTACGAAGAAATACTGCAGAATGATCCCAATGCCGAAATTGAATACCTGTATGGCTTGAATGCGGTGAGGAATTCTGACTTTGTTACTGCGGAAGCGGTTCTCACCAGTGCTATATCCAAGGATGACAGTTTTGACGGTATATATTATTACCGGGGTGTTTGCCGCATGTCCCTGGGAAACTATGCGGGAGCAATAGAGGACATGACCACCTCTATTGATAGAGAAGACATGGTACATGCCAGTTATTATACCCGGGGAATTTGTCTGCTGATGAATGATGAATACGAAAAAGGACTGGCTGATATTCAGTATGCAGCCGGGCGCAGCGATGACCCGGAAGTAACCAAACAGGCCTGGGAGTTCCTGGTTCAACTGGAGGCAGCACAATCAGAGGACAATACATCTGCAGAAAAAGTGGCAGCGCAAGAAACCACCATTCAACCGGAGGTCATACTACCGTCTAGGGAACAGCACGAAAAGGTAAAGGATGATAGATCAAGTACTGAGAAAAAAACTGATCGTGAATAGACTATCTTAAATAGACTGTTTTAAATGGGAGGAAGTCATTGATATGAAGGTTGTCGCCCAGAAAAGACAAGCTAGGAAATTGAATATGTTTCATCTTGCCAGCATACTATTGGTCATACTGCTGGTATTTGGCTTTTCAACATATGCTCAAGCCTCTGACGGGGAGGCGTCGACCTCTTCGGCAGTAACGTCAAGTGATAACGGCAGTTCGGGCGGTGATACTTCAGGAAGTAATGATACTGCTGGTAACGGCGGTACATCCTCCAGTGACTCTTCCGGTAACAGTGATAATTCAGGTAGCGGTGAAGCAGGCAGCACCGAGGGCAGCAGTGATTCCGGTAATGAATCCGGCGGAGATACTTCAGAAGGAAGCGGCACTGATGGTAACAGCGGTGTATCCTCCGGCGATTCTTCCGGTGACAGTGATAATCCAGGCAGCAGTGAAGCAGGCAGCACCAATGAGAGCAGCAATGAGTCCGGAAATGTATCTGACGAAAATGCCTCAGGAGGAGAAGACACTCCTGATAGCAGCACTTCTTCCAGTGATAACGATGAAGATGGTTCTGACAACCAAAATCCCTCTGACAATAATGAATCCCCAGAAAAGCAAAATGCAGGTTCTGAAAGTGAAGCAGGCGATGCTGCTGGCTCAGGAGATTCAGGGAGTTTGGTAGAATCAGGAAGCTCGGCAGGTTCAGAAACCGGTAGCTTCCCCATGATGACCATGAGTACCACCGGCGCAGAAGAATCCGACCCGGCCGGTACTCCTACACCTGAAGCCGAACCGGTTCCTGAATACCAGGTCCCCGGCGGATCAGCTTACATAGCAGGCAGTGAAGATACCATTTACTATAATACAGCCACCCAGAATGCCATCCAGCAGGCAATAGAGGCTGCATTAACCACAGCAGCCAGCCAGGTTACCATTATAGTTAGCAACGGAGTCTATGCCGGAGGTATCAAAGTAGTCGTTCCGGCACCTGCACCTACTGGAGAGGAAGGGGAAGGATCCGGTGAATCTGCCAGCAAAATGCTGCTACAGATTATTGCAGCGGATGCCTATACCACCGATGAAAGCGGCAACATCACTCCTAATGCCAATTCGGCCGGAGGGGTGGACGTGGAAGGAGACCTGGATTTTGACGGTATAGATGTGCTGCTGGCAGGACTCTATCTTTCCCTCAAAAATACCATTAATGTAAAAAATGCTGATAATGTGACCTACTACGGCACTGCCTTGGATGATGAGGTCAAAATTAATCTGGACAATGTCAGTGACAGTGTCACCATTGATTCAGGAGGCGGGGATGATGTACTTAACGTTTCAGTAAGGCAAAGTCCTTCAGTAACTATTTCTCTCAAAAAGGGTGAAGGTTTTGATGCTGATACCGGTAACCTAACCGAGGAAGGGAAAAACCACGTCCAAAATTTGATCAATGAGGGTCTATCCAAGCTGGGCGTCTCAGAAGGAGACAGCAGTGACTCCCGTCTGAAGGTCGTGATCGACGGGGGCGCTGGTGATGATGAAATCACCGTCACCCTGATTAACAGCACCGATATTACTACCACTAAGGATGAAACACCCTCCACCGCACCAAATGGAGTCGAGGTAAAGCTGGATATTTCTGCCACTGACCTGACTGTTAATGGAGGAGCTGGCACAGATACTATTACGGTCAAAGGTGGTATGGACCTGGGACTCACCACCGTGATCCTCCGTCCTATCCTGCAAGCTATGTTGGATTATACCCCAGTAGCAGCTAATGCTATCCTTCTTCCCGGTACCGAAATAAAGATCAATGGCGGTGAAGGGGACGATCTGATTAATGTAGATACCACCACCTCCTTCACCAGTTTCCGTGGAGTAAATGTGAATGCAGACGGCGGAGCAGGATATGACCGGGTAAATCTTACCGGTAAACTGCAAGAATATGAAAACAACAATAATAATATCAGCGGGGATGCCAGCCAGGTCCAGATGAATACTCTGGCTGAAATCAATATCCTGAATGAAAGTGCTGCTATTTCTAAGCTGAACAGTAATCTTACCGTAAACATGACCACCCTTGAGGCAATTACCGATGAGCTGGCCAACAAGAATACGGTTTACATAAATGATGTTCTATCATATCTAGAGTTTAAAAGTTTCACTGATTATGTAATAGAAAATTACTCCGGTACTCTAAACTATAATAATACCAGCGGCAACGGTACCTTCCTGACCAACCTGATTATCAAGGGCAGCAATGTAACAATAGGGACAGTGAATACCCCCTATGTAAATATAATAATTTCAGTAGAAGACAGTTCCCTGAATCATTCCGGCAGCGTAGATATAATAGGTACAGTTAGGGGTAAAAATATTTTAGTCCGGGCTGTAAACACCGACAGCCATGCCCTGGAAATCATCGACAACGATCTTAGCGATGAGGATGATGATTATTCACTGGAGGGCAGCCTCTTTGACATCGTCAGCGATGTGGCCATTAATATAGGCCCCAATGGTAAGCTGATCGCAGACCAAACAGTAAGTTTGGAAGCTCTTAGCGAACAAACCAAACCTCTTATTCCCACATTAGAAGATTTGCTTAAACATTTTGGCCCTGAATATGAGGATACTCTCGATATAAACTTTGTGGCCGTTAAGGTAGGCAGCGCGATAATTGATATTCAGGGTGTAATAAATGCAGCGGCTATTCGGGCCATTGCCAATTCTCTGGTTAATGTTTCCGCCATGAATGATAACTTAGCCAAATTCGGTATGCCCTTGGCAGTAGGAGTGGTAGTTTCCGAAGCAGGTATAACTGCAAGGGATCATGCCCAGTTGATTTCTACAGCCGGCGGAATATATTTGAAAGCCGATTCCGATGTTACCCTGGCAACTCATGCCGTATCCGGAGTGCTGCCCTTTGTTTTGGCAGTCTCTGCTGTGGTAAATGATGCTTATGTGGATATCAAGGGGAATTCTGTCATAGATTCCAAAGGTGATACTACTGTCTCAGCCTATGGATGGACCAATATTACCACTTCAGCTTCCGGGCCGAAAGCGACCACTGGTACAGGTTCTTCCGGTTCAACTGGTTCTGGGTCCACTGGCCAAAAGACACCAGGTAATTCTGGAGGTTTCTTTGCTGTATCTGTAGCCGTTCAGAATGTATTCGCGGCTATAAGAGAGAGTGCCAGTGCCAATGCCGGAGGCAATCTGACTTTGAACTCAGTTGCCCGTGAGCGGGTTAAAAATGAGGCTACTTCCAATCCTGATGACGGTGGAACCTCCTTTACCCTGGAAAACCTGATCAATAAGATTAACGGCCTACTCACCAAGTCCTCACAAAAAACCGGTCAGGGTAGTACAGGCAGTCAGGGCAATCGCGGCAGCTCTGGCCTGACCGGTATTGTATCCCGGCTGAGCGGCTCAGGTTCTGCTGGCGGCACTGGTACCACTAATCTTGTAAACACCGGAACTGCTGGTGCCACTGGGACTGGGCAAACCGGAACCACCAGCAGCACCCAACTGGTGGGAGCGCTGGCGGTAACCTATGCTGAAAATAGCAATATGGCTTTCATTGATACCCTGGGAACTATTAAGTCCCAAGGAATTCTGGCAGTCCATGCGAAAAGTTCTACCATCAATGAAACCATAGCCGATGGATCTCCTATTAAGAGAACCAGTACCGGGGCAACTGGAGTGGCTAATCCTGATGCGGGTACTCCTGCTCAGGAAACCGGTATGACTTATAATGGCCGTACCCAGGGCAATGTTATCTTTGAGACCACCCAAAACGGGTTCCTGACTATAGATAAAACCGAAAATCAGCAAGCGGGGGACGAAATCATCATAACAGTGCATGCCAACGGTGGGTATAAGCTGGACAGTATTACCGCTGGTGCCGGAATCACCCTGACAAAGATAGATGATAAGCAATATAAATTCACCATGCCTGCAGACGGAAGCACTGTTAGCCTAGCTGCCAGCTTCATTCCCAAGTCCTATACCATAACCAGCAGCAATGTGAATGCTTCTGCCGGGACCTTTTATACCAGTCCAAAATATGGTGAGGACGGGGACACCATAGTAATTCATGTCACCCCCAATGATGGATATACCGTCAGCGAAGTTAAGATTACATATAAAGATGCCTCTGGACAAGAACAGACTAGACCATATACAGATATTGGCAGCAATAAATTCCAATTCACCATGCCGGCAGCCAATGTCACGATTACTGTGAGCTTTGAAGGTGTTAACAAGAATCTCTACATTGATTCCGGGATCAGCAACGGTACTATTACCGTAAAAGATTCAGCCGGCAATGTGATTGTTTCCAATGCCAGTGGATCAGTAACGGAAAAAGATGTCCAGGTAGGAACCGTTTTGACCGTGGAAGTAACTCCAGCTGAAGGTCACCGGTTGAAAGCCAACAGTTTGAAGATTGGCAACACCATTATCCTGCCCAACACTTCTGGTGTATACCAGTTCACCATGCCGGGGGCAAGTGATCCCAAGATTATTTTAGAGGTTGTATTTGAGCCAGGAGCTCCTGCTACTTCCAATACCGGGCGCACCGGAAGCCGGGCCCTGGGTGTGGGAGTAGCTGTAGGTGTAGTCAATCACTCCAACCAGGCTTATATTAAGGCAGCCTCCGGATCGGTGGAAGCTGGTGGTCTGGATATTACAGCGGAAACCAACAATCTCTCTTCTTCTACCATTTCCAGGAGTGGCTTTACACCAGGAGATTTGGGATTGGCAGGAGCCCTGACGGTTCATGTAGTCAGTGCTAAAAACAGCGCCGAGCTGAATAATAATCTGATACTAAGCGGTGGCAGCATTAATTTGCGCGCCGATGTACAAAACAGCAAATTTGTTACCGTAGCCGACGCAGTTGGTACCTCTGCAGGGACAGAGACAGGAACTACCCCCAATGGCAGCCCTGCTTCAGATTCAGTGGGTATAGGTGCAGGCATAGCCATAGGTGTGTTCGGTGTGGACAGCTATGCCAAAATTGCTGACGGGGTTTCCATCAGCAAGGCTTCCGGTGGTTCAGATTTAGACTCCATGAATGTGACAGCCTCCTACAATGGAAGCGAGGAGATGATTGCTAAAGCCGGTGCATCAGGCGGAACATCTATAGTACCTGTTTTGGCTTTGAATGTGTCGGGTGTTTATGTTGATGCCAGCACCGGTACCTATACTGCTGGTGCTCCGCTGGAATTCAAAGGGGATATAAACATCACTGCTTTCAGTGAAATTACCCGCAATATTCTGGCAGATGCCGCTGCGGTAGGCGACGGTGTCGGCTTCGGCGGATCATTTATAGTCGATATCGTCAATGACAGTGCTGCCGCGACCCTGGGACGCAGTGTCAGGGGCAAAAAAGTTTTAGTGAAAGCCGATTCTGTCAGCCGGATTAATGCAACCGGAAAAGCCGGTGCCCAGGGGACACCCCCCAAGACAAATACTGGCAGCAGTGGAGGCAGTTCCGGCGGCGGATCAAGCGGCGGTGATGGTTCGAGCGGTTCAGGCGATTCAGGCTCAGGAAGCTCTGGTTCGGGAGATTCTGGGTCAGGAGACTCTGACTCGGATGATGACGATCCATACGCAGGAATTGCTGATTTGTTCAAAGAGGACGGAGAAGATGATACTCCGGAAGACGATGATTACAGCGATGCTTTCAGAAGATTGTTTGACGAAGGAGAAGCCGATGCCGTAGCCGACGCCAACACCCAAGCAGCAGCAAACCTGGCTAATATAGTTGGCACCCAGAACGTAACCGGCGGTGCGATTAGCAGCTTGACTGCCAACCGGCAAAAGGCTGAAACCTCCGAAGGCAGCGTTCAGGTTGCGGCTACTTTTACCCTGAATATCCAGAGGAATGTTTCCAAAGCTATTATTGCTGATGGAATTATAGTTATAGCCTATAAGCCCGCTGAAGGTGCTGAAGAAGGCGATGGTTCCATCATAGTGGAAAGCAGAAACGATACCGATGGGGTTATAACCTCCGATGCTTCGGCTACTAACTCCACCGTCGGTGTTGGTGTGGCTGTAGCCATAAATATCGTCACCTATGAAAATATTGCGGAAGTCGGTGATGCGAGACTTACCGGTGAAAGCCTGACCATAAAGGCAGGTATATATGAAGAAGAGGCAAAAAACCTTTTAGATGAGATAATTAATGAATTACTTCAGAAATTAAATATAGATAAAGAGTTAGTTGATCAATTGATTACCGAACTGGAAGACAAACCCCTTGAGGAATACCTGAAAGGTAAGCTCGACGAACTGGGCATTACAGATGCAGATGATATTGCTAGCCTGCTGACTCAAACTATCATAGCTCGCCTGGAGGCCTTCCTGAAAGGAACCGATGTCAATGACAGCGTAGAAGAAGAACTGCAGGAACTGGTCAATGATACTGTAACCAAGATAGCAGATGGCTTCAAGGACGCCAAAGTTATTGCAGAGGCTGTCAAAAACGCTGCAACTGCGATCATTAACAATATCAAAGACCCGCAGCAGCGCCAGGAGATGATCGCATTAAGCTTAAAAGCTCTTGCTGCACTGCTGGGCAGCAATGATGAGCTTGACGGAGTCGGGCACCGGATCTCTACCCAGACCATTTCCGGAGTGGGCGCAGCTAATGTAGGTGTGGCCGGGTCTGTGGCTATTTCAGTAGTAAAAGGCATAACCAAGGCCATAATTGCCGATCGGTCCGCGCTGACTGAAGGAAACGATATTAACATCACTGGCGATATCATTATCACTGCAGATGGAGCCCAGAGAGTATATACTACTGCCAGTTCTTCGGCTGACGGCAAAGGCAAGGCCAACAAGAATAAAGCTGCTACCGGAGGCAGCACTTCCACCAATAATGGCACTTCCAAAACCGGAGGCACCAGCGGTACCACTTCCAGCAGCAAGACAGTGGGAGTGGGCGCAGCATTTGCTTTAGGTGTAGCTGATCTTACTGTCCATGCAGGTATCGGTAACTATCGCAAAGTAGAAGGGGCCAGCATTAAGATTACCGCCAAGGCCCGCAATGACCTGGATACAGTCAGCGTTGCAGGTACTGATCCCATTGGCCGCAGCAATGCCATCAGTGAGGGAAGTTCCGGATCAGGGACTCCTGCAGGTACTACTACTGCCAAGGACATTTCGGTAGATGCCTCAGTGGCCGTAAGTTTGATTCAAAATGATGTGAAAGCTTATGTGGGCCAGGGGGCGGTAATTAAAACCACCGCTGCAGAAGACACTATTGAAACCGGCAATTCCGGCGAAAAGGTGAACTTCTACCTGTATGCATACCAGAGCGGGGAAACCAATACCAATGCCAGCGGATTTGCTGTGGGTAATACCAGCTCAGTGGGTGCAGCGGTTGCCCTAAATATTGCTCTGTCCGAAGTTTATGCCCTCTTTGCGGGTGAGGGTGACATAAGCGGCAAAGCAAAATTAGCTGCTGCTACATATAATGAAGACAATGCCAACGCCCTGGCAACAGCTATGGGCGCTGACCTTGACCGCTATTTGGCCAAATTCCGGGCCTTCCAAAACCTGAAGAAGAAGAGTTCCAGCGACCCATCTACCAATCCTCCGGGAAACAATACATCTTCTTTGATCAGCGGCAGGCTGAACAATACGGGAAGCGGGCAAGGAACACCGTCTCAATCGGGACTGCCGGTTTCCACCAATGCCCTGCATGCCCAGAATGCTTCTACCACCAGTACTAACCAGGCTTCATCAACAGCCAATAATAGTAACTTGACCGATGTCATAAACCAGACCGCCGGCGGCGGTAACGGAACTGAGATCGGCAGCACCGTGGGCAATGCCTTATCCGGGGGCAACACCGATGCTTCTGCACAACAAAGCCAGACAATTCACGTGGCAGCCGCAGTCGGAGTCAATGTTACCCGCCATGACGCTCTGACCAGCATCAGTGGAAGCTTAAAAGCTAAGAATATAGAAGCATTGACCAACAATAACGGAAACTTCAGTACCGTAGGTACCGGGGTAGCAGCTTCCCTGATGAAGAACAGCAACTCCATCGGGGTGGGAGTAGCCATATCGGTCAACCAGAACAAAGCACGGGTGGAGCTGGGCGGAAAGATTACCGCCACTGATGGAAATATCGTTGCTGACGCTGAACTTACCCAGAATATGGATGGGGTTTACCGGGGCAAATACGGAGCCCTGGGAATGTCCGGCAGTGCTTCCGGAGCAGGCGGAAAAGCCGGAGTAGCCGGTTCATTGGCAGTTGTAGTTGCCGACGGGGTAAGCAGTGTTACCGTTTTGAACGGAGCTGAACTGAAAGCCCTGAATGGTGATATTAACCTGGAGGCCACCGATAAGTCCAAGCTTTCCGCTGCTGCCATGGCTGCGGTTCTCTCCAACGGTTCAACGGTAGGTGTGGGTGCAGCTTTTGCTCTGCTCTATGCCCAGAACAGAGTCCTGGTTATAGTAGGCGATGATGTACAAGTTACCGCCAAGTCCTTTACCCTGAATGCGGAAAAACAACCTGTTACCATAAAGGATTGGAACTTACCTTTTGAATTATATGAACTCTTTACTGTTGATGCCAGCGAAGGCCAGCAGGGCATCATAAATGTCACTACCGGAGGTGACGGACAAAACAAATTCGGGGTTACCATGAACGTTAAAGCCGAAGATCTGGTTGATATTGCCCAACTGACCAGTTTCCTTGGCAGCGTTAACTACTACGCTTCGGCAGCAGCCGGAACTATTATAGGAAAATCCAGCGGCGGCAGTGAGAGCCAGTTAGCTCTGGCCGGTGCAGTTTCTATGTTGTTCCAGAATAGTTTAACCAAAGCAACCATCGGAGACAGAGTTGAAATTATCCTCACTAACGGTGATCTAAATATCAACGCATCCTCTGACAACAATGCCCGTATCATAGGCGGGGCTGTTTCAGTGTCGTCGGCCAAAGCCGGAGTAGGTTTGAATGTAGCTGTCATTACCAATAATGACCAGGTAATTGCCTCTATTGGTAAAGATGGAACAATCACAGTAACCAGCGGCAAGGTAAACGTTACCGCTGCGTCAGATCTTGATGCCTGGTCCATTACCGTTGCAGCAGCGGCTAAAGCCGGCGGAACCGGTTCCGGCGCTACCATCGGCGGCGGTCTCACAGTTATAGTGTCATTGAATGAAGTTCTGGCAAAGGTCGATGATAGAACAGAAATAAAAGCTGCTGGCGATGTAACAGTCGGAGCTAATAATAACGCTTACCTATTACTGGTTTCCGCTTCAGTTGCAGCAGACAGCGGCGGCTCCGGTGCTGCACCCGGAGGTACCGTAGCCCTCATCGTTACCGACAATAAAGCCAAAGCCATGTTAGGCAACGATGTAAAAGTTGAAAGCGATGGCAGTGTTAAGGTAGAGTCCAAAAATATCGAAAAACTCATCAGCATCCTGGCTTCAGCATCTGGGACAACTGGTTCCAGCCATTCAGTAGCAGGAACGATAAACCTGTTGATCACCAACTCCCAAAGCCTGGCTTCTGTTGGAGACAATGCCCGGATTATTGCTAAGAACGATGTCAAAGTTACAGCCGAGAGCGATTCCAGGTTGGTCACTGTGCTGGCCGGAGTGGCCCTGTCAGGTGGATCAGGTGCAGCAGTTGGTGCTACCATCAGCATCAATGTGCTGAATCGTCTTACTGAAGCCAGAATCGGCCAGGGGGCAGTGATAATCTCCAGAGACGGCAGCGTTCTAGTGCAGGCTTTGTCCAAGGACTGGACTCTGGTTATTACTGCAGCCGGCGGAGCAGCATCCTCAGGAACTGCAGTAAGCGGTAACTTCCAGGCCACTGTAGCTCAAAGCAAGACGAATTCCCTGGTAAGTGACAGTGCGGAGATCACGGCCTATGACTCAGTGGGTATTGTTGCCGACCAGACCAGCAATGTCTACTTGGTATCAGCCAATGCTGCTATTTCAGGCGGGACCGGAGTCGGTGCTACCATCGTTACCGGGGTGCTGAGGAATGAAGTCAATGCAGGTGTCGGAAATAATGCGAAGATAACTGCTTACGCTCTGAAAAACACCCCTGATGCCGGCATCCTGACCTCTAACCGCCAGCAGAGACGCAAGGGGATTGTTATCAGTGCTCTGGGTTCCGAACAAATCCTCATGCTGGGGCTCGGAGCCAGCGGGACATCCTCCACGGCCGTAGCAGGTGTCATTGACACCCTGGTGATCATGAATAGAGTAAATGCTCATGTAGGCAATCACGCTCGCATGAAATCGGGAACTAAATCAACTGATGATACTGATGGAGATGGAGAAGCAGACGGAAAATCGTCTTCAGGAGACATAGATGTTGAAGCAGAAGATAATTCGGATGTTTATAATTTCGGCGGTGCGGTAGCTGCATCCGGGTCCACGGGTGTCGGTGCCACCGTCGTTACCCTGGTCTTTGACAAGGACGTTACAGCCAGTATCGCTGCCGGCAGCATTACGGAAGCCACCGGCAATATCAATGTTAATGCCAGAGCGGAAGATGACCTATTCCTGGTGGCAGTATCCTTCAGCGGCAGCGGCAGCACTTCGGTAGGATTGGGTGCCAGTGTTCTGATCTTTATGAATGAAGTAATTGCAGAGCTGGGCGGTACAGTAACGGCCGGTGGGGCAGTGAATGTCCAGGCTGCCAGTGACGAGTTCCTGCTGAATATTGTCCCGGCTATTGCCGGCGGCGGCACAACCGGAGTAGGCGGCGCAGCTATTATTACTTATTTCAGCGGCAAAACCATTGCCAGAGTTCTCACCGGTGCCGTGGTGCATGCCATCGGAGATATGACTGTGGCTGCTGAGTCCAAAGAGTTCATTACCGCTGACGTTATCGGGGTAGCCGTAGGGGGAACGGCAGGGGTATCCGGCACGGTTGACATAGTTATTACCCAAGTGGTTACCCAGGCTTATGCTGACAGCGGCACCAATATTACAGCTGGTAGTCTGACCATAAAAGCCACCGACAGGTATGATTTTGTAGGTTTTGCAGGAACCATAGCCGCTTCGGGCACGGCCGCTGTAGGAGTAACGGCTCTGCTTACCATTGCCTGGAATACAGTTACTGCCTATATCGGAGATAATAGCCAAGTAACAACTACCACCGGCGATGTTACTCTCCTGGCAGAATCCAATCGCAGTCTGTACATGTATGCCGTTAACGTATCTGGCAGCGGAACAGCCGCAGTAGGAGTAACCTTGATGCTGGCGGTTGTTGGCGGTATGCTTAACCAGGATGCGGCCGACTCATTGAGAACAGGAAAAGATCAAGAAGGCAATACTTATAATACTTTCGATCCCAAATCTCTCATAGATTTTCAGGCAGAGAATTCTCCCGGTATAACCGAAGGTTACTATCAGCAATATAACGGTGACCAGCTGGCCAGCGCCTTGGAGGGCGACGGCACCAGGGTCAGTGATACTTCCGTTGGTCATGAATCTGAAAATGGTGACCTGGTATTCGACGGAACGACCGGTTACCGGGATGACTCCTTTGATCAGAAATATAATGACGGCAATCAGCCGGGCAAGGACTTCGAGGTTGACGAAACCCAAAATGAAGATTTGAACAATGCCCAAAAATTAGGCCCGACCCAGCCCAGTTATGATCCCAAGGATTCCACCAGTGCCTTTATCGGCAACAATGCGACTGTGACCAGTGCTGGAGATATCAATATCACCGCCTGGGATAATCTAACTGCAGATATGGTTACTGCCACAATATCCGGCAGTGCTTATGCCGGGGTAGGTGTAGGCATGGTAGTAGCCGTTCTGTTCAGCAATGTATTGGCCTATGTAGAAGACGATGCAGTGCTGTCCGCGGCAGGAGATATCACCATTTATGCCCGGGGAGGATCTACCCCGGTAACCGCTGATCCTGATAAAAACACGGCACTGGAAAATACCATTAAGGGCGATAGTGACAATGGTGTTACCGTAGCAGATCTTACCATCCGGGCCATATCCGTCACGGCCGGCGGCGCATTTGTGGGTGTAGGAGTTGCCGCCGGAGTTGTGGTGCTGAATTCCAACATAAAGGCTTATCTTGAAGGCGATGTAATTAAGGCTAATAGTCTCACCATTGTAGCGGAAAGCGATTACCCGCAGATCATCGCTGCTACTTTAGGCGGTTCCGCTGGTGTGGTAGGAGTCAGTGCTTCCGTTGCTGTTGCAGCTTTTAACGGCAATGTATTCGCCGGAATAGTTGGGGATGCCCAGATCGGCATGTCCAATGCACCCGGCAATACAGTAGGCAATGTAATTGTAAAAAGCAAGGCCAATACGGATGCCACCACTCTGGCTGCAGCCATTTCCGCTGGCGGTGTAGCGGTCAACGGTGCCATTTCCCTGGCTGTCAACCGCACCCGGGTGGAGACCTTTATCGGGCAGGGAGTCAGCCTTAAATCTACAGGTACAGTAAACGTTGAAGCTGATGTAGATGCCGACGCCGACACTTATATCGTCGGGGTTGCCATAGGAGGAGTAGCGGTAGGGCTGTCTGCTGCTATTGCCATCCTGGATCCGACTGTACTGACCTACATAGGTGTCACACCTTATAAAGAAAATCCCACCGAAGGTGCAGTAACTGGATCCACCGGCAGTATAACTGCGGTTAATGTTAACGTGAAAAACGACGTTACCACCACTGCATCCAGCACCGTTTTATCGGTTGCCGGCGGAGGACTGGCCGTCAACGGCAATGTACTGCTGGTATTCAACCATACTGTTTCTTATGCAGCCATCAACAAAATGCCGGTGACCGCTGCTGGCAACATCAATGTAGATGCCTTTATGAATTCTCGAGCCGAATCCGTGCTGGCATCCGGTACCGTCGGAACCTTCTCAGCAGTCGGTGTTACCGTAAGTTATGTCAGACTTGGCTCAGAAAATGTAGCCATGATTGATACCACCGGAGTAGAAGTCAAGGCTAATAATATCTATGTTTATGCCGGACGGGATGCAGACGGGCAGCGCAATAATTCATCAGCCAGCTCAACTGCGCTGGCGGCCTCGATAGGCATGGTGGCAGTCAATATGAATGCTGCGGTGGCTGACAATGATACAGTGAACAACGCAGTGATACAAGGCAACGGCCAGCTTATTGCAAACAATGCCCTCAAGGTAGGGGCCAACTCAATAGCTACCGCTTATGCTGAAGTACTTGGCCTCAGTTACGGTGCGGCAAGTATAGCAGCCTCATTTGCCATTGCCCTGCTTAGAAGCGAGCAAAGAGCAGCTATTGATGGAGGAGATATAGAAGCAGGATCTCTGGAGGTCATCTCTCGGCTTAACTATAATACTTCAGAAAACAGCAGTGAAGCTAAATTGGGTATTGGTTCAGGCGGATTGATTACCGTAAACGCCAATGTGGCAGTTGCCTATGGACGCTCCAAGAGCTTGGCAGAAATTAATGCTGCCAGTGTGGATGTGACAGCCGGCAGCATTAAAGTGGGCAGTTACGGAACAGCCGCAGTGCTCTCCGAAATTACTCATATCAATGCAAGTTTAGCCAACGTTACTGCCAATGTAATGGTGGGAGTAGCCTACTCACAGGCAACCTTTGCTGCAGCAATTAATATACCTCAAGATAGAACAGTAAAAGCCAATTCGGTTGAAATTGAGACCTGTTATACAACCAGTGCCAATGCAGATGTCACTCCTTCCGGCGGTGGGGTACATACTTCACTGGCAACCATAGGTGTAAATCTAGCTTTAGCTAACGCGGGTTCTAATGGCAGCGCTTCACTGAAGGGAAAAGGAACTCTTACAGCCGGTTCGGTAAAAGTAAATGCCGACGGTACGGCAACCGCTCATGCGTTGACCCGCACTCCCACTATTTCCGTGAACATTGCCAATATAGCAGCCAATACCGTAGTGGCCATATTAAGTGCCACCCAGGAGGCCTTTATTGAAGATGTAACAATTGTGGCCAACGGCGGCGTTGAAGTTATATCTACCTTAAACAATGGAGACGGAGAAGGCGCAGTTGCTGAACTGGGCGGCCACTTCGCATCCTACGGCCTGGATCTGAGCCTGTATAAAGTTGATGTTAATACAGCTGTTGCTAAGAACGAGGCAAAGAATCACGCTTATATAAAGGGTGCCGTTATAGGCAGTATTACCAACCGGGCTGGACCTGTTAGTGTAATAGTAGATGGCAGAAGTTATGCCAAAGCCAAAATCCATGAAACCAGCAGTGCTGGTTTGCTTTCCGTGGGATTGACCACCCTTTACGCATATGCCAAAGGAAACTTCCAAGCTTATATTGACACTACCGGCGGTTCCATTCATGCTGCTTCCATCGCAGTAGAAAATACATATAGATCCATAGCTGAATCAGAAACCACCCAGGCAACCGGCGGGGTCACCATATCGTCGACCAGCGTTGAGGGCAATATTGCCATATCCAGTGTAACTACCAATGCAGAAGCAGCTATTGAAGGCACAGGGACCATATCCACCACCGGAATAATTGATGTAAAAGCAGCCGGAATTGCCAATGCCCTCTCCGGGGTAATGACTCCCACGGTCAGCTTCAGCAATATCCGGATAGCAGCCAATGTTCTGACGTCAAGACTGGCTGCAACCCAAAAAGCCTATATTGCCAATGTGAATATTACCAATGCAGGAGATATAACAGTTTCATCTATTCTGAACCAATCTTCGGACAATGGAGCCAAAGCCATACTGGGCAGCTCGGCAGGAAACTTAGGTGCAGGAATAACTTTCTATGGCAGCACTTCCAATACGGCTATAGCCATTGCCGAAGCTACAAACTATGCTTATGCAGAAGGGGTCAGTTTTGGTGACGAAAACAACCGGACAGGCTCATTGACGGTCAAGGCCCTGGGCAACAGTATAGCTCTGGCAGATATATCCTCAGGAGCCTTATCGGCAGGTTACGTTACCCTAGGCACCTCGGTACTGTATGCCCGTGCCAACGGTGATTACCGGGCTTATGTAGATACCACCGGAGCATCTCTCTATGTGGATTCCCTCACTGTTACCAATGACTATACAGCTTCAGCTACAGCGAAGACCGCTCAGCCAAGTGGTGGAACTATCAGCGGGTATGAAGCTAAGGTCAATGTAGCGGAGGCCACGGTAGGAATTAATGCGGAAGCAGGCATTAAGGGCAACGGAACCATTACAACTCCTGGCGCCATAATCGTACAGGATACAGGTACAGCAACAGCCGACGCCAGAGTGGTTACACCTAACGTGACCATAAGCAGCGGCAGTATTGCAGTAAATGTGATCTCTGCCATACTCAACGCTGTGCAGAAAGCCTATATCGAGAATGCTGTCATTGAGGCGAACAGCATCCAGGTTATTTCCACCCTGAATAATGCTGATAATACCGGCGCCCTGGCACAACTGGGAAGCAGCGCAAATGGTGTAGGAAGCAGTGTGAACCTGGTGGGAGGAAAAGTACATTCCGCTACCGCCACCGCCAACAACACCAACCATGCATATATCAACGGAGCAAATATAACCGCCAGCGGAGAAGTGAAAGTCCAGAGCCTAGCCGGATCCTATGCTAATGCCATAATAGATAAAAACCTGGTGAATGTTGGACTTATCACCATTGGTTTAACGGAGCTCAAAGCTGACGCCAGCGGCAATTTCCAAGCCTTTATCGATACAACCGGAGTCATTATTAATGCGGGTTCCATCCTGGTAGAAAACACCTATACTTCAATAGCCAATGCAGAGACCACCCAGCCTGCCGGCGGGGTTAAGACGACAGTGGTGGATGTAGACGGCAATATTGCCATATCCAGTGTAACTACCAAAGCCGAGGCAGCTATTAAAGGCAACGGAACCATTTCCACCACCGGAAAGATAGAGGTAAAAGCAACTGGTATTGCCAATGCCCTCTCCGGAGTGATGACCGCCGCGGGTACCCTCAGCGGCATCCAGATAGCAGCCAATATTGTTACCTCAGAACTGGCTGCAACCCAAAAAGCCTATATTGCCAATGTGAATATTACCAATGCAGGAGATATAACAGTTTCATCTATTCTGAACCAATCTTCGGACAATGGAGCCAAAGCCATACTGGGCAGCTCGGCAGGAAACTTAGGTGCAGGAATAACTTTCTATGGCAGCACTTCCAATACGGCTATAGCCATTGCCGAAGCTACAAACTATGCTTATGCAGAAGGGGTCAGTTTTGGTGACGAAAACAACCGGACAGGCTCATTGACGGTCAAGGCCCTGGGCAACAGTATAGCTCTGGCAGATATATCCTCAGGAGCCTTATCGGCAGGTTACGTTACCCTAGGCACCTCGGTACTGTATGCCCGTGCCAACGGTGATTACCGGGCTTATGTAGATACCACCGGAGCATCTCTCTATGTGGATTCCCTCACTGTTACCAATGACTATACAGCTTCAGCTACAGCGAAGACCGCTCAGCCAAGTGGTGGAACTATCAGCGGGTATGAAGCTAAGGTCAATGTAGCGGAGGCCACGGTAGGAATTAATGCGGAAGCAGGCATTAAGGGCAACGGAACCATTACAACTCCTGGCGCCATAATCGTACAGGATACAGGTACAGCAACAGCCGACGCCAGAGTGGTTACACCTAACGTGACCATAAGCAGCGGCAGTATTGCAGTAAATGTGATCTCTGCCATACTCAACGCTGTGCAGAAAGCCTATATCGAGAATGCTGTCATTGAGGCGAACAGCATCCAGGTTATTTCCACCCTGAATAATGCTGATAATACCGGCGCCCTGGCACAACTGGGAAGCAGCGCAAATGGTGTAGGAAGCAGTGTGAACCTGGTGGGAGGAAAAGTACATTCCGCTACCGCCACCGCCAACAACACCAACCATGCTTACATAAGCAATACTCAGATAACAGCAGGCGGTGCGGTAAATGTCCAGAGCCAGGCTAAATCCTATGCTGAGGCCAGAGTTAGTCAATCAGCTATCGATGCGGGCCTTCTTACTCTGGGTGTGACCGTACTCACTGCCAGAGCACAAGGTGAATTCCTGGCCTATGTGGACAACTCTGATATAAGCAGCGGCAGCTTCGTAGTTACCAACCAGTATAATTCCAATGCCAGAGCGGTGGCAGCACAGCCTAGCTTCGGAGTGGGTGTTTCAGCTATATCAGTGGAAGGCAACTATGCCAAAGCCGACGCAGCAACTCAGGCCGCAGCCTATGTGGAAAACAGTAACATAACCCTGAGCGGTGGGAATGTTACCGTGGGAGCAACGGGCATTATCCAGGCCAGTGCGGTAGTGGAGTCACCGAAGATCAGTATCAGCGGAGTCAAGGTGGCCATCAGCATCGCCGATGCTGCTTTAAGTGCTGTACAGAGTGCTTATATTTCCGGAGGCAGTATCCTGACTTCCGGTTCAGTTAGCGTTTACTCCTGGCAGAACAAGGACCTCGCGAGTACCGGAGCAGTGGCCTCTTTGGGCAACAATGCCGGCGGAGTAAGCGTAAGCCTGGTAGGGGCAGCTGCCAATGTTGCCAAGGCTGTTGCCAATGCCACCAACCTGGCTTATGTGACCGGAACTAATTTAGGCAGCGCTGATCAGCCCAATGGAAACCTCAGTATACAATCCCTGGCTAACTCCTATGCCAAGGCCGGGTTCATCAATAATCAAGTAAGTGTCTCTGCATACAGCCTGGGTATCCAGACCATGACTGCAGAAGCAAAAGGAACCTTTAGTGCTTATCTGAACAGCACTGGTGCGACCATATATGCAGGTAACATTACCATTGATAATACCTATAAAGCTATTTCCGACGCCAAATCCACCCAGCCCGGCCAGGGTGTCGGCATCAGCCTGGGCAGCGGACAGTATAATTATGCCACTGCTAATACGGCAGCTAATTCCAGTGCTTATCTCACCGGTTCAGGTACAGTAAACGCTGCCGGTGTCAACATTCAGGTGATAGGTACAGGAAGTAAAGCAACCGCTGATATTGATGCGGCAAAAGTCAGCATCACGGGTGCCAGTATAGCTGCCAACCAGGCCAAGGCCAGTTTGCAGTTAGGCCAAAACGCTTATATCAGCGGCGCGGGAATTATCAACGCTACAGGACCGGTATCAGTTCTTTCCGTCCTTAAGGATACCAGTGCCTGGGCAGAAGCTGGTGCCAACGGAGGAACCGGGGTATCTCTGGTGGGCGGAGCGGTCAACATTACAGAAGCGTCTTCTGCTTCAACGGTGGATGCCTATATCGAAGGTAATGTGCAAATTGAAACTGATGGAGATGTAAATGTAGGTGCTGAACTGGCTGGCATAGTAATTTCAAAGGCTCAGGCGCCTGATACCAATGTGAGTCTGGTCAGCCTGGGAGTGGTAAAGGTAATTGCCACTATTGCCAACGATGTAGTCAGTGCTCGAATCGCTGGCAATGCCCAGGTGACCGGCAGCAGCGTCGATGTAATCGCTAACGCATCTGGAACGGTAAGGGCTGTCGCCGAGCAGCCTAATACATCAGCAGATGCTGTTAAAGGTACGGAGATCTATGCCGAAGCCAGAGTAAACAAAAGGACCGTAACAGCTTACATAGGCAGCGGTGCCAAGGTAATATCAACTGGAACCGATGCAGGAGACGGTGTCAATGTGGCAGCAAGCTCTGCAACAGTTCTGGATGCCTACAGCAATCACAGCACCAGTGTCAGCCTGGTGGGCGTGGGCAGGTATACTGTCAAAACCTACGTGGACAACCACAGCACCACCGCCAGGATAGACGGTCAGGTACAATCTCAAAATGGCATCTGGCTGAGTGCCTCTGATTCTATCAAAGCTTCAGCCAGTACCTCTGCTAATAGTGCCGGAGCAGTCGATGCTGGCAAATCCACAGCTACCAGTACAGTCAATTCCCAAACCGGGCAGACTTCAGTGGGAGCAGGTGCTGTTTTAGAGGCCCGGGGTGACATCAATATCTATGCCACCACCGTATCGGAGCTGACAGCACAGGTAAATGCCAGCTCAGTGGCTCTGGGTAGTTTTGGAGCCATTTCAGCGGCTACAGAACTCAAGAATCGCATCACTAAATTCATGGCCGGAGATGGTGCCCGCATTGTATCCAGGTACGGCAATGTTGATATTGTTGTCCTGGCTGATACGGCCAAACAGAACGCCACAGCTACCATGGGCGGATACGGGGTGTACGGCGATGGCAGGGGCCCAGAAGCCAGTGCCTACATAAAGACCACTACTACCGCAGATATCGGCAATGGCGTAACCATCACCGCCTTGTTCGGAGACCTGGATATCAGCGCCACCAGCAAGAGCGATTTATATGCCTATGCTTACCGGCATATGGGTGCTCTGGCAGGCGACAATAAGAGCAAGGCCAGCATCGGAGCTGAGGAAAATACCATAATTACCATTGGCGGCAGCGGAGAACAGTCTTATCTAAACAGCCGCAATACCGACATAAGCGCCTATCTCTACCAGAACCTGCACGCTTATGCAGAATCTTATACCATATCTGCCGGGTCACGGACCGAGGCGGAAGCTGACATCGAGGTCACTGACAATACCAAAGTTAACATCAACAATGCTTATGTGGGCGGTATTGACACCCTGAATATCAATGCGGCTGTTATGGATATGTACGTCCATTCGGAAAGCTATGCGGAAGTGGTCGGATTGACCGGCAAGGTCATAGCCCGTTCCAGTGCCGGCGGCAGCAGTAACGCAGCCGTTACGGTAGGAAGCGGAGCCGACCTGGCCGGGCAGAAGATTGCCATAAGAGCCAGTTCTCCTTTCATCACTGACCAGGTGGTTTACCGGGATGCCACTGCCAAAGGCAATACCGTGGTCAACTGGGTATGGAAGAAAGTCCAGCGCACAGTGGAAAAAGTAGTGAAAAAGGTCAGCAAGATCCCGATTATCGGCTGGGTTGTAAAATGGGTGGTGAAAAAAGTAACCGAATGGGTGGATGAACTGGTTAAAGAAGTCCTCTATTCCGATGAACAGGAATACACTGAAGGCACCATGCTTTCCACCGGCCAGGTAAATATAAACGGCAAAGTCCATTTGGGCGGTGCAGCAGCCGGTATGTATGTGGATGTACTGGAGGACGGCACGGTAGTATATTCCGGCTTGAAGGACGGATATGTGCTGCCGGCCAATCTGAATAACGGCACCATAACTCTGGGAGATCTCATGAATGAAGACCAGGGCGAACTGACTATAAGCGCATCCAGTATTGACAGTGTAAAAGGTGCCATCACCTTATTCCTCAATAATTACCTGCCCAACATCGTTATAAACAACTGGTCACCGTATAATCTGGTACTCGGCCAAATCAAAGCGGCCAATCCCCAGTCGGGAGCACCTATCCTCAATGTGAGCGACGAAGTCAGTTATGTAATAGATACTGAGATTCCCAGCCTGATCATTACATCCCACTATAAGGGAACCAACTTGACTTTTGGCAAGAGCGTGGATGTAGGCGATGGTACTGTGACCATCATCATGAACGAAGGTGACTTGAACACCGCAGGAAACGATGGCCAGGGAACGCCTGCCGCTGTCTGGGCTAACCGCCTGATAGTAACCAATGCCGGTAACATAGGCAGTGCAGACAACCGGTTTAAGGCTTATATACTGGATATTCCTGCTATACCAGGAACACCAGGAATTATAAATGACTTGCCGGCGAGAGCCACCTATATAGCACTGGAGGCTTTAGAAAACATTTATGCCGATCTTACCCTGGTAGTTGTTCGTTTGAATGGAACTGTTACCTTGAGTCCCATACTGACCATAGACCAGGTCACTGCAGGAGGAACGGCAGACCTGCTCATCAGTGCTCCGCGAGCCCTGAATTATCTTAATAATGCAGGTCTGAATGAATCACAGGATATTTCCCAGCCTGGCAGCAGGGATACCTTGATACTGTTACCGGGTGCAGCAGGAGAATTTAGTATAAAAGATGCTCAAGGTAATGCGACTGTCTATACTCTCATGCCCAACGGTATGATAAAAGTTGGCGACTCCATTACTATCCGCGGATCGCACTATTATGTAGGCGATTCACAAGTAAGTTCTGGTTCTGGAGGCGGAACCCGAAACATTGCCCATTACTATTTGCCCAATGGAGATATGGTGGCCGTTGACCGGGCAACTGGAAAGATCGTAAATGTAATAACCTTTAACGGCACAATTTATGATCTGGATGCAATCGAATATGTTGTGGACGGCGATAAGCGTATCATCCGGTTCAAGAAGGATAAGTTTGATGTAGTATACAGTTATGATGCCTCTGGAAATCTTGCCGATGTGAAAATTAATATTACCGAGGACCACCTGGCAGATGGCGCAGTAACCATCTTTGTAGAAACAGAACCCGGCCAGTTAGGCTGGAACCTGCCAGACGGCACCCGGGTCTATTACAAGAATGCCTTCCTACAGGACGGAAAGGAAGTTATACCGGTTTTCCTGGGTATGAAGGGCGAAAACTACCTGTTCCTTCTGGAGCCTCTGAGTGGTGAGCGGGAGTTCTATCATGTGGTGGAATTCCAGGAGGTCGATGGTGAGTATATCTTTGTGGAAGGCCATATTTATTCCAAGGCTGAAGTAATCAAGGCTTATGTAGGCAATGTTTACAAGGGAATGTCTCTCCAGGCGGCTAGCCAGGAGGTGCAGAGTGCACTTGAAAATTTCACCGCAGATTCCATCACTGAAGAAAGTACCTCAGAAACAATTGCGAATGAGTTAGCAGCCGCATTGAAAGACCGGCTTACACCTGAGTGGAAATTCACCGTTAAGGTAGAAGTTATTCCTGTCGCTAAAGAAATAACCGTAGAGGGAGAAGAAGGTACTGAGCCGACTACGGAAACAAAATACTATATTGATGAAGTACACATAGCGATTGAACTTACTGAAGTCGTGGGCGAGGAAGAGCAACCTGAAACAGTCACCTTTACTAAAGCCATTGAATATCTGGCAGAGAAGGAATTAGAAAGAGCCTCTGCTGAAGAAGAGTCCAGTACGGTGGATGCTGGCGGCAACAAGGATGACGAAACCGTTGAAGGTATCCAGTTTGTTACAGGCAAGCTGGGAGATTGGGCTGGTACTATCTTCATTAATCAATCTTCTGACCAGCAGTGGCTGACGGTTAAAAATGGAGGTTATTATTTCGACCTGCAATTTATTGAAGACCTCCAAGTATATGTGGCTGAAGAAGTTGCAGAAGGCACTTATACGGGCGCTGAGCTTGACCGCTATAATGAACTCCTGGGCAAGTACTTCATGCTGAGTGATAACGGGATCACCAAGACTATCACGGTCTTTAAGGTAAATCTGGACGGCTCAGGTGAAATTTCAGGCAGTTCTTTGAACGGCGGATATCGTAACGTTAACGGCGGCTACCTGTTCGTTGACGATGCCAGCATTACGGATGCCAACAACGGTATTCTCTATATGCTGGACCGGGCTGTGGTAGTATCCACTGATGGTCAGGTTTATCCCGTAGCTATTGAGGGCAACCAAATCGGTGCTGGTCAGAACATGACGGATGTGACTATTTCCTTTGCGCCTGGTATGCAGCAAATGAGGGATAGTGAGGGCAATCCTCTATACAACAATAATGGGGTTATCAGCACTGAGGTTACGGCGAGCAGCATCCCGGTGTATGATTTAAGGCCCGTGGCTAAAAAGGATGCCTCCGGCAATCAATTATATACCGTTTTCAATATGACCAAAAATCAGTATGAGATTAATTCCCGCACTGGAACACGTGAATTTACATTTTTGGAAACCCTTGGTTACAACAATATTCTTTTCGGGTCTCGTTATAAGGTCAGCCCCATTTACGTGAACCTCCCAGGCTTTACAATTGTGAGACCAGTGGCGGGAGGGTTTTCAGTAACCTATTCCACTCCAAGCACCTTTGCTATCCCATTGGATAAGGGATATGGTATCCTTGGACAACATATGCGGTTGTTAATGACAGCGGAAGGTGATTTTGCGGCAGGCACTATCCTCTACCTGGATGACAGCAAGAATGTGGTTGCCCTGCTGACTCCGGACGGGAAGTTCCGCCGCTACGAACAAGGTACTTCCTACACACCGGATATTCCTGAGGACCAGGAAATCTATACTGCTTACCAGACCGTAGGCAGCGGCGATGCTCTTGACCTGATTGCCGACATCTCCGCAGGCAGTCAGACCATGTTGCATGAGGTTATGACCGGGCTGTACATGTCAGCACCTAACGATGCCAGTGGTGCATCCGGTTTCATGAATAGTTTCTATGATGATGCTGACTACTTTGGATTCGACAGTTCAAGCAATCTGGTGTTGCTGACGAAGACTACGAGCACTTTCTATGTAGAAGACGATGAATATGGCTTCAATGGAGCCAAAATGTTGATTATTAATAATGCTCAAGGAAGCGGTGCGCAGCTCAGAATACTGGAGCTCAGCGGAAACAGAATTGTATTCCTGTTCAATGATAATACCTGGATCGATTCCAACGGAGAGACCGGATTTATACCTGCAGCGGTGAATAGATCGCTGGCCGAATATAACGAAAATACTCAGATACATCTCAATGGAGTACAAGCTGGAACCTTCAATATCAGTTTTGCCGGGGATAACACTACGCTGACCGACAATGGCAATGAGGGGAATGTCAATATCATCGCCGATAATATTACCATTGCCTCCCAAAAGGGCGGAGATGTTTTCTCGGCAGCAAACCCGCTGGTGTTCGCACCGAATACTACAGATACGGTGAATCTGAAGGTTGTCATGACTAATGCTGAAGAAGCTCTGAATGCCAGCGCCTATCTGGTGACAGCCGGTACCGGCAATGTCAACCTCCACGACACAGAGATCGGCAACAAGGGTCTGTTGGATCTGAAGGTAACCGATGGACATGCTGACTTGAATAAAGTAGGCATACATCAAGGCGGAGCCATGAATCTCCTTGTTGTCAGCGGAAATACCACCATGGATGATGTTGAAGTCAGCGGGAACATGTATGCTGATACCCCGGGCGGAACAGTTGTTATGAACGATGTGGATGTAAAAGCCACCGGTACCCTGGATGTGACAACCGGCGATGGAGATATCACCATGTTGGGTATGAGTGTCAGCGGCAGCATGACAGCGACTACCGATGCAGGGGCTATCATTATAAACACTTCCAATATTAATAGCACCGGTACCCTAAACGTGGAAACCGGCAGCGGAGATATTGCCCTGAATGGTGTCAATGTGGGCGGTAACATGTCGGCTGATACCCAGGCTGGAAACCTGGACTTGAATGATGTGAATATAATCTCCGGCGGCACTCTGGGTGTTGTTACGGAGCTGGGGGATGTAACGGTAGACCAGGTAACTGCCGACGGTACTCTGCAGGTAACTGCTGCTAACGGCAATCTGCTGATGAAGGATGAAAACTCAATTCTCACCATTGGTCCCAATTCTACTGCCGGGGAAGGAGATACATGGCTGGATATAGGTGGAGATATCGGTTCTGCCCAGCAGCCTTTCAAAGTGAATATACTGCCGGATGAAACGGGAAGCGCCCAGCCCCTCAATATCAAGAAGGTAGTGAACATCTACCTGGTGCAGGAAACCGGTGCCAGCACCAGTGATGATACTCTGCCCACCACTGGCCGCGACAACAACGGCAATGTTGGAAACCATGAAGAATCCATTGACGGCATGGAAAATGATGACGAGCAGGTCAAGGTGACCATACCGGCTCAGACTCCGGAGGAGCTTGCGGCCCAGCTGAACAATGGCACCCTGACTAAAGAAAAGCTGCTGGCGCTGGTCAGCGGTATCCTGAGCGGTAATGAGGTAAAAGCCGCGCTGGAGATTGATGATGCAGTTGTGGAAGAGTTGGTTGCTGCCCTGGAGACCATGGAGATAGCAGAACTGGCAGATTTAGTCAACCGGTTGAATTTGGGTGTGGCCGAACCGGAAAGCAAACTTGACTTGACCGTACTTGACGGCGAAGATTCAGAGGCTATTAAGAACCTGGCACTGCAGCTGAATTTACCGGCCGATGCAGACAAGGAGGCTATCCTGGCTGAGCTCAAACCTAGACTGGGACTGGAAGACACAGCCAGCATAGAGGAAATAAAAGCCGCCTATGAGAGCTACTATGAACAAGTACTGGCTCAATACCGCACCGATGTTATAAATAGCTATCGAGCCAGCATTGAGAATATTCTTAACACAGATAGTAAATTGAGCGATGCGGAAATAAACTACCTGTTCGATCTGGGACTCAGCGAAGCAGAAGCTGCTATTGCAGTGTTGCTGAAAGCTGCCTTAGAAGCCCAGCAGCCAGTGGTGATCAGTACTGATGGTGACGGTAATCCGGTTTATCAGCAGGCAGTAGACGAAAATGGCGATCCGCTATATATGGAAGGTACCGATGAAAATGGAGATCCCATTCTGATTCCGGTCTATGTAATGGAAAGCAGGCTGGCGGACGACAAACTCTTTGAAGCTTACTGGCAGTCCCTGACCGAGGCCCAGAAACAGGCACTGATTGAAGCTGCCTGGGCGTTGGCTAAATATCCTGAACCTAAGGACAACGGTGAGCAGTTCAGGGTACTTGTCCTGAATATCGGCGAATCTACCGGCAGCAGCAATATATCCAACCTGGGTGACATAGTAATTACCCAGCAGACCGGTATCTTTACAGCTGAAGAAATTTTCTCCCGATACGGTGATGTGTCCATAACCGGTCCGGAGATTACCGGTGTGGATGGCAAGACTAATGTTACCGGAGAAGATATATCCCTTACTGCAACTACCGGCAGCATTACCGGATTGAATGTTGAGGAAAGATCCTGGGATCTGACAACTATTGGAAATATTATAGATGAGGATAAAAAGAACCAGGCTTATGGACAGACTGGCAGCAAGAGCTGGATCCTGGTCCGCAATGCACAAACCGGCCAGATCGAAATGCAGTTTGCCATCGATTATACCGCAGTACGTGACTTGAACGTTGAGGATGCCACCAGTATCACTGCAAGTGCTGCCGGTGATATTGAAATCAATGAGGTTACCGGCAATATGGGTGTAAATGTTATCGAGGCCGGCGGAAGAGTAACCCTTACTGTTCCGGGATCCATCTATGATGTCCGGGCAGATCATGAAGCCAGGGAAAACATCATTTCCAATAGTGATGCAGTGATCACAGCAGGAGGTTCCGTAGGAACGAACCAGAAATACCTGGCTACCAGTGTGGATGGTACGGTACGAGTGACAGCCGGCGGTGACATAAACATCACCGACAGCGACAGCCTGACCCTGGTGGCTGACAGCAGCAATGGACAGGTTAATGTAAATGCAGCCAATGACCTGAACCTGTCCAACACCACCGGCAACCTGGTGATCGGAACTATTAATTCAGGCGGTAAAGCAGTCATTGTATCCGTAGCAGGCATCGCTGCCGGTGACAAACTGGGCAATGATGTGCATATCAAAGCCAATTCCATTGATTTGACTGCCCAGAATGGCAGTATTGGAACTGCACAGGCACCCATCGATATCGATACCGCGGCAGAAAACGGCGGAACTCTTTCTGCCAAGGCTACCAATGGAGCCATCAATATCAGGGAACGGAACGGAGATCTCATTATTGAACTAGTCCGGTCAGAAGGCAATGGCACTGTCAATATCTCTGCTGCCGGAGGAATACAGATAGGTACTGTGACTTCCACCGGCGGGGGAGATGTGACCCTGATCGCTGAAAACGGCAATATCACCGAGAAGGATACCTCAGATTACCTGGCTGCTGCTACCGAGGCTAAATTGAAGGCTATCCAGGCTCGCAGCGCAGCAGATTTGGCTGCAGCCCAGCTAATTATACTGCAGAATTACGTTGCCAATATTCTTCCTGAATTGCTGGGACGCCCGGCTGCTCAGCAGGCTCTGGATGCAGCCGAAGCTAATTTGACCGCAGCTGAGCAGGCGCTGGCGGACATTCAAGCACGGATTACCACAGCCCAGGAAGAGCTGAACATCCTGGAAAACGAAAAAGCTGCCGCTGACCAGGCTCTGGCTGATGCTCAAGCCGCTTTGGATCAAGCGATAGCTGACCGCGAAGGTCTCACTGATCCCGAGGAAATAGCTGCCCAGGATCAGCTAATTGCCGAAAAGACCCAGGAAGTTGAAGCAGCCCAGGCGACAGTCGATGAGAAACAGAAGGAAATTGATGCTAAGAGTGCAGAGATTGCAGACCTTCAGGAGCAGGAAGCAGAATTAGAGAATGTTACTATTCCAGAATTGACACGGCTCAAAGACGAGGCGCAGAGTGTTCTGGATGCCATTGATGCCGAGCTGGCCCAGGCCAAGGCTGACCTGGTGGATACCAAAGAGGCCGAAGGAGACAGTCTGGAAGCCACTGCCCAGTCATTAGAAGCAGTAGCAGCTGCCAAGCTGTCTGAAGCCCAGACAGCAGCATCAAGTATTACTACTGAGGGCAATCTGAACCTGAAACTGCTGAATGGCGGTACCATTGGTGAAGAGGATAACAGTCTGGGAGTAACCGCTGCCGGAACAGTGACGGTTACCACCGGAGCCGGTACCAGCATCTACGGATTATACCTGGAAAGCGGAGGCAACCTGTACTTGGCTCCGGTAACCGTTGACGGCAAAGTAGTCATTGACTCCAGGGGAGACATTAAAGGCCAGCCAGGTAATACCGGTGTCATTATCACCGCGGCCAATGCTGAGCTCAGCAGTCTGGGCGGAAATATCGGAGCAGCTTCGGTTCCGCTCCTGGTTAATTTGGATCGCCTGACGGCGGTGGGAGAAAAAGTATATATCAAGAACCTCAAGGATCTCACCATAGACACGGTTGCCGGCGATACGGTAAATATTGAAGCGACTGGCAACATAACTGCTGGCTCCGCCGCAGGCGGAGGCAACGGCAATAATATTATTGCTGACCAGCTGGAAATGAAAGCCTCAGGCAGTATCGGTGCGGAAGGCAATAACTTAAGTATCGATACCGATGAAATCGATGTGGAGTCTCAGAACCTCCATCTGGAGAATAATTCCGGAAACCTGCAGATCAACGGTATTAAAGTACCTGGCCAGGCAGATATTCAAACAGCAGGTAATGTGGTAGATGGAGGAACAGGAAATATTCAGGTTGGTAATCTGAACATCAGTGCCTTTGGTGATGTGGGCGGAGCAGATGATTCCTTTGATGTTACTATACCTAAAAACAGTACGATTACTGCTACCTCAGCCTATGGAGCAGTTAACACCAGGGTTTGGTATAAGCAGGATGACAGCGGCGGCGGTAGCGGTGGCGGAGGCGGAGGCTCTGGCGGAAGTGGCGGCCCTGGTGGCGGCGGTGGAAGCGGCGGCAGAGGCGGTTCATCTGCCAGCGTTACCGATCCCGATTCTGGCGTTACCATTTCCGGCCCAGGCCTTGAGGGTTCTGATGTAACAATCACCACCGGTTCTCCTTCGGGCCAGGGAACCGACAAGATGAGCAGCTTTATCATTGAATTGATGAAGAAGGGTAAGGTAATGGCTAATTATAACATTACCGTGAACCAGGACATTGATGGTACGGTTACTGTCAATATCCCGGTAGGTACGGAATATGAGGGTCAGACATTGACCATCATCGCCTACCAGAATGGCAAAATGCAGGTGATTAATGCCACTGTAAAAGACGGCATGCTCAGCTTTGAAACGGATAAGCTGACTTCCTATGCGGTGCTCGATGATCAGTATAATGTAGTGCCTTACCGCGGAGAGTACACTCAGGTGGGCGACAAACAAGTACCTATGGCGGAAACGCAATTCCAGGATGTTAAAGCTGATAACTGGTACTTTGAAGCAATCGCCTATGTGCACGCCTTAAAGATTATGGCCGGAGTAGCCGAAGGCCAGTTTGAGCCCAATGGTACCGCTACCCGGAGTATGCTGGCAGCGGTACTCTACCGCCTGGCGGGAAGCCCGCAGGTCACCGGCAGCAGCAGTTTTGCTGATGTGGAAGCAGGATCCTGGTATGCCAATGCAGTTGCCTGGGCAGAATCCCTGGGGATAGTCAAAGGATACGACAACAACCTGTTTGGAACCAATGATCCTGTTACTCGCGAACAGCTGGCTGTTTTCCTGTACCGCTATTCTATGAGTAAAGGCAGAGATATCAGTGCCTCCAATGACCTGAGCGGATTTGCGGATGCTGACCAAATTTCCGATTACGCACTAGAGGCGATGGAATGGGCTGTAGCTGTTGGACTAATAAAGGGTAAGGGTGAAGATAATCTGGATCCGGCAGCTTCAGTAACCAGAGCAGAAATTGCTGCTATCATGCTACATTACCTGGAGATATATGCCAAAGTTCTGCTGGTTGATGATGACCTGATGTAGGCTACTGATAAGTCGGATGTGTAAAGTGGTTAGAGTGGCCGCAAGTGATAGTGCGGCATGATTACCAAGTTGGCGAGGGATTATTGCCCATCTGCCCTTTCTCCGGGCAGATGGGCAAATTGTTAATCTGCATTAATTACTTGGATCTCGAGTCCAATTGGACAATGGTCACTTCCCAGTACATGTGAATAAATAGTGGCTTTTTGGATCTGCTCCTTAATCCTTTCCGATACCAGAAAATAATCAATACGCCAGCCTACATTCTTTTCCCGGGCATTGAACATGTAGGACCACCAAGTGTAAGCTCCGGTTTTATCGGGATACAGATAGCGAAAGGAATCTATCCATCCTGACTCCAGGAGTTCTGTCATTTTCTCCCGCTCTTGAGGTGTAAAGCCTGCGTTATTCACATTTGATTTGGGGTTTTTTATATCGATTTCCTGGTGGGCTACATTTAAGTCACCGCAGACTATGACAGGTTTTTTGGTGTCAAGTCTCATCAGGTGAGCACGAAAGTCGTCCTGCCATTGCATGCGATAGTCTAGACGGACCAAACCTCTTTGAGAATTGGGGGCATAGGTATTGACCAGATAAAAGTCATCATATTCCAGAGTCATGACCCGACCTTCACCACCATGCTCGGGCTGCTCCAGGTCTATCACAACCGACTTGGGTTTAATTTTGGCAAAAACAGCGGTGCCCGAATACCCCTTTTTCTTAGCACTGTTCCAGTACATCTCATAGCCGTCCAGTTCGAAATCCACCTGTTCAGGCTGCATTTTGGTTTCCTGAATACAGCAAATATCCGGCTGTTCAGCTGTAAAAAAGTCCATAAAGCCTTTGTTTAAACAAGCTCGCAGACCATTGACATTCCAGGAAATTAGTTTCATATAAGCCTCCGTTGGATAAAATAAGTGTCATTCAGCTACCAGGTAAGAAATGCCTGCTATTACATTGTAATTGTATCAGTTTTAGGTGGATTATGTCAGGAATATTGCCAAAAGGCCAAAATCAGTACCCCCTGGACCGCGTATCAATCACAGGGGGTACTTGGTAAGCAATATAGTCGCCTATTTACTGGTTCCCAGGGGCTGTTGTTGGGTAATGCAGTGGATATTGCCGCCGCCCAGGATGATCTCCCGGGCATATACTCCCACTACCTGGCGATCTGGGAAGATTTCCTTTAGTTTCTGTTCGGCCAGGGGATCGTACACCGGATCATTGAATAAGGGGAAGATAATACCGCCATTGCAGATATAGAAGTTGACATAGGAAGCTGCCTGGCGGTCACCTTCATTGCGTGGCAAGGTACCTTTGATGGCATTTACTCCTTCACTTTCTTCCTTGGTAATCAGAACCGGGCTGGGGATATGCAGTTTATGGACATTTAGTTTTCTTCCTTGGGCATCAGTGGTGCTGGATAAAAGGTCATAGGCTGCTTTAGAGCGTTCATATTGGGGATCATTTTCATCATCGGTCCAGGCCAGGATGACTTCACCCGGTCTGGCAAAACAGCAGATGTTGTCCACGTGTCCATTGGTTTCATCATTAAAGATACCCCATTTGAGCCAGATAACTTTGTCCACATTTAAGTAGTCCATCAGCACCTGCTCAATTTCAGCCTTGCTCATATGTGGGTTGCGGCCTTCGCTTAACAGGCATTCTTCAGTGACCAGCAGAGTGCCTTCTCCATCCACGTGAATTGATCCGCCCTCCAGGACAAAGCCTTCGGTACGGTATGTATCAATGTTTTCTATTTCACAGGTTTTTTTGGCTACCAGATCATCCTGATCCCAAGGAAAATAAAGACCGTCTACCAGACCTCCCCAGGCATTGAAGGTCCAGTCTATACCCCGTACTTCACCCTTATCATTGACTACAAAGGTGGGGCCGCAGTCGCGCATCCAAGCATCATTGTTGGACATCTCCACCACCCGTACCGATTCCGGAAGAACACTGCGGGCATGCATGTACTGAGCTTGGGAAACACACATGGTTACCGGCTCAAACTGTGATATAGCAGCAGCTACCTCCACATAGGCTTTTTGGGCATAATGGGCGCCTAATCTCCAATTATCGGTTCTTTCCGGCCACATCATCCAGGTTTGTTTATGGGGCTCGAATTCGCCTGGCATTCTAAACCCGTCTGCTCTGGGGGTTGTATTTAAAGTTCTGGGCATCTTACCTCATCCTTTCCTGTCAGTATATCTCCCATAGGGCAAAACTACTTAAATAGAAGCTCTTTCAGTTACCTGAGTATAATAATGCCGCTGTCACCCTGCATAATTACATAATCTCGGCCAGGACCCGATCCAACTCAGCCTTAGCCGCATCTCTTTTGTACTGCTGATCCTCTTGCGGGCGCAGGAGATAGACTAATAATGCGCGCATAGCCGTCAACCTATTGCCAGCTTGATCCCAAGCGATAGAATAGGGAGCATCCAGAACTTCATCGGTGACTTCTTCACCTCGGGTAGCTGGCAGGCAGTGCATGAATTTAACATGAGGGTTGGCTTTAGCTATCAGTTCCCGGTTAACCTGGTACTTAGGATAGAAAACAGCCAGTCTCTCTTTTTCAGATAGTTCAGCATCATACAGACCATACCATACATCGGTATAAACAAAATCCGCATCCTGTAAAGCCTCATTGGTATCTTCGGTAATCAGGTAACTGCCCCCCGATATTTTGCAGTTAGCCTCAGCAATGGAACGGTGATGGTCTTTCAACTGGTAACCTTTAGGCCCGAACTGTACAAAATGCATGCCCAGCTTGGTGGTAATAAAGCACAGGGAAGCACATACTTGGGTGGCATCGCCCACGAATACCACTTTGCAATCTTCCAGTTTCTTTCCTGGCGGCAGGTGTTCCACCATAGTAATGACATCACCGATTTCCTGGGTAGGATGGTTATAGTCAGACATACCATTAATTACGGGAATGGTGGAAGAATTGGCTAAGTCAACAATAGTCATATGGCGATTTACCCTGGCTACCAGGATATCTACCAGCCGGGACAGCACCTTGCCGGTGTCTTCGATACTCTCATGTACCCCTAGCTGAATCTGGCCCGGTGCCAGGTACTGGGCATGCCCGCCGAGCTGTGCCATGGCCGTTTCAAAAGAAACCCTGGTACGGGTTGAAGTCTGTTCAAAGATCATTCCCAGAGTCTTATTCTTCAGCAGAGGTGGGTAGTAACCGACATTGATACACTTCTTCAAGGTGATTCCCAAGCGGATGATATCAAGGATTTCTTGCTTGGTAAAATCATTGGTATCAATAAAATTCCTCACCATCATTTATTAAACCTCCTGCTGTATTTTTATATTAGTTCAGCATTTACTGAACCAATTTATATTACCTGGTTATCTATGGGAAGCTCTAACTGCCCGGGCAGCCATTATTTCACCGGCAATGATTGCTAATACAGTTCCAACCGTCAGGGGGATCTTAAAACTCAATTCCTCCGCTGATAATTCCAGGGGAACCACTGAGAATAGGATAGCAATTATAAGCAGAGCCATGGGTAAGTAAGCAATAATTTTCAGTCTAAACTCGCTTCCCGTTATTCTAAAAGGCCGCTCCCGATTAGGGTCTATTCTGCGCAATTGCAGGAACGCAGGGAATACTGGTACATAGGCCAGCAACAGGGTAACTATATTTAAAGCAAAGAAGTTCCAAAATAGGTCCTGGCTGGGCAGGAAGGGGGCAATAATAACCAGAGTAGAGGCCACTACTCCATTAACCAGCGGAGCACCGGTGGGCATCCCCGTTTTCTCATTGAGCCGGCCGAATATGGGGGGCATGCTGTTATTTTTGGCTGCGTAACTGGCTACATAGTTGACTCCATAGGACCAGGAAACCATGTTGCCAAATAAGGAAATTAAGAAAAGAGTGCCCATGATGGTAATAAAGAGGCCCATGGTTGTACCGGTAAGCAGTTGTAGACTTTCCACCAAACCATTGGCGGTATTGATTTCTTCAGCAGGAATTGCTACCCCGATACCAAAGGAAGAGAATATGTAGAGAAATGCTATCGCGATACCACCGGCCACTATAGCCTGAGGTACCTGTTTGCGGGGATTTTCCATATCAGATGTAAAGGAGTTCAAAACTTCAAAGCCCATAAAGTTAAAGAGTATTACAGAAACAAAGGCTAGACTGGTTAGATCCATGGATGGAAACAGAGAGCCCCAGGTAAATTCGGTAGCCATTCCCCGGGTTAAAGCTACATATAAACCTAGACATCCCACTACTAGAGCAATAAAAACCTTGATAACTGCAGATAGATTCAAAATCCATTTGCTGTCACTAACTCGAAAGAGGCTGATGAAGACAACAGTCCAGATAAATGCCAGTTGGATAACTGTAGCCACAAAAGTACTGATCTCTTGTCCAGATATGGAGGTGATAACCTGAGGAAAAATAACCGCCAGAGAAGCCATCCATAGCGGATAATTGATCCAATAGTACCAAGCAGCCCGGGCTCCCCATTTAGGGCCATAGGCGCGTTTGATCCAATCATAGAGGCCTCCTTCATCCTGGTAGGCGCTACCCAGTTCAGCAGCTATCAGTCCGTAAGGAAGCAGAAAAGCCAAGATGAGGAATAACCACCAAAAATACTGGGAGTTGCCGATAGCAGCTGCCGGTGCTGCTGCTTCTACCACAAATACTATGGTGATAACTGATAAGACCACTTCGTACAAGCGAAAGCTTTTCTTTTTTTCTGTCACCAACATCCACCTCTCAAAAAGAATCCACTCAGTGCCAAACTATACCATTTTATCACAGCCAATACCCATATGGAGCATACATAAATAATTTATAAAATATTTCTAGCGCCTCGTCGTTATGCTTATGAACTATAATAGTTTTTAATCTAGTTTGCCGCAATTATTCCCAAGATGTAAATAAATAATTTACTACCCTGGCTGTATCAGCAGTGTCAAGTAGGACTAAGTAAATGCCTATATCATGAGAATTAATAACGCTGTAGTGGTATTAGGGTTAACCATGTCCCTGCTACTGACCGCCAGCGCATATGGTAAACTATATACTATATAAAGGCAGTTAGAGTGGAATGCTAACTGCAATGGATATATTATTCTAGGAGGATTTAGGTGAGAAAAATAACTGTAGCAGCAACCCAAATGGCCTGTTCCCAGAACAGAGATGAAAACATCAGTAAAGCTGAAAAGCTAATCCGGCAGGCTGCGGGCTTAGGGGCGCAAATTATTTTGCTGCAGGAATTATTTGAGACCCTTTATTTTTGCCAGGCAGAGGACTTTTCTTATTATAAACTGGCAGCCGAAGTTGAGAATAACAAGGCCATTCAGCATTTTAGAACTTTAGCCCGGGACCTGAAGGTGGTATTGCCTATCAGCTTTTATGAACGTAAAAACCTGGCCTACTATAATTCCGTAGCTGTGGTTGACGCGGATGGTGATATCCTGGGCGTTTACCGTAAAACCCATATTCCCACTGGCCCGGGATACGAAGAGAAATTCTATTTTAACCCCGGAGATACCGGTTTTAAGGTCTGGAAAACCTGTTATGGCCGTATCGGAGTAGGTATCTGCTGGGATCAATGGTTTCCGGAGACAGCCCGCTGTATGGCACTGATGGGGGCAGAACTGCTCTTTTATCCAACCGCGATTGGCTCAGAACCTGATGAACCGGAAGTAGATTCGAAGGAGCACTGGCAAAGATGCATGCAGGGACATGCTGCTGCCAATATTATGCCGGTAATAGCATCCAACCGGGTCGGGAAGGAAACCATCGGCAAATCTACTATAAACTTTTATGGATCATCCTTCATTACTGATCCCACCGGGAAAATTTTAGCTGAAGCGGACCGCACTTCGGAAATGGTGATAACTGCAGAATTTGATCTGGATGCCATTGAAGAACAACGGATATCCTGGACGGTTTTCCGCGACCGCCGTCCCGAACTTTACCAGGCCATTATAAGTAATGACGGGGTTTATTACAGTAAATAAACTAACAATAAAAAAGGGGCGATTACGAATCGCCCTTTTTTAATTAATCGCAGGCTTTCAGCAGATCCAATACATAAGTAGGCAACGCAAAGGCTCCTTTGTGTATATTGGAGTTGTAGTATCTGGTCTTAATTCCCAGGGATTCCCACACCTCTGGTTTATGATCCTTTATGGGATCATACTTTTTGGAAGCAAAACCAAATAACCAGTGGCCTGAGGGATAAGTGGGAATGTGATACTGGTATACCTGAACGATCGGGAATAGATCCCGGATTTTTTTATGGGCCTTCTGCATTTCCTCAATGTGAAAGTCAAAATAAGGTGACTCGTGCTGGTTGATCAATATTCCATCATCGGCCAGGATACGATAACAGGATTGGTAAAATTCTTTGGTAAACAGACCTTCACCTACCCCAATCGGATCAGTGGAATCCACGATGATCAGGTCATAGAAACCGTCTTCTACCTGGCTGACAAATGAAGAACCGTCCTGGAAATGTAGATGTATCCGGGGATCTTTGTCCAGGTGACCGGCGGTTTGGGGCAAATATTGTTGGCAGAGTCTCGTGACCCGTTCATCAATGTCTACCATATCAATACGTTCGATATGAGAATAGCGGGCTACCTCCCGGGAAGTGCCTCCGTCTCCGCCACCGATAATTAAAACCTTCTTGATAGCCGGATTGGTGGCCATAGCCACATGGGTTATCATTTCATGGTAAATGAACTCATCCTTTTGAGTCACCATTACCAGCCCGTCCAGGGTAAAAAAGGTACCGTAAGTATCCGATTCGTAAAAGTCAATACGCTGGTAGGGGGTCTGCTCAGTATAAATATGCCGGTTTATCTTGATCGAAAGCTTGGTGTTATCATCCCAGCGCTGGGAATATACCAGATCAATATAGGGTGGTTTGGTGGAAATCTCCTCATTAGGTCTGGTAGTCATGGCATGTCCCACCTTTACTTAGAATTCTTGCTGGAGATTTCTGGCTGACTCCGGTGCTTGCTGTGCACCAGGGCAGCCATCATTACTCCTTATACATTATTACCATATAGCTATCCGCGATTACAGATATTTTTTTAAATTTACTGGTGGCTCAGCAGTTGCCTCTTACCCCAAAGTGTTATCTAAAAACATCATTACCACAAAACCTATTAGCAGAGCATGAGCAGCTAGCTTGGAATGCCCTTCATGGTTTTGAGTTTCGGGAATAATTTCATGGCTGATCACAAAGAGCATGGCCCCGGCGGCGAAAGACATAGCCAGCGGCAGGATAGGGCTGGCAATATGCACTAACCCTACCCCCAGAAGGCCACCGATGGGTTCAACCAGGCCTGTTGCCAATGCCACCAAGAAGGCCATGCCAGCGGAGTATTTTTCCCTTACCAGGGGCAAGGCTACTGCCAGGCCTTCAGGGAGATTCTGTAAACCAATCCCTATGGCCAAACTGATGCCATTGGCGATATCACCATTACCGAAGCCAACGCCCACCGCTAGTCCTTCCGGAAAGTTGTGTATGGTTATAGCGATTACGAAAAGCCATACTTTACGCATTTGCGGGCTCATGTTGCTGAAGTACTGCAGCGTATTCAAGAAGTGCCCGTTTGCCTCGGTGCTATTTACAGCGTTAGTCAGCAGGTTAGTATCAGGGAAAAATCTATCAATGATATCGATAAATAAGCCCCCGAATAACATGCCGATTAGGACAACGGTTGCCCCTGCAACCCCGCCTCCGCCTTTTTGAATGGCAGGCACGATTAGACTGAATGAGGTAGCTGCCAGCATTACGCCGGCGGCACCGCCTAAGGCAGCATCCAATAATTTTCTAGATATGTTTTTCGTAAAGAAAATAGGAATTGATCCTATCCCTGTAGCTAATCCCGCCGCCAAACTGGCGGCTATTCCCAGGTAAATCAGGTTTAATCCGGTCAATTGTTCTATCATTTTTACTTCCCTTTTTATTTCTCTGTCTCATATTATGAATTCGTCAACAGATGGTTCCTATTTTGTTGCGGTGCTATTCATAGGGTAAAAACCCTTCTTGGACGACTAACAATTACCGCTAATTTGGTGTATTATCTGATAAAGCTTTTGACAGAGGAGACAACATGATATACGACAATATTAAGCCGGGAACTTTTCTGGAGCGCCTCAATCGCTTCACAGCTTATATTGAAATAGAGGGTCAGGTGGAAAAATGCCATGTAAAAAACACCGGGCGTTGCTGGGAACTGCTGAATTACGGTGCCCCGGTACTGGTACAGGAAATTGATTCTCCCCAACGTAAAACCAGCTATGACCTGATTGCCGTTTATAAAGGAGAGCGGCTGGTCAATGTAGACTCCAGTGCTCCCAACCGGGTGTTTGAGGAGTGGCTCTCCCAGGGCGGCATATTTAAAAACACAACCCTGATAAGGCCGGAGAAAAGGTTCGGAGTCTCCCGGTTTGATTTTTATGTGGAAGGGGATGGACGCCGGGGCTTTGTGGAGGTCAAGGGGGTTACCCTGGAGGATAAGGGAGTAGCTCGTTTTCCGGATGCGCCCACCCAGAGGGGCATTAAGCACTTAAAAGATCTGATGCTCTGCCTGCAGGCAGGATTTGAAGCTTATGTGGTTTTCATTGTGCAGATGAAGGACGTTCTTTATTTGGAACCCAATTGGGATACTCACCCGGAATTTGGCAAGGTCCTGTGCCAGGCAGCCGAGTTGGGTGTCCATGTGTTAGCTTTGGATTGCCAGGTTACGGAGAACAGCATTACTGCCGGAGATCCGGTTACAGTTGTCCTGGACAAAAAATAAGCACATGAGCAGGTTGCTCATGTGCTTTGATTGTATAGAAGACTATTCTTCATCATACATCTTATCAATAAGATCTGCATATTTCTGGGCAATGACTTTTCTCTTCAGTTTATTACTGGGAGTCATCTCCCCGTCTTCAATGGTAAACAGGCGATCCATCAGGGTAAACTTGGCTATTTTTTCATGACGAGCCAGGTCTTTGGATTGTCCGTCAATTCTGTCCCTATATAACTGGATGATTTCCGGTTTATTTACCAAGTCGCTGTAGTCTTTGTAAGTAATGCCTTTAGATTTGGCATATTCCTCCAGTGCCGGGAAAGCCGGTACAATGAGAGCGCTTAAGTACTTGCGCTTGTCACCGAATACGGCTATCTGTTCAACATAATAATCCTGACCAACCCGGGATTCAATCAACTGAGGAGCAACGTTCTTGCCGTTGGCAGTAACAATGATATCCTTTTTCCGGTCAGTTATTCTTAAGAATCCATCCTCGTCGATTTCGCCGATGTCGCCGGTCTTGAAATAACCGTCTTCAGTCATAGCTTCTTTGGTTGCTTCAGGCTTGTTGTAATACCCCTTGAAGATGTTGGGGCCCTTAATGAGTATTTCGCCATCTTCAGCGATTTTTACATGGTTTTGATCAATGGGTTTGCCGACCGTGCCAAACTTGAAATAGGCGGGACAATTGCAGGAACCCATGGGTGATGTTTCCGTGAGTCCATAACCCTGGGCAATGAATATATTGGCGGCAAAGAAGAATTCTTCTATTTCCTTGGCCAGGGGAGCACCTCCGGCGGAGAAGAAGTTCAAGCGCCCGCCCAGTAAATCTCTGATCTTTGAGAGCACTAACTTGTAGGCTAGTTTATGTTTAAACTCCAGGGTGGAGGAAATTTTCTCGCCACGTATTTTGGCGTACTCGTATTCCTTGCCTACCTCTACACCCCAGTCGAAAAGTTTTTTCTTCATACCCCCGGCTTGTTCCATTCTGGCATTGACCGTAGCATACATTTTTTCAAACAGCCTGGGAACACCGCACATATATGTAGGTCTTACTTCCCCGAAATACTCCACGATTTTGTTGGTGTCGCTGCAGAAGTATTGAGTAGCGCCCCGGGAATGGATCCAAAAACTGGAGGCCTTTTCATAGACATGGCTTAAGGGGAGGAACACTACTTCTATATCGTTTTCTCCCATTGGGAATCTGGAATTCAAAGCCTCAATCTCTGTAAGGAAGTTTTGGTGGCAGAGCATGGCTCCCTTGGGATCTCCAGTAGTTCCTGAGGTGTATATAACTGACATAATATCTTCGCTGGTAATAGAGTTGAGCCGCCGCTGCAGTTCTGCGTCCTGATTAGATTTCCGGCCCAACTCGTATAGATCATCAATATACATTATATGCTCGTCATTTTCATCGATTTTCACTGATTTGTCGAATACGATTACTCGCCCGATTTTGGTATTACCTTTATAGAATTTCATGACGTTATCGTATTGATATTGGCCATCCACAAAAATGATTTTAGACCTGGAATCGTCCACAATATACTCCGCTTGTTCAGCAGTGTTGGTAGCGTAGATGGCAACCGTTGCACATTTGATGCTCATGATGGCGTAATCGCATATCACCCATTCCGGCCGGTTATGTGAATAGATGGCAATCATGTCACCCTCTTGGGCTCCGAGCTCAAGAAGTCCTTTAGCCGCATCATCAATGCGCTCGCCAAACTCCTTCCAGGAAATGCCCTTCCACTCATCACCTTCCTTGTAGTGCAGGGCGTTTTCTTTTCTGTCGGCATACTTACGTACTTGTGCGTGAATCATCGCTGCCAAATTCTCGCTTTGCATAATATACCCCCTACTCTTGAAACATTTCATTTACTGCCGTTTTTATTTCAACCCCACCTCTGACGGTAGCGGTCTGATTACGATCAAACAGGGTATTTAATGCAATAACGTTTGCTAAGATTATGCTGCGAAAAATATATCCGTTTCTATAATAAATATTATACTTCTTTAACAACTCAGCAGAACCCTTTTTATTTCTCGACATAATTGCAAGCAAAAAAAACCAATCAGTCGAAACTGGTATGGGCATATTGGATTTGGGATGGGGTTAGTAACTCTGAAAGGCCAGGCAGTTTGATTGCAATTAAGGCAATTAACCTAAAAAAGAGAGCAATCGGACAAAAAAATAAAAACCAGCGGTCCAGTATACTAAGGATGTACAGGCAAGATCTATCACGTAAGTGCAAGGGTTTCTGCCTAAGAGAATGACATAGGGGTGGGCTAGTGAGGCCTGAACATGTGCCCAATCAAGAAAAAAAGGCTGAAATACTGGCTGGGTCAGTGCGAAAGATAGGTATAACGGGAGCTGTTCTCAGACTGGTGAAGAGTCTGGGATTTTCAGCCTTACTGATTGTTCTGGCTCTAATTTTTGTTTGGCTTGGTGTGCCCTGGTATTTTTGCACACTTATTTTTTTACTGGCTGTGGCTATTATAGCCCTGGAAATAGCAACTATAAAAAAGGCTGCCGCGGTAAAGCTTAATGCCTCATATGAACCGGTGCCGGCAGCAATAGAATTGGAACCGGAAGAACACCTGGTACATACTATCCCGGCTGTTATGCAATACGGCAAAACCAGAAGTGTGGCAGTATTAGGATCTGGACAGGTGCTTACTCCCGAAAACGCTCTTTTGATTACTAATAAGGCCATTTGGGCTTTGACGGTCCCCCTGCCGGGAGCGGATAAAGTAGTGGCGGGAACAGATATCGGCCAATGGCACTGGATGTACGCCTGGCAGGACATCACCGACCAGCTTTATGAAATGCTTTCCTCCCTGCCTCTGGAAGAGGTATTAAAGCAGGGGCGGGGCAAACGGTTGCTAAAGCTATCTGAACTCAAGGAAGTAAAAACACTGCCGTTTACCTTTGCCCTGCGTTTTATCGGCTGCAACGGTAAAAAGTACGGTTATTCAGTCAGGGTAAAAGAGGATTATCAAAAAGCCAAGGAGTTTTTTAAGTATAAAATGAAATAAGGAGATGGGTTAAGTGGACTGGTTGAAAAAATTGTCCCTGGTAATGCTGGTTATGTTCAGCCTGGGCATTGTTTTTATAGCCCAGGATGCTTGCGGAGCTCCGCTTCTGGTTCAAAAGGATGGCCTGCAAAAAGACTTGGAGATTTCTGATCGACCCGACATTGCCGCATTTCCCAAGGCACCAAGCAATCTAACCGCCGGCAGCGGGTATGAGGAGATTGTCTTGAGGTGGCAAGACAACTCATTCAATGAAGATGGCTTCATAATTGAACGCCAGACCGCCGGAGGGGAATTCTTCCCTGTGGATCGGGTAGGGCCTAATGTAGAGACGTATACGGATACAGGTGCTACTTTCATGCTTCATCCCAATGAAAAGTACTTTTACCGTGTAAAAGCCTACCGGGGGAAATATGAATCAGTTTCCAATGTAACCAACGGCAACTGGTTTTACACGGTAATACCTCTGCCGCCTTATGATTTTAAAGCGGAACCCTTTAAGCATAATGAAGAAAAGATAAAACTGAGCTGGACCAATCCCCAGAATAAAGAAACCAAGTATTACCTGCAAACCTCTATAGACGGCAAGATTTTTATAAACCAGCCCAAACCCCTTACAAGTACAGTTATGTACCTGTATAAAAAAGATCTGGCAGTGGATGTTACCCATCACTATCGTATTAAGGCTGTGAATCCCAATGGTACCAGCTATTCTGATACGGTTAAGGTTACCCTGCCCCATTTGCCGGCACGACCTGAAAATTTCCAAGGGACTGCCCAGAGCACAACTTCCATAAAACTAACCTGGACTGACAAGTCTGACAATGAAGACGGCTTTTTCATCTACCGCACGAAAATGGGCGAATCCTATTCTTTTAAACCTGCCATTACTACCGGGCCTAATGTGCAGGAGTATGTAGATACCGGCTTGGAGGCTGATACCTGGTACTGCTATACGATTAACCCCTTTAACGGGAATAACCAGGTAGCAGCAACATCGGAAATAAAAGCGCGCACCGCTCCTCATGCTCCCACAGACATCAGTGCTGCTCCATATATATACGACACGGAGAAAGTATCCTGGGTCAATCACTCAAAAGTAACCACATTCATTATGGAACGCAAAAAGGAGGGCGGTGAATGGGTTAAGGATGATTTCTTTGTTCTGCCGCCCGTCGGGGAAACCTCTTCTTATGTTGATCAAAATGTTGAGCCCGGGACTACTTATACTTACCGCTTGTATGCCGTTGCAGTTGATGAAAATGGCAACAGGTTCGTCTCGGAACCTTCCGCAGAAACAAGTATTACTACCCCCGGAAGCAGCACCGGGAATGCGGCGGTCAATCCCCTAGCAACCGGAAAAAATGTGATCAGGTTAAATGTGGGCAAGACCAGCTATTCAGTGGATGGCCAAACTCTAGATATGGATACTGCCCCGGTTGTCAGTCAGGGGCGGACTATGCTGCCCATTAGATATATCACCGATCAAATCGGTGCCACTCTGGCCTGGAATGAAGCCGATCAGCAGGTCACTATTGTCAAAGGGGATATGACTATTGAGTTATGGATCGGCAAGAATACAGCCCGGGTAAATGGTACGGAGCGAATGATCGACTCAGATAATCCCAATGTTAAGCCTTTTATTGCTCCTCCCGGACGGACCATGCTGCCCCTGCGTTTTATCTCCGAAAGCCTGGGCTGTACCGTGAACTGGGACGCCGAGCGTCAGGAAGCCAGCATTGAGTATTAATAGGGCAGTCCCAATAACCACCTTATAAGGGCTGGTTTCGCCGGAAATCCTCAAGCAATGTATATATGCAAAACCCGGAGTTCTGCTCCGGGTGAGACTGTCGATAAAGGTGAAAAAAGAGATCGCCACGTCGCTGCGCTCCTCGCGATGACAAATGAGATTATTCGATGACACAGCGAGAGTTGTTTTCACAGGATGACAGAAACGAAAGCTATCTTATGTGTCATTGCGAGACCCGAAAGGGGTCGTGGCAATCGTTTGACCAGCATGTTTGCTGAGCCGATGGGCTGAAAGAAGCCCTATCACCTAACCAGCGGGAAGATAACCCGAGGGCAAGGGCGTCACTGGTAACGGTGGGGTCTGAAGGAAGCCGTAGGGGG
>Ga0208297_1000781_pt1 | contig 47311 bp, 49 predicted proteins | sample LMS_cellobiose_e_FD_187367 | JGI IMG/M metagenome (GOLD analysis project Ga0208297, IMG submission 187367) | Rumen-fistulated moose microbial communities from Alaska, USA - LMS_cellobiose_enrichment (SPAdes) (version 2) | ecosystem: Host-associated > Mammals > Digestive system > Stomach > Rumen... | reverse complement strand
CGAATCGTTCAACTCCAAAATCAAAAGCTTCCGTGCTCAACTCAGAGGCGTATCCGACCTGCCCTTCTTCATGTTCAGGCTGTGTAGACTCTTCGGATAGGCTCCCACGGATGTTTGCAGGTGAGCCAATTTGCCTTTCAATTTCTGATTTGTAGAAACGGGCACATCGGGTAAACTATCATCCATTTTCTTACGTGCTGTTCTCAACGAAGTCTCAGGAAGAACGATGTTTGAGTCTACAAGCAATTGAAGCGTCTCCTCAGTAAGGTTATGCACACTGCCAGATGTTCCATCTATTATCTTATCAAAAAAGCGTAAAATGCTATTCTCCAGTGCCATGCCCTGTTCATCACCATCATTAAACTTTACACAGATGGAGGATTCTACATTCTGAAACAAGCCTGAAGTGGTTAAATTTGAGGAGCCTACGATTACCATATGGTTTGTAGTTCCTCTAAACAAATAGACTTTAGGGTGATATACAACACTATTAGGTGAATAGACGATTTTTGTAGGGATGTTAGCATCAATGAGGGCCTTCAGGGCTTCTTTTGATGTAGCGTGCAAGTCAACTCCCACATAGAGAGAGACTGAGCCGCCATCGCTAATAAAACTGGTAATGCCATCTTTTAGATTGTTAACACCACCTATGCTAACAAAAGCAGAAAACCCAATAAAATCATTGAATAATCCACCAATACTTCGTTAAAAATTTAAAAACTGTATAATTTTCAATTCATTACATTAACAACAGCCCGTTCCAGGGTGCCAGAAACACCCGTCGAACGATCTTGAACAAAAGCCGAAAAAAGTGTTAGAAAACCGCGAAAATAATGCTTGAAAAATTTGGATAAGTGCTTGATTTTCAGTAACTTAATAGTTGGAATACAATGAGTTACTATGGCGAAAATCAAGCCCCTTATCCAGCTGAGAGAGATGATTGCAGCAGCCCTCTCAAGCATGACAAATTTAAGCAAAACTTTCGAAAAGTTCATCATCGATACCATGCAACTTTTTCTCACATCCTCCGGACGCATGAACTTCACCCAGATGGCGAGGTGCTCCAGCTCGTGTGAGAGCCGGTTCCGCCAGAACTTTAAGAAGCCCTTCGACTGGCTTTCGTTCAACCGCCACTTCCTTTCTCCAATGATGGGGCATCGTATTGCAATAGGCATCGATCCCTGCTTCATTCCCAAGGCCGGGAAGAAGACCCCGGGTGTTGACTGGTTCTGGTCCGGCTGCGCCGGTGCCATCAAACACGGTCTTGAGATACTGGGGCTCTCTGTTGTTGATGCGGATGCCAAGGATGCAGTGTTCCTGAAAGCGGAACAGACCTTCACCCAGAAGTGTCGAGGGCGCAAGCCCAAGTGCACCAAGGGCATGGAAGATCCGGATTCTCTTACGGGCTGGTACCTGAGGATGCTGTCTCGCATAAGCAAGCAACTTTTGTCCATCTGCAATCTCATCGTAGCTGACGCATACTTTTCCAAGGAAAGCTTCGTTACCGGTGTCAAGACTCTGGGCTTCAACATCATAAGTCGCTTCCGCGATGACGTGAACCTGAAGTACCTCTACCGTGGTCCAAAGACCAGGAAGAGAGGTCGTCCGCAAAAGTTCGCCGGGAAGGTTGACCTCAAGAACCTCGACATGACCATCTTCAAGGAAGAGTACTCCGTCGATGGCAAACTCGTCTATAAGCTATATACCGCCGACGTCTGGGCCGTTAGCCTCGGCCGTGAAGTCCGTGTCGTCATCGTTGACTATCTGGACACCGAGAAGAAGACGCAGAGCAGAAAGGTGTTCTTCTCTACGGACTTGTCGCTCTCCGCTCGTGATATCTTCGACATCTACCGGACAAGGTTCCAACTGGAGTTCGTCTTCCGCGATGCCAAGCAGTTCACGGGGCTCACTCACTGCCAGGCGCGGAACAAGGAGGCTTTGGCATTCTCGTTCAACGCCTCTCTCTCCTCCGTCAACGTTGCCAGAGCTTATGCACGGCAGGAAGGTCACAACCTTTCGGTCGGAGCGACCAAAACCCTGTTGCACAATGCTGCAATGGTGGATCGATTTATTGCAATGTCCGCGAAACACGCGAACTTGCGATTAAATAACACTGATTTCAAAGAACTCTTGTTCTACGGCGTTCGCGCCGTGGCGTAAAATCTATAAAATTAACGAACTATTGTGATAATGAGATTATCAATAATTTAAACGTTATTCAATCAGACAGTCTTAAGCAGCTGTTAAGAATTGATAGAGATTATAGCATCAATTTATCCTCAGAGTGTAATACCGGCCTTTATATAGCCAGCAATACCACAGTTCAATTAAACGCACAAATTAGTATTACTGGTAACAATCTAACCAGGTATGACATAGTAAGTATTGCGGGGAAAGAAAATGTAGTAATAAATGGGGGTGAAATAAAAGGGGATGTCGGGAATCATAATTATGTAAAAGGAAGCACTAGCGAATGGGGCTTCGGCGTTTATATCTATGAATCGAAGAATGTTACGATTTCTAATCTTAAAGTTTCTTTATGTATAGGTGATGGTTTTTATATTTCTGGCTCTAGTGGCGGTGCTCTAAATGATTATAGCAAAGCAAGCAAGAATATAAAGTTATTAAAGTGTACTGTATACGATACCAGAAGAGACGGAATTAGTTTAATTCATGCAGATGGTGTTTTTATAGAGGATTTCCGAGCGATTAATATAGGGCAGACAGAATATACGGCTCCATCATATGGAATCAATATTGAACCGAATAAAGGAAAGAGTGTGAGAGATGTGACCATTAAGAGATATATTTCGACCAATACAAAGGCAGAGTATGCTTTTTCCTCAGGTGGTTATCAGTTAAATGGGAACTCCAGTAATCGAGAGAAGATTGTTTTAGACGATTGTGATATGGATAAAGGTGTGGCCATAATGTCAGGGGCAGTCATGATTAATCATTCAAAAATGAACAAGGTCGCTATTTATCCCCAAGAAATGCCTTCGGGTAAAGTTTATTTTAATGACTGTTCTATTATTGGTGGAAACGGCATTGAATTAGATGGAAGAACAAAAATTGATATTAAAAGCAAGAGTGTTCCAACCTTTTTTTTCAAGAATTGTATTTTGGCGCCGGAAAAGGTCTATAAAAGAATACCTGGTTTGATATGGGGAACTAATTTGGATAATATTAAAGGTGTGTTTTCTTTTGATAATTGTCAAATTGTGTTGCCAAAAGGAGAAATAAGATATAACCTGATATATAGAGAGTTGCCTGCTAATATTTCTTTTGATGATTGTGAGATTGACTCAAGCGATTATCCTTTTGCTCCTTATGGCGCTATATTCAAGAATTGTCGAATTAATTGTTTATATGTAGATGGTGCAATTGCATCTGAAAGAAAGAGTGTTCTAAACAATTGTACAATTACGACCCACCATGCAACGAAACGCGTTGTAAATGAGAATGGTTTAAAACTTTTGTCAAAAACCACATTGGATAGCAAATGAATATGCTATACATTGTTTCCTATTTGCGAGAGTTTGTTGAAAATGAGGCCCGTTCATGTTCAATGGACTTTGGGTGCGTAACGCCTCTTTATGTCTATAGATGTTGGGGTGGGACTGTGGCGCTGGAGGAGATTGAGACGGCCATGAAGTTTTGCTTGCCTGCGGGCAGGTGAGACAGACGAGGCGACCGCCTCTGGCGGGCGGCTGGTATGTGCGGGGAGCGGAAGGCTCTGTGCTACTATTTGTTCACTATTATTAGTCCAGATGTTGACCCCGACTATCTGGCGATGGTGTTATGCAGTGAGCCTGTGTTAAAACAATTGGCTTTTTTCAAACGAGGAACGGTCAGACCAAGCGTTTCAATAGAGAATATCATGTCTCTGCTAATCCCCTTGCCAAGTATTGAGGAGCAGAAAATGCTTGTTGCAAACTTAAAAAGAAAGGTAAGACAGGTACAAATGATTCAGAATGACCTAGAGAAAGAACAAAAAGAATTCTCTCACAAGTTGTTTGGATAGTTGGGATATGATGTTGGTTGAAAAGCAGTTCTCATATACACCTCAAGTCTTGACAGACCTTGATGCTCTGATGCATGAGTTATCTGCTACAAGTTTCTGTAATGAGGAGCTTTTGAAGAATGCCTTGAATGATGCAAATGTTCATGTGTATGTGATTAGGGATGAAGGGCACATCGTGGCTACCGGAACGCTTTGCATCAAACATACGCTGGAGTTTACCATTGTTGATATTGAATCTGTGGTTGTCAGCTCTAAGTGCCGTGGCCGTGGATACGGAAAGGAGTTGATGACGGCTATGATTGAGGCGGCAAAGAAGATGAATGTGCATCATATACAGTTGACATCCAATCCCGCACGTGTGGCGGCAAACCAGCTGTATCAGGACTTGGGGTTTGAGCGGTATGAGACGAATTGTTATAAGAGAAAACTCTTATAGTTTATAGATAATAGTTGGCTATGAAGTACCTGAAAGCAATTTGGGAGTTTTGTAGGTATGTGTTTGTGCCGCAGTGGGGGCACAAGACGGTTCAGGATTAAGGGTTAAAGGTTCAAGGTTATGACATTGAAAGAGAAATATCAAGATTTACTGGCAAAGGGAGCTAACCCATACGCTGAAATGGGGAAAGAGTTGATAAATAACATCAATCTCTATGGTCTTGGCGTGCAACCAAAAACAGACTTGGAGGCACTCCTGTTCCATTGCATCTGTAATGCGATAGAAGGCGAATATGAAGACAATATACAGGAACTCGATTATGTATTGATGCAGATGTTGAGGATTTCGCCCGCAAAACTTCGCAGTCTCAGAATTACAAGGTCTGCTAAGTTCCTGAATAACCTGGATTGGAAAGATCCCCATAATCAGATGAGGATTATCAATGCATTGAGAAATGCGCCTGTTGCTGATGGTAATATAAGAGAAGGGAAAATAAAAATTGTCATCTCTGATCCTCATACCCAAAACCTGATAGAGCGGATGGTGGAGGAGAAAAAAGGAGTACTTGACAAGACCTTCAGTTCGCGAGTTCTGGTACTGAATGCTTCTCAATTCCTGGAAATTGTAGTTGATATTTTTGGAGATGGTGCAGATGATGGGTATCAACAAACAGTACAAGCCATAAAGAATGAGGCTCACGAAATACACGATGAATTAACTAAGGAGAATATTCTAGAGAAGTTCCAAGACGCATTTCACGAGCATGCTTTCAAAAAGATCATAGAACTTGGAGGAACAGTAGCCAAGAATGCAGTGTTGCATAAATTGGGATTGGATTGAGGATAACGAATAGGATTCATGGTTCAAAATGTTATGGCACAAACTGAACAAGAAAAACTGATAGGGAATCATCCACTAGCACCTCATGTCTATGGTGTGTGGCTGAAGAGCACTGACTTGCCAGCTTCAGTGAATAAGAAGCATCGCAAGACAGAAGAAATAGATGGTACTAGGAACGTTGCCATCAATGCTCTTGCTCAATGGATAGTGGACTATCATGTTCATAACCATAGCAGGAAGGTGATATCACGGAAAAGAGCCATTCTGAAAAAACATGAATTGGATGATTATATCGACAAGATGAAACTGCTGCCCAAGGCAGAGAATACAAAGAAAGGGGATCTTGGCGAAATTGTGCTGATAGAGTACTTGAAGGAGAGCAGGGGATTTGAACCGATAGTTTACAAATTGCAATATAATACAAATGTGGAATCTGCCATGAAGGGGGATGATGTGCTGATGTTCAACACAAGTGATCTGTTCTCTGAGGTGATATATGGGGAATGTAAGTTCAGAAGTACTCCCAGCAAAACAGTAGTGGATGATATTGTGGGAAACCTGCAAGGGGCAAAAAGGTTACCAGCCTCTTTGGAATTCGTGGCAAATGTGCTTGATGACAGAGGTGAAACTGATTTGGCTGACAACATCACTGAACTACATATTAAAATAGAGGAAGGGACAGTCCCTGTGACCAATGTGGGGTTCCTTATAAGTACAAAGTCGGATGTTAGAGAGGGGCAAGACACCACAAAACAAGTCGAGAAACACTTGAAGACTTCAAATCCAAGACTTGTGATGATTTCGTTAGGTATTGACAATCCCGAGCAGATAGTAGATGAGGCTTTCAAGAGAGCTGATGACATCATAAAAGCATTGTAAAAAGATATGCCTTCGTTACAACAGATAGAGAAGATTGCGGAGAGGTTAGAACGGTACACCACTTACAAGACCTTGCAGGCACAAGCCAATGCAAGGTACATACTATATGGTGTACACGAAGATAAGAAGAACTTCCCTCTATTTGACCCAAGATTAACCTTTAGGACAGAGAATATAGCTTATATCTGTCTGGAGGTGGCATGTACCTACTACAATAATGAACGGCGGGATGCGGCTGCGGATTACTTCAACAAAGGCGCTCTTTTGTTGGAGTACAACTATGCTAACAGCCAGGCAGAAGAAGAGGTGCGTGGGTTTAACCTGTTGGTGTGCGGTTTGTCCTACTATTGTGCATGTCAATACTCAAAGGCTTTTGTTACCATTTCGAAAGGGAGTTATGAATGTCGTATAAACCAAATGGTATTCTCGTTTCTGAGCAGACGATTCGGAGAACTGGAAAGTGAGATAAAAGAAGTACTGCTGACGAAAGATAATGGTGGAGAAGGCAGAACACCATTTGACATACTAATGGCGAGGGCATTCTCGCTAGTGCTGAATTATTTCTACTATGGAAATCAGCAATATCTGGACGAAGCCACTGAGATACTGAAAGATGCCACAGAGCTGGCTCTGTTGGAAGAAGAAGCAGGAACTTGGTGGGTTTTCAGACTATTGTGCATTGTGTTTGATGGTTTTAATGAGAGTTCTCTATGGAAGAACCTGCACGACCATCCACTATTTACTATTGACGACAACGGTTGGAGAGAAGTTTTGGAATGGCTCGGAATGCCGGCCAAGGACTGGGATGCCAGTGTAAAGGAAAAACTGGAGCAATATATCCATTCTCAAACTTTCAAGAAAACTCCGATAACAGAACTGTTCGTGAGTCAGCGGAAGTCGCTGGAACAAGTGTTGAAAGAAGAGAGTTCGGTTGTGAGTATGCCCACCAGCAGTGGTAAGACCAGAATTGCAGAAATCGTGATACTTCAGTCGCTTTTGCGCGACACGATCTCCAAAGTGCTGTATATAGCACCATTCCGCTCATTAGCATTTGAAGTTGAAGAGACGCTTTCAAGCACTTTCAACCCTATAGGTTTCTACGTTACGCATCTGTATGGAGGGGCGCAGATAACCGCTCTTGACAGGAGCGAAATGGAAAATGCGAGGGTGATTATTGCTACTCCTGAAAAAGCCAAGGCTATTCTGAGAATCAACGATGAGGAGCTACGGAGTATCAAGTTGGTGGTGATGGACGAAGGTCATTTGATAGGTTCTCGCCCAAGAGAAATCGCCAACGAGATGTTTACTGAAGAATTGCGCAGGACGGTGAAGGTGAATGGCGGTAAGTTCTTGTTGCTTTCTGCCGTATTGCCCAATGCCACTGATATATCGCAATGGCTATCAGGAAAGACTGAAAACGTGGTACATGACACATGGAGACCGTCATCACAAAGGCTTGGTCTAATGTGCTATCGTGGCAACAGAATTGATATTGAATGGAAGGGAGAAGTGCAGTGCTTCAACAGTGGTTTCGTCAAAACCCATGGTGATAAGAAACAGGCTGTGGCAGAGGCGGCCCTCAAACTTTCGGAACTTGGATCTGTGTTGATATATGTGCCAAGGAAAGACTGGGTTTTGTCGAATGCCAGAACTATGTATGGTCTTTTAGAAGACGAGGCTGACGTTGAATGGGGTGAGGATGATATAGACTGGATTCGATTCCAGTTGGTCTGCGAAGAGACGGAAGAAGACAAGGTATACGTGAAGCTGGCAAAGAAGGGAATTTTGTGCCATAGTGCAAAACTGAAAGCAGACGTAAGGCGTTACATGGAACGCTTGCTTCGGAAGGGTAAGGCTCGTTTCATCTATGCTACAAACACTTTGGCACAGGGCGTAAACTTGGGTGTTTCAACAGTGATAGTGCTGAATGTAGTCATCGGTCAGAACACATTCCTGAGTACAAACGACTTCTGGAATATGGCTGGAAGGGCAGGTCGCTCGTATATTGATACAGAAGGTAAGATTCTCTTCGTGTGTGATTTTACCAAGAGCGAAAGGAAAGCGAGGTATCAGGCAGGTCTGTATCTGGATATCTTTACAACTGACAAGGCCGTAAGCGGTGTGTATTTCTACTTGAAAGAGCTATGCGATATTCAGCAAAGTACAGGGATGGATTTTGAGCATCTGCTTGAAATCATTACCGAGAACCATTTTGAAGAGCTGCCACAAGATGAGGACAATCTGTCATGGAACGCGTTCTTTGAGCTGATAGATGATTCATTATTGACACTTGATGCCGCTTACAGAGAAAGCGAGGATGACGATGCAGGATGGGTGGAAGAGCACTTCAAGGACTCGTTGGCTGTCATACAAGAGGAGGACGAAGCATTACGGGAGAAACACCTTGCAATCATCAAAGCAAGAGTGAAAGGTGTGAGAAATATAGTGAAGGGAGACATGATGCCACAAGCATTTGCCTCGTCTGGAATACCGCTGAAGGCTGCTTTGTATCTGGATGAGAAGGTGTTTGAACTAAAGCGGATAGCTGATGAATACCTTGATTCTCAACGAACGCTGGATGATAAGTTGTATTTCTTTTATCAGTATGACCAAATAGCTCAGGTAATTCCATCGGAAAGAATTGAAGTGCCAGAGATGGATGTGTTGAATGGCATTAGACAGGACTGGATTGCCGGTCACGCGATGGGCTATAACGAGATAAGTCTTGCTCAAGATTATTATGGGAATACGGTGTCGTGGCTGATAAATGCGTTGGTCAGCAGATTCAGCGGTGAAGAGGATGTGCGTTTCAAGGAGTGCTACGAGGAAATGAGCCTCTCAGCAGCATACGGCTTGCCAACGAAATGGGCGGCACAGATTTATCTCTGTGGGATCAGCTCCAGAAAGGTTGCAACAGAACTTTCAAATCTGCTGAATGAACCAGAGGATGCAAATACATTGGGGGCTGTAGCTATCTATCTGAGAAATCATTTGGACGAGGTGATAAATGGCGGTCTCTGCACTGAACTGGCAAAGAAATGGCTGGATGTGTTTAAGATAAGGCCAACGGTGACGGTGAAAGAAATACAAACAGTGAAGAAATTTTTCTTTGGCAAAGATGCGAAAGACGACATTCCAGACTTCTTGTTATGCAAGAAAATGGAAGAGCATACCTATCTGTGTTCAGTAGATTTGAAATATCGTAAGAGTGTGATGGATTCTGATGGGCGTCCATTCTCAAAAGTTGCTGATGCTCCAGGTGTTTTCTTTATGCGGGATGGCGATGTGTGGAAAATGCACAATGTTAACCCATACATTACAGTTAGAGAAGATTAGTTTCTTAGACGGATAAGAATCATTATACGTTAATGGAGTTCTACTATTTACCCAAAGAATACCAGAGCGTTCATAAAGCCTGTTTTGAACTTGTCAGGCAAATAGAGGAGTTCATTGTGGGAAAGGACTATCAATTCCTACGAGTATCGCATGCCCCTTTAACCGAGGAGGAAAAGGACAAGTTAATGGAATGCGATGATATATGGGACTTTCTGAAGAAATATAAGGAAGAACAGTTTTATCTGCTCTTGAGAAAGCAACTTGTCTTAGGGCTTCTTATGGACTTCTGCTATTTTATGCAGGAGTCATTGGAGTGCTCTAAAAAAAAGAGGCAAGTTGTTTCATACGCAATGTTGCGGAGACCTTTGGTGGATAATATGAAGATTCTTCTCAGAATACTATTGGATGAAGCCTTTTTTGACAGTTTTATTGAGAGGGATGATTACGATCCTGCTAGTATGAAAGAGGAGGAATTGAGGGTGATGTTGGCTGCCACAGACAAGATAAGGATGTGCAAACCTATCAAAGGCGAGTTCATTTATGAATGTATCTACGAGAAAAAGAATTCAGGTTCAATAATAAACCTCTCAAATAGAGCCATTCATCCAGTTACTACGCGCCCTTGGAATAAAACAGGTGAAATGAACTGCAACTTTATGTTCGTGATGCCTGACGACATAGCAGAGTTATGGAAGCACTACTATGCATATCTTCCAACTATTCTTCTTTTTTATTCTGAACTTTTTAATACAGCAGTTTTTGGTTCGTTTAAAGACGAGGTGGATATGGAATTATATCCAAAACGAATAGAAAAGATGACGAAGATTATGAGGGTGATAAATATAGATAAGTAAATGCTTCAGTATAGAATGCAGAAACAAATACCAGAAAGACTGTGTCATTACACGAGTTTAGATGCTCTCAAAAGTATCTTGTCTGATGAGGATGGACAGGGTATTTGTTTCTGGGCTTTCTCTAATAGGTATAAGAACGACGACCAGGAGATAAAAATGGGCGAGTATATGCTTAATCGTGTAAAGGCTGCCCTTCCGTCGAAATCTTCGTTACTCTTCGAATTCGGTGGCTATGAGAATACTGCTTCGGTGTCTTTTATGGAAGGCGATGTTAACCACCATATGCTGGACGTATATGGGCGTTATCGCTTGGAGTTTGATTTGAGAAAACTTGGTATAGGCTTGCTTTCGGGCGGTCTTGTAGATTGTGAATATGTTGCAGAGAATGAACTGGAAGAATATGCGAATGAGTACTGTGAAATGATAAGCAATACGCGTATTTCGATTTCAAAGCTACAAGAAAAGTATGGAAAGATGTCCGCTCATCCCATCAATAATCTGATAGATTTCCTTATGATGGAGATGGATTTAATGGCTAAGGTAATCTGTTTGAAGGAGCAGAAATGGAGTGAGGAGAAGGAATGGAGAAAAGTATTTGAGTTGAAAGCTGATGATGCCAATATACACAATCTCAATGGTAAACAGTATGTTGAGTATCATCTTGACAAGTCATTTTTGACAGGGATAACGGTGTTTTGTACGTCTGAGTCTTATGACAAAGCCCGAGATGATGCTGATGAGATATACAATTATATTTCAGAAAGAGGTTACAAGGCAGATGTTAGGGTTGAAATATTTGAATCAAAATAAAGGATTATATATGAAATACTTAATCGTAGTGGCGCACCCGGATGATGAGGTGCTGGGTGCAGGTGCATCGATATGGAAATGGGCTCACAATGGTGACCAGGTGGATGTGTGATGTGCACGGAGGCTAAGGCGCGTGCGTTCCGTCCAGATGATAAGGAACTGGATGATGATACGCATGCGGCTCTGAAATATATCGTGGTGAACAAGGAATACGAAGGGATTTTCCCGAACATCGAGATGAACACGGTGCCGCATTTGCAGCTGGTGCAGTTCATCGAAAGTGCCATCAAGGAGAGTGAGCCGGACATCATCACGCATCATCCTGCGGATACGAACAACGACCATCTACAGACGTCGATGGCATGCCAGGAGGCGATACGTCTGTTCCAGCGCAGACCGGAGGTGAAGCGCGTGAAGGAGTTCTGGTATATGGAGGTGCCCAGCTGCACGGAGTGGAAGATTAACAATGCCATGCAGACGTTTAATCCCAACTGCTTTGTGGGAGTGGGGAAAGAGGGCGTAGATGCCAAGATAAAGGCTTTGGGTATGTATCGTGGCGTGATGCGTCCTTATCCGCATCCTCGGAGTGCAGAGTATATCGCCGGCCTTGCGGCTGTGCGTGGGAGCCAGTGGGGAGTGAATTATGCGGAGGCGTTTGAGGTGGTATTGAGAGCGTACTGATTATGAAGATAACACAAGCGTTGTTGGATGACTTGACAGCGCGGGCGAAGGAGTCGCCGAGGCTGCGGATGAATCTGGATTTGCGGAATTCGGCGGAGGATGGGAGTCAGCGGATGTTGAATGCGATTGAGCCGGGGAGTCCGTTGCCGGTGCATCGGCATCGGAAGAGTTCCGAGACGGTGGTGTGCCTGCGGGGGCATCTGCGGGAGGTGTTTTATGACGATGCCGGGCAGGTGACGGAGGCCATCGATCTGGCGCCCGGGTCGGGCTGCGTCGCGCTGAATATTCCCATCGGGCAGTGGCATACGGTGGAGGTGCTGGAGAGCGGGACGGTGATTCTGGAGTGTAAGGATGGGGGATATGAGCCGCTGGGGGAGGAGGATGTGATGGAGGTTTAGGAGGCTGCGGATGAATCTGGATTTGCGGAATTCGGCGGAGGATGGGAGTCAGCGGATGTTGAATGCGGTGGAGCCGGGGACGGTGATGCCGATACACCGGCATAAGGGGAGTTCGGAGACGGTGGTTTGTGTGAGGGGGCATTTTGAGGAGTATTTGTATGATGAGAATGGCAACCTCACTGATACCATTGATATGGTGCCGGGGGGAGTGGTGCTGAACATCGAGAAAGGGCAGTGGCATAGCTTGAGGTGCCTGGAGAGCGGGACGGTGTTGTTGGAGGCGAAGGATGGGGGGTATGAGCCGTTGGGCCCTGATGATATAATGGAGATATGATTAGACAGACGAGGTGATCGCTATTGCGGGGGAGGGCTGTGTGGGGAGCGGAGTAATGTGCCGCGTGACAGCGCGGTACTTTACGGAGTGGGGATGGATGAAGAAGATTCGTTGATATGACTCAAGAAGAACGGTGGAATAAAAGATATCAGGACGTGATGGACTTTATGGAGAAGAACCATAGGAGTCCATCACGTCACCGTTTAGAGGAGCATGATATGCTTAACTGGGTTAAGCAGCAAAGAAAACTGAAAAATAAGGGAGAGTTGAAGGCGGAGAGAGCGGAGATGTTGGAAAGGCTGTTATCTTTGTGGGAGGAGTATAAACACGTTAACCAATACGTTAAGTTTACCGTTTAGTTTTTGGGAAATGCTACGGCTTATGTGAAGATTGGCCGTGTTTTTTGGGAAATAATGAGGTTCGAATTGAAAATCTTGGGAATTTTTGATTGAAAATCTTGGGAATTTTGTATCTTTGCACCGTCAAACTGATATAAAATGTATTACGAAAGACTTATAGAAGAGCAGATTGCACTGAAATTGAAGACTTCGGGAGCGGTGGTTGTTGCGGGACCAAAGTTCTGCGGCAAGACTACTACGTGCATGCTGTACCAGAAGAGTTTCGTGAAACTGAACACGAAACAAGCTATTACTATGGCCAGGATGAACCCGAAGGCAGTGCTGGTAGGGGAGAATCCAAGGCTGATAGACGAGTGGCAGAAGGCTCCGGACATCTGGAATCAGGTGAAGGATGACCTGGACTTTAACTATGAGTTTGGGAAATACATTCTGACAGGCAGCAGCACGCCGGCTGACAAGACTGAAGTGCATCATAGTGGTGCGGGCAGGATTGCTCCGCTGAATATGCGCCCTATGACGCTGTGGGAATCGAAGGAGTCGAAAGGAACGGTATCTCTTAATGACCTTTTTGAGGGTGGTGAGAACTTCCCTTGGGACATGAACCAAGACTTTACGTTGGAAGATGTGGCATTCCTGCTTTGCAGAGGCGGTTGGCCCATTGCGGTATTGGCGCCCCGTGACATTGCCTTGGAGATAACCAAGAACTACTATAACGGGCTATTTGTGTTTGAGGACAGTGAGAACGAGCGGTTCAGGAACAAGAAGCCTGAGGTGCTGCGTATGATTCTGAGAAGTTACGCAAGGAATATTTCATCGGAAGCTGCGGTATCTACTATCATCAGTGATATCCGTCAGAGTAATGAGCGAACGATGGATACCAAGACTTATGATGATTATATGGTGGCGCTGAAGGACCTGTATATCATTGAGGATATGGAGGCTTGGAATCCGAATATTCGGTCGAAGACTTCGATCAGGAGTACCCCGACGAGGCATTTTGTGGATACCTCTATTGCTTGTAGAAGCTTGGGTGTGAGTCCTGGTGATTTGATGAATGACTTAGAGAGTTTTGGACTGTTCTTTGAGGACTTTGCCGTGAGAGACCTGAGGGTTTATGCTGACAGGCTGGGCGGAGTAGTGAAGCACTACAGGGACAATGCTGGTCTGGAATGCGACGCAGTGGTGCATCTGGAAGACGGCCGCTGGGGGGGTATTGAGATAAAGCTGGGCGGAGACGACCTGATTAATGATGGAGTAGAGTCGCTGAAGAAGTTGCGAGATAAGATAGTGGAGAAGAGTGACGAGAAGGCTCCGTCGTTCCTACTGGTGCTGACCGCCGTTGGTGGTGCATACAAGCGAGAGGACGGGGTGTTTGTGGCTCCGATTAATTTGTTGAGGCCGTAAGGAAAGAACTCGAGGTTGAATTGACACGAATAAATATAAGTAAATAACAGATATGGGTGTGAATTTACGTATTAACGGACAAATTGTGCAGGTATCACTGCAAATGAGCAGTGACACGCGAGGCGCGTTGCTTGACACTTCAGGCGCCACCATACAGTTTTTTGTAGTGAAGGATGGGGGTGTTAGTCTTGATGGTCAGAATATCTTTGATAATGACGAACAAGAGGTGTGCCAGGCCATTGACGAACTCCGTTTTCAAGCCGCAGAGCAAGACTATGCCGGCATTGAGGACGATGATTCTAGCGACCAGGGAGAAACGGGTGAAGACGAGACGGACCCCTTTAATCCTGAAGAGATTTCCATTGACACTCGCCTGGTGACGATGGAAACGCTTTTACGTCGATTGGAACAAGGCTCTATTCAGTTGAATCCTGATTTTCAGCGGCAGGAAGTGTGGGACAATGTTCGTAAATCTCAGCTCATTGAGTCGCTGATGCTGAAGATTCCTATCCCTATGTTCTATGTGTCATCCGATGAAAAGGGTAATTGGTCAGTAGTAGATGGTTTGCAGCGTATCAGTACTTTCCGCGATTTTATTCTTGGCCCAAAGTTCATGAAGAACTCCAATAGATTCCAAAGCGAGAAAGGAAACGGTATGGTGCTGACAGGTATGGAGTTTTGGAAATCGTTGAACGGGAATACCATGAACAAGCTACCACGTCACTTATATAACCGTATACTTGAATCAGAATTTACCTTTACCATCGTGAATCCTGGGACCCATGAGGAGGTGAAACGTAATATATTTAAACGTTTGAATACGGGAGGAATGCCTCTGAGCCCACAAGAAATCAGAAACGCTCTTTATACTGGCCCTTCTACCAGATTGCTGAATGAGCTTGTGCAGACCAAGGAGTTTAAGGACGCAACCTGTCATTCAATTCATTCTCAGCGTATGGAGGACTGCGAGCTTGTGCTTAGATTCGTTGCATTCTTGCTACGTAACCCCAAGACATACAAACGTACATTGAACATTGATACATGGTTGTCTGACTCAATGATTATTCTCAATGCACTCCCGAATCTTGAAACACGCGAGCTGAAGAAGTGTGTGCAGCAGAAGACCATTGTTCTTTCCGATATAGAGAAAATTGACTTTGAACGAATTAAGGAACAGTTCCTGTTGGCAATGCGTCGTGCCAAGAAACTATTTGGTAAGCATGCTTTCCGTAAGAGTACCCCTGAGATGCGTCGCCGTCCAATTAATAAATCGCTGTTTGAAATATGGAGTGTGCTACTTTGCGAAATGACTGAGGAGGACTTCAATGTGCTCTTTAAGAACCGCAATAAACTCATTCCGGACTATCGTGCTATTCTTGATGACCATAACTTCGAGATTGCCATTTCTCGCGACAGCATGCGACATACATCAGTTGCATTGCGTTACGACAAACTAAATGCATTGGTAAAGAAATATAGTATTGAACAATGATAAAAGAATTGACCTTGAAGGGCTTTAAGTCATTCTATGACGAAACCCTAAAAATATCGCCACTTACTGTACTGACGGGTCTGAATAGTAGTGGTAAGAGCTCTGTGATCCAATCTTTACTGATGCTAAGAAATAGAGGGCCGTTAGAAGGACATGGTACAATAGAGGAGCTGACAAATATTTATTATAGCACTCGCTTTAGTATTCAGATAAAATACATAACTCCTCTTGGTGTAGAGCAATATAGAGGTTTTGGGCCGGAAGCACAAAATGTAACTCGAAATGTAATGGGAGGTCCCCAGTTTATTTATGTTTCAGCAGATCGTTTCGGCCCTCGTTCTTCTATCCCTGTATATGCGTCAAGCAATAGAATGGGGGAAAGAGGTGATAATATTCTGCAGTGTATTGATTACTATGAGGGAGTTGAGTTGGATCCTCATCTTATCCATGAAAATTCTGAGGGTGACACTTTCGGATATAATCTTCGTGCGTGGTTAGGCTCTATTACTCCTGGTGTAGAATTCAAGCATGAAATTCAGAAGATGTCAGATTCGTCGTATGCTACTTTTGATGGTCACCGTGCTGTTAATGTGGGGTTTGGCCTAAGCTACGCTTTACCTATAATAGTAGCATTGTTTCAAGGTACGTTAATGCTTGATAAAAGAATATTTCCCGTTGTTCTTATTGAGAATCCAGAAGCACATCTGCATCCGAAAGGACAAACAGAGATGGCACGGTTGATATGCTCTGCTGTTGAGGCTGGAGCACAAGTGATAGTTGAAACTCATAGCGACCATTTGTTTGATGGCATCCGTATCTATGCCAAGAAGCATCCTGGCTTTGCGGAGAAGGTGGCTACACACTGGTTTGAACTGGATAAACAGAAGATAACCCACGTAGAGAGTCCCAATATGGACGATAACGGCAATCTGGATTTCTGGCCTACAGGCATGTTTGACCAGTTTGGAATGAATGCATCGGAATTATTAGGATAAGCGCATGGCTACTACGTTCTATTTTAACGAAGTTCTGCCAGCTAAGACAGAACAGAGTATCGTCAGTGCATTTGAACAGGTGGTCTTTAGGGCTGCGCAGCTCGCAAAGAAGATGGGCATGGTTATACCCATAGTAACGTCTGATACCAGCGATAAAGTAAATATATGTGGAACTCCTATACAGGCCATTATCAACAGTAGTTCCAATAGGGAAGTGCAGATTCTTGGCTGGCAATTGTTTACTCATAACAATACCATTAGCCAGTATGATGGATCATTGGAAGAATCAGTCGTTGAGGGCATACTTGAAGCCAACTATCGTTTTGAAGAGCAAGATGCTACAAATCTGGCTGTTGCTAACAAGATGGAGTGGGCTGTGCTCTCCATGCCACTGAGTGAAGCGTTGAGGAAAGATAAACTCTGCCTGACATCTGATAGTACGGACAGTCTAGAAGTTGTCAATTATTACGCGCAGGACGACACATCTGCCATAGAGGCGTGGATAGCCCGTAAGGCGCTGAAAACGAAAACAGGGCTGGAACGTCTTAAGGCTTTGCTGGGGGAAGACCGCGTCATAGTGGGGAGGGAGTTCGAGAAAGAATGGAACGAGGCAACCACGCTTTGTCAAGACATAGCTTATGAGCGTTTCAAGCTCGCCATGGATAATAATAGGCTTTTCCCCGTTGTTACAGATGACAAACGCATCCAGGAACTGGAGGTAAAAGGAAACGTGCGTGCATACGAGATACGACAGAAAGGGCAGGGGGTACGCGTCTATTATGGTTATTCAGAGGATGGTGGGAAGATAGTCTTGGCCAGTTTTCGCACTAAGGCGCAAAGCAATGGAGATGAACAAAAAACAGATGTAAAAAAAGTTCCTGGCAGGATAGTTAAAGCGCTGGCTATGGCACAACAATAAAAATCACGAACATCGTAAAGAGAACCGGTTGGCAGTTGTCAATCGGCTTTTTTGTGCTTTTTACCCAGCGAGCCGTGAAAAAATCACGGAATATTTGGCGGGTTGAATAATAAAGTGTAATTTTGCAGCGTTATTTATGCATAGTAAAGGGATAAACGATGATAGAAAAGTTTACTGTAGAAAACTACAGATCGTACCGAAATGAGGAAACGCTGAGTTTTGTGGCCTCAAATAAGGAAAAAGGGAGTGTCTTGCCCCCACTGTGGTATAAGGAAATAGACGGTAAACGTATTTTGCGTTTGCTTCTATGTGTGGGGTTGAACGGAACCGGGAAAACGAAGATGTTTTCAGCACTGGGATACCTGCGTATGATTGTAGTGAGCAAACCCAAGAACCCAACAGACAAGCCGGAGTACAGGCCTTTCCTATTGGATGACGTATCGAAGAACCGACCTACAGCTTTATCGATGACCTACTATGTGGGTGATACGTGCTATCAATACAAGGTGACGGTGAGCTCAGAGAGAGTGGAAGAGGAAGAACTGCGTATGGTGGCGGGGAATGTACCTGTTTTTAGCAGGACTTATAATTCAGACAAGGATACGGTGAGTATCAAATATGGAGCAGGGTGTGATTTGAACAAGACTGACCAGCGGATGCTGGAGGCGAATGTGGTTCAGAACGCGACAGTGATGGCGGTGTTTGGTGGGATGAATCTGGAAAGCAAAGTACTTAGAGCAAACTTTGATTATTTCGCCAATAATATCAGTTCTGTAAGGAAGAGTGATCAGAGTTTGGCTGACAGACTGAAAACTAATGATGCTGAGCGGGACAAACGCGTGAAAACACTGCTATTGAAGCTACTGAAGGATGTGGGAACCAATATTGTGGACTACGAGGTAGATGACACCAGCCTGCATATAGAAGACCTGGTAAAGAGCGGTGCGCCAGAGGTGCTTGTGAAAGCAATGCAGTCGCAATATCCGAGTGGAGTGATATCACATAAAAACCTGCGATTTATTCATTCGACAGCACACGCGGGAAATAAATCGCTTGTCAGTGGCGTGGAGTCACAAGGTACTGTGCAAATAGTCAGGCTGTTGGTAGTGATGTATGATATTGTGATGGGTCGGAAGAGTGCTACTATTGACGAGATAGATGCCGGTATTCATACCAAGGCACTAGCCTTTATCCTGAAGATGTATCTCTCGATAGCAGAGGACTGTCAGGTAGCTGTGGCAACACATGACTTGAGTTTGTTGGCATACCCAGACCTGAGGAGGGATGCTGTGAGAATGTTTGAGAAGGACAAAGATGGGAATACCTATATAAGAAGGCACGAATATGTGCACAATACACTCAATTACTATAAATACTATATTAAGACGCTAGACACAAAGTTGGACGAAATGTTGGAGAATGTGGGGTTGTTTCAGGAGTACAGCGATTTGACTAAAATATTCTTAGAGGAATTGGAAAAGGAGAAATCGGTGAAATAATGACGGGAAATATCACTTTCGTCAAAATTGTGGAATCCGATTCACAAATTAACCGTGAAAAACCCACGGAAAATTTGCGGAATTGTTTTTTTTTGTGTACTTTTGCACCGTGGTTCATATAAAGACCCCGGGTAAGGACCGGTTGAGCTACAGATTTTTTGTAATGACGAAAGTTAAAAATGTTGTTGGATCCAGTAGATTCCCCGCTCCATCGGGGTATTCATCTTGGCTTGACTACTGGGAGAAGAAGACTGGCACAAAGAAGAGTATCTGCGGTGTTAGCGGTTGCAGCAAGAAGGAGTTGGTTGGTGCTCACGTACAGAAAGTGAACAGCACAGACCAGAAGTGGTACATCACCCCGATTTGCGGCGACTGCAACAAGAGAACGGATGAGTTTGATGTTGTTTGGGACTTGGTCCCAGTTCCGTCTAATTCGTAAATAATGCCGACAGTCTCAAAATAAATGGTGCAAACTAGGATAAAACGATATTGAAGGTACGAGATGCCTAGGTCGTTAACAAGTTCTTAAGCCTAACAGCGGGAAGGAGGAACCTAACATTCTGAATTCTCGCTGTTTTTCTAGGAAAATGAACAATATCGGAATGAAAGGCAAAATACGAGAGTTTTATGGATTAAACGATTATGAAGGCGGAAGTCTGATGGCTGGGACGGAAGCCTTATAAAAACATATTAGTAACGCATAATACGAAATGCTTATGATCAAAGTCAAATTGAGTGATTCGGAGAGGATGCGTTTAAAGGACGTGAGCCCTTAGGAGAAGCAAGAAGCCTTCTCCGCCACTATGAAGTGGGTTAGTGTTAAGGGTAACTGCGAATGCTGCTTTTTCGTAACGGTGGGGGGGGAGATTTCTCGACTGCGCTGCGCTCCGCTCAAAATGACAGATAGATTCCTTCGCTGCGCTCGGGATGACAGGGGGGAGCTTCGCTCGGAATGAGAGATAGATTCCTTCGCTGTGCTCGGAATGACAAGAGGGCGCTCGGAATGACGGAAAAAGGCGTATATTAGCGGAAAGATGATTGTTGGATATAAAGGATAGGATTATGTCGGTGTTTGACGGGAAGACGCTGCTGATTACGGGCGGCACGGGAAGTTCCGGGAATGCGGTCTTGAAGCGGTTCCTGGGGACGGATGTGGGGGAGATCCGGGTGTTTTCGCGGGATGAGAAGAAGCAGGATGATATGCGGCACGAGTTCCAGGCGCGGATGCCAGAGGCGGCGGGGAAGATCAAGTTCTATATCGGGGATGTAAGGAATAAGAGCACGCTGCGGTATGCGATGCAGGGGGTGGATTATGTGTTCCATGCGGCGGCGCTGAAGCAGGTGCCGAGCTGCGAGTTTTTCCCGATGGAGGCGGTCAAGACGAATATCATCGGGACGGACAATACGCTGGATGCGGCGATTGAGGCGGGGGTGAAGTGTGTGATCTGTCTTTCGACGGACAAGGCGGCGTACCCGATCAATGCGATGGGGATGACGAAGGCGGTCGAGGAGAAGGTGGCGATCGCGAAGAGCCGGGTCAGCGGGAGCACGCGAATCTGCTGCACGCGGTATGGGAATGTGATGTGCAGCCGCGGGAGCGTGATTCCGCTCTGGATCGACCAGATCCGCCAAGGCAACCCGGTTACGCTGACGGAGCCGGGGATGACGCGCTTCATCATGAGCCTCGAGGAGGCGGTGGACCTGGTGCTCTTTGCCTTCGAGCACGGGGAGAACGGCGACATCCTGGTGCAGAAGGCGCCGGCGTGCACGATGCAGACGCAGGCGGAGGCGGTCTGCGAGCTTTTCGGCGGCCGCAAGGAGGATATCAAGGTCATCGGCATCCGCCACGGCGAGAAGATGTATGAGACGCTGCTGACGCGCGAGGAGGCGGCGAAGGCGCTGGATATGGGCGATTATTACCGGGTGCCGGCGGATAACCGGGACCTGAATTACGACAAGTATTTTACGGACGGCGACGTCAGGCGGGCCGCCGTGGAGGAGTTCAACAGCGAGAATGCGACGCGGCTGGGCCTGGAGGAGGTTAAGGAGAAGATTGCCGGTTTGGAATACATTCAGAACGAGCTCGGATGAAGATTCTGGTGACGGGCGCCAGGGGGTTTGTCGGAAAGAACCTGTGCCGGGCGCTGAAGAATATCGGTAAGGTCGTATTCGAGTATGATCTGGGGTCGACGCAGGAGGAATTGGATCTTTATTGCGCCGAGGCGGATTTCGTGTTCAATCTTGCGGGGGTGAACCGGCCGGAGAATCCGGAGGATTATATGGTCGGGAATTGCGACTTTGCTTCTGCGTTGCTGGAGACGCTGCGGCGGCACGGGAATTCGTGCCCGGTGATGTTGTCGAGTAGCATTCAGGCTGCACTCGATAACCCGTACGGGGAGAGTAAGCGGGCAGCGGAGGCCCTGTTTTTCCGTTATGCGGAGGAGACGGGCGCGCGAGTTCTGGTTTACCGGTTCCCGAATCTGTTCGGGAAATGGTGCCGACCGAATTACAACAGCGTGGTTGCGACGTTTTGCAATGCTTTTGCAAATGATTTACCGTACACGGTGAATGATCCTGCGACGCGGCTACGGCTGGCGTACATCGATGATGTTGTCGCCGAGATGGTACGAGCGCTGGAGGGGAAGGAGAACCGGGTCGGCCGGTTCTGCGAGGTGCCTGTTGTCCACGAGGTTACGCTGGGAGAGATTGTGGGGTTGCTGAAGAGTTTTGCGGAGCAGCCGAGGACGCTGATGATTCCGGAGATCCCGCCGGGGAGTTTTGCGAAGAAGTTGTATTCGACGTATTTGAGTTATTTGCCGGCTGAGAAGGTGGCGTTTCCGCTGACGATGAAGGTGGATGAGCGGGGGAGTTTTACGGAGTTGGTGCATACGCTGAATAGCGGGCAGGTGTCGATTAACATTTCGAAGCCGGGGGTGACGAAGGGCCAGCATTGGCATCATACGAAGTTTGAGCAGTTCATTGTGGTGAAAGGCCATGGGCTGATACAGCAGCGGAATTTGAATGACCCGGAGGGGAAGGTGCTGGAGTGGGAGGTTTCAGGTGATAGGATTGAGGCGGTGCATATGCTGCCGGGGTATACGCATAACATCATCAATCTTTCGGAGACGGAGGATCTGGTAACGGTGATGTATTGTAATGAGGTGTTTGATCCGGAGAGGCCGGATACGTATTATGAACCAGTAGAATAGAGATTTCTCGACTTCGCTACGCTTCGCTCGAAATGACAAAAGGGTGGCTCGAAATGACAGGAAGGTTGCTCGAAATGACAAAGAATATAGATATGGCGCAATTTAAGGATAACGGGAAGTTGAAACTTCTGATCATTGTTGGGACAAGGCCGGAGATTATTCGGCTGGCGGCGGTGATTAACAAGTGCAGGGAGTATTTCGACTGTTTGCTGGCGCATACCGGGCAGAATTACGACTATAACCTGAACGGGGTGTTCTTCCGGGATTTGAAGCTGGGGGATCCGGATGTGTATCTGGATGCCGTGGGGACGGATTTGGGGGAGACGATGGGGAATATCATCGCGCGCAGTTATAAGCTGATGGCGGAACTGAAGCCGGACGCTGTGCTCGTGCTGGGGGATACGAATTCATGCCTCAGCGTGATCGGGGCGAAGCGGCTGCATATCCCGATTTTCCACATGGAGGCGGGGAACCGCTGCAAGGATGAGTGCCTGCCGGAGGAGACCAATCGCCGGATTGTGGACATTATTTCCGATGTGAATATGGCTTATTCGGAGCACGCGCGGCGGTATTTGGCGGAGTGCGGGCTGCCGAAGGAGCGGACATTCGTGACGGGGTCGCCGATGGCGGAGGTGCTGCGGCAGAATCTGGCGGCAATCGAGGCGTCGGATGTGCATCAGCGGCTGGGGCTGGAGAAGGGGAAGTATATTCTGCTGAGCGCGCACCGGGAGGAGAATATCGATACGGAGAAGAACTTCCTGAGCCTGTTTGGGGCGATTAATGCGATGGCGGAGAAGTACGATATGCCGATTTTGTATAGCTGCCATCCGCGTTCGCGGAAGCGCTTGGAGGCTTCCGGGTTTGTTTTGGACCGCCGGGTGATTCAGCATGAGCCGCTGGGATTCCATGATTATAATTGCCTTCAGATGAATGCCTTCGCGGTTGTTTCTGATTCGGGGACGCTGCCGGAGGAGAGTTCTTTCTTTACGTCGGTTGGGCGGCCGTTCCCGGCGGTCTGCATCCGCACTTCGACGGAGCGGCCGGAGGCGATGGACAAGGGGTGCTTTGTGCTGAGCGGGATTGATGCCGTCGGGCTGCTGCAGGCGGTGGATGTTGCGGTTGAACTGATTAAGAATGGCAATCCTGGTATTCCTGTGCCAGATTACGTGGATGAGAATGTTTCTACGAAGGTAGTGAGGATTATCCAGTCTTATGTGGGGGTGGTGAATAAGATGGTTTGGAGGAAGATCTAGCTATGGTGATTGATGGGAAGGTGCTGGATGCGCTGACGGCGCGGGCGAAGGAGTCGCCGAGGCTGCGGATGAATCTGGATTTGAGGAATTCGGAGGAGGATGGGAGTCAGCGGATGTTGAATGCGATGGAGCCGGGGACGGTGATGCCGATACATAGGCATAAGGGTAGTTCGGAGACGGTGGTTTGTGTGAGGGGGCATTTTGAGGAGTATTTGTATGATGAGAATGGCCGCCTCACTGATACCATTGATATGGTGCCGGGGGGAGTGGTGCTGAACATCGAGAAAGGGCAGTGGCATAGCTTGAGGTGTTTGGAGAGCGGGACGGTGTTGTTGGAGGCGAAGGATGGGGGGTATGAGCCGTTGGGCCCTGATGATATAATGGAGATATGATTAGACAGACGAGGCGACCGCTTAAGCGGGCGGCTCGTCTGTGCGGGGAGCGGAGTAATGTGCCGCGTGACAGCGCGGTACTTTACGGAGTGGGGATGATGCTTAATGATACTTATGTATGTCGCAAGACGAGAAGTGGATAGCCAAGTACAATGAAATAATGGCCTTCATGGCGGAGAACCATCGGAGGCCATCGAAGTATAAACCAGAAGAGTGTAATGCTTGGAATTGGCTCAGACATACGCAGAAACAGATGAATGCGGGAGAATTAAAACCGGAAAGAGTTGTGATGTTTGAGGAAGTGTTAGATTTGTGCGAGGAATATAGGAGGATGAATCAGTATCAATAAAACTGCATTTGTATATGCCGGCATCATTCAATGTATTAAGTGATATTCCTATAAATGGGAAGTCTCGATTCTTGAGAATAGAACCTACTAGTCTTTCAGTGACATTAAAAGAGATATTTGAGTCGCTGATGGATATTTCTTGGTTGGAACAATTTAGAGGGACACCGCTTTACGGTTCTTTTTTGGCTCGCGTAAACCCTACATTAGAAACAATAGAAAGTGACTTCCAGAGCGGAAGCATCACAGCAGTTGATAGTGATGCTGGCGAAAAAGTTGTGTCGGAATTAGCTAGACAAGCAGTCGTATTCCATTTGGGCTACCTCGATATTCCTCTAAGTGAATTGTTCAAGGAACAGAAAGGACAAAACCCAGGTTTTGATTTTCTCTCAATGAATAACAATCAGGTATTACTGTTTGGCGAAGCGAAATACCAATCAGGAGAATATGCTTATAGGGCTTCACATGATCAGATAAAGGATTTTATAGAGACAAATAAAGATAGCAAGGATATTGCTAACTTCGTATACTTTATACCATATGAGGCTAACCATCAGCCATATGCAAATTATGAAAATGGTGTAAAGGGATATATGGCAGCTTTCTCTGCTAAGACGAAAACTGATCAAGAATTAATAGACAATATACAGGCACTTGATTCTTTCGTTTTTTTACAACAATTTGAGGAAGTGATTTGTATAGCTGTAAATGTATGAAGAATCTGCTTAAGAACATATTAGAGGGGAATGATATACCATCAATTCTTGCTGATGTTAAAGATAACATCTTTAAGCACGGTGGTGTGTCAATGAATGATATGGAGATTCTTTCTCTCATTTCATTATACCATCCTCAAGTGATACAAGATGATATTGATGAGATCCTATATTATCTTGCGCTATATTTCAAAGACGGCCTTACAGTGAGCACACTAAACGCAAAAGTGTTTGAATTGTTCAAAGAAGCCATTCAAGATTCGTTTGGAAAGACATTTACACCAGTACAGGCTGATATATATCAAGGTATAAGTGGGAAACACTATTTTAGTTTCTCAGCACCGACTAGTACAGGAAAATCATATGTATTGCATTCATTCATTAAAGAGTGTGACCATGATGTTGTGGTTGTTGTTCCCTCAAGAGCGTTAATCAACGAGTATTATATTAAAGTATGTGAGGAAATACCAGATAAGACGGTTAATGTCTTAACAGCCATTGAGAAGATAAATACCGCCCATAGCAGAAGGACAGTTTTTATTGTAACTCCTGAAAGGTGCCGAGAACTATTTAAGAATCCGGATTTGTTCAATGTAGATGTTTTCCTTTTTGACGAAGCGCAATTGAGTGAACAAACGGGTAGAAGGGGAATGTACTTTGATAGTATCGTGAGGCGTTGTAAAAGAGCATATCCAGACGCTAAATACGTATTCGCTCAACCCTTTGTTGAAAATCCTGAAGCTCAATTCACAAAGAATGCTTTTGAACAGAATGAGCAAGCTAAGGCTATATCTTACGGGCAAAGGAATGTAGGACAATACTTTCTTGCGAGGGATAATGATGGCTCATTTGTTCACTTCGGAATTGATCGCAATGTGATGGGTATTAGGTGCCAGTCATATAATGGCGATCCCATTAGGAAGATAATTGAAAGCAATGGTTCTGTTTTGTTCTATGTTAGCAAGCAGAAGATTCTTGACAATCGTGTTTTGCATGAATTCCGGGATTATATAGACCTATGCCCCAAACTTGATGAGGCCGTGGTCCGCGATTATATTGAACCACTTATGGAATACTTGGGTGGTAATCCAAGTAGGAGGGCGCGTTACTACTCTTCATTCCTATCTCTTTTAGAGCATGGTATAGTGATACACCATGGGTCATTGCCAATGAAGGCCCGTGTTATTGTGGAGTCATTTACTAATGCGGGGCTATGCAGGATATGTTTTGCGACATCAACACTTGAACAAGGAATCAATATGCCTTTTGACGCTGTATTTCTTGATACACTTCCCGCCTCAAAGCCTCTTGAAGTCCGTAATCTCATTGGTAGAGCAGGACGCTCTACAACTGAGAAGAAACTAGATTATGGCTGCGTGATTATTAATAGGAGTTCTATTTCGAGTTTTCGTGATATACTAAGCGAGCATCTAACATTGAATGGCGAATCTGTTCTGGACCAACCAATTGAAGCGAATGACAAAGACAAAGATTTCAAGGAGTCAATTTTAGATGGTACATTCAATGATGAATATAATTTGACTCCGAGAGAATTACACAACTTGACAGAACAAGATGCTGAGAATGCGATATCAACTATCCTTGATAATTTGTTCGAGAACAACAATGTCATTACAGCAACAAGCAGGTATGATGCTAATGGTAGAAGGTGGTCAAGACTGATTTCTGCTGTGTATATCTTCTATAGTGCCTATTTACAGAGAGAGTTGAGTAGTGGTGAAAAGAATACGCTCAACACGGCATTCAAGATTCTGATATGGCGTATCAACGAGTTGACTTTCAAAGGTATTTGTCAGAGACGGTTCAGCTATGTGGCCAGAACTAAAGAGAGATATCTTTCTAATTGGAGTACGCTCCCAGCACATCCCACACAAAAATATAATGACTTACCTGACGAAAGCTTAAGATTCATCCCTTTGTTTAGTCCTGAGACACTGGCCAAAGATGTGGATTACGATACGCTGATATACGATACATATGATTACATTGACAAACTCATTGGATTTCGCTTAACAGATATTTTTTATGCTGCTTTTGAAAAATACTATCAAAAGACAAATGATGAAAGGGCGAAACGTGCAGCATTACTTACCAAGTTTGGTACTGATAATCCCAAGTATATCATGATGATAAGATACGGATTGCCTTTTGAAGATGTTTTGTCTTTGGAAGGATATGTTGAAAGAATCAATGAACAAGAAGTAGTTGTAACAGAAGAATATCATGGCTTGGATGAGACTAAGCGACAACCTTTATCAAGATTTGTAGAATAATATTATGATAGATTTTGGCGATTGGATTGCTGATAAGAAGCAATCTCTTAATGAAGACGTGTTTGGCCTGTTTTATGACAGTTTCCGTTGCTTTAAAAACGACATTGACCGCCCCGCATATTTATTGGCATACCAAGGAATGATGCAGCATGTAAGGGTAACGGTACTTCAATCTTTGAGTAAACCGGCTGGTTATCTTGATGCAGAATGGGAGGCCAACTGGCTAAATCCACTTAGAGATGATGGAAAATGGGATGAAATAGCATATAAATGCACGCAGACGAAGGAAAATGCTGCAGTCGGTAAAGCGGCAGTAATGAACTTACGCCAAGAAGTGCGGGAGAAATTTGATTTCTGGAGGCAAATTAGGAACGTGAGTGCTCACTATAAAGGTTATGACCTTAATAAGGCTCACACACTAGCTTTGTATTCATTTATAGAGCAATATTTGTTTACTTTTTGTGTCGAAGGAGGGCAGGTTTCGCTTAATAGTGAATTTGATGATTACTATAACCCTGCTCTAACATCTTCACATGCTGACATCCGCCCTTTGCTCAATAAGATAGATACAGTATTGCTTGATGGAGAGTTTGAATTATTCTTTGAGGAGATTCGCAAAAGTTGTTGTAAATATGCTCGTTTTGCCGACCGTTTCTATGAATTCATCCATCAGGTAATAGAATGCTGCCCTAGAAGAGTGAAGGAAGCTATGGTAAAATATGTTCAATCTGATGACAACCTTCGCGATGACTATTTGGAGCATTATCCAGAGGATGTTCTTACGGTCTTAACTGGTTCTACCAATATTCATAACTTTTGGTATACTCGTCTGCCATATGCAAGAAGAAAACTTATCATGCTTGCACTACTGCTTGAAGCTGACTATATTCCTGATTCTGACAAGAAAGAGGCAATGTATAAGTGTATGAGTAATGCAGAGGAATATTCTACCGGCACTGCATATGATGGCATAAAGAAAGAATTGTCAAAAGTTTTAGCTGATAACGGATACTTCGAAATGTTTTATGAAAGGTATTTCAACCCCGAGCATACCTCTAGAAATAAAGGTCCGATATGCTATAAGACCGACTTCTATATAGGAACAATAAGTATAATACCATGGGATAAAAAGTATGTAGAGCAGCTGATAGATGTATTTAGTGTTTTATACCCTTTTACATTGCGAGACAGGCTTAGAGATATGTATCAGAATGACGCAGACTACAAAGCGGTGATAGATAAGATATGCTCAGATGAGAGTTTGATTCTACCCGCGGATATAGTTTGATTTTGTGGACTGGAAGAAAAGACGGTGCTGCCGCTTTGCGGCTGCATGGTCTTTGTGCGGGAGCGGAAGGCTCTGTGGCGCGTTAGCGACACTGTGTCTGCAGCGGGGAATAATGTCTTAAATAAGAATAATTATTCCAAAGGAATGCAATAAAATACGGGGGAGAATCGTTATATTTGCAGACAAAAAGCATTTTATAAAATTGCAAGAATTGCAAAAATATTAAATGAATAACGATGGAGATTAGGCGCGACGGGTATCTGGAAAGGCTGATTGCACACAAGGGCAACGGGCGTGTGAAGATAGTGACCGGCATCAGACGATGCGGGAAGTCATACTTGTTGTTTCAACTCTTCAAAAGGCATCTGATAGAGACGGGCGTTAAACCGAATCACATCATAGAGATACAGTTGGAGGATCGTTCCAATAAGGAACTACGTAACCCGGATGCTTGTCTGGCTTTCATTAAGAAGCAGATTAAGGACCAGAAGTCCTATTATTTGCTGATAGATGAGGTGCAGTTGATGGATGAGTTTGAAGATGTGTTGAACAGCTGTTTGCATATACAGAACCTTGACACTTACGTGACAGGCTCCAACTCTAAATTCCTATCGAAAGATATTATTACTGAATTCAGGGGGCGCGGTGACGAGATGTATTTGCGCCCGTTGAGTTTCAAGGAATTCAAGACCATTCAGCCAGACAAACCGTTTGACGATGTGTGGACTGAATATATGACCTTTGGAGGTCTGCCTTATTGTGCCTTGCTGCCATCGAGGGAGGAGAAGGCAGATTATTTGAAACACCTGTTTGACGAGGTGTTCCTGCGGGATATCATTGAGCGAAACCGGGTGCAGAATGATGCTCAGTTGGAGAGCTTGCTGAATGTGATATCATCGGCAGTTGGTTCATTGACGAATCCTAAGAAACTGGAGGATACTTTTACAAGTTCCGGGACGGGAAAACTGTCGGCTGTCACGATAAAGCAGTATCTGGATTACCTGTGTGATGCGTTTATGATTGAGCAGGCAGAACGGTATGACATTAAAGGGAAACGATATATTTCAACGCCGTATAAGTATTATTTCACAGACACAGGGTTGAGGAATGCTCGGCTGAACTTCCGTCAGCTTGAGGAGACTCACCTGATGGAAAATGTGATGTATAACGAGTTGTGTCTGCGCGGGTATTCTGTTGACGTGGGGGTGGTGGAGATTAATGAGCGCCAGGAGGATGGCAAGTATGTGCGTAAGCAGATAGAGGTGGATTTTGTTTGCAACAAGGCGGATGAACGGGTGTATGTACAGTCGGCATTCTCGATACCCACTACAGAAAAACGGCAGCAGGAGGAGCGTCCGCTGGTGAATGTGGGTGACGGGTTCAGGAAGGTTGTTGTGACCAAGGACAATGTGATACGGCACAATGATGAGAATGGAATTCTGATTATGAGCCTCCAGGAGTTTTTGATGGATGAGAGGGCGTTGGAGTAATAGAAAGGTGTAATGAATATCTTAGACGCAAACATAGGTTCCGCCAAGGACAATATGAGTAGCCCCGTGCACAATTGGTATAAGTTCACGGCTGGCTTCTCATATAAGTTTGTGGACATCATATTGGAGGACTACAGGGGGCAAGACATAGTGGTTTATGAACCCTTTGCGGGCTGCGGAACCACTTTGGTGGAATGCCAGAAACTGGGCTTTCGCTCCATTGGAAACGAGAGCCAGGAACTGATGTGCAACGTGATTCATGCCAAACTGAACTGGACGCTGACCAAACAGCAATTCACTCGCGCTATAAACAATATAGGAAAATACGTTGAGGAGAATAAAGGCGAGGCGGAAACTGCCGCTAAGTTCCATCCGTTGCTTGTAACGCTTTATGATGAGCCATCATTACGGGAACTTTATTGCATCCGCGATGGAATAAAACTACTGCGGAACAAAGAGGTGCAGCAGTTCTTTAACCTTGCGCTGAGTCAAACATTACACAAAGCGGCTATCCACCCAATAGCAGTGCCCTATATCTCACGCTCCAAATTCTTGGCCGACTCAGGCAAGGCTTGGGAAAAGTTCCAGATGATAGCGGGCCAGATGTATGATGACATGCAGATGATGCCGCACCATGAGCAACTGGCTACTGTGTATAACTGGGATTCGCGCGTGAAGAACGAAGCCGTGGCAGATGCCTCCTGTGGTCTGTGTATCACCTCACCGCCATATCTGAACAATCTGGACTACGGTGAAGTGAGCAAGGTACACAGCCACTTCTTTGAGATGACCAACGACTGGAACGACATCACAGAGAAGGTGCGACGTAAACTGGTGACAGGAGCCACCACACACTACCGCGACACAGAGTTTGTGATGGAAGAGTTTGCCAAGAAGGAGTTTGCCCAGCGAAACCCAGACACCTTGGAGAAACTGTCGGAATTGTATGACCGCATCAAAGCCAACGCGAAACAAAGGAAAGGAAAGAAAAGTTTCCATATCCTTATGATGCATTACTTTGAGGATATGTACCATGTGCTGAAAGAAATGCGTAGGGTGCTGCGGGAAGGTTCTGAAGCGTATTTGATATTGGGTGATTCCGCTCCGTATGGCATCTATGTGCCCACCACCCAAATATTGGGGGACATTGCGCTGAGCGTAGGTTTTGCGGAGTACAGCATCCACAAGATCCGTTCACGTGGCGACAAGTGGAAAACCTTGAAGAACCGGCATAACATAGCTTTGTCGGAGAACATTCTGATACTGAAATAATGCCCACGAAAAAGGTAGATATAACGAAAGCGAAGACGGAGTATCTGAATCTGATTTCGGATACGGAAGCAAAGGCGGTGCTTGGCAAAGGCTGGACGCTGCCCTTTGTGTACTCATTCCAAGAGATACGGGATGTGTACTTCGCTTTTTGCCGGCATTTGCAGAAAGGTATGTCAGTGGCAGAGTTTTCAAACAAGTACGTCAATGGAACCATACCATTTGTGAAAAGCGAATGGGACAAAGATGGCCGCCGTGTGCTGGAAATCAAGAATGCGCTGATTAACTTTGGAATACTTGACAAAGAAACGCTGGTATGCAAGAAAGGCGTATTTGATGATGTAGAGCCGGGAACACTGTTGACCGAAGCGGATTTGAAGGTTTTCCACCAGATATTCTTCCACTACTTCCGCTTTCAGGAGTATTGCTCGCTGTTTGTGAATCCCCGGATGACGACGGGGGAGAAGCGAGCATTGACGGAAGAACAAATATTGAGGGAGAGCGGTGTGCTGTTTTATTACGGCTCTGCCGGAACCCGTGTTGACACGTTCTTCTATACGTTGAAAAACCCTGAAACGCTGTTTAAATTCCCTTTGAACGACAAGGGAAATGTGAAAGGTGGTTTTGTAAGGTTCTGGGATATGTTTCTGTCATGGACGGGACAGTTGGGGCTGGTGGAGCGGTTGAATATGAAGCGTCAGGGCTATCTGCTGTCGAACGACAAGGCTTTCAATGCGGCTTATTTCATCAACCCGTATTGTGAGGTTGATGTAAAGGAGGTGCTTGAAGATAAGTTCCGCAGGCAGTTACTGATAGATATTTCAGACTTGGTGATGGAGATTTGCCTTCAATACCGTTGCGGAATCAGTGTGGGGCAGCAGGCTGTGATAGACTACTATCTGGCTCATCCTGATGTGGTGTCGCTGATAAGGACATCCGAGATATTCATCAAGGAAACCGAGCTGAACAAGAACGACAGAATACTTTACCCGAAATATAAAGGTAGTTTTGTTTCACATATAAAATTACGTAAGAATGGATGAGAAGGAGTATAAAGGCTTAGAGGATATCCTGCAAAAGAATCCTGGAGCAATCAAGTACGACCAATGGGGAATCAAGTTCAATCCCTTCCCAAGGTCTGGTACGTCGAACATCAATGGTGGTGATGAGGTAAACCGTGCGTTGAAACCGCTTGACAGTGAAATTTTCAACGGCATTAACCAGTTTATTGCGAACGCCTTGGTGCCTAACCAAGTGGAGGAACATGACCAGTTTATCAGTGCTACTATAGTTGGGGACTATGGTAGCGGCAAGACGCAGCTCTTGATGTATGCCAAATCAAAGTTGAACGAAATCCGTGACAGCCAGACCTACTTGAAGCCCTACACTATCTATATTGACAATCCTGGTGGTTCCATTCTGGAGTTTATAGGGACGCTGATCAGTAAGATTGGTGAGGAGAATACGCGCAAGTATGTATGGAACCATATCCTTAATGTGATTCAGAACAGCAGCGACATTCAAGAACAGCTGAAACCTTACGAGCCCAATCTGTCGTTACTCTTTCCTGATATGAAGGATAGCATCAATCCGTATAGCGACGCCAATACGGTGAGTTATAAGCAGTTTCTTGACTCTTTTGTCCGGCAGATGCCTGCACCCCAAAAAAGGAAGTTTGATGATTTGTTGAGCGACATTGTTCAGAAGATATTGAATGAAGACACTAAGGATTCTACCGTTGCTTACTATTTCTATGAGTTTATTTCGTCAGACTTTGGCATCAACAAGACTTGGGAAGCACTGACAAGCGGCAGTCTGAGACAGATTTCTGGAAAGGAAGCGGATGTCATCAAATACATTGTGAAGCTGCTTAAGCGGGAAGGCTATACACATGTTTTCATCCTTGTGGATGAATTTGAGGACTTGACCACAGGGCGTTTATCCAAGGCGCAGTTGGATAACTACATCCATAACCTGCGCACCTTGCTTGACAAGCATCGTGAATGGTGCCTGCTGTTTGCCATGAATCCCAAAGCCCTTTCAAGGCTGGTTGAACTGTCGCCGCCTTTGGCAGACAGAATCACCATTCGCAAGATGATAATCAACAATTTGAATGTTGAAGAGACCAAGCAGGTGATAGAAAACTATTTGAGAATAGCTGAGTTTAACGGAGAGTTTCCGTTTACTCAGGATGCTTTGGAGTATATCAATGAAACTTGTGACGGTAACGTGCGCCGTATTCTGAAGGCGACGTTTGTACTATTTGAGTGTGCTGCTGACCAGAAGGTCAAGGTAATGGGTAAGGCTTTTGTAGAAGAGAACATACCAACATTCTAAGTATGGATAGAGAGTCTGCAAGATCGGAGAAGTTTCAAATAAACTTCTTCCTGGATACCAATATCTTGTGTTATCTGATTGATGACACGTTCCCAACGCTTACGGCCTTCATCAAAGCGCTGAAGGAGATGCCGGTGGTTCAGCTTTATTCTTCAGAATACGTATTGGCTGAATTGTTTGAAGTTCGGAAGAAAGAGGACTATTTCCATGAGGTTTGGGAACGTGCCAAGAAGGATGGAAAGTTTATCAATATCTCCTCTTTCATCAAGTACAACAAGCGTTATGAGATTCCTGATTATGAATATGAGGGCGATTTGGCAGAGGCTGTGAAAAAGAAGGTGAACGAGGACGTTAAAAAAATCACGAATGAGTTCAAGATTGATTTTCTGAACAGCTTCAATGACAAGTTGCTTGGCCCCATGAAAGGAATATGCCTTTCAACCAAGATTTCAAGAGAGGACAGTCTTGTCTTGGTATCGTCTGTTTATAAGAATAGTACGGAAGAGGTCTCTGAACGGGTGATTCTGCTTACTGGCGACAAAGATTTCTATGATTGGGCCACTGATTCACGAGCTGAAATTATGACTGCGTTTAATCCTGGTAAAACCCCGGATATTGAGCACATAGGAAGTCTTGGGAATGGGGTGGCCGGTTATACGGGCGGTACGCAAAGCCTGAAAACAGAAATTGACAATGTGGAAGAACTGGCTGTGCAGTATGTGATGAGTTGCTTGATGGATACCTATAAAGACAGACTTTTGGGAAAGGTTACCATCAGGGAATGTGCCGGCGCGCCCAAGCACCTGATAGCTTTCAAAGCGGAAACAGAGTTGATGGATAATGAGTTATATACCTTTATCCTCACAAAAGACTTATCGTTTCTGTATAGTCCAAAACCGAAATCGAAATTATTTCATAGCGGAAAACAGATTGAAGTACCATTTTCACCCGAGGGAGGGAATAGTATCGTGACTTTTGTTTGTGATGAAAACGACGAGGAAGTTTTCAGCGCTGTGAACGTGGAAGGGAATTTGATATTCATCCATCCGGACTCCATCTAAGACCGACCGCCTCGATTGAGGCGGTTTTCTTTTGGACAGAGGCCAATGGCTATAGCCTATGTAAGCGTCCCCTTTTTCGGACAGTTTAGAAGTTTACGCCAAAGTTAAAACAAAATACTCATTTTCAAACTCATGAAAAACTTCTCAAGGGTTAGCCTCCGCGGCTGGGACAGAATGTCCCAATGAGCGGATCTCTCCTGTCAGAAGCATTTCCTTATACTCCTGCGGCGTCATATTGCCAAGTGCCTCATGTGGCCTTCGCTCATTGTTATCAGTCCGCCACCTCTCCGTAAGTTCACGGACCTCTTCGATATTACGGAAGATGTAGGCATTCAGGATAGCCCTGCGGTAACTGCCGTTAAAGCGCTCCACATAGCTGTTCTGGGTCGGCTTCCCTGGCTGGATGTACTTGTGCTTGATGCCGTTCGCCTGACACCATACGTTGAACTTCTCAGAGATGAACTCCGGGCCGTTGTCCGTCCTGATGCACTCCGGCTTGCCGTTTATGAAGATCACTTTCTCCATGATTGATATGACCCGCTCAGCGGGCATCGACATCGATATCTCCTGTGCTACTGCCTCTCTGTTGCTGTCATCCAGTATGTTCAGGGCCCTGAAGGTCCGGCCGCTTTCCATCTTGTCGCTCACGAAGTCCATCGACCACGTCTTGTTCGGCTCCAGAGGTGCCTCCAGCGGTTCTTTCACGCGCTTGGAAAGGCGCTTCTTCAACCGGCTGCGCTTGTTGAAGTGGATCTTCTTGTACACTCGATACACCTTCTTGTGGTTCCAGGTATATCCATCGTGCCGCAACCGCTGGAAAATCTTCTCGAATCCGTCTCCGTACTCCGCCGCAGCGCGGATCGCCTCTTCAACTTCCGTGTCATCCTTCACGCTCTCATAGTAAAAGTATGAACGATGGATTTCCATCAGGCAGCACGCCCGAGCGATGCTAATCTCATATTCGTCCGTGAGTTCTGCAGCGATCTCCTTCCGGACCCTCGGGCTTTACAGTTTTTTTTCGATGACGTCCCGCAGTATCTGATTGTCCAATGCTAAGTCTGCGTACATCTGCTTCAGTTTGCGGTTCTCCTCCTCGAGCTCTTTCAAGCGCTTCACCTGGCTCACATCCATTCCGCTATACTTCGACTTCCACTTATAAAGAGATGTCCTCGAGATACCATGCTCTCTGGCCACCAGTTCTGCGGATACGCCGCTTTCCAATTAACGGACGGCATTCACCATCTCCGTCTCGCTGTGTCGGGTCTTCTTCATATGACAAAGTTAATCGTTTTTGTAAACTTTCACTCTGTCCGACTTTTAGGGGTGGCTACAGCTTACACTGGTGGTCCACGGGATGGACCGGTAGTAGCAGAAAAGAGGGGAAAACGCTACTGGTGGTCCAGTTGTTGGACCACCAGTAGCGTTTGTTGTAATTTGGAATTTGGGGAGGGGTTTGTATCTTTGGGGAAAAGGAATGAGCGGTGCGTATTTGGGAGAAGCATAGCGGGGAGGGGGTGGAGAATATCCACCTGGAGGGGTCGTATAAGGTGGGGAAGGGGGAGTTTGAGCGGGAGTTGGCGGCGCTGCGGGAGCGGTATCCGGAGAGCCGGGTATGGCGGCGGTCGGTGGGGTCGCTGAAGCGGGAGTGGGCGGCGCACAATGCGCTTTATGCGATGGGGATTATGCGGGAGCGGACGGGGCATGCGGATTTCAATTGGCCGCAGCGGTGGATTGTGCGGGTCGGGTATGCGGTGCTGGGGGCGGTGGTGTGGCCGTTTATAAAATGAAGGGGAGTGGAGATTCCTTCGCTGCGCTCGGAATGACAATAGAATATATGTTAAATAATTGAGTAATAAGATTATGGAGAAGATTGGACTGGATGGGAAGCGGGTGCTGGTGACGGGGCATGCGGGGTTTATCGGGAGCAACCTGGTGCGGAGGCTGTTTGATGAGATGAAGGGGGGGGCGATTGTGGGGGTGGACAATATGAATGATTATTATGATCCGGGGCTGAAGCGGTACCGGCTGGGGGAGTTGGAGAAGGCGCGGCCGGCGGGGGTGGCGTACCGGTCGGTGGAGGGGAGTATTGCGGACCGGGGGCTGATTGAGGGGCTGTTTGGGGAGTATGGGTTCGATGTGGTGGTGAATCTGGCGGCGCAGGCGGGGGTGCGGTACAGCATCGAGAATCCGGATGTGTATATCGAGAGCAATATCATCGGGTTCTACAATATCCTGGAGGCGTGCCGGAGGCATCCGGTGGCGCATCTGGTCTATGCGTCGTCGAGCAGTGTGTACGGGGGGAACCGGAAGGTGCCGTTTTCGACGGACGACCGGGTGGACAATCCCGTGTCGCTGTATGCGGCGACGAAGAAGAGCAATGAGCTGATGGCGCATTGCTATTCGAAGCTGTATGACATTCCGTCGACGGGGCTGCGGTTTTTCACGGTGTACGGGCCGGCCGGGCGGCCGGATATGGCGTATTTCGGGTTTACGAACAAGCTGCTGCGGGGGGAGACCATCCAGATTTACAATTACGGCAATTGCCGGCGGGATTTCACGTATGTCGATGACATCGTGGAGGGAATCGTGCGGGTGATGCAGGGGGCGCCGTCGCGGCAGGTGGGGGAGGATGGGCTTCCCGTGCCGCCGTATGCGGTGTATAACATCGGGGGCGGGCAGCCGGAGAATCTGCTGGATTTTGTGAACATCCTGCAGGAGGAGCTGCTGCGCGCCGGGGTGCTGCCGGCGGATTATGATTTCGAGGCGCATAAGAAGCTGGTTGCGATGCAGCCGGGGGATGTGCCCACGACGTATGCGGATGCGTCGGCGCTGGAGCGGGACTTCGGGTTCACGCCGCGGATTCCGCTGCGGGAGGGGCTGCGGCGGTTTGCGGAGTGGTATAAGGGGTATTATCAGGGGAAGTGAAGATTTTTGAGATTTTTTCCAACCTTTTGTGGGGAGGGGACGTCTAATGGATGAAACCGCTCTGGAAGCGGGGATTGTTGAACCTTTTAGATGTAACAGTGATGGAAGATTTCTTTATTATTTCGTTTGTTTGCGTGGCTCTGCCGGTGGCGATTGTTTGGATTGTGTCGCGGACGCGGCAGCATGAGACGGACCGGCGGGCGGAGGTGATGCTGAAGGCGATCGAGGCGGGGGAGCCGGTGGATCTGAAGAAGTTCGGGGCGCCGCGAAAGACCGGGCGGAGTGTCAAGCAGGAGTTGCTGGATAAGCTGAACGGGGCGTGCGTTACCAGTCTGATCGGGGTCGTGCTTTTGATTTATGCCATCATCGGGTATTATAACCCGGAGTGGGTTGAGGGGCGGCTGCTTTCGACTAATGCGCACATTTTCGGCGGGATTCTCCTGGCTATCGGGGCCGGCCTGTTCATTACTTACTTTATCAGCAGGAAGGCGCTGGCCAAGGAGATTGCGGCGGAGGAGAAGGAGCTGGAGCGGGCGGCGTCGGAGCGGGCGTCGGATCGGCCGGAGGAGAAGTAGGGATCGGGGGAGAAGCTGAGGATTGGCGGCCATGACCCAGGAGCGGTTCATCGACGAAGTGCGGCAGCAGCAGGAGCCTCTGAGGCGGTTCCTGCTTGCGCTGTGTGGCGGCGACGGCGCGCTGGCGGATGATATTGCGCAGGATGCGCTGGTGCGGGCGTATGTGGCTTCCGGGTCTTTCTTGGGGCTGTCGAAGTTCAGCACTTGGCTGTTTCGAATTGCGTATAACTGTTACATCGATCATTGCCGGAGGGCGCGGCCGGAGCAGGCGCCGGTCGAGGCGGCGGAGGAGCTGCCTGCCGCGGACACCGCGGATGCGGGCTTCCGGTACCAGCAGCTTTACCAGGCGCTGGAGCGGCTCCCGGAGAAGGAGAAGGCCGCCATCGCGCTGTTTTATTTCGAGGACCGCAGTATCAAGGAGATCGCGGCCATTCTGGGGATGCCGCAGGGCACCGTCAAGTATGAGCTTTCCGTGGGGAGGCAGCATTTGAAACAGTATATTCGGTTATGAAGGAGTTAGAAGATTTTCTGCGGGAGAACAAGCCCCGGGTGGACGTGGATCCGGCTTTCCTTATGGAGACCCGGCGCCGGCTCGAGCAGGTCGAGGGCATCAAGGGGGAGGTGGACCGCCAGCGGCGGCATGGGCGCAGGACGCTCGTGGCGGCGCTGGTCGCCGGCATCGCCGTCGGGGTGCTGGCGACGACGGTCGCATTCCTGTACCCGGTCGATGCCGGCGCGGTCGGCGAGGGGATCTGGCAGAGCGTGCGGCTGTTCCTCCGGGAGTACCGGCAGTATCTCGTGATTCTCGTGGCGGCGCTGTCCCTGGGGCTGGGGGTGGTGCTCAGCCGCCGCGGCGCGCTGGAGGGGTAGAGCGCCGGGGGGCGCGCTCTGGCGGGCTGCTTTCCCGGAGGGGGAGGCAGCTTCTTTTTTTGTGCGAATTTTTCGTATATTTACCGATTGGGTTCGCGGAAAGTGGCGGTGGAGACCGGTAACTCCGCGGGGCGGTTCGAAGTGGCCGCGGAACCCGGGTGCACTGCGCTGATAATGCGTTGGGGTTCAACGTTTTATGGAACAGCGGAGGAGTGAAAGTATTGTGTTATGGCGAAAAAGGTATTCGTTTCCGGGTGTTATGACCTGCTGCACAGCGGGCATGTCGAGTTTTTCCGGCAGGCGGCGGCGTACGGGGATCTGTATGTGGGGATCGGGAGTGACAGGACGATCGAGGGGTATAAGCACCACAAGACGATTTATCCGGAGCAGGAACGGCTCTTTATGGTGAAGAGCATCCGCTATGTGAAGGATGCGTGCATCAATGCCGGGAGCGGGGTGATGGATTTCGTGCCGACGGTCGAGGCGCTGAAGCCGGATGTGTTTGTCGTGAATGAGGATGGGTCGAGCGAGGAGAAGCGGCGGTTCTGCGAGGCGCGGGGGATTGAATATGTGGTGCTGGAGCGGACGCCGGCGGAAGGGCTGGCGGCGCGGTCGTCGACGGCGCTGAAGCGGGAGGCGAGCCTGATCCCGACGCGGCTGGACCTGGCGGGGACGTGGATCGACCAGCCGTATGTGTCCTGTATGGCGCCGGGGTGGGCGGTGACGGTTTCGCTGGAGCCGACCTTCGAGGTGCGGGAGCGCTGCGGGCTGGCGACGTCGACGCGGGAGATGATACGGAAGATATGGCCGTACCGGCTGCCGAAGATGGATCCGGAGACGCTGGCGAAGCTGGTGTTCTGTTTCGAGAATGATCCGGAGCGGGGCGAGGGGTATATTTCCGGGGCGCAGGATGCGATCGGCATCTGCGTGCCGGGGCTGTGTCGCCATTACTATAACAACCGGTTCTGGCCGGAGAAGATTGAGACGTGCCGCGATGAGGCGGTGCTGGGGTGGCTGGAGGCGCATCTGGCGATGGTGCCGATGGAGCCGCGGCCCGCGGGGTGCAGCGTGACGGAGGGGCGGGACATTACCGCGCCGAAGGTCCGGGCGCTCGCGGCGGCCGCCGACCGCTGCTGGGAGGCGATCCTGGCGCGGGACCTCGGGGCGTTCGCAGCTGCGTACCGCGACAGTTTTGCGGCGCAGGTGGCGCTGTTTCCGGGGATGGTGCGGCCCGCGGTCGCCGGGGGCGGGGCGCCGGAGGGGGCTTCGCCGGACGTGGCGGGCTTCATCGAGCGGTACCGCGCCGTGCCGGGGGTCCTGGCGTGGAAGATGCCGGGCGCGGGCGGCGGGGGGTACCTCGCCTGCGTGGTGGAGGATGCGGCGGCGTTCGCGGCGGCGCATCCGGAGGCGATCCGGCTGGTGATTCGGAGGGGGTGATTCTAACGGAGAGTATTATGGAGATAATCAAGACTGCGATTGAGGGGGCGTTTATCGTCGAGCCAAGGGTGTTCGGGGATGCGCGGGGGTATTTCTTTGAGAGTTTCAATGCGCGGGATTTCGCAGCGGTGACGGGGCTGGAGATTGTGTTCGTGCAGGACAACGAGAGCCGGAGCCGATACGGGGTGCTGCGGGGACTGCATTTCCAGCGGCCGCCGTATGCCCAGAGCAAGCTGGTGCGCGTCGTGCGGGGGCGGGTGTTCGACGTCTGCGTTGATATCCGTCAGGGCTCGCCGACCTACGGGAAGTTCGCCGCGACGGAGCTTTCGGAGGAGAACCACCGGCAGTTGTTTGTGCCGAAGGGCTGCGCGCACGGGTTCTGCGTCCTGAGCGAGGAGGCCGTGTTCCAGTACAAGTGCGACGAGTTCTACCACCCGGAGGCGGAGGGCGCGATTGCCTGGAATGACCCTGAGATCGGGATTCCGTGGCCGGTGCCGGCGGAAGATATGATTTTGTCAGACAAGGACTTGCACCATCCGCTGCTGCGGGAGGCCGGAAGTCCTTTCAGCGTTGAATAGTACGATGGAGCCCTGCGTGACGGTGGCGGTCGCCTCCTGCAACAATGCGGCCTGGCTGGCCCGGTGTCTGGATTCGGTCCTGAACCAGACGTACCGGAACCTGGAGGTGCTGGTCGTCGACGACGGGTCGACGGACGGGACCGCGGGGGTGCTGGAGGGCTACCGCGGGGAGCCCCGGGTACGCATCCTGACGCAGGAGAATGCGGGACTCAGCGCGGTCCGGCAGCGCTGCCTGGAGGAGGCGCGGGGGGAGTTTCTCTGCTTCATCGATGCGGATGATTATCTGCTGCCGGGGCACGTCGGGGCGATGGTTTCGCGCATCGGGGCGGCGGGCGCGGATGTCTGCGTCTGCAGCACGCGGGTCGAGGATGCGGCGGGGAACGCCGTCGGAAGGGACGGCGCGATCCTGCGCGTCGCGGCGCGGGAGCCGCTGCAGGTGACCCCGGAGCTGCTCTCGCAGCGCCACTGCGGCCTGAGCCGCCTGCTCTCGCTGAGCGATTCCTGGAACAAGCTTTACCGGGTCGCGTTCCTGCGGCAGGCGGGCGTGCGCTTCAGCCTCCCCAAAGGCTACAACGGCACGGACCTCGCCTTCAACCACAAGCTCGTGCTCTTCGGCCCCCGCTACTGCTTCGAGCCTGCCGAGGGCTACTGCCATGTCCTGTACCCCGGCTCCGCCGTCCGGCGCGGGAAGAAGGAACTCCAGGCCGGGTTCGAGTCCATCGTTTCCGACCTCGTCGCGGAGGCGAAGCGCGCCGGCTGTTTCCCGCAGCTGCGCGGGAAGATCGCCGACCTGTATTGCTACCTCCTCTGGTTCGCGCTGATCGACCGGATCGGGGAGACGGCGGGGTACCGCGCGCAGGTGCGGGAGGTCCGCGCCTCCCGCGGCCGCGACGCGGCGTTCGCCGCCGCTCACCCGGAGCTGCCCCGCGGCCTCGGACCGGTTGAATCACGCTCCCGGCGGGTGTTCCTCGCCCTGTACCGATATCTCCCCGCCGCCCTGCCGCTCTATTTCGCGGCCCGGCGCAAACTGACCGAATGAAGAAGCTGCTGAGACTGTCCCTGGGCTTCATCTTCCTGGTGATGCTGTACCTCTACGTCCACAACCCGATCCTGCCGTTCGGCGTCGGGTCGGTCAAGCTGTTGTACCCCTTCGCCCTGCTTTTCATCTTCTTCAAGGTCAAGACCTTCTCCCGCTACCTGTCGCTGTTCCGCACGGAGTGCATCCTGCTGCTGCTCCTGATCGTTTACAGCGTCTTCGAGTTCCTCTTCTCCGGGGAGCCGAATACGATGCGGCTCCACATCGTCGGATTCATGGAGTATTTCGTCCTGCCGTTCTTCCTGATCCAGGGGATGCGGCTCCCGGGCGGGAAGGAGGAGGACCATTTTATCCGGTTCATGCTGATTACCGCGTGCGTCGGCGCCGTGATCACGACGGCCTGTCTGCTCGTCCCGTCCTTCAACGAATTCGTCCGGTCGACGGCGAACGCGTACGTGCTCGAGTCGATGGACGAGTTCCGCGCCAGCACGTCTTACCGCGGATTCGGCATCTCGGAGGACCTGACGTATTCCTACGGTATCGTCCAGGCGATTTTCTTCGCGATTACGCTGTACTGTTTCAAGGACCACAAGTGGGTCCTGCCGTTCTCGTTCCTGATCCTGCTGTCGGTCGCGCTGAACGCCCGCACGGGCCTGGTGGTGGTCGCTTTCGGGCTGATCGTCTTCCTGGTCGGCAAGGGGCGCGGGGCGGCGATCCTCGTCCTGCTGGGCCTGATCGTGATTTTCGCCAACATGGTCCCGATCCTGAACCTGCTCGGCATTGCGCCGGAAACGCTGGACTGGCTCGAGATTTTCGTCGAGGAGACGGGGTCCATCTTCAAGTCCAAGTCCCTGACGGCCAGCGTCACGACTTCGTACCTGTTCGACGAGCTGATCGTCCTGCCGCGGGATGCGGTCGAGTGGCTGTTCGGCTGCGGGCGGGACATTTACTGGAGCCTGACGCGGCGCTCCGATATGGGCTGGATCATCCAGCTGAATTACGGCGGGCTGTGCTATATGGCGCTGGAGCTGGCGTTCCTGGCCACGCTCTTCGTGCGCCTGTCGAAGGCGGGCTACGCCAAGATGGCCGTCTTCTTCGCGCTGGCCTTCGCCGTCGCGAACACGAAGGGCCCGGCGCTGCCGAATTCCGGCATTTTCCGGCTGATGATGCTGTTCTATGTGTATTATATGATGACGGCGGAGAACCGCCGCCGGTGGGAAATCAGACACGGTTGAGGCGATGGTTTATCTGGTAACGACGGAATCCTTCCCGAACGGGATGGCGGCGAGCCAGCGGCTCCGGGGCTATGCGAAGGGTCTGGCGCAGCTGGGGCAGCGCTGCGAGGTGCTCTGCGTGAACCGGCTCGAGGACCCGGCGGCGCCGCTCGGCAACGCCGAGCCCCGCGGGGAGCTGGAAGGCTATGCCTTCCGCTACCTCGGCGGGTCGACGCGCCGGCCCGCCGGCGACCTCGCGCGCGCGTTTGTCCGCCTCGCGGACACCCGGCGCCTCGGCGTCTTCCTGCTCACGCGCTGCCGCCGCGGCGACAAGGTCATCGTCTATTCCTACAGCCCCGCGCTGCTGAAGCTGGTCCGCCGGCTTGCCGCGCTGGTGGGCTTCGAGGCCTATCTGGAGCTGAATGAACATCCGTCCATCTTCTTCCGCGGCGCGGACCCCGGCGACCTTTCCGGCTTCGAGGGGATCCTCTGCATTTCGACCGCGCTGCAGCGCCTGGTCGTCGAGAGCGGCGTCCCGGCGGCGCGGGTCCACCTCGTCAATATGCTGGTCGATCCCGCCCGCTTCGAGGGGCTGGAAAAGCGGCCCGGGACGCCGTATATCGGCTATTGCGGCGCGGCGGACAACGCGAAGGACGGCGTGGACCGCCTGATCCGCGCCTTCGCCGCGGTCGCTCCGAAGTACCCTTCCCTCCGCCTCTGGATCATGGGCCCGAAGCAGCCCGGGAGCGGGAACGAGCGCCTGGCGGCGGAGCTCGGCGTCGGCGACCGGGTCGAATTCATGGGCCTGGTCGGCGCGGAGCGGCTCCCGCAGCTGCTGGTCGATGCGGACGCGCTCGCGCTCGCGCGGCCCCGCAGCCTCCAGGCGGAATACGGCTTCCCGACGAAGCTCGGGGAGTACCTGCTCTCCGGGAATCCCGTCGTGGTCACGGCGGTGGGGGACATCCCGCACTTCCTCACGGACGGGGAGAGCGCGCTGCTCGCGGCGCCGGACGACGACGCGGCGTTCGCGGCGAAGCTCGACGCGGCGCTGGGGCGCGCGGACGCGGCGGAGGTCGGCGCGCGCGGCCGCCGCGTGGCGCTGGACGCCTTCTCGCTCGCGCGCGTCGCGGGGCAACTGAAAGAAGCACTGCAACTATGAAGATAGCCATCCTGTATATCTGTACGGGCAAGTACCGCGTGTTTTTCCCGGATTTCTACGCCTCCAGCGAGCGGTATTTCCTGCCGGAGGCGGAGAAGACGTATATCGTCTTCTCGGACGACCGGTCGCTGGCGGACTACCCGAAGGTGGAGTTCCACTACCGGGAGTGCCGGGGCTTCCCGGCGGACTCCCTGTTCCGCTTCGATGCGTTCCTTTCGGTCCGGGACCGGATCCTGGAGCACGATTATGCGTATTTCTTCAATTCGAACATGCTCTTCGTCGCGCCCGTCGGGCGGGAGTTCCTGCCGACGGGGGACCGGCTGACGGCGGTCCCGCACGCCTACCTGCTCCGGCGGTGGCCCTGCGTGCTGCCGTACGAGCGGAACCGGAAGTCGCGGGCGTATGTCCCGCCGTATGAGGGTGATTATCATTATTTTATGGGCGGATTGAACGGCGGGGACAGCCGCGCGTTCGTCGCCTTCGCGGAGGAGTGCTCCCGCCGCATCCACGAGGATTACGACAACGGGATCGTCGCGGTTTTCCACGACGAGAGCCACCTGAACCGCTACATGCGGGACGTCGGGGGCGAGGCGCTCTCGCCCGTGTACGGCTATCCGGAGGACTCGGGCCTGCCGCTCGAGGCGAAGATCCTGATCCGGGACAAAACGAAGGTGGACCCGTATTTCCGGAAGGACAGCAAGGCGTACACGCTGCCCCAGAAGTTCCTGAAGGGGTGCCGGATGGCGTGGGGCGTCGTCCGGTGGTATTTGAAGTTCTAGCGAATGAAGATCGTCAAGTTTTACGGCGGCCTGGGGAACCAGATGTTCCAGTATGCGCTGCTCCTCGCGCTGCGGGAGGCGACGGGGGAGGAGGTCCTGATGGACACGAGCCTCTACGGGACGTATAACCTCCACAACGGTTTCGAATTGGCCTCGGTTTTCAACCTTACGGCGCAGGAGGCGACGCGGGAGCAGATCAAAGCGCTATCTTGGTACACGCCGAACTACCGGCTCTACCGCGCCCGCCACTACCTGCTGCCGGCCGGGAAATCCGAGTTCCGGGAGCGGGAATACGGGAAGTATTACCCGGAGGTGTTTACCTTCGAGGGGGACCGGCTCTACGACGGCTACTGGCAGCACTGGGAGTATTTCGACCGGTACCGGGCGGCGCTCCTGCGGGAGTTTACCCCGCGCCGGGAGATGGATGCGCGCAGCGCGGAGGCGATGGAACGGATGCGGGCGGAGAAGAGCTGCAGCCTCCATGTGCGCCGGGGGGATTTCCAGCGCTCGCGCCTCTACCGGGGCATCTGCGAGGCGGATTATTACCGCGCGGCGGTGGGCCGGGTGCAGGAGCGTATGGGGGAGGATGTGGACTTCTGGTGCTTCTCGAATGACTTCGGATGGTGCCGGGAGAACCTCGCCGGGCTGGTGGCGGAGGGGCGGCTGCACTTCGTGGACTGGAACCGCGGGGCGGACAGCTGGCGAGATCTGCTGCTGATGGGCGCCTGCCGGGCGAACATCCTCGCGAACAGCAGCTTCAGCTGGTGGGCGGCGTACCTGGGCTGGGAAGAGGGGAAGATGGTGGTCGCGCCGGCGACCTGGATTAACAAACCGACGGTAAATCCGGTTCCGATGCCGGAATGGATACGAATATGATGACACGTTTTTCGGTTTTGATGTCCCTGTATGACGGGGAGGATCCGGATTATCTGGATCTGGCGCTCCGCAGTGTTTTCGGGCAGACGCCGGCGCCGGACCAGGTCGTCCTCGTGCTGGACGGCCCCGTCGGGGCGGCCCTGGAGGCGGTGGTCGGGCGGTACAAGGCGCTGTATCCGGCGCTGGAGGTGTACCCCCAGCCGGAGAACCGGGGGCTGAGCGCCGCGCTGCGGGTCGGACTGGAGCTGTGCCGGAACGAGATCGTGTTCCGGATGGACACGGACGATATCTGCTACCCGGACCGCTATGCGCGGGTGCTGGAGGCGTATCGGGCGGACCCGTCGCTCGAGATTGTGGGGACGTTCGCGACGATCATCGACGAGGCGGGGACGGAGACGCGGCTGATGCGGGTTCCCGTCTCGCAGGAGGAGATTTACCGGAACGTATGGACCTGCCCGTTCATCCACCCGGCGGTCTCGTTCCGCAAGTCCGCGATCCTGCGGATCGGCAGCTATAATCCGGCTCCGGGGCTCCGGATGGATGATTATGAGCTCTGGTTCCGCTGCGTGGAGAACGGGCTGCGGTGCGTGAACCTCGCGGAGCCGACGCTCTACCACCGGTTTTTCCGCAACAATCTGATAAAGAATAATTTCCGTGTCGCGGTCGCGCGTCTGAAGGTCTTCTGGAAGCACGCCCGCCGCTGCAAGTGCCCGGCGGTCGCCTACCTCGGCGTCCTCTATCCGCTGATCCGCTCCTGTTTCCCGCCGTTCATCCGCGTCTGGATCTACCAGCTGGCGGACAAGTTCAATCCCCGCTCGAAATAATCCATAATTACCGCCTCTGATAACGGCGCGACCCTCCCAGGGCCGCGCCGTTTTTTCCCCTCCGCCCCTCCCGCGCCTCCGCCCCTCCCGCGCCCCCGCCCCTCCCGTGCCCCCGCCCCTCCC
>Ga0208297_1000780_pt1 | contig 47405 bp, 42 predicted proteins | sample LMS_cellobiose_e_FD_187367 | JGI IMG/M metagenome (GOLD analysis project Ga0208297, IMG submission 187367) | Rumen-fistulated moose microbial communities from Alaska, USA - LMS_cellobiose_enrichment (SPAdes) (version 2) | ecosystem: Host-associated > Mammals > Digestive system > Stomach > Rumen... | reverse complement strand
AGGAAGAGGAAACCTTCATCGAAGAAAAGATCAATGTATATGGCGATTCAATGGCACCATCGGAACCTCACACAGAGGAAGAACAGCTTGTTTTCAAAGTGGAGGATGAAGATAAAAATGTCATCGGTGGCTGCATCGTGAACATTCATGCATGGGGCAGAGCGGTGCTTGCCCAGCTTTGGGTGGACGGTCAGTATCGCCATCATGGCCTCGGCTCTATGCTGATTCGCGCAGCTGAAAACGCCGCCAGAGAAAAAAACTGCTATTATTTGTGCCTCGGAACCACAGATTTTCAGGCAAGACCCCTTTACGAAAAACACGGGTTCCATGTGTTTACCATCAACAAGGACATCCCTATGGGGCATGTTAGCTGGTCCCTATCGAAACGACTGGACAAAGATATACCAGACTACCTCCCGACAAACAACACCGCTGCAGAACATTATCAGGTCAAGGCCGGCACCAAAGAAGACGCCAGGATCATCGACAAGGGACTCGGTGAGTTTTGTGAGGAGGTCGTGCCTGACAAGCACGGATATATCACGCTCAGTAAAAAGCTCATCGATGCGGACGGAAATCTGATTGCTGCTGTGATTTGCGGGATTGACGAAGACGACACTGCCTTTGTCGACGGTATCTGGGTAGAGGAACGGTATCGCAGGCAGGGTATCGGCTCTTGGCTTTTCAGTGAAATAGAGTGCGAAGCGAAGGAAAAAGGCGCCTACGTAATTCTGTCCTATTGCTGCGACTGGGTATCCGCTTTCTTCTTCCAAAACGGGTTTACACCAAGAGGCAAGCTTGAGAATTATCCCAAAGGGCACACGGCCTATGAGTTGGAGAAGCGGATCTGAAGGGAACATCCTGTGTGACAAATACCGGTTTGTCGAGCATAATGATGAAATGAAAGATCATTGAGAACAGGCGCCCCTTTGCCGAACGATTGCAAAGAAGTGCCTGTTTTTTGCTTTGGTTACAGCGTCCTTTTGAACCGGCGAAGCGCAGCCATCCGGTCGAGGTCGCCATGGCTTATCTGTCGTTCCAGCGCCGCAACGATCTTGTCCTTTCGGGCAAGGAAATCGGGGCCGGAAAGATTCACACCGGAAATCGTGTGGTGGGTGATGAACGCGCAGTCGCAGGTGAGGTTTTCCACAAAGAGCTTCAGCTCCTCCAGCATTTCCTTCTCGGAAAGCGGAACGAATTCTCCGCGCTGCGCTTCCTCTAAAAGCGGCGTGCCGGGGAAGAGCGTCAGCCCGCCTGTACCGACGAGCATCGGCTTGCATTGGCTGAAAACCTTTGCGGAGTTGATCGCATGCTCGCGGCTGTGGGACCTGCCGGCAACGCCGTTGAGAAACGTCATCCAATAATCGATCCCGGCTTTCTCCAACTTGTGACATTGCTCTAAAATGTCTTCGGCATGATAGCCCTTATGGATGCGGTCGAGCGTCCAGTCGTCGCCGCTTTCCACGCCGAGGGAGATTTCCCGCATGCCGAGCTCTTTCAGCTTCTTCAATTGCTCGACCGTTTTGTTCCTGAGATCGGTGACTCGTCCCGCCAGATAGATGTACTCCATTTTCGGCAGGTATTTGTGAATCATCTCAAAGATCGGTACGAGCTTGTCATACGACAGCACCAGCGGGTTTGCGCTCAGCAGCTGAATGGTTCGGGCGTTCGGGTCGCTCTCGGCAAGTTCTTGAAGGTCTTCTTCGATCCATTCCATCGGAGACATCCGGAAGGGGACTTCCTTATACATCGTGCAGAACTTGCACTTGTTGTGCGTGCAGCCCTGCGTGATCTCCAAAAGCGGCCATGTCGGCCAATACGGGTTACGGTATACGGTTCCTGTAAAATGCATCGTTTTATCCTTTACCAACCTTCCCGAACCATCTGCGCGCCGAGGACAAACGCTTTTTCTTGTTCCTTCGAGAATACGGTTTCGTGCCGTTCCTGCTTGGCTGCGGGGTTGAACATCGTCCAGTTGAAGCGGCTGTAATCCTTCACTTGCAGCGTATCGCCTGCGATCATGACTTTTGTATTGCCCACCGCATCGTTCAGCGCTTTCTGATACGCCTTTACGGTTTTCCGATAGCCGACGACCGGATAGTATTCCTCGGGGCAATTGCTTGTCATGAGGAACAGGACGGGAATCTTCCGAATGTCATACCGATGCGGATCCTTCCGATAGGTCAGAGATTGAAAGACCAACCGTTCGTAAAGCGCGCGGAACCCCGCGGACGCATCCCCAAGGTAGTTCGGCGTGCCGATGACCAGTCCGTCCGCCTCGCGGATGGCTTCCAGTACCGGCGCAAGTCCGTCTTTATACACACATTTACCCTCATTGGGCGCGAGCTTGCAGGCAAAGCAGGACATGCAGCCATGCACATTCTCCAATCGGTACAGGTCAAACACCTGCACCTGGGCGCCTTCCGCTTCAGCGCCTTTCGCCGCTTCCCGCACCAGAGTCCCGGTATTCATGTTGGTGCGCGGGCTACAGTTTACAACAGCGATCTTTTTCATGGCAGCCTCCTTACAGCTCAGTTACAAAGTTCTCTATAGGCATGCGCTTAAAGTGCCACGCGTTGGGCTTTGCCTTCTCCGAAGGATAGCCCATGGCAAACATCATAACGGGGATGATGTTCTTAGGCAGTTCAAAGACCTCGGAAACCGTCTTGGCGTCGAAGCCGCGCAGCCAGACATTGTGAATGCCGAGTTCTTCCGCTTCATACATCATCGTGGTCGCGGCAATGCTGGCGTCCTGCTCGCCCGAGTTGTAATGATCAAACATTCGGTCGTGCGGCGCTTTCCACACGGTGTTCAGGTCGTAGCAGACCAAAAGCATCAGCGGTGCATTGTAGTGGAACGGCGTCACCATTTTTGCCTTTGCCAGCGCTTCGGGGCTTTTCAGCACATAGAAGCGCTGCGGCTGATAGTTGCAGGCGGTGGGCACGATGCGCCCGGCTTCCAGAATCCTGTCCAGCTTTTCCTGCTCCACGGGGCGGGAATCAAAGTATCGTTCCGAATACCGGTTCTTTGCCAATGTGAAAAAGTCCATATGACCCTCCTGATTCATTTTTCTTGCACCTATTTTATAAAAATATGTTGCGAATTGCCACATACAGAAGTATAATATTGAAAGATAATCTTACAAATATTAGATATTGTAAGAACAGCGGAGGAGAGCCGATGGCGGAGATCACAAAACTGTGGATCGCGGACAAAATGCGCGAGCTGATGAAGCACAAATCCATCGACAAAATCCGCGTCACCGAAATCTGCAAAGCGGCGGACATCGAGCGTCCGACCTTTTATTATCACTTCAAGGATAAGTACGAGCTTGTAGCATGGATGTTCTGTACGGACGCCTACGGCACAGACCTTACCTCCGTTGCCTCGGCAGCCGCGGGGATGAACAAGATGAAGCAGGAGATTCTGTTTTACAAGCGCGCGTATGAGGATTCCTCCCAAAACGCCTTGTGGCATTATATGCTTGAATACTTTGTTCGCCGCTATACCGATCTTGTCAAGGAAAAGCTGCACACCGAGGTTCTCGATCCGCAGCTTGCTTACAGCATTCGGTTTTATTGCATGGGCGCCGTCGGCATGACGCAGGAATGGGTGCTGTATGACAACATCACCTCAGCCGAAACCATCGTTTCGATGATGTTCGCGTCCATGCCGGAGAATCTTCGTGCAGTCCTTTTTAACAAAACGATGTGTTCCTTGTGAAAGAAGGTAAACGGAAGTGAAACAGAACGACAGCGCATCGGGTAACCGGTGCGCTGTTTCTTGCTTGGATGCCAAATAACTTGTAAGTGAAAAATCTGTATCATTACCCGACAAATTCTGCGTTTCTGAGCGTGCAATAGGTATTGGATCCTTCCTGATAGGTATCGAATATGCCGATCACGCAGATTTCATTGCCTGCCTCCGGGTAATCATCCGGATAGAAATAATCGTCGGTCAGCACGAACTCTATTCCCTGGGAACAGCATGCGGTCGCGTCCTGAATGAGACAGGCAAAATAGTACTGATCCGTTGTTTTGTCATGGTAGTATGCAAATGTCCCGTCCATCTTGACGGTTTTTCCGATGTACGCTTCCGGCGTGGTCATCATGTTATAAACCTCCGCATAGACCATTGTGGAACTTAATTGCGTCAAGTCCACATCGATCTGTTTGTCAGAGGTGTTCGCCTGAGGCGATTCGGAAGGGAATGCCGTGGGATTCGGTTCTTCTGTCATACTCGAAATAACGGTTGGCTGCTCCGTTGCGGGGGCATTCGTTTCTGTGCTCGGATTCGCTTCCGTTTTCGGAGTCGATGTGACGGCAGTCGGAGCCGAAGTTTTATGCGAAACGAGCTGTTGCGTTCGTTCATTGCATGCGATCAGGAGCAGACCGGCAGCAACGATCAACCAGAGTATCTGTCTTTTTTTCATGGAAGGTTCCTCCTTTTACTGTATCAGTACGAATATAGCTGCTTTCATGCGTGAATGCCTCCGAACAGTTTTCCGCCGATATAACATAGTCCGAAAACGATCGCATCGACCGCAACGATAGTCGATCCGACCGGCGTTCCCGCAAGGATCGAGATAATGATCCCGAGAAATGCACAAAACACCGAAAGCACGGCCGCGCAAATCGTGACCGAACGGAAACTCCTGAACAGCCGCATTGCCGAAAGCGCCGGAAAAATGACCAGCGCCGAAATCAGCAGCGATCCTACGAGATTCATGGCAAGTACGATTATGACGGCGATGATGATCGCGACCAAAAGATTATACGCATTCGCATCGGTCCCGGAGGCCTTGGCAAAATCTTCGTCAAAGGTTACGGCAAAAATCTTGTTGTAAAACAAAATGAAGATTGCGACGACGGCGACCGACAGCGCAATGCATATCCAAACCTCACGTTTTGTCAATGTCAGAATGGACGTTGAGCCGAACAGTGTGCTGCACACGTCGCCGCTGAGATTCGACGAGGTCGAAAAGATATTCATAATGAGATACCCGAATGCCAGCGTCACAACGGAGATCATGGCGATCGCCGCATCGCCTTTGATCTTTGCGTGCTGCCCCGTTCGCAAAAGAAGGATGGCGCAAATGATCGTGATCGGCAGGACGAGAAGCATTTCGTTCGTCAGATTCAATACGGCAGCGACCGCCATTGCGCCGAAAGCAACGTGGGACAATCCGTCGCCGATAAAGGAATACCGTTTCAGCACCAGCGTCACACCGAGCAGCGATGAACAGAGGGCGATCAGGACGCCGACGATCAGTGCATACCGCACAAACGGGTATTGCAGATACATCCCAAGTTTTTCAAGCATCCCGTTCACCGCCTTTCTGCTGCAAAAAACGACTGCCCGCTTCCGCTTTGAGATATTCTTCTTTCGTTCCGAAAAAAACTCGCTCGCCCATGTGCAGGATATGAGTTGCGTAACGGACTGCCGCGGCAATGTCATGGCTGATCATGATGATCGTGATCCCGTCACGGTTCAGCCCTTCGATCAAATCATACATCTCCGATGTCGCCTTCGGATCGAGCCCGGAAACCGGCTCATCCAACAGAAGCACCTTCCTTGCGGCGCACAGCGCTCTTGCAAGCAGCACGCGCTGCTGTTGTCCGCCGGAAAGCTCCCGGAAGCATCGCCTTGCAAGGGCAGCTACGCCCATGCGTTCCATGCTTTTTTCGGCAAGCTGCTTTTCGGAGCGATTGTAGAAGGGGCGTCTGCCGCAGCGCCCCTGACAGCCCGAGAGAACGACCTCCCGGACGGAAGCAGGAAAATCCTTTTGAACAGCCGTCTGCTGCGGCAGATACCCAATTTGGTCCTTTTCAAGGCCATCACCGGTCCGGATCGTTCCGCTCATCGGTGATTTAAGCCGCAGCAACGTTTTCATCAGCGTAGTTTTGCCGGAGCCATTCTCACCCACGATACAGAGATAATCACCGCTGTTTACGGTAAACGACAGATCTTTTGCCACAACATACGATTCATAGCCGAGCGTCAGATCCTGAACGGTAAGAATTGCCATTGTTTCCTCCTAATGGATTGCGCTTTTCAAAACTTCAAGATTCTTTTCCATAATCGAAAGGTATGTGACGCCGTTTCGAACATCCTCCGCGGTTGTCCCCTGCATGGAATCCATTGTCAGGATGATTTGATCCCTGTTTTTCGTGTTCCGGACAATTGTCTCCGCAATCCGATGGTCCTTACCCTCTATGGTCAGCACTGCCGGCAGAGACAGTTCATCTACCTTTTGGGACAGGAAGGTGATCGTTTCAAAACTGGCCTCTGTTTCAGCCGAACAGCCGACGAATGCAGCATAATACGTAAGACCGTAATCGTCCGTCAGATAGCGGAATGGGAAGCGATCTCCGAAAAGCACAGTCTTTATGGCGGCGCTGTCAACCGCCGCGCGGTATTTTGCATCGAGAGCATTCAGCTTTTCGATGTAGGCAGAGGCATTCTTTTTATAGGATTCAGCATTGTCCGGGTCAATTGTCCGGATCGCATCGGAGATGCTGCTCACGAGCACAGTCGCATTTTTCAGTGACAGCCAGATATGCTCGTCGTACTCTGTTTCGACTTCTTCGTGTTCATGCTCATGGTCTTCGTCTGGGTCACCTTCGTCTTCATGTTCATGATCGTGTTCTTCTTCCTGCATGCCTTCCACAATTTCTTCCTCTTTAGCGTCATCGCCGAGAATATCCAAAAGGTTCAGGACGATCATGTTTGAATTGGTTGCCTCCATTAAGGCATCTTCCACCCATTCGTCCGATTCGCCGCCTACATAGATAAACAAATCGCAGGTCGATATCTTCAGAATATCGTCCGCCGTCGGTTGATAGCTGTGCAGATCGACGCCGTTGTCAAGCAGCATTGTGACTTCAGCGTTTGCGCTTTTTTCACCGAGTACAGAAGAAACCCAGTCGTAAAGCGGGAAAATGGTCGTTACGATTTGAATCTTATCAGTCTCTTTTTGCGTCATGTCTGCCGAGCTGCAGGCAGAGAAACAGCCCAACAAAAGGAGCACAGCAAACAATATGGATAAGGCTTTTTTCATGATGTAATCCTCCGAATGATAGTTATATGGTTGGATAAAGATATGCGCGAACAGACGCAGCCGCAAACAGACCGCGTCACTTCATTCGGAAGATATTCAATTGTTTAGACGGACTTTGTTCGAAACAGGGGAAGCTTGTGTATAGGAGAATCCAAGAACTGCCGCGACCGAAAGCAAAATGGCCGAAAGAACCAAAGCATGGTTCACAGCGAGCGTGATTCCGAAGAATTGGTGTAAAAGCGATTCACAATTGCGGATACAGGCGCAAATCGGACAGTCCTCATGCGTACAGTCGTGTTCGGCTTCTGCAACGACAAAGAGGATGGAGAACAGGAGCACGGCAAGCAACAGCACGCCGATCAGGCGAACCGCAGGTTTCATCTTGCCGATCTGTTTTCTCATCACTGCAAATCCTTTCTTATGAACCAGATTCAGCGGCAGTTTTCGCACAATCCATAGAACACCGTGCGAACCGGATCCAGCTTGAATCCGTGCTCTCCGTTAAGATGAACGCCGACCGCTTTCAACTCATCACAGTGCAGATGAATCAGTTTTCCGCATTTCTCGCATTTGCAATGAAAGCAGATCTCCGTATCTTTATGGCTGTTCGGTTTTACATATTCAAAGCAGGCGGGACTGTTCCCGTCAATGTTATACTTTTTGATGATGCCTTCATCGACCAGACTCTCCAGGTGGCGATAGATCGTCGATTGTCCGATCGGTGCCTTTTGAGACTTGAAGTATTCACAGACATCGCCGGCGGTCACATGAACTCCCGGAACGGCTTCAAAATAGCCGAGCAGCATCTCCCGCTGTTTGGTCTTGTATTGAGACCGTGAGTTCATTTTTCTGCCTCCAAATGTGAATATGAGAACTATTCCCAATTATACCACGGGATGTTCAAATGTCAAGCAATTCGGGAATTATTCTCAAATTAAATTGGCAACGGCGCAATAAAGATCATTTGATCATTGACAAATGCCATTTATGGAAGCAAGTGTATTCTCAGAAGCAGATTATCTGATTGAAACGTGTGAAGATCGGTTTTTCTCTTGAGTTATAGTGCCCCTGTCGGAATGCATATTCATCTAAAAAGCGGAATGGCGGTTCGATCATACCCAAAGCCGCGATTTCAAACTGTCGTAATTTTGTCGTCAAACCGCGAAAATGGCCGTTTTTCACACAGGACAGAAAAGGAAAAAGCCCCAGATTTGGGGCTTTTTTAGTGGTTGCGGGGGAAGGACTTGATTCGCGCTGCGGCTTGGTCGGCCCTCGGCTCTGAAGCCCCACAGGGGCTTCATTCACTCCCTCGGGCTTCAAGTCCTTTCTGAACGAACGGATATAAAAACGGCCCATCGTTCGGTGGGCCGTTTTTATATGGTTGCGGGGGAAGGACTTGAACCTACGACCTCCGGGTTATGAGCCCGACGAGCTACCGACTGCTCTACCCCGCGACGAATAGCTTCCTTGAGGAAGCATAAAGGAGTATATCAGCAATCGACTGGTTTGTCAAGGGGCGAATGGTGGGAAAAGGGGAAGAGAAGGGGAGGACCATGGCAAAACGGTGTGCCGGAGAGGAGAGGCTTAGATTGTGAATGCTTTGTGTATTCGGCGGGGGGAAGATTGACTTTCGACAGAAAGGATAATAAAGTACATATCAGGAGGATAGCCCATGAACGTGTTGTTCTTTCTGAAGCCCAAGCAGGAAGTGTGCGTGCTGCACAAGAACTTTACCCTTCGGCAGGGGATCGAAAAGCTGCGGCAATACGGCTTTGCGGCGGTCCCCGTCATCGATGAGGAGGGGCAATATTGCGGCACCGTCACGGAAGGCGACCTGCTCAGGCAGGTGCTCCAGCATGAGAACAAGGCGGAGTGGGAGCAGATCCCCCTGCGAGACGCCATGCGGACGGACGGAAAGAAGCCCGTGAATGTGATGGCGGACATGGACGAGCTGCTGTCCGTGGCCATGACGCAAAACTTCGTGCCCGTGGTGGACGATCGGGGCATGTTCATCGGCATCGTCACCCGGCAGGACATCATGCGGTATTTCGCCCGGGAGTATCGGGCGCTGGAGCGGGAAAAGACGGAGAAGTGACCTATGGCGATCGCGGGGGTGCCCCAGCCCGAATGGATCCAAATCAATCAGGCATTGCGGCTGCGCCGGTTCGACGGCACAGCCGATTTTGCGTTTGCCTGGTATCAGGACGAGGAGCTGGTCTACCTGGTGGATGGGGTGAAGAAGCCCTATAGCCGGGAGACCCTGCGGGGCATGTATGCCTATCTGGACGCCCATGGGGAGCTGTATTTCATTGAGGCACTGGAGAACGGCGCCTTCGTGCCCATCGGGGATGTGAGCTTCTGGCGGGAGGACATGCCCATCGTCATCGGCGAACCGGCCTATCGGGGCCGGGGCATCGGGCGGCAGGTGATTTTGGCCCTGATGGACCGGGGGCGGCAGCTGGGCTACGACCGGCTGGGCGTTCGGGAGATCTATGATTTCAACAAAGCCTCCATCCGCTGCTTCACAGCCTGCGGGTTCGTGCCTGTGGAGCGGACGGAAAAGGGCTGGCGATATGAGGCAAAGCTGTAGGAAGCGGAGGAAGCGAGCGTGGCGTGGGTGTTTATGGATTTGGAGATGAAGCCGGTGGACAGGCAGTTTCGGCATCAGTGGGACATCTGCCGGCAGGAGGTCATCGAGTTTGGGGCCGTGAAGCTGGGGGAGGACCTCGCTGAGATCGACAGCTTTCGCCGGCTGGTGAAGCCGGTCTATGGGGAGATCCCGCCCCGGTATGAACAACTGACGGGCATTTCCAACGCCGATGTGGCGGATGCGGCGGAGTTTGAAACGGTGCTGAGCGCCTTTGCCGCCTGGTGCGCCGATGCGGAAACGGTCTATGCCTGGAGCGGCAGCGATCTGGATCAGCTGCGGGGCGAGGTGAGGATGAAGGACCTTCCCTTCTCCCTGACCGAGTTGGCGGCAAAGTGGGCGGATTTTCAAAAGATCTTCACCCGGGCCGTGGGCCTGAAGCGGGAGCTTTCGCTGGAACAGGCGGTGAACATCGCCAACATCAGCTTTGAGGGCCATCAGCACGACGCCCTTTGGGACGCCCGGAACACCGCCGAGCTCTTTCGCATCTATCGGGACGAAAAGCGCTTCAACGCCGTCATCGGCCCCCTGCGGGCGGCGGTGAACCCTCAGAAACAGACCTCCTTCACCCTGGCCGACGCCCTGGGAGACGCCCTCAAAAAGCTGAACCTGCCGGAGGAATAGAAACAAAAACCTCTATCGCTTTTGCTCCGCTTCCTTCTTGGCCAGATCGTTGGTGTCGATGGCGCCCCGAAAGACCACAAAGGTGTCGAAAAGATACTCGGTGACGAAGTTCAGCACCATGTTGAGAAGGGTCACCACATACTCGTTCCAGCCCACGGTCTCCGTGAGATACTTTTCGAGGAGCGTGGACAGCGGCGTGAACACGGCATAATAGGCCGCCACCTTCAGCATGGCCACCGGCACATTGTTGGCGGCGCGGAAGGTGAAGCGCCGGTTCAAAGTGAAGTTCCAGATCACGGACAGGACCAGGGCCACGAGATAGGACACCCAATAGGGCAGGTGAAACAGTTCGTTGAGCAGCGTGAAGGTCAGGATCTGGATGACCCCCGCCGAGAGGGAGAACAACAGGAACTTCAGGGAGCGGATCAGCTCCTTATTTTGCTTGGTTTGCATAGGAAACTTCTCCTTGCGGATTTTGATCAGGGCAGGGGCTCCTCCGGCACAGGGCCCTCGGGGACAAAGACATGGAGCGCCTTCTGCCGGTTTTGGATGGCGATCTTTTTTTCACCCCGGTGATATTCCCCGTCCAGCGTCCAGTCCATGGGCGTGCCCAAAAACTCGATGGTGACCTCGCTGGTGTGAAAAAACACGATCTGTTGGGAGATGAAATCTCCCGTCAGCACGGAATAGACCGCGTCGCTCAGCTCCGGCAGGGTGGTCAGCTTTTCGATCAAAACCACCTCAAACTGTCCGTCGTCCGTCACCACCGTCCCCTCGGGCAGACTGATGATGCCGGAAACGTTGGTGTTGTTGGTGACGGCGCCGAAGATATATTCCCCCTCGAAGGTTTCCCCGTTGGCGGTGATTCGCAGCCGCTCCGCCCGGATCCGGGGCAGCTCCCGCATCACATCCAGAAAATAGGCGGGCCGGCCCAAAATGTTTTTCAAATCCTGGGAGGTGGCGTAGGCCGTGGCGATGAAGGCGCCGAAGGCGGCGATATACACGAACCCCGCATCGTTGAAGACCCCATAGTCCACCTGCTTCACCTGGCCGGTCACCGCGTCGTGGGCGGCGGCCACCAGATTGGAGGACAGGCCATGGAGGGCGCCGAAGTCGTTGGAGGAGCCGGCGGGGATATAGCCCACGGGCATCTGCTTTCCGCAGCGGCGCAGCCCCGCCACCACCTGGGCGAAGGTGCCGTCGCCCCCCAGGCACACCACCCGGTCGTAGTCCGCGCCGCAGAGGGCGGCATACCGCTCCGCGTCCCGGGGACCCTGGGTCAGATAGGTGGTGACCAGATAGCCCGCCTCCATGAATGCCTGGATCATCTCCGGGAACGACCGCTTGAACAGCTTTCGCCCGGCCACGGGGTTCACGATGAACAGCAGCTTTTTGCTTTCCTTTTCGAGGAATGGTTTCTTCTTCATGTCACAATACTCCCGCCATATACAGGCACAGATAGGCAAAGGGGATGGAAAACACCATGCTGTCAAACTTGTCCATGATGCCGCCGTGGGGCCCCAAAAGGGTGGAAAAATCCTTGGCCCCCACGGACCGCTTCACCAGCGATGCGCTGAGGTCCCCGATCTGGCCCCAGCTGGAAACGACGAGACAGATCAGCATCCAGCTCCAGGGGGACAGGGGGCATTCCCCCCGAAACAGGGCCCAGCACAGCAGCCCCGTGGGCAGGGCGGCCACCGCCCCCGCCAGGCACCCTTCCGTCGTTTTGTGGGGGCTCACCGGGGTGGAGAGCCGATGCTTGCCCCAGCGCTTGCCCACCACCAGGGCCGCCGAATCGCAGATCCAGGCGGTGAGCACCCCGGCGGCAAAGGGCCACAGCCACCGGGTCAGCTGACTGATGCCCAGCAGCGCTCCGAAGAAGCTGGCCGGATACACCAGCACCGTCAGGGCGGCGAGGAATTCCCGGCCGCCGCCCTCCCGATAGGTGAGGGCGCCCAGGGCCAAAATAAGCTGGGCGGCGGCGAAGAAGGCAACCACATACCAGACCAGGGCCCCACCAAAGAAGCTGAGCGCCCCGCAGCAGAGCACGAAGGATAGCAGCAGGGCCCCATAGGCCCGTTGCTTTCGGGCAAGGAGGATGGACCAGGTCTCCCAGGTGGCGGCAAGGCCGCACAGGAGCAGGAACACCAGCCGGGGCACCGGCCCCAGCAAAAGACACAGAAGCGTCACCACCACGATCAGGATGGCCAGCGGTACCCGTCCCTTCACCATGGCTTGCCCTCCCGCGACGCCCCGCCCAGGCATAGCCTCAGGGCCGCCGCCGGGATGCTGTCCGCCACCTCGTCCGCCGCCGCCAGGGCAGCGGGAGAGGAATTCCCGGCGACCACGAATCGGCCCGCAAAGGGCTTCATGGACAGATCGTTGTCGTCGTTGCCAAAGGCCACGATGGCCGCCCGGGGCACGCCCAGCCGCTGGGCCAAGGCCTGCAGGGCGCTGCCCTTGGACACCCCCGGGGCGGTGATCTCCGCCGCCCGATTGGAGCCCGTGGCGGTGAAGCGGCCCTCCGCCGCCACCGCGTCCCGAAAGCGCATCTCCGCCCCCGCATCCCCGGGGATGCAAACCACCTTTTCCGCCCCGGCGCAGGGCCCGGAAAGAAAGGCGGCCCAGCTGTTCACGGCTCGGGCGTGGAGGGGATACATGTAGTATCGCCAGAAATATTTCTTCGTGTCGCTGCCGCCGTCGGTCTTTCGCCGGCGCAGGGGCTCGGCCTTGGATAGATAGGTGTGTTTGCCCAGGCTCACGGCATAGCGGCAGTCAAAGGTCCGCCCCAGCGCCATCAGCGAGCCCAGCTCCGGCCCGGACAGGGTCTTTTCCCACAGGGGCGCTCCCTTTGCGGGGGCCACCACGGCCCCGTTGGAGCAGATGAGATAGTCCACCAACCCAGGTCTTTTCAGCCGCAGGGGCACCGTGCCCCGGTGGCGGCCCGTGGCGATGACCACCTTGACCCCGTTCCTTCGCAGAGCCCGCAGCATGCGGATGGCCGCCCCTGTCAGCGCTCCATGCGCTAAAAGGGTCCCGTCCAGATCGAACGCCGCCATCTGCAGGGCCGTCATGAAAGGGTCCTCTTCTCCGCCTGGGCAGCTTCGCTGTATGTGTGAAAGTGCTTGGCATAGAGGGCCAGGGACACCAGCATCATCGCCGCGCACAGCAGGATCATGGCGTTGATGGCGCCCGGGGGCAGCTGGGGAAAGGCGAACATGGCCATGAGGCAGGCCGTGGTCACCACGGTGCACAGCTTTCCGAACCATTTGGAGCTGAACGCCTGGCCGGTCTTTTTCATGGAGCGGGCGCCGATATAGGCCTGCACCAGCTCCTTCATGGCCATGAACCCCAGCAGGAAGAACAGCTGGGGGCGGCGCTGGGCCACGCAGACCAGGGCTGCCCCCTGGGTCAGCTTGTCGGCCAGGGGGTCCAGCATCTTGCCCAGGTCCGTCACCATGTTGCACCGGCGGGCGATCTGTCCGTCCACGATGTCGGAAAGAGCGGACACGCCGAAGACGATCAGGGCGCCCAGGGTGTGCCCCTTCGCGTACAGGATGACCATCACGGGGATCAGCAAAATCCGAAAGAAGCTGAGGAGATTGGGGATGCTCCAGATCTGTTTGCGGTCTTTGATCGTCAACAGGGACATAGGAAACTCCTTACATACATGCGATAGATATTTTAAGTATACTCGCCTCCGGCCGGAAAAGCAAATCGCCGCCGCCCCTTTTCCCCCGGGGAAAAGTGAAAAAATGGAAAACACCGAAGGGCCGATGCTTGGAAGGCCTGAAAAAGGAAAACCGAAGGACGATATGGAAGAAGGACGGCCTTTTTTCTCTCTCCGGGGAATAAATTCCCCCCAGGAGGATGAAGAGAGAGAGAGAATATATTCGCGCCCTCTTTGTCCTTGTCCTTGTCCTTGTCTTTGTCCTTGTCCTTGTCCTTGTCTTTGTCTTTGTCCTTGTCCTTGTCTTTGTCTTTGTCTTTGTCTTTGTCTTGGCCCGTAACGGACCCTTTCGTTCCCGCACGGGCCCGATACGGAGAAAGCCCCTCGCCGCGTGGCAAGGGGCGTGTATCGTATGGACAGGGCGCTTACAGGCTTTCGGGCACCTGGGCCCAGACGGCGTCTTTCAATTCCCGGATGAGAGCGGAGATCCGGGCAGGGGCGTCCACGAGGGGCACATCCTCCTTCACGGACTTGTCCCGGGTGGAGAGCTCGACGACGCCCCGGCCCAGGGTCTTGGGGCTGATGATGACCCGCACGGGGCAGCCGAACAGGTCCGCGTCGGAGAACATGAACCCGGCGGACACGGCCCGATCGTCCAGCAGGACCTCGATGCCCTGATTGCTGAGCTGGTCATAGAGCTTGGAGGCTTCCGCCTTCACCTCCGGGTTGTCGGCGCGCAGGGCGCAGATCTGCACCTCCCAGGGGGCGATGGTGATGGGCCAGATGGGGCCGTATTGATCGTGCTTCTCCTCGCAGACGGAGGCCATGAGCCGGCCCACGCCGATGCCGTAGCAGCCCATGATGGGGTTGATACGATTGCCGTTCTCGTCGTCATAGGTCATGCCCATGGCTTCGGTGTAGCGGCGGCCCAGCTGGAAGATGTTGCCCACCTCGATGCCCCGGCGGATCCGGATGCTGTGCCTGTGGCAGCTGGGGCATTCGCCGCCGGCCTGAGCCTTGCCCAGGTCGATATAGACCGTGTCCGCGGGCAGATCCCGGCTGGGGGTGAAGCCCGTGAAGTGGTAGGCGTCCTTGTTGGCGCCGCAGATCAGGTTGGTGGCGCCCTGGAGGGACCGGTCGAAGAGGACCGTTGCCTTGGCGGAAAGCTCCACGGGGCCGATGTTTCCGGCGCAGAGGTTGGCGTTTTCGATGTCCACGGCGGGGTGGACATTGGCCTTCAAATAGTTGGTCAGCTTGGTCTCGTTCACCTCCACATCGCCCCGGGTGAAGATGAGCACGAAGCTGTCGTCCTCGTTGCGCTGATAGACCACGGCCTTGCAGGATTTCTCCGCCTTGCTGCCCAGCAGCAGGCACACATCCTCGATGGTCTTGGCCTCCCCGGTGTACACGCTGGCCAGGGGCTTCAAAACCTCGTCCGCCTCGTTCTTCACGATGCATTCCGCCGCCTCCATGTTGGCCCGATAGCCGCATTCGGGGCAGATGACCAGGGTGTCCTCGCCAATGTCGGTGAGGAGCATGAACTCGTGGCTCACCTTGCCGCCCATCATGCCGGAGTCCGACTTGACGGCGATGACCTCGGGGATGCCCGCCCGGGCGTAGATGCGCTCATAGGCCCGGTAGCACCGGTCATAATATTTTTCCAGGTCCTCCTGGGAGGTGTGGAAGGAGTAGGCGTCCTTCATGGTGAACTCCCGCACCCGGATGAGGCCGCCCCTGGCCCGGGGCTCGTCCCGGAACTTGGTTTGGATCTGGTAGATCATGAAGGGGTATTTCTGATAGGTGCCGGCGATGTTGTTGGCCATGTGGACGGCGGCCTCCTCATGGGTCATGCCCAGGCACATGTCCGCCCCGGACCGGTCCTTGAAGCGCAAAAGCTCGCTGCCGATGCTGTCCCAGCGGCCCGAGGACTGCCAGAGGGTGGCGGGCATGGCCACGGGGAAGAGGACCTCCTGTCCGTCGATCCGGTCCATCTCCTCCCGCAGGATCTTCTCGATCTTGCGCTGGATGCGGACCGCGGGGGGCAGCAGGGAATAGATGCCGTTGCCCACCTGCTTCATATATCCGCCGCGGGTCATGAGGTTTTGGCTCTCGATGTCCGCGACCCTGTCCTTATACCGTTCGCCCAAAAGCTGGCTGACTTTCATGATTCGATTCTCTCCTGTTCCATTTGCGTACTGCGGGTATTATATCACACAATTCCAGGAAGAAAAGCCCAAAACCGATTTTTGTGTACAGAAATGAAAACATACGCTATAATGGGACCATGCAAACGAAACGACTGATGCTGGCGGCTCTGGCGGGCCTGGTGCTGCTGGGGTGCACCCCCCCCGCAAAGACGGAGGAGGCGCAGCTGCCCTCCGCCGCGAACACGCCTGCGCCGACGCCCACCCTGACCGCCACGCCCTTGGAGGAGCGGACGGCGGTGATCACGGCGGACATGCCTGCGCCCACCGTGACGCCCCAGCCCACCCCCGCGCCGACGCCAACCCCCAGCCCCACGCCCACGGCGACGCCCGTGCCCACGGCCACGGCGGACCCCTTCGAGGGCCAGAAGCGGGTGAACCACAAAAAGGACGACCGGTTCTTCTATGTGACCCTGACGGAGGCGCTGAAGGAGCGGATCACGGGCATGAGCTATCCCGCGGAGGGGGAGCCCTGCCGGGTGAGCTACGAGGATCTTCGCTATGTGCGCGTCCTCTATGTGGACTTTGACGGCCTGGAGCAGGAGGGGGAGCTGATGGTCCATCGGCTGGTGGCGGACGATGTGATCGACATCTTCTATAAGCTCTATCAGAAGCGGTATCCCCTGGCCTCCGTGCGGCTGGTGGACGATTTCGGCCAGCCCGGGGATGACGGCAACTCCATGCGGGCCAACAACACCTCCGCCTTCTGCTATCGGCAGGTGACCGGGTCCCAGCACCTGTCCTGGCATAGCTTCGGCGCCGCCATCGACATCAACCCCCTGCAAAACCCCTATATGAACAAGGGGCGGGTCTCCCCGGAGGAGGCCAGGGAGTATCTGGATCGAAAGGACAAGCGCCCTCATATGATCGACCACAGCGACGACTGCTATAAGATATTCATCGCCCACGGCTGGAAATGGGGCGGCGATTGGTCCGGGGACAAGGACTATCAGCATTTTTACAAGGAGTTGAAGGGGGTCAAGCGATGAGCCTGGAGCGGGAGCGGGCGGCGATCCGCTTTTTGGAACGGGAGTATCTATGGCATGTCGACATGCTGGAGGCCCTGAAGCGGGGCCGGGGCGAGGTGGTCTGTTTTGAAGGGCAGACCGTGCTCATCCGGCGGAACGAGGGGCCGGGCATCTATCTTTTGACCACCGACAGCCCCGAGGCGGGGTTCGCCGCCTTCGCCGGCCTGCCTGCCCCGCGGGATGTGGTGGCCCGGGGTCCGGGGGCGGCGGAGATGATCGCGGCGCGGTTCGGCCTGGAGCGCAGCGAATACTGCTGCAACGTGGCGTATCTGAAGCAGGAGCGGCTGACCTGGGACTGCCCCGGGCTCGTCATCCGGCCCTTTCGGGTGGAGGAGCTGCCGGCGTTCCTGGCCCATTATGACATCGAAACCGAGGCGGAGGCCCGGGAGCATATCGCCCGGGGCGAGCTCTTCGCCGCGGAGCTTGATGGGAAGCTGGCCGGGTTCATGGGCCTCCACGCCGATGGGTCCATGGGCCTGCTGGAGATCTTTCCCGACTATCGGCGGCTGGGCATCGGCCGGGCCATCGAAAAGTTTCTCATCAACTTCTGTCTGGACAGGGGATGGACCCCCTATGGCCAGGTCTTTTGCGACAACGAGAAATCCTTTTCCCTCCAGGAGCACCTGGGCATGAGCCTGGACCGCACCAAGGTGCTCTGCTGGTGCGTGGGGAAGGAATAAAAATGTGCGACCTTTCTTGTAAGAAAGTCCGCCCCAAAGAACTTTATTTAGGCAGCCTGGCCCATTGGACCCTTAAGCTTTTCTTTTTCCGCCGCTTTTCTTTTCATTGAAAAGAAAAAGCGGCAAAGCAAAACAAAACGTTCTTATTCGCAAAATGCGTGATATATCGCCCGTATGGCGCCCTCGAAGTCCCGCTGGTCCACGCCCACGATCAAATTCATCTCCTTGGGGCTCTGGTCGATGATCCGGGAGCTGATCCCCGCCTCGCTGAGGGCGGTGAACAGCCGCGCCGCCACGCCCACGGTCCGGGCCATGCCCCGGCCCACGGTGGCGATGAGGGCGATAGAGCTGGCGATCTCCACGGTGTCCGGCTTCAGCTCCGTTCGGATCTCGTGATAGAGAACATCCATCTTCCCCTTGATGTCCGTGTCGTTCAGGATGACGGTCAGATTGTCGATACCGCAGGGCATGCTCTCGGCGTTGATGCCGTGCCGATCCAGGATCCGCAACAGGTTGTAGGCAAACCCGGCCTGCTTGTGCAGATTGTCCTTGGTCAGGGTGATCATGGTGAAGCCCCGCCGTCCGGCGATGCCCGCCAGCAGCCCGTGGCGATGCTCCTGCATGAGGGTGCCCTCGTTGACGATCCAGGTGCCGCCGCCCTCCGGCCGGTTGGTGTTCAGCACATGGATGGGGATGCGGGCCTCCCGCACGGGGAAAATGCTCTCCTCGTGGAGCACCGACGCCCCCATATAGCTCAGCTCCCGAAGCTCCTCATAGGACACGGCATGCATGGTCCGGGCTTCGGGCACGATCCGGGGATCGGCCATCATGAACCCGTCCACATCCGTCCAGTTCTCATATTCGCCGGCGCCCACGGCCCGGGCGATGATGGCGCCGGTGATGTCGGAGCCGCCCCGGGAAAAGGTGCGCACGCTTCCGTCGGGCATGGCCCCGTAGAAGCCGGGGATCACGGCCATGGGCAGCTCCTTCAGCCCCTGGCAGCAGCGCTCCGTGGCCGCCATGTCCAGCTTCCCGTCTGCCGAAAAACGGATGAGCTCGGCAGCGTCCACCATGGGCGCCCCCAGATATCCTCCCATGAGCCGGGCGCACAGATATTCCCCCCGGCTGGCCACATAATCCCGGGTGGCCCGACCGGTCCGCAGCGCCTCCTCGATGCCGTCCAAAGCCTCGCCAATGCGGACTTCCCCGAGGGAAAGGCTCTCCTCGATGGACAAAAACCTATCCCGGATCCGGGCAAAGGGAGCGGAAAAATCCTCTCGCCTGGCGGCCAGATCCGCACAGCGGTACAGGAGGTCGGTGATCTTCTCGTCCCCGGCAAAGCGCTTCCCCGGGGCGCTGACCACCACAAACCGGCGGGCAGGGTCGGCCTCCACGATGGCGGCGACCTTTTTGAACTGACCGGCATCGCTCAGCGAGGATCCGCCGAATTTTGCGGTTTTCACCATGGATGCGAACCTCCCTTCTCCTGCATTATTCCCTATTATAGCGGCAATCGGCCCCGGACGCAAGTTTTTCCCCTCCTCTCATAAAAAATATGCGGTCCGCCTGTTCCCAATCCCGCCGATCCATGGTATACTGGCTCCATGAAACAAAAGGAAACCAACGGTCAACTCCTGCCGAAAGAGGAGGAACCGGTCGTCGATCTGCTTTCGGCGGAGGAAGAAGCGGAGGCGGAGGTCCCCGCCTTCGACGAAGAATTCGCCCGCCGTCGCCGGGGCCCGGATCTGCGGCTGCCCCTAGGGCTGCTGGTCACGCTGGCGCTCATCGGCGGCGTGGGCTACTTTCTCTGGCAATATCTGCTGTCGGCGGAGCCCGGCGGCACGCTGATCCTCAACGAAGTCTGCACCGTCAACCATGAGTCTCTGGTTTCGGAGACGCTGGGCAGCCCGGATTGGGTGGAGCTCTATAACGGTTCCCAAAAGCCACTGAACCTGAAGGGCTATGGCCTCACCGACAACCCCAAGCAGAGCTACAAATACACCCTGCCCGAGATCACCCTGGAGCCGGGGGGCTATCTGCTCGTCTATTTCGCCGGCGGCAGCGAGGAGGCGGACGCCGACCCCCTTTGCACCGGCTTCGGGCTGAGTCGGTATGGGGAATCCCTGCTGCTGGTGGACGCCAACTACAACGTTTTGGACAGCGTGGATGTCCCCGCCCTGGAGGCGGATGTGTCCTATGCCCGGGGGACGGACGGCAGCTGGGGCTATGCCGTGCTGCCGACCCCCGAAAAAGCCAACGGGGAGGACATCATACCGGCATGGAACTGAGCACCCAGCGGCGCATGAGCCAGGCCCTGGGGTATCCGGTGGAGGATCCCCGGCAGATCCCGGCTCTGAATCTGGCCTACGTGGGGGACACGGTCTACGACCTCTATGTCCGGGCCTATCTCATCCATACCCATCCGGAAACGGTCCACAATCTCCATCTGCTCTCGGCCAGGATGGTCTGCGCCCAGGGACAGGCCCGGGCCTTTTTCGCCCTGGAGCCCCAGCTCAGCGAGGAGGAGCTGGCCGTCTATCGTCGGGGCCGCAACGCCCACAGCGGCACCGTGCCCAAAAACGCCAACGTGTCCGACTATCGGGTGGCCACGGGGTTGGAGACTCTGCTGGGACATCTGTGGGTCCTGGGCCGGGAGGAGCGGGTGGACCAGCTCATGTCCGTGGCCGTTCAAGTCAACGAAGAAGCGGGAAAGGAAGCATGATCTATGGCCTATAAAAACGATTTCGAGCAGGGCGGCCGCAGCCGTCAGAAATACACCGGGGACCGCCGGGGCAATGCCGACCGGCGGGAGGGCTATGGCCGCGCCGGCGCCAATCAGCAGCGCGCCGAACGGGGTGGCAAGCCCTATGCCTATGGGGACGACCGGCCCCGCCGGGAACGGGTGACAAAGCCCGCCGCCCCGGCCCCGGCGCCGGCGCCGGAGAAGGAGCCGGATGAACTCCCGTTTCTCATCTTCGGCCGCAACGCGGTGAAGGAGGCGGTGAAGGCGGGCCGCAGCATCGACAAGCTTCTGGTTCAGACCGAGCCGGACGGCTCCCTGCGGGAGATCGTGGCCCTGGCCCGGGAGGCAAAGATCATCGTCCATGAGGTGAACCGCAAGAAGCTGGACGAGGTGTGCTTGCCCTTCGGCCACGGCGGCAAAACCGCCAACCACCAGGGGATCGTGGCCTATACCGCGGGGGTGGAGTATTGCGAGGTGGCCGACATCCTGGCCCTTGCTGCCGAGAAGGGGGAGAAGCCCTTTGTGGTGGTGCTGGACGGGGTGGAGGACCCCCACAACCTGGGGTCCATCATCCGCAGCGCCGACTGCGCCGGGGCCCACGGCGTGATCCTGGGCAAGCATCGGAGCGCCCCCGTCACCGCCGCCGCCGTGAAGGCCAGCGCCGGGGCCAGCGAGCACATGCGGATCGCCCGGGTGGTGAACATCTCCGCCGCCTTGGAGGAGCTGAAGGCCGCGGGCCTTTGGATCGCCGGAGCGGATATGGAGGGGGAGAGCATGTACAGCCAGGATATGACCGGCGCCTTTGCCCTGGTCATCGGCAACGAGGGCGAGGGCCTGAGCCGCCTGGTGCGGGAGCGGTGCGACTATCTTGTCTCCATCCCCATGAACGGGCACGTGGACTCCCTGAACGCTGGGGTGGCCGCCGGGATATTGCTGTTTGAAAAGCGCCGTCAGGAACAGGCGAAGGGCTGATATGGAAAAGGAACGCCGCAGCGACGAAATGCTGCTCTCCCTCCTGCGTCAGGGGGACGAGGAGGCGGAATGGGAGCTGTACGACCGCTATAAGCCCCTGGTGCGGGCCCGGGCCCGGACCTTCTTTCTGGTGGGCGCGGACAACGAGGATCTGGTCCAGGAGGGGATGCTGGGCCTGTATAAGGCCGTGTGCGAGTATGACCCGGGGAAGAACGCCGCCTTTCGCAGCTTTGCGGAGCTGTGCATCACCCGGCAGATCCTGACCGCCATCAAGAGCGCCACCCGGAAGAAGCATCAGCCCCTCAACACCTATGTCTCCCTGAACCAGCCCGTCTATGACCCCAGCTCCACGGACCGGACGCTGATGGATGTGCTTTCGGGCATGGGCGTGAGCGATCCGGAGGAGATGCTCATCGGCCGGGAGAACATGGAGGCCATGGCCAAGGATATCCAGGAGAAGCTGTCGCCCCTGGAGAAGCAGGTGCTGGGCTTATACCTCAAGGGCCTGTCCTATCAGCAGATCGGGCAGCTGCTCTCAAAGCCCCCCAAATCCATCGACAACGCCATCCAGCGGGTGAAGAAAAAGCTGGAGGAACATATCCACTCGGCATGAGCGCAGAAACGACGGAAGCGGCGAAAAAGCGCCGCTTTTTTCATGCAACCATTTGCCGCCCTGAGGCGTCTTATATAGAGGGGGCGGTCATGGAAGCAAAGGATATCGTCGTTTGGATCGATCACAAAAACAAGCTGATCTCCGGCATCCGAGTGGCGACGGGGGTTTTGTATCGGTTCGTCTCCTTTGAGGCGCTCTTCGCCTATTGCCAGCCCCTGTTGGAGAACCGGTATCGGATGCAGTGAGCCCTGTTGCTATTCGCGCCCCCGTTTGCTATAATGGGGCAAATCATCGGAAGGGGGAGGGCATGGCGGCTCAACGGAAAAAATGGCTGCGCGTGGCGCTGTGGCTGCTGGTCGTGCTGTGGATGGGCGTCATCTTCCGGTTTTCTGCGCAGAAGGCGGCGGATTCCCAGCGCACCTCGGGACGGGTGGTCCAATGGCTGCTCACGCATTTTGACACAGCGTTTTCTGCCCTGCCCGCCGAGGAACAGCTCCTCAAAATGGCGGGATGGTCCTTTGCGGTGCGCAAGCTGGCCCATTTCACCGTGTTCGCGGTGCTGGGGACGCTGTCCTTCGCTGCCTTTTCGGTGGACCTGCCGGCCCGGCGGGCGTTCCCCGCGGCGCTGGGGCTGGGCGTGGCGCGGGCGGTCCTGGACGAGGTCCATCAGTCCTTTATCCCCGGTCGCTCCTGTGAGTTCAGGGATATCTGCATCGACAGCGCCGGCGTGCTTCTGGGCGCGGGCGTGCTGTGGCTGATCGTTTGTGTTGTGAGAAAAAGGAACTGATTGAAAGCATTTGAACCTTTTCCTGGAAAGAAAAGGTTCAACAAAAGTACTTTAAGAAGGGAGTATAGCTTAGCTATTTTCCCATTATATATCTTAAGCTTCTCTTTTTCGGTTCCTTTTTCTCTTCACGGAAGAGAAAAAGGAACATTGCTTTATTTCCTCTCGTTCACATACCGGCACGCAGCCAGCGCCGCCACGGCGCCGTCGGCGCAGGCGGTGGTGAGCTGGCGGACGGACTTTGAGCGGCAGTCCCCGGCCACGAACACGCCGGGGGTCCGGGTCAGGCAATCCTCGCCGGAGGCGAAGTAGCCATATTCGTTCAGCTCCGCCAGGGCGGCGAAGGGCCCGTTCTCCGGGATCAGGCCGATGGCGACGAACAGCCCGTCGCAGGGGATGGTCCGCTCCTCGCCCGTGACCCGGTCCGAAACGGTGACGCCGGCGAGGCCGCCGTCCTTCGTCTGGATGCCGACGATCTTCCGGTTGGTTTCGATTCGCACGTTGCTGCGGCTGCGGAGGATGCTCTGCAGCGTCGCTTCGCCGGTGAGCTCCGGCAGATCCTGCAGGATGACGACCTCCTTGCATTTTTCGGCCAGGAGAATGGCCTCCTGCAGGGCGGAGTTGCCGCCGCCCGCCACGCAAACGGTTTGGCCGGAGAAGAAGTCGCCGTCGCACACGGCGCAGAAGGAGATGCCGTTGCCCACCAGCTCGCTCTCTCCGGGCAGGCCCAGCATCCGGTGCTTCACGCCGGTGGCGATGACCACGGTCATGGCCTCAAAGGCGCTCCCCTCCTCGGTTTTCACCAGCTTATGGCCGCCCGCCGCCTCCACGGACACGGCCTTCTCCAGCTCCACCTCCGCGCCCAGGGACAGGATCTGGTCCAGGAGCTTGTCGGCGAACTCGTTGCCGCTCATCTCCCGGGTGCCGGGATAGTTCTCCACCTTGGGGGAATAGGTGATCTGGCCGCCGAAGCCGTGCTTTTCCAGCACCAGCACGCTTTTGCCGTTGCGCAGGGCATACAGCGCCGCGGTCATGCCCGCCGGTCCGCCGCCGATAACGATAAGGTCGTACATTATTCTTTCTCCAAAGCGTATTTGTGTTCCTTTTTTCTCTTCGGTGAAGAGAAAAAAGGAACCGAAAAAAGAGAAGCTTAAGAAGGGATCAAAGGCTTCATGGAAGCAATCTTTCCCTTCTTAAAGTTCTTTGGGGTGCACCCTTTCTTACAAGAAAGGGTGCGTGCTTTCAATAAATTCCTTACTTCTTCCCCATCAGCCAGCCCTTGATGTCGGAAACGCCGCGGAAGGACCGGAAACCGTCCTCGCCCACGAGGACCAGCGTGGGGGCCTGCTTCACGCCGTACTGCGCAACCAGCTCCCGGCTCTCGTTGGCGTTCAGGGCCGTGTAGGACACGCCCGCCTTGTCGAGGAGCGCCATGGCCAGCTTGCAGTTGGGGCAGGTGGGCGTCTTGAACAGCAGGATGCCGGAGTCGGCGGCCTTGGCTTCCGCAACAGGCTCCGCCTTGGGCATTTCCACGGGGGCCTCGAACGCGGGCTTCACCGCGGGCGCGCCCTCGGGCTTGGGCCCCACGTGGGTCAGCACGGACCGGCCGATGTTATAGACCTTCCGGTCCTTGAATTCCTGGGCCTTGCCGTCGTTCCAGTTCTGCACGGGCCGATAGTAGCCGGTGATGCGGCTGTAGACCTCGGTCTTCTGCCCGCAGATGGGGCAGGTGAAGTGCTCGCCCGTGATGTAGCCATGGTCCTTGCACACGGAGTAGGTGGGGCTCATGGTGTAGTAGGGGAGCTTGTAGTTTTCGGCGATCTTCCGAACCAGGTTGGCCGCGGCCTTCCAATCGGGGAGCTTTTCGCCCAGGAAGGCGTGGAACACGGTGCCGGAGGTGTACAGGGTCTGCAGATCGTCCTGGATATCCAGGGCGGAGAACACATCCTCCGTGTAGCCCACGGGCAGGTGGGAGGAGTTGGTGTAGTAGGGGGTGCCGTTCTCGTTGGCGGTGATGATGTCTGGGAACTCCTCCTTGTCGTGCTTGGCAAAGCGATAGGTGGTGGACTCCGCCGGCGTGGCCTCCAGGTTGTAGAGGTCGCCATACTGCTCCTGATAGTCGGAAAGCCGCTCCCGCATGTGGTTGAGCACATCCTTGGCGAACTGCTGGGTCTCGGGATGGGTGAGGTCCTTCCGAAGCCACTTGGCGTTCAGGCCAACTTCGTTCATGCCGATGAGGCCGATGGTGGAGAAGTGGTTGTTGAAGGTGCCCAGATACCGCTTGGTGTAGGGATAGAGGCCCGCGTCCAGCAGCTTGGTGATGACGGTCCGCTTGGTTTTGAGGCTCCGGGCGGCGATGTCCATCATCTTGTCGAGCCGGGCATAGAAGTCCTTTTCGTCGGCGGCCAGATAGGCGAGCCGGGGCAGGTTGATGGTCACCACGCCCACGGAGCCCGTGCTTTCACCGGAGCCGAAGAAGCCGCCGGACTTCTTCCGCAGCTCCCTGAGATCGAGGCGCAGCCGGCAGCACATGGACCGCACATCGCTGGGCTCCATGTCGGAGTTGATGTAGTTGGAGAAATAGGGCGTGCCGTATTTGGCGGTCATCTCGAAGAGGAGCTTGTTGTTCTCCGTCTCGCTCCAGTCGAAGTCCCGGGTGATGGAATAGGTGGGGATGGGGTATTGGAAGCCCCGGCCGTTGGCGTCGCCCTCGATCATGACTTCGATGAACGCCTTGTTCACCATGTCCATTTCCTTCTTGCAGTCGCCATAGGTGAAGTCCATCTCCTTGCCGCCCACGATGGCGGGCAGGTTCTCCAGATCCTTGGGCACGGTCCAATCCAGGGTGATGTTGGAGAAGGGCGCCTGGGTGCCCCAGCGGCTGGGGGTGTTCACGCCGTAGATGAAGCTCTGGACGCACTGCTTCACTTCCTTCTGGGAGAGGTTATCCACCTTCACGAAGGGAGCGAGGTAGGTGTCGAAGGAGGAGAAGGCCTGGGCGCCGGCCCACTCGTTCTGCATGATGCCCAGGAAGTTGACCATCTGGTTGCAGAGGGTGGACAGGTGGCTGGCCGGGGAGGAGGTGATCTTGCCGGGAACGCCGCCCAGGCCCTCCTGAATGAGCTGCTTCAGGCTCCAGCCCGCGCAGTAGCCCGTGAGCATGGACAGGTCGTGGAGGTGGATGGCCGCGCTGCGGTGGGCCTCGGCCACCTCGGGATCATAGATCTCGCTGAGCCAATAGTTGGCGGTGATGGCGCCGGAGTTGGAGAGGATGAGGCCGCCCACGGAATAGGTGACGGTGGAGTTCTCCTTCACCCGCCAGTCGGCGATCTTCAGATAGTTGTCCACCAGGTCCTTGTAGTTGAGGAGGGCGGAGTTCACGTTGCGGACCTTCTCCCGCTGCTTGCGGTAGAGGATATAGGCCTTGGCCACATCGGCATAGCCGGACTCGGACAGCACCTTTTCCACGCTGTCCTGGATGTCCTCCACGGCCACGCAGCCGTCCTTGATCTTGTTCTCGAAATCGGCGGTCACATGCAGCGCCAGCAGATCGATCACGCTGGGGTGATAGGCCTTGTTCAGGGCCACGAAGGCCTTGGTGATGGCGCCGGTGATCTTGCTGATGGTGAATTCGGTGACCTGGCCGTCCCGCTTTTTGACTTGATACATTTTTATCTCTCTCCTGTTGTAGAATGAAAATCTGGTGGGTGCAGGCCGCGCGCAACGCCCCGGCACCCGAGCATGGCTACTCTACCATATCTTGGGGTCCCATGTCAACATCTTGTGTTGTTTGTTAACAAATCACACAATATCTTGTATTTATGCGGCGCGGTATACAGAGGTACAAAGGCAAAAACCCCGATTATATGCCGCGAATGGCTGTATAGGGCACGTATACCCTTGCAATGGATGCGTATTTTTCCAAATTCTCCCGCGTGGGGGCGTGGAGCCCCTCGAAGGGGACCGAATCCCGGTCGGTGAAGGGCTGCAAAAAATAGGCCCTCGCCCCGGCGATCCATTGCCCCATGGCCTCGAAATCCTCGGCCCTGTGGAGCTCGTCCACCACCGTGGTCCGAAATTCATAGGCCACATCGCCCGCCATGAGCAGGCGGACGCTCTCCTGAATGGGGGCCAGGTCCAGCGCGTCGAGCCCCACGGTCATGGCATATCGTTCGGGACTGTTTTTGATGTCCATGGCCACATAGTCCACCAGCCCCTCCGTCAGCAGCTGCCGAAGCGCCGTTGGGTGGTTGCCGTTGGTGTCCACCTTCGTCGCAAACCCCAGGGCCCGGATCCTTCGCAGCAGGTCGGGCAGATCCTTTCGCAGCAGGGGCTCCCCACCGGTGATGGCCACCCCGTCCAGCAGCCCCCGGCGGCCCTGCAAAAAGCGGAGCAGCTCCTCGTCGTCCATCACGGCGGGGGCGGAGCCGTCCAGCAGCTCAAAGTTGTGGCAGAAAGGGCAGCGAAAGTCGCAGCCGCCCAAAAACACCGTGCAGGCCACCTTGCCGGGAAAGTCCAGCAGCGTCATCTTCTGTAAACCCTGTATCTTCATGGGAAAACTCCTTTATATGGCGTAAAAAATGTTCAGGTTCCGCACATCCCCGTCCTCGACGCCGTCGTTGACGGAGTAGGCGTGCTTCTCCAGATCGCCGCAGATGGCCTGGGTGAGGCCCTGGGTTTGAAGCTCGTCGATGATATCGGCGGCGGTGCTCTCGATCATGTCGTATTTCGATTCCGCCAGGTCGGCGTCGTTCCCCGTGGTCAGCAGATATTCCAGCGTCTCCGCCGTCAGGGAGAGCCTGGGCAGCCGCCGCAGAGCCCGGAAGCTCCATTTATAATAGGGGGCGTAGGCCCGGTTCAGCAGGAAGACCACCTGGATGCAGCTCTTGACGAACTCGTTGACCGCCAGCTGGGCCGCCGCCGGCTCCCCGTGCTTCAGGCACCGAAGGTAGTTGTATTGCCCCGCCTGAGCCATCAGCAGCAGATGCCCCGCCAGACGCTTGCGCCGCACATCCTCCGGCATTCGGCAGAGGGCGGCCCGGATGGCCATGACCTGGCCAAGATCGTCCCGAAAGATCTCGCCCCCCGTGGCCTCCAAAAGGGACTGCTGGGGGAGCCTAAGCCACTGATCCAGCGTGAGCACCCCGTCGGGAGCGCCCACCTTCTCCAAAAAGAAGTCCGCCGCCCGCAACACCCCGTGCCGGGCCCCGCCCACGGGGGACAGGGCGCTGCGCCGAAAGCCCATGAAAGCCTTGGGAAGCTTTGCATAGGCCCGCTCCAAAAGGAAGGCGGTCCGCCGGTCGATCACATCCTCCCCCGGGAGCAGCAGGCAAAACCCCGGCTCAAAGTCGTGGTCCCGGGACACCTCGTCGTCGAAGCCCAGGCATTCGGACCCGCTGCCCAGGAGACCCACGGCGATGAGCCCCTCCTGGTGGGGGAACTGCTCGCGGAGCATGGGGGCGCCATGCTGCTCATAGAACGCCCGGGAGAGCTCAAGCCCGTTCATAGATCGCTTTGGCCCTTTCGTTGAGATCGGCGGCCGTGAGGAAGCAGCCATAATAGTCAAAGGTGGGGGCGCACTTCTCGCATACAAAGGCATAGTATCCGTCCCGAGGCACCGCGGGGTCGTTCAGCAGGGCGGCGGCTTGGTCCAGATATTGGTTTATCTTCTGTTCCCCCTTCTCCAGACCGTGCTCCAGCTCCACCGCGTTGGCCAGGTTCAGATAGGTGATGGCCTGCTCCAGGGCGCCGTTTTCCACCCGGCCCATGACATCCAGGGCCTTCAAAAAGGATTCGTAGGCCTCCCCAAAGCGCTTCAGAGCCATGTAGGCCAGGCCCATGTTGTTGTATAGCCCCCCCAGCCGCCCGTCGCTCCGGGGGAGGTTCTCCTCATAGACGGCCTTGGCCTTTTCAAACAGCTCAACGGACCGCTCCGGCATGCCGAAGGCGTCGTAGACCGTGGCGGCGTTCACATAGGCGGTGCCGGCGGACAGGGTGTTTTCAAAGCCCAGCTTTTCGATGAGGTTCAGGCCCTCGTTGGCGTTCAGGATGGCCTGCTCCCGGTTCCCGACTTTGCGAAAATGACCCATCATCTCCCCGCGTAGGAAGAATTCCCCCCGCAGGTCCCCGGTCTGCCGGGCCTCCGAAAGCCAATAGTTGAGATGCCGCTCCGCCCCGGCGTAGTCCCGGCGGCTCATATATTCGTCCAGCTTTTCCCGGATCCGCCGCTGGGGGATGGGGGTGGGGGCGTCCCGGTCCATGCACAGGACGCAGCGGGGCTCCTCATAATCCTCTTTGGAAAGGGGGGTATGGTCGTTCGTCATGGGTTTCTCCTTTTGTACTCCTCCGCGGGCAGCAGCAGCCCGCCCAGAAAGATCATCTGCTCCGGTAGCCGGCCGCCCTGGGCCCACTGCAGGGTCTCTCCGAAATACTGCGCCAATGCCCCGGCGCAGTCCCCGCCCAGGGCCTCGATGGAATAGCGCATTTGGGACCGCACCCGGCAGGGCTGCCCATTGGTCCTGGCGCAGTGGGGGCACAGGTGGCATTTTCCGCCCAGCAGGGCCAGGCTCCCGGGGGTCCCTGCCTCCATGGCCAGCAGCGCCTGGGCAAGGTCCGCCTTCACCCTGGGCAGCTCCTCCCGCTCAAAGGTCCGCCGCTCCCCGGGGAAGAGCCGGTCCTTGGCGAACACCAGCTTTCGGGCATACAGGTGTATGGCGCCGAACCGGTCCCACAGCGCCAGGGGATCGAAATCAAAGGGCGGGCAGGACCAGGTCTTCCCATAGTTGGGGCAGTCCTGGCAGTAGCCCTGGAACCGGGGCACATCCACCAGGTCCTTCACGAACTCGTCCAGGGGGACGGTCCGCTCCAATGTGGCGCAGGTATATCCTTTCGTCTCTTCCATGTGCCTATGCTACCATGGGTCGCCGGGTTTGACAAGCATCATTCTTCACGCTTCGTTTGCAATTCCGGACTTGTGCTTTTGGATGCTGGGTGCGATAATATATGAAATCCAACCGATTGGGAGGGAACGGCCATGAAAGAGATGAACGTAGGCGTCCTGGGGGCCACCGGCGCGGTGGGCCAGGAGATGCTGAAGATACTGGCGGAGCGGGACTTCCCCGTGAAGAGCCTGCGCCCCCTGGCCAGCGCCCGCAGCGCGGGCAGCACCATCCGCTTTCAGGGGGAGGAGGTGCCCATCGTGGAGGCCAGGGAGGACGCTTTTTCGGGCCTCGACCTGGTCCTGGGCGCGGCGGAGAACGACATCGCCCTGCGCTTTGCTCCCCACATCCGGGAGGCAGGGGCCGTGTTTGTGGACAATTCCAGCGCCTTCCGCCTGCAGGAGGATGTGCCCCTCGTCATCCCGGAGATCAATCCCCAGGATGCCCGGCAGCACAAGGGCATCATCGCCAACCCCAACTGCACCACCATCGTCACCTTGGTGGCGGTGGCGGCCCTGGCCAAGGAGAGCCCCATCGAGACCATGGTGGCCTCCTCCTATCAGGCGGTCAGCGGCGCCGGGGTGGCGGGCATGCGGGAGCTCACCGAGGAGATCGAGGCGGGGCTCCGGGGCCAGGCCTATGCGCCCAAGGCCTTTGCCTATCCCATCGCCTATAACGTGATCCCCCAGATCGGGCCCGCCCAGTTCATGGGCTACACCAGCGAGGAGATGAAGATGCAGAACGAGGGCCGCAAGATCCTCCATCTGCCCGAGATGAAGGTGAGCTGCACCTGCGTCCGGGTGCCGGTGCTCAGGAGCCACAGCGTATCGGTGGTCCTGCGGACGCGGGAGAGGATCTCTGTGGAGCGGGCCCGGGCCCTCATCGCCGCCGCCCCGGGCTGCAAGCTGGTGGACGACATCCAGAACCGGATCTATCCCATGCCCCTGGACACCTCCGACCAGGATCTGATCTTTGTGGGCCGCATACGGGAGGATCTGACCTCGGACCGGGGATTGAATCTCTGGTGCTGCGGCGACCAGATCCGCAAGGGCGCCGCCACCAACGCGGTGCAGATCGCGGAGCTGCTGCTCTGACTTGCATTCAACCGAAAGGACCGCCGGGCTCCTCTGCCGGGCGGTCCTTTTATAATTGGTATGCCGCGGTGCTTCACCCCTGCGCCAGGGGGCGGGTGACGCCCACGACCTCCCCCGCTTCAAGATACACCCGGGGCACCCGGGGGGTGATGAGGCAGGTCACCTCATAGCCGATGGTGTCCACCAGGTCCGCCACATCGTCCGCCGTGATCTCGTCGTCCCCGTCCCGGCCAAAGATGGTGACCACATCGCCCACCTGGGCCTGGGGGACCTTCGTCACATCGATCATAAACTGGTCCATGCACACCCGGCCCACCATGGGGCAGCGGACGCCCCGGACCAGCACCTGTCCCCGGTTGCTGAGGAGGCGGTTGACCCCGTCGGCGTACCCGGCGCACACGGTGGCGATCCGGGTCCCGGGGGCGGCCACATAGGTGCAGCCGTAGCTCACGGGGGTGGGCTCCACGGCGGTCTTCAAAAAGCTGATCCGGGATCGAAGGGCCATGACCCCCTTCACTCCGCCGATGAGGCTCAAATCCACCTCCGCAGAGGGCTTCAGGCCATAGAGGATGATCCCCTCCCGGACCATGTCGAACTTCTCCGGCATCTCGATGAGTCCGGCGCTGTTGTTCAAATGCCGCAGGGGGATATGGACGCCCCGCCGCTCCAGCGCCTCCGTGAAGGCCACGAACCGCCGGGTCTGGTCGTTAGCATAGGTCTTGTCGGCGCTGTCCGCCTTGGCATAGTGGCTGAACACGCCCCGAAGCTCGCCGCCGGGCAGGCGGCAGAGGGCCTCGATCTCGGACAGGGACCGGTCCGTGCAGGCAAAGCCGATGCGCCCCATGCCCGTGTCCAGGGCGATGTGAAAGGGGATGGCCCGGCCGTGGGCGGCGCCGAAGGCGCACAGGGCCCTTCCGTAGTCCAGGGAGGGCACGGCCGCCTCGATATCATAGCGGAGGATGGCTTCAAAGTCCGCCTCCGGTGTGGGTCCCAGCAGAAAGATGGGGGTCTGGATGCCCGCCCGCCTGAGCTCGATGGCCTCGTCCGTCATGGCCACGGCGAACCGGTCCGCCTTGCCCTCCAGGGCCCGGGCCACCTCCACGGCTCCGTGCCCATAGGCGTTGGCCTTGATCACGGCCGACAGCAGCACCCGGTCCGGCAGGTGCCGCCGGGCCGCCAGGAAGTTGTGGAGCAGGGCGTCCAGGTCGATTTCGGCCCAAGTCCGCAGGGGGGGATCTACAACAGTCATGTCCCTTGCCTTCTTCCGTTCGTATTCCCCGATACTCTATCACCCCCGCCGCGTTTGTCAATAGCCAGGGCGCCGATTCCCGCTTTTTGGCCTTTCGATTGACAAGGCTCCGGGAGTGTGATACCGTACTCAAAAGCAGAGAACACAGGGGATTTGGGGAAGATGGTCTTTTCGTCGCTCACGTTTTTGTGCCTGTTTTTTCCGGTGGTGGTGGGGCTCCATGCCCTGGTGAAAAATCAAACGGCGCGCAACGCCATACTGCTGGCGGCGTCGCTGCTGTTCTACGCCTGGGGGGAGCCGGTCTGGATCGTGGCCATGCTCTTTGCCACCGCCGTGAACTTCATCTGCGCCCGGATCATCCACCGCACGGAGGACCCCGCCCGCCGGAAGCTTGCCTTGGCCGTGGGCGTCCTCATCAGCCTGGCCGCCCTGCTCTATTTCAAATACGCCGCCTTCCTGGTCAACAACCTCTGCGCTCTGGCGGGCCTCAGCTTCCGGATGGCGGCCCCCAAACTCCCCATCGGCATCTCCTTCTACACCTTCCAGATCATCACCTATACCGTGGATGTCTATCGAAAGCAGGCGCCGCTGCAGAAAAACCCTCTGTGGCTGCTGCTGTACGTGTCATTGTTCCCCCAGCTCATCGCCGGCCCCATCGTCCGCTACAGCGATGTGGCGGAGGCGCTCGAGGATCGGCAGGTGACGAAGGCGGGCATGGGCGAGGGCTTCTTCCGCTTTTCCCTGGGCCTGGGCAAAAAGGTGCTGCTGGCCAACCTGTGCGGCGAGGTGCTGGAGACCTTGCCTGCGGCGGCAAACATGTCCTTTTGCTCCGGCTGGCTGGCGGCGGCCCTCTTTTTGCTGCAGCTTTACTTTGACTTCTCTGGCTATTCCGAGATGGCCATCGGCCTGGGGCGGATGCTGGGGTTCCGGTTCCTGGAGAACTTCGACGCCCCCTTCGTCTCCAAAAGTATCTCCGAATATTGGCGCCGCTGGCACATTTCGTTAGGCACCTTCTTTCGGGAATATGTCTATATCCCCCTGGGGGGCAACCGGGTCAAAACGGGCCGCTGGATCCTGAACATGGCGGTGGTCTGGGGCCTGACGGGCATCTGGCACGGGGCCGACTGGAACTTTTTGCTGTGGGGCCTCTATTTTGGCTTCCTCATGGTGCTGGAGCGGACCGTGCTCAAGGGCCTGCTGCAGTGGACCCCCGCTGTTTTGAAGCACCTGTTCACCGTCATCCTGGCGGTGGTGGGCTTCGTCCTCTTCCGCACCAGCGACTTTGGGGCGATCGGCCTGCAGCTGCGGGCCATGTTCGCCCCCTGGCGGGTCCCCTTTTCGGATCCCTATGCCCTCTATGTGGTGAAGAGCAGCCCCGTTTTGCTCACCGCCTGCGTCCTTTGCTCCCTGCCGCTGCGCAAGAGTGCGGTGGCCTGGTTCTCCCGGCGCAAGCGGGCGGGGCATACAAACGCCCTGCGACCCTATCTCAAGGCCCTGGTGGCCCTGTCTCTCACGGGGCTGTCGGTGCTCTTTTTGGTGGGCCAGAGCTTCAATCCCTTTCTGTATTTTCGGTTTTAGGAGGACAGGACATGGCCAAACGGCGTAAAAAAAGAAGGAATCGGGTCCTGTGCTTCGCGGCCTGGGGGGCGCTGGCGGCGCTGCTGCTGATCGGCGGCTGGGAGCTGCTGCTGGTCCCCCGGGGGCCGGCCTTCTCCGCCCAGGAGAACCGGATGCTGGCGGAACGCCCCGCCCTCTCCCTCCGGACCTTCTTCGACGGAAGCTTTGCCGACGGGCTGGAAACCTTTCTCTCCGACCGGTTCCCCGGCCGGGCCGGGATCATCGACTTCGATCGGGACATCAAGCAGGTGGGGAGCTTCGCCACCTGGGAGGAGTATGCCCGGGTGGCGGAAAGCAACGTGGCCATCATGGCGGAGCCGGAGGAGGTGGCGGAGGAGCCCGTGGTGACGCCCCGGCCCACCCGGACCCCGGCCCCAACATCGGAGCCTGCCGCTGAGCCCACGGCGGAACCCACAGCTGCTCCCACCCCGGATGGTTTCCAGGGAGCTGAGGAAACGCCCCTGCGGGAGACCGCGGCCCCAACCCCGGTCCCAACCGAGATCCCCATGCCTACGGCAACAGCCCGACCCACCAAGGCGCCGGTGGAGCTGTCCAGCTTTCCCCGGGAGCTCCATTTCTATCTGCTGGACGGGGAAACCAAGTCCTCCGCCCAGGTCCAGAGCCGCAACGCCCTGTACACCGAGACCAACCTATTCAACGCCTATGCCTCCCTCCTGCCCGAGGGCGGGGTCTTCGTCATGACCATCGTGCCCAACAGCATGCGGGCCTCCCGGGTGCTGAGCTACACCGATCCTCGGGGCATGACCTCCGAGATCGAGCCCTTCATCCACGCGGTCACGGCGGACAACGTGACCGCCCTGTCCACGGCGGATCTGCTGTCCGAGCCCCTGATCCGGGGGGAGTATGTGTTCTTCCGCACGGACATGCACTGGACCCCCTATGGGGCCTATCTGGTCATCTCCCGCATGCTGCAGGAGGCGGGGGAGACCCTGCCCCCCTATGAGGCCTTCCCCAAGACCCAGGAACACCCCTTCCTGGGGACCCTCTATCGGGACAGCCACAGCAAGCAGATGGAGGAGAACCCCGACACCTTGGACATCCTGACCCCCACCCATCCGGTCCGGGTCCGTCGCTATTCCACGCCGGAGAAATTCGAGGAGGTCCCCTTCATCGATCCCGACGCCAATCCCCGGGACCGGTACACGGTCTACCTGGGCGGCCCCAAGGGGAACTGGACCGTGATCGAGCGGACGGACCGGGAGGAGGGCGCGCCCCTCAAAACCTGCCTGGTCATCTCCGATTCCTATGGCCTGTGCACCATGCCCTTCTTCGCCCAGGCCTACGATCGGGCCATCCTCTATGATCCCCGCTATTATGAGAAGGGGGCCATGGGCTCCGTGGCGGACCTGATCGAAAGCTGGGGCGTGGAGGACATCTTTATGGTGGCAGGGGAGGGGAACATCTATGGCTATCCCTTCTACTCCCTCTGCAACCGCCAGTTCTGAGACAGAATTTGAAACGAAAAAGGAAGCGTCCCCATATTTGAGGACGCTTCCCTTGCGTTTGTCGGATCATTGCCCGTATTGGAACAGCTCCCGGATCCACTGATATCGCTCGCCCTCCCGCCAGCCTTCGCCGGTCTCGTTGTTGGTGGTGTAGTTGCAGAGGCAGTTGGGGAGCGCCTCCACCACCGCCTTGTTCTGCTCGGAGGTGAGGCCGTTCATGGAGAACCAGAGCCGTTTCGCCTGGGTGAAGCGCTTGAGGGGCTCGATGTCCTCCAGATGGGTGTTGGCGATGTTGATGTCCGCCAGGTTCGGCAGCCCTACCAGGGGGGACATGTCGGGGATACGGTTCATGAACAGCTCCACATATTCGAGCTCCTTGAGCTGGGCCAGGGCGGAGATATCCGTGATCTTGTTGTCCGCCAGGATCAGCACCTGCAGGTGGGGCAGATATTGAAACACCTCCAGATCCTTGGCGGTCAAATAGTTGTGGCCCAGGTCCAGGGCCATGAGATCGGTGCAGTATTTCAGCGCCTCGATGTCCCCCTCGTTCAGCCGTTTGGTGTTTTTGATGCGCCGGTTCATGGAGTCGCTGTAATAGGACTGGGTGTATTTGCTGGGGTTCTTGGTGGAGAAGGCCAGGGTGTCCGTGCGCAGGGTGTGGGGCCCCAGATGGATGTTCCAAACGAATTTGACCTGGGGACGAAGGCGGACGAGCTCCTCCATCTGCGCGTTGGTCAGGCCGCAGTCGCACATGATCAGCTTTTGTAGATCGGGAAGCTTGTCCACCGCCGATATGACCTCCTCCGGGGCGGCGAGGGGCATCTTGCTGATGTCCAGCTCCTCCAGGGTGTTCTCCACGGTTTGGCCGAAAGCGGTCACCCGGCAAACGAACCGGGTTTCGGGATGGGCGGCGGAGAGATCGGGCAGGGCGGCCTCCCAGTCCCCCTCCTGGGGCAGATAGACCCGCTCCAGGGCGAAGAAGGGCCGCAGCAGGGGCAGGAGCTGGTCCGGGGGGCAGACAGCTTCCCGCAGGTCCAGCTCTTTGGCGTCGGTCTCCACCGCCGCATCCAGCAGCGTCACCCGTTGGGACAGGGCCAGATGGGGCCAGGCGTCCAGGATGGACAGCAGATCCGCCAGGGTCAGCTCCGTGCCGTGAAGATCGACGCTCTTGAGTTGGGGCAGATAGGGGAGCGCCGTCAGGAGATCCTCCACCCCCCGGATGCCCGCGTCCCCCAGGGCGATGCGCTCGGAATCCGGCGGAAGGGCGGCGCTGCCCAGGGGCACGGCATAGGTCACGGCCAAATCGGGGAACTGTTCCATCAGGGAAAGGGCCTGGTCCGGCGCCACGGGGGCCTGGCTCAGGTCCAGGGCTTTGAGCTTGGGGAAGGCGGGCAGCATCCTTTGAAGCAGATCGAGGTTTGGCGTTGCCTGCACCACAAGCGTTTCGTCCTCCATGGTCAGAATCTTGTCGCCCACGGGCAGGGTGAAGGTGAGGGCCAGCTCCGGGGCGGATGTCCCCAGGGTCAGAAGGGCGTCATAGGCGTCGCTGCCCGAGGCGTCCAGGGCTTCCAGCTGGGGGAAATAGGTCAGCAGAGGCACATCGGCTCCGGAGAAATGGGGCAGGGTCAGGGCGCGGCTGTCGCTGGGAAAGCGGCCGTCCGTCAGGGGCACGCGCCAAAGGATCCGGCAGCCCGAGGGGACCGCCTGGCGGATGCGTTCAAAGAGGGCGGCGTCCACCTGCTCGCAGGCCGAAAGATCCAGGGCCTCCAACGCCAGGTATCCAGAAAGGGCCTCCGGCTCGGGCAGGGTCTCGGTGGAAAAGGCCAGGGCCCGCACGGGCTCCGGCTCCGAAAGGGTTTGATGGTTCCGCAGCAGCATCCAGGCGCCCCCCAGGCACAGGATCAGGGCCAGGGCCCACAGCAGGAGGCGAACCGGCCATCCCTTCGTCAGGAAGGACAGCCCGATCAGGATGATCGCCGCCAGCAGGACCAGCCCCAGCAGCACCCAGAAAAGAGGCAAGCCGCCGTCGGCCTGGTCGTCCTCAGCCCGGGTCGGCGTTTGGGAGGGGGCCGGCGTGGCTTCGCGGTCAGCTCCAGCCGTGCTTGACCACAGGGATGGTTCCTCGGTTCCCTCGGAAACATCCTGCATCGGCTCCGCTGTCGGTTCCTCCGCGGGCGCGGTCGTCCCGGGCAAGGCGGTTTCCTCTGCAATCACGGGCGTCGGGGCCGGCGTGGGCGTCTGTGTGGGGGCGAGGGGGGCCTCCTCCGTCGGGGCCGCCGTGGGGCCGCCGTGAAGGGAGCTGGGATCGATGTGCTCAAAGGGGTCGTTCACCCCCGGCGTGTCGGCCCCCACCGCGGTGTAGGCCAGGCCGAAGCTCGACAGGCTGTATACGCCCTCGTTGGTCACCGCGTGGCGGGAGGGCAGCTGGGAATGATGGCACTGGAAGGCCGCGGCGGCGATCTCCACCGGCGTCAGCCCACCATAGGCGGCGATGGCCTTGGTCGCGGGCAGCTCGATGGGATTCTCGGGATACAGGTGCAGGTAAAGCTTTTTTACTTGCCAGGAGCCATATTGCTCCGCGGACACGGGCTCATAGGCGGGGTCGGCGGCCAGGGGCACCGCCTCCCGGACCGCGTGGGCCAAAAGGATGTGCTGCCAGTGGCCATATTCTCCTTCGAGATCGTGGGAAAAGACCACCTCCGGCCGATATTGGCGGAAGAGGGCCACCAGACAGTCCACCACCTCCTTTTTGGGGAAGGTGTTCTTGTATTTTTCATAGTAGCTGGGGGGGATGTCCGGGAAGGTGCCCAGGATGGGAGCCTTGCGCAGCCCCATGATCCAGGCCCCGTTTTCCGCCTCGTCCTTGCGGACCCGCTCCCGGGTGGCGGCATAGAAGATGGTTCCCTCCCGGCCCTGCTCCACGGTGTATAGGGGCAGGATGGCGCCCATGAACAGCACATCGTCGTCGGGGTGCATGGCCACGATCAGATAGTCCAGCTTCTCCGGCGTGGGGGCCCAGGGGTGATAGTCGGGGATGACGCCCTCACCGTAGGCATAGAGGGAGCAGAGGTTGATCTGCTCCTCCGGCACCACGGTGACGGTCCGGGTCCCTTCCTCCACAAAGACGGCATGATTGATATAGCGGGGGGCCGTCTCCTCCTTCAGCAGGGTCCCGGCGGCATCGAACTGCTGGATGCGGTAGGCGCCGGGATAGTCCTTGAAGGCCAGGCGAACCGCTTTCACCGGCACGCTGTCGCCCCAGGAGAGGGACACCCGCTGCCCGGCCTGCAGCACCTGGGTGGTGGACAGCTCCTCGTCCGTGAGCCGCCAGGTATAGGCCGTGGAGGTGAGGTCGGCGCTGAGGCTGCACCGGCGGGTCAGATTCTCGGCCCTGGGGCCGCTTTCCTCGATGGAATACCGGCCCGGATCCTCCTGGGCAAGGGGCCCTCGTGCGGGGGCCGCGCCCAGCAGCAGGGCCAGCAGCAGAAAACAAGCAATCAGTGTTTTTTTCATATCGTCGCCTTTATGATTCCAAAAGGGATCTGTCCTCCGCCCCGATGAGGCCCAGGCTCCTCGTCAGCCGATCCAGGGCCCGTTTCTCCTCTGCATGCTCCAAAGCCGAAAGGAGCCAGGGGGGAAGGTCTTCCTTGGGGATGTGGGAGGTCCCCTGCCAGATCCGGTTCTTGGGACTCAGCCGGCCCTGGTCGTTGTAGACGGCATCCATGTTGAAATGATCCCGGCCCGCCACCGCCCGGAAGCTCAGGATGAGGAAGGAGAGGTGGGGCGCCTCCATCTCATAGAGCAAAAAGGCGTCCGCTTCTCCGTCGTGATCCGTGTCCAGCCGGTCCACCACCATTTCGTAGTGCTGGCGGACCTGGATAAAATCGCCGCTGCGCAGCTGATAATGCTTGATCTTGTTGTCCCCGCTGCGCTTGACTTCGCCCAAAAGGCCGATGCGCCAGCCGGTGGCCCCGTTGCTGATGTCCAGCCCCGCCTGCTTCAGGGCCCACACGATGGAGCCCACGCACTGCATGCCGGTGAAATAATAGGTGCCGTTGCCGTCCTTGGTGGGGAACTTGAGCCGGGCGCCCCATGCCGGATTGAAGCCCCAGTCGTCCTTCTCCTGAAACTTGCCCTCCCCCTGATAGGGAATGGTGTAGCCCAGCTCCGCCATGTGGGAGACGGAGGACACGGCGGAGGTCACCGCCCCCTCCCGGGTATAGATGCCTGCCTGGACGATGTCGGCGGCCACGGCCTCGTTCAGGGCCAAAACGGAGGTGCCCGCCGCCTCCACCATCTCTGCCAGGGGCGTCTGCAGGGGGGACAGCCCCTCCGCCCTGATGGGGTAGAGATAGCCGGAGTTCACGGTGATGGCATAGGGCTCGCTGACCCGGCCCTCTCCATCCCGCACATAGAGGAAGTAGTCCCCGTCAAATTTGAACACACGGAAGGGATCTCCGTCGATGGGCAGCCAGTCCTTGGACTTCTCCTTCGGGGGCGTGTCCAGACAGGAGAAACAATATTCCGTGGCTGCGCAGCCCGCCGCAAGCTCCACGGTCACCACGGCCCGGTTCACATAGGCATAGGCAATGGCGGGGCCGTTCCCTTCGGCGGCAGGGAGGGTCCCCGCCTGGTTGGGGGCGGCGTCAAAGGCGGTGTCGGGGGCTGCCGTCAGCACCAGGGACGGCTGGCCCTTTTGCAGCAGGAGCAGGGTCCTGCCGTCGCACACATAGGGGACAGAGGTCACCAGATCGCTTTCCGCCGTCAGGATCAAAAGCCCGTTTTCCGCGGAGAAACGGCCGATGGCCTCCCGGCCCGCCAGGGTGGAGGCAAAGGTCCCGTCCCCGCCCAAGGTCAGGGAGAAGCCGGTTTCGGCCTGGATCCAGGTTTGCAGCAGAGGATCGGGCACCGGGGTGGCCGTCGGCTCCGGCGTCGGTGTCGGCGTGGGGCTGGGGGTCGGCTCCGGGGTCGGGATGGCCGTGGCCTCGCGGTTAGCTCCCCCGGAAACATCCTGAGTCGGTTCCAGAGCGGGGGCGGCCGTTTCCACCGCCTCCCCCACGGGGGCCGCTGCCCGGGGCGAACAGCCGCCGGCGCACAGCAGCAGCACCAGCGCCAGGGCAAAGCTCCGTTTTCCCCCTGTGACACGACCCATTTCCGACATCCTTTCCAGCGGCGAGCATCCCGCCGCCTGTCCATATTTCAACATTTATAGTATATCCGCCCTAAAAAAGCTTGTCAATCGTGGCCTGAACAAAAGGACCCCTCCCGGAAGGAGGGGCGGAACCATGCTCAAAGGCTGAAGTCCGGGGTGTTGTCCTGCTGATAGGAGCACCAGTTGCCGTTTTCGATGAGCTCCTCCCGGGCCAAAAGCAGCAGCAGCGATTCGGTTTGCCCGCAGCGGGTAAGCTGCCGGTCGATCCGCTCATAGAAGGCGGCCATCTTCTCGTGGTCCTTCAGGACCCGGGATAGGGACAGCTTTCCGTAATAGTTGGAGATGAACAGCGTGGCGGCGGAGATGCTCCCCAGCGCCAGCTTCAGCGCCGTTCGATAGACCTCCGCACTCAAGATGGCGGGGAAGCGGGGCAACATCCCGCCGAAGAACAGCTCGAAGGCCAGGGCGGCCACATACAGCCCCACGCTGATCAGCATGGCGCTCCACACCACCCGTTCGCTGAGGCGAAGCTTTCCCCGGGCCTGTTGCTGCATCGATCGGTGATAGCGAAGCTGCTCCCCGGGCCAGCAGTCCCGGATGTCGTGGGACTGGTCCGGCTGAGGACCGATGCCCAAAACGAGCATGGCCATAGCGACCCAGGGGATGTCATACTGCTGGCTCCAGGGCAGCAGGGAGACACCCTCCCGCTTCACCCCGGCGTAGCGCAGATAGGCCTGGACCCGCAGAGACTCCGCCAGCGCCCGGTATTCCAGATACCGTCGGTGGCATTGGGACTTTTTGGCGTAGCGCTGCAAAAAAAAGGCGCACACCAGCGCCAGCCCGCAGGCCAGGATGAGAAAATGCCAGTTTGCCTCGTCATAGAGAAGGAAGGCCACCGTGATCAGGGTGCTCACTCCGGCCAGGATGCCCAGCACCCGGCGGTAGGCCCTGGCGAAGCGGAGGCTCAGCCCGTCCGCCGCCCCATAGAGCTCCTCCATCCGGTCCAGAAGCCCGTCCGCCGCCTGATCTTTGGGCAGCAGCGTCGCCCCGGAGGAGCACCGGTCGCAGAGGCGGTTGAACTCCTCCTGCCGGTCCATTATCCCCGTCCAGGCATCCCCGTCCCCCAGCAGGATCGGGGTCCCCGGGGCCCCGTCACACCGCTCCCCCCGAGGGGTGAACAGCTGGATCACCCGGACCACGGACAGCAGCGGGCCATCGTCCCGGGGTCGATAGTCCCTTTGCAGGGCAAAGGAAACGGCCTCCGCCGTGCCGCAGCCTCCGGGCGTGCCCTCGCCGCCGTCCCACAGGGCCAAAAGGACCTGGCAATGGGTGGCCACATAGATGCCCTGCTGCCGATAGAAAAAGTTTCGATCGGGAGCATCCGGCGCCGCCTCCGCGGCGGGGACCACAAACTGCTGCTTCGCCCGTTCCAACAGGGAGCGAAAGGCCTCCAGGGCCGGCCCCTCAAAGTCCTTTTCAAATTCCGTGCGCGGCAGGGGGAGGGCGACGATGAGGGGGATGTCCAGATCCAGGGCCGCCTGGGCGCAGAGCTGGCCCGCTCCCTCCGCCAGATCGTCAAGCATGACGAGAGGGCAGTGGGGATACCGCTGCCGCAGCTTCGACAATATATCCTTCACCCCCCTCGTGAGGGCGGGCACATCCTCGGGCCGGAGGGATCGGTGGCCCGTGACCCCCACCACCAGGGGGATCCGCTCAGCTGGCATAGACGGCCATGCCCACCCGGGCAGCCAAAGCGGGGATATTTCGGATGGCGTCCCGGTCATAGTCCTTGACCTCCTCGGAAAGCTGATCGTAGGGGATCAGATAGGGGGAGGTCTTCTTCTCGGCGTTGCGCTCGCCCAGCTTCCAGCCCCGGTTCAGCCGCTCCTGCATCCAGGCCTCATGCTCCAGCTCCGCCATGAATTCCAGCAGCTCCGGCGCAAAGACCGTCACCGGATCCTTGCCCCCCTTGGGCCCCAGGCGGTAGCCCACCTGCTCCAGCCGGTCGCAGATGCCCTGGGCCTGGCGCAGGTTGCTGTATTTCAAATCGTCCGGCAGCTGGGAGAAATCGGGATAGTCCAGGGGCTTTTTCGGATGGTCCTGCAGCTGCTTTTCGCAGTAGCGGGCGTGGATGGCGATGGCCAGAAGCTCGATGTCCTTCAGCAGCGGCCGGGCGGTGATCTCCTTGAGCTGGGGCTTGAAGGGCTCGAAGCTGTCCAGGCTCTCCGCATCCACCTCGAAGCCCCGGGGGAAGACGGCGTCCAGGTTCAAAAGGCCCCGCAGCAGCTGGATCTTTTCGGCGCAGAAGCCCTCCGGCAGGTGGCCGTGGCGGGTCACATAGGTGGCGGAGAGGAACCCCTCCTTCAGGGAGAGGTGAACCGTGTCCGCCAGGGTGAAGGTCCGGGTCAGGATGCCGTGGGCCTCCCGGTTCCACTCCTGCAGCTCGTCGCACAGGATCAGCAGATAGGCCACCGGGTTCTGCCCCGGGTCCATGGGCCCCAGGTCAAAGGGCTTCTTCTGCAAAACGTTCCGATAGTAGTTGTGGAGCAGGATGGCCGTGGCGCTGTCCAGGATGGGCCAGTAGAACCGCTCGGGGTGGTCCCCGGACACCTGGATGGCATAGCCATACCACTTGAGGATGATCATGGCGCTGTAGTAGCCGTGGTCGATGAACCCGGAGGCGGCCATGTCGTCCACGAACCGGTCCACGGCTTTTTTCGTCTCCTTCAGATCCGTGCCCAGGGTCTGGTGGACCCGGTGGGCCAAAAGGTCGTTGGGGGTCAACAGGTCGATATAGGAGCAGCTCTCATAGGCATCATAGTAGGCGCGGGTGAAGGGGCGCTTGGGCACCACCTCCCGAATGTGGTTCAGCTCCGAAAAGTTCTCATAGCGGATCTGGGCCTTCACCTTCACCTCGTTTCCGTCCGCATCCGCCACCATGCGGATGAAGCGGTTGATCTGGTGCCCCACGATCTCCACCGGATAGCCCACATCGTGGAACAGGGCCGCCACGCCCCAGCGGAAGAAGAACTCCTCATGGGGGGTCTGATAGGCGTAGATATAGCTTTTTTCCGGCACGGCGCCGGCGAAGGCCCGGCGATAGGCCTCGCTTTCGGAATAGATGGAAAGCCCCGTCAAAAACACGTTCACCGCGTGGATGAAGTGGTCCCGCTGCTTGTCGATGAGGGTGGCGGCGGTGGCTTCATAGTTCCGCAGGATGTCCACCAGGTCGATGAAGGGGTCGTTCTTGCCCGGCAGGGTGATCCGATAGCTGTCGAAGAAGGCCCGATAGACGGCAAAGGCGGTCTCCGGCGTCTCGTTCTCCAAAAAGGCGGACACGGCGCCCCGGAGGAAGGCCTTGTAGCTGTGGCCCTCCTGGATGTCGGCGCTGAGCGCCAGCTCATCGAAGAAACGGCTCACAAAGGGGGAAAGATTGCTCATAATGCGTTCCTTTCGTCAATCAATCTGCAGATCAAAGCCAAACTCCTCCCCCAGGGAGGCGATGGCACGCTCCATGTCCTCGGACAACCACACCTCCCGCAGCTCCGGCAGCGTCAGCAGGCAGCTTATATCCGTGAGCTGGGGGTTCCAGCTGAGGGTCAGCCTTTCCAGCATGGGATGGGCTTCCGCAAAGGCCCTGAGCTGCTCGTTGCTCATGCCCGAGCGGTGGCAGGAAAACTCGTGCAGCTCCTTGCCCAGGATGTGGTCAAACCAGAGCGCCACGGGCACGTTGTTCATGTTCAGATTCCAATAGACGGGCACGGCTTCCAGGGGGGCATAATCCTCGAAGGTGAGGCTTTGCGCGTCCCTCACATCCAGCGCCAGCATAAAGCCGTAGCCGAAGTAGTCCTCCGAGGTGCAATAGCTGTAGTCCACCCGAGTGAGGGGGGAGAAGTCCTTCACGCTGGCCCCGGAAAGGCTCAGGCTGACCAGATGAGGCAGGTTTTCGATGCCCTCAAGGCTCTCCATGGGCTCGTTCCGCAGGCTGACCTCCTCCAGGGTGGGCACCCGCCACAGGGGATCGAAGGCTTCGATCCGGCGGCATTCCTCAATGCTGATCCGCCGCAGCTGACCAAACGCCTCTATGCCCTCCAGGGTGGTCAAGGGCTGGGCAAACAGGTCCAGGGTTTCTAAATTCGGCATCAGGGCCGCCAGCGCCCCCATGTCCGTCACGGTGCCCTCCGGGAGGGGCAGCCGTTCATCTGTCTCGTTGTTGTGCAGATATAGCTGATGCGAGTCGGCGATCCAGTCGTCTTCAAACCACCAGGGGCCGCCGTCATAGACATAGTCCCCGGCGATGGTCACGTTCTGGATATACTGCCGCAGCCCCTCGGGCAGGGCAACGAGCTCCTCAAAGGTCATCATGGGCAGCCGGAAGGTCACCCGCTCCAGGGCGGAGAGCTCGCCCAGGAGAGAGAGGTCCGCAACGGGGCTGTCGTTCACATCCAGCTGCTTCAGGGCATACAGGTTTTGAATGCCTTGGAGGGAGGTGACGCCGGTGAAGCGCAACATCAGTTCCTCCAGACTCTGAACCGTGAACGCGGGTGAAGCGTCGGCGAGGGCGGGGCACTGGTTGATCTTCAGATACCGCAGATCGCCCAGGGCCTCTATGCCCTCCAGGCTGGCCAGCTCCGGCTGGTTCCAGATTTCCAGATCCACAAGGCCGGTGAGCTTGGATAGGCGATCGAAGTCCGTCAGCGTCCCCGGCTCCACCGGGGTCCGCGCTTCGGTCCAATCGTCCCGCATATAGAGGGTGGGCGGGCTGTCGCTCCAATCCTCCTCCACCCAACCGCCTTCCCTGGGCATGATGGCGTCGCCGGCCAGGACCAGCTCTGTAACCCGGCTCAGAAGGGCGCTGGGCAGGGTGTCGATCTCCTCCAGGCTAAATAGCTCGATGTGGGGCACGATGGGCTCCCATCCGCCCTCGGGATAGGTGACTTCAAAGCCGTCCAGCAGGCCGCTGTCCTGAAGGGTCTGGGCCTGCTCCCGCAGGTGGGCGGGGACCCACAGATAGCTGCCGTGGAGGTGATAGAGGGGCGAAAGATCCGTGACATCGTCCACATCCATCAGACCGATGCGGTATGGATCGCTGGGCCGGTATGCGTCAAAGCAGGACAGGTCCTTCAGATCATAGATGGTGGTCAAGCCTATCTGCCGCACATCCATCTTTCCGAAGTCCGGCAGGGCGAACAAGGCCTCCAGGTTCAGCTCATCCAGCTTTCGCCCCTCCAGGGCCGACCAGTCGGTGAGCCGGGGGCAATCGCTGATGTTCAGATGCTTGAGCGCATACAGGTTTTCCAGCCCGGCCAGGGAGGAAAGGCGGGGGCATTCGAGCAGCTCCAGCTGGTCTATGCCCAGCCGGGGCATCCCCTCCAGGGTCGGGACGCAGTGGAGCCTCATCCGGGTGGTCACGTTGGGGAGCATGGATAGATCGATCCCCTCGCCCTGGTTGCCCGCGCCGCCCCGGTTCCACAGCTCAAAGGCGGTCACCGTGGCGTTTTGGATGTGGGGCAGGGCACTGCCGTTTCGGTCCGTGATGTTCAAAAAGTCATAGGTCTTGATGGCTTCCAGGCCGGACCAGTCCCGAACCTCCGAGACGCCGAAGCTGAAATAGTTTTTGTTGGCAATGTCCCAAAGATAGTCCACGTTGTCCGGACCGGCTCCGTAGAGATGCAGGCTCCGCAGGTTGGGGAGCTTCACCACCGGGCTGATGTCCTCCAGCGAAAAGCACCCGCCAAACAGCAGATCCCTCAACTTCCGACAGCTGCTTAGAGCGGAGATGTCCGTGAGCCCTTCGAGATTGTTGAAATTGGCCCGCTCCAGATTCCCATGGTCCTCCAGCCCCCGGAGGGAGCGGAGGGTGCTCATGTTCTCCACCTCCAGCTCATAGAGATAGACGGCCTCCGAAAGGAACGACAGGTCCTCCAGAGGGCAGTCCTGAATATACAGGCTCTTCAAATAGGCGCAGCCGTTCAATGCGCGGCAATCCCGCAAACCGGGGCAGTTGTCGATGCGCAGCTGATAGAGGCGGCTGTGGTCCTCCAGGCCCCTCAGGCTCTGCAGCCCATCCATGCCGAACAGCTCCAAATTTTGGAGCTCCTTCGCTTCGGACAGGCACATAAGGTCCGCCAGGGGAAGGAAGCGGATGCTGGCGTTGTTCAGCGTGGTCGCATTCTTCAGCCCGGACAGATCTGCGGAGCGCTCGTTCCCCTGACCGCTCAGGGTCAGCCCATGGAGCCTGGCGGGACCGAAGCCGGACAGGTCCACATCCGCCCATCCATACAGCTCCATGTCCACCTGATCCATTCGGGAGCTGTCGTTGAGGGGCGAAAAATCCGCCGCGCCCCCCTTGTAACCGAAGAAATGAAGGGCGGTGCCCCTGAGGCCGGAAAGGTCCTGCAGCCGGCAGTCAAACAGCTCCACGCAGTCCAGGTTCTTCAGCTCCGACAGATCCGGCAGCGTCCCCTCCACCTGAACCAGCGACAGCAGCTTCAGATTCTTCATATAGGGCAAAAAGGCAAGGTCGCCCCAGTCGTAGAGAGCGAACTCGTGACCGTCCGTGGCGCTGTACCAGTGGGCCGCGCCCTCCTCAAAGCTCCGGTTGGCCACATATTCCGCGCCCACCCGGGCCCAGCCGGCGTCCCGGATCCATGCCTCCTCCCCGGTGAAGAAGGTGAAGGCGTCCCCCACGATGATGAGCTCATGGACGCTCTCCAGCTGCTCCAGGGTGATATCCGCGTTGTCGGGCAGCGGGGGCGTGGGGGTGGGCACCGCCGTGGGCGTGGGCGTGGGGGCAGCGGTGGGCGTCGGCGTCGCCGTGGGGATGGGGGTGACCGTGGGGGTGGGGGAGGCCAGGCCCAGGGC